>Ga0302285_10000170_pt1 | contig 38572 bp, 31 predicted proteins | sample III_Fen_E2_2_FD_200455 | JGI IMG/M metagenome (GOLD analysis project Ga0302285, IMG submission 200455) | Peat permafrost microbial communities from Stordalen Mire near Abisko, Sweden - III_Fen_E2_2 | ecosystem: Environmental > Terrestrial > Soil > Wetlands > Permafrost | place: Sweden: Abisko... | reverse complement strand
AGTACTTAAAACCTGTATTGGATGTGTTTTCACAAACTGCAGCTGAAATATGTGAAGGTCAGCAGTATGATGTTGACTTTGAAAAAAGGCAGGAGGTAAAGGCTGATGAATATCTTGAAATGATTCGCCTGAAAACAGCCGTATTATTGGGATGTGCTCTGAAAACAGGAGCCTGGATCGGTGGAGCAGGAGAGGAGGATGCACAATTGCTGTACGACTTTGGAATAAATATCGGACTGGCTTTTCAACTGAAAGATGATTTGTTGGATGTATATGGCGATGAAGCGGCTTTTGGGAAAAAGATAGGAGGGGATATTCTTTGTAACAAGAAAACCTATTTATTGATTCACGCTCTTGAACTGGCAAAAGGAAAAGAAGCTTCCGAATTGCAAAAGTGGCTTCAACTTTCGGACGAAAATAAGGCCCAGGAGAAAATTAAAACCATCACTACGCTTTACAATCAACTTGGAGTTAAGACGATTTGCGAAGACAAGATGCAATATTTTTATAGTAAGGCCATCGCAAATCTTGATAAAGTATCGGTTTTAAATAATAAAAAACAAGAATTGAGAAATTTAGCCGAAAAATTAATGTTCAGACAAGATTAATTTTTTATCTTTGTTGGCATAACTACTTCAAAACATTGATTAAGTATGCCATACAGAAGATTACCCAATACCGATCAGGCACGACTACGAGCCTTACGTACAGCGATCATACAGGCTGATAATGAGGATTATGGTGATCAGGTTGTTTCGTTTAAAACAATTCTGGAGGCTAAAAACTATCTTGGCGGTTTTGAAAAACAATTGGTACAATACCAGCAAATGCTTGAGAGTCAGGTTTCGGCAAACAAGCATTACCAGCAAATAGTACACAATGCCCGCATTTATATCTCGCACTTCATTCAGGTATTCAATCTTTCGGTTATTCGTGGAGATATAAAAAAGGAACACAAACTTTTCTATCATCTGGATCAGAATATACACACCGTTCCTGATTTAAGCACAGAAGCATCCTTATTAAACTGGGGGAAATGCATTATTGATGGTGAAAATGAACGTTTGAGAAATGGCGGATTACCTATTTACAATCCTACCATTGCCAAAGTAAAGGTCCACTACGAAATTTTCAAGGAATATAAATCCAACCAAAAGCTCCATCAAAACACAACCAACCGGAATTGGGAAGAATTAGTCAGCCTTCGGGAAAAAGGTGATAAAATCATTCTGGACATCTGGAATCAGGTTGAAGCAAAATTTAAAGATGAAAAACCTTATTCTCGCGTAATGAAATGCAAATCTTATGGGTTGGTATATTATTACAGGAAGGGAGAAAAGGTACTTTCAAAAAGTGATGATCTATTGGTCTGAGAATACTCTACTGTGTAATTAAAAAAACACTAAACAATTAAACGTTTCAGTTACATTCCCCAACAAGAATATCCTGCAGAGAGTCTGCTCTTTAAAATGTTATCTTTCGGGTTAGGTTAACAGATATTTCTGCTTTCTGCCGGATCAATTAATAATCATATGTTGCTCCAGATCAAATCCGGTTTTCTTCTACCAGGATAATAATTCTTTCTACGATTTTATCTCTGTCATTACCATCATACTCCGCTTTTAAATTCGATCCGAATATTCTGGCTACACCTTGCCAAAAGAAGGCAGTCAGGCTTCCGCGATACGCTTTTATTAATTCGTAGGGCGATTGGTTACATTCACGGTCAATCAGTTTAAGAAGCATTTTACCCTGATTGATATTCATCTTTTTTAAAGAAGGTTCGTATTGTTTCAAGACTGCTTTTTCGTATTGTGACAGGTATTTTTTACGTTCTTTATCGTCGGGCAGGGATATTAATTTCTTATTCGTTTTATTTAATTCACTGGCTATCAATTTAGCATAGGGCAGAGTTAACTTTACATCCCGCACTGTAATCAAGTAAAACTTTTCCTGCTTTTTATTCTTGAACTTTTCGGGAGGAAAGATATATATTTGATTCAGATAAACCATCAACATAGTATCTTTTTCATTTTTTTCAATCCACACAATAGGATCACCTGAAGGGATACTCTGAAAGGGAAGTTGTGCAAAAATCTGATCTGATAAAAAGTGAATAAAAATTAAACAAGAAAGGATTATACTCTTTTTCATAACGATAAAATTAAATTTTTCAACGTTATCACACTAGTCTACAATATTTGTTCCAAAATAAAATATTTTTTAATAATTAGTTGTTAATTTACAAAAAAAATAATATTTTTGACGCTTAATTTTTTTGATGCTCTTGTGTTTACGGATTTTTTGAAATAAAAACCTTTTAAACGATGAAGAAAGTCATATTTTTACTGGCAAGTATTGTTTTTTGTCAATGTCTTCTTTCTCAAATCCCTTCAATAATTCCTTCTTCAAATGCCATTGCTTCAACATCAGTTGCTGATTCACACTCATGGACTGCATTTAATAACCCTGCTATGTTAGGGTATATTAATACCTCTGAGTTTGCATTGCAGTATGAAAACCGGTATTTATTATCCGAATTATCCACTAAAAGTGTTCAGTTTGCTTTACCCTGGGATAAGGTGAATACAGGAATTTCGTTCTCTTATTTCGGTTATTCCATGTATCACGAAATGCTGACTGGAATTAATTTCGCCCGGAATTTTTCAGATAAATTTGCTATGGGTGTTCAATTTGATTATTATACTGCCTATTTTTCGGCATCAAACTCCTACAGGAGTGCACTATTTCCCCAAATAGGATTATCCATAAGGTTTTCACCGGTTTTCAATATTGGATTCCATACATTCAATCCATTTCAAACCAACATTATTACAGAATATGTTATTAAACGCCTTCCTTCAGTTTTCAGTCTGGGCACAGAGTACTTTTTTTCAAGGGAATTTGTATGGAGAACACAGGTTGACAAGGAAGTAAGCAGCAATTACCGAATTGCAATGGGATTTGAATACCAAATGGTACAAAATATAAACCTTAAATTTGGTGCTTATGGTTCGGAATATTTAGTACCCTGCCTTGGTATTGGATTTAAAACAGGAGCATTCTTATTCGATTTGAATTGTGAAATGCATCCTTTGCTTGGGGTATGTCCCTTTGCAGAAATCAAATACAGGTTTGGCAAATAAGACATCACTTTTATCTGACACTTTGTGAAACGATTGTTTATTTATCTGATTTTAATAATAAAATGTTCTTGTCCTTCAAGAGCACAGGATGTTACATCGGTTACTGAACAAACAATAGCCGGTATCTTTGATCAATATGTTGCGGAAAGTGATGAAACAATCGATTATGAGACTTTTTATGATGACTTGATGACTTGCTCAATGAATCCCGTAAATTTGAATAAAGCCACTCAGGAAGAATTAGAAAAATTACCTTTTCTTTCGGATATCCAGGTTGAAAATATACTATCGTATGTCTATCAGCACGGTCCGATGCAGACCATTTATGAACTTCAACTCGTTGAAGGGCTGGATATGACGGACATTCGCCGAATGCTTCCTTTTGTCTATGCCGGTGAAGCAAATGATTCCGGAAAAAAGATTTACTGGAATGATATTTTGAAATACGGTAAAAATGAATTGTATTTCCGACTTGATAAAGGACTTGAAACGAAAGAAGGGTATCGGTTTTTACCTGAAGAAGATGTTAATTCCCTTCCATCTCAGACTAAAAATTATATCGGGAATCAACTTTATAACTCCCTGAAATACCGGTTTCATTACAAAGACAGGATTCTGGCAGGAATAACAGCCGAAAAGGACGCCGGTGAACAATTTTGGGGAAGTAATCATAAAGGGTATGATTTTTATTCTTTTCATGGGCAATTCAACAATTTTGGTAAATTTAAAACCATTGTATTGGGTGATTTCAGAGCGAATTTTGGACAGGGGTTAGTACTTCACCCGGAGTATAGTATAGGAAAATCATCGTTTGTGTTGAATGTTACTTCACGAAATTCCGGATTAAAGAAATACAGTTCAACAGATGAAAGTAATTTTTTCAGAGGTGGTGGAGTTACTTTGCAACTTAGAAAGTTTGATCTTTCAGTTTTTTATTCCAACAAAATGATTGATGGGGATACAGTAAACGGAACTTTCTCAACGATCATAAAAACCGGTTATCACCGTACCCCTGACGAGTTAAATAAAAAAAGCACGGTAAATCAACAAATTATGGGCGGTAATGTAACATATACCAACATGAATATGCAGGTAGGAATCACAGGAGTTCATACTTTACTCAACGAAACGTTAATACCATCTCGAACGGTGTATAATTATTTCTATTTTTCAGGCTCTCAACAATCAACAGGAGGAGTTTTTTACCGGTACCGCTTATATAAACTCAATTTGTTTGGTGAAACAGGCATCACTGATCATGCTGCTATGGCAACTTTGAACGGGTGTACTTTTAATCCGGTATCACAAGTCAGTATGGTATTTCTACAGCGCTATTATTCGCCAGGATTCGATACTTTTTATGCCTCTTCCTTTTCGGAAACATCAAGGGTTAATAATGAAACAGGCTATTATTTAGGTGTTGAAGTTCGACCGTTCAGTAAATGGAAGTTTGCAGCGTATGCTGACAGTTACCGTTTCCCATGGCCAAAATACGGTATTGATGCCCCATCTGTCGGAAAGGATTACTTTTTACAGACCGATTATTCAGTGAAAAGAAACGTTGCCATGTACTGGAGGATTAAATTTGAAGAAAAACAAACAAATCTTACTTCATCTGGTGCTATAATGCCTGTTGAAGTTCCGGTCCAAAAATCTTCGATCCGGTATAATCTTACCTATTCAATAGGAAATTTCACGTTTAAGAACGTACTGGAAGGAAATCTGTCAAGGCAAGGTAGTTCAACCTGGACACACGGACTTATGGCTATTCAGGATTTAAGTTATGATTTCACTCCAATTCTTTTAAAAATTGATTTCAGGGTTCAGTTTTTTGATGCAGTGAATTATGAAAATCGCTTCTATTCTTATGAGAGGGATATCCTTTACGCCTTTTCCATTCCAATGTACTCTGGATTGGGAAGCCGTTATTATCTGAACATGCACTATGATTTGAATAAAAACGTATCATTTTGGTTTAAAATCGCCCAGACTGTATATGCCGATGACCGTGAATCAGTGAGTAGTGGAAATGAAACTATTTCAGGGAACCGGAAAACGGATATAAGATTCCTTGTAAAGTGGAGGTTTTAAAGATACTTTCATTTAGAATATATATTTCCCACGCTCAATTTCTTTCAGGGGATGATTTGTAGTTTTACGATTTAAAAGAGCAAACCGTTAATGAGAGCAATATTGAATCTGTTTCACGAAGAAAATGGAATCAATTTTGATAACGGAAAAATAAACACTTGAAAAATAAAAAGGAAGGCACGAGCTTAAAAACTATATTTTTTAGTTCAATAAAAGATAAAAACAGACTGAAATTTGACATGTAATCACATATTTAGCAAAAATTGCAATCTCTACATAGCAACTTTAGAATATTGCAGTATCTTTGTACTGTTTTTCAGCCCGATGAATAAATCCTCTCGCTGATTACTATATTATTTTATCTTAACACGATGGATTTATTAGAAAAAATTATGGCACGTGCCAAGGAAAACGTACAGCGTATTGTTTTACCTGAAGGTACCGAAATCCGCACTTTGAAAGCAGCGGATATTATTCTGAAAGAAAAAGCGGCGAAAATTATCCTGATTGGAAATAAAGCTGAAATAAATAAACTGGCTTCCGAAAACAATTTATCGAACATTGTTGAAGCAAAGATTGTTGATCCTGATACGGATTCGAAAATGGCAGAATATACAAATCTACTTTTAGAGTTACGTAAAAGTAAAGGAATGACCCTGGAAGAAGCCACTAAATTGGCAAAAAATCCATTATACCTTGGATGTCTGATGATAAAAAACGGAGATGCCGATGGAGAACTTGCAGGAGCAAGGAATACAACCGGGAATGTACTTCGTCCGGCATTTCAGATTCTAAAAACAAAACCAGGAATAAAAGTTGTTTCAGGAGCATTTTTAATGTTTACACCTACACCTCAATATGGCGAAAAAGGATTGTTGGTTTTTGCCGATTGTGCAGTAAATCCAAATCCGACAGCCGAAGAACTTGCACAGATCGCGATTTGTACCGCAGACACAGCCCGTGTGCTGGCAGGCTTTGAGCCAAAAGTTGCCATGTTGAGCTTTTCGACAAAAGGGAGTGCGAAACATGAACTGGTTGATAAGGTAGTTGAAGCAACACGAATTGCAAAAAAGCTTGAACCTGAATTACAAATCGATGGTGAATTGCAGGCCGATGCTGCATTGGTTCTATCGGTGGGACAAAGTAAAGCTCCCGGAAGCAAAATAGCAGGGCATGCCAATGTGTTGGTATTCCCCGATTTGCAATCCGGAAATATCGCTTATAAACTGGTTGAACGATTTTCAGGTGCACATGCAGTAGGTCCTATTTTACAAGGAATGGCAGCACCTGTAAATGATCTTTCGAGAGGATGCTCGGTAGATGATGTTGTGAAGATGATTACCATTACTGCAAATCAGGCTATGAAATAAATAGAAGCAGGAAGCAAGTGATAAGAGGTAAGCATTGTTCACTTCAAATTACCTGCGTTTTAACTCTAACCTCTTACTACTAAAAAATTAAAATATATGGCAGAAGAAATAATTGAAGCAATAGAACGCTACGGATTAAGCAAACGCAACCGGAAACGTACACTGTTTTCGCGTATAGGTGTTGTGGGCTGCGGTAAAGAAGGAAGCGTCATAGCAACTACAGCTGCCCTTAACGGCATGGAAGTAGTCTTCCTGGAACCAAGCGATGAAGGTATTGCCAATTCATTCAGTCGGATTGAAGAAAAGTTGGATAAGAAGATTCAAAACTGGGGGTTAACTGAAAATGAAAAAAAAGCTATCATGGGACGCATCAATGGCACCACTAGTTTTGATGATTTCAGTGGATGTGATTTTGTAATCGAGGCCATTCGTTATCATGATCAAACGGGCGAGAGACGTATTCTTCAGCGAAAGGAAGTATTTAAGGAACTGGAAAGAGTCCTTTCCACGAATGCTATCATCGCTTCGAATGTATCTACGGTGATAGTAACCGATTTAGCTTCCGAACTTATGCATACTGAACGTTGTATAGGATTACATTTTCTTTCGAATGTTCCGGATTCACAAATAATAGAAATTGTACCGGGACTCAATACTTCAAAAGAGACATTTGATAAAGTCTGTCAGTTTGCCAGATTGATTAATCATCAATATGTTTCTGTAGTTGAATCGGCAGGTTTGGTTAGCATTCGTTTATTCCTGATACAACTCAATGAAGCCTGCCAGATTTTAATGGAAGGAATTTCAAATGTTGAAGATATTGACCGTGTGTTAACTGTCGGGTTTGGTTACCGTCAGGGGGTATTCAGGACTGCTGATCAAATGGGCATCGAAAAGATCGTTCGGTTACTTGAAAATCTGTGGGACGAATATGGAAGTATAAAGTATAAGCCATCGCCGATCTTGTTACGACTCTTTCGTGCCAGGCATTTTGGAGTAAGTTCCAAAAAAGGATTTTATACGTACGATGATTTCGGAAACATAGTTAAATAAGGAGGAACTGAAACATGAAAATATTAGTATTGAACTGTGGAAGTTCATCGGTAAAATATAAATTACTGGATATGGTTACCAATGAAGTATTGGGAGCCGGCGGTGTTGAGAAGATAGGGATGAAAGGTTCATTTCTGAAACATATTCGCCGTGATGGTAAAAAAGTCGTACTTAAAGGAGAAATCCTGGAGCATCAACTGGCGGTAGAATATATTTTAGGTATTCTGACAAGTGAAAAACATGGTGCTATAAAATCACTTGAAGAAATCAATGCTGTAGGCCACAGAGTGGTTCACGGAGGTGAAGAATTTAATTCAAGTGTGCTGATTACCGATGATGTGATTCGGAAAATTGTTGAATGTATCGATATTGCCCCTTTGCATAATCCACCAAATTTAGCGGGTATTAAGGCTATCAGTGACTTATTGCCTTCTGTCCCTCAGGTGGCGGTGTTTGACACAGCATTTCACCAAACCATGCCTGAATATGCCTATATGTATGGCATTCCTTATTCGTTATATAAGAAATACGGCATTCGGCGGTATGGTTTTCACGGAACAAGCCACCGGTATGTATCAAAACGTGCCTGTGAGTTTTTAGGACTTGATTACAATTCAACCAAAATGATCACCGCCCATATTGGAAACGGAGCTTCAATCACTGCCATAGAAAACGGAAAATCGGTTGATACTTCTATGGGTTTCACACCTATTGAAGGTTTGATGATGGGAACCCGTTCGGGAGATGTCGATCTGGGAGTGGTAACATTCTTAATGGAAAAAGAAATGATAGGTTCAGCATCCGTCTCAACATTATTCAATAAACACAGTGGTATTTTAGGAATTTCCGGTATCTCGTCAGATTTGCGTGATATAGAAACTGCCATCGAAAATGGTAATGAACGGGCAAAACTGGCATTGGAGATGTATGAATACAGAATTAAAAAGTATCTTGGCTCATACATAGCTGCTTTGGGTGGTGTTGATGTCATCGTTTTTACCGGTGGAGTAGGCGAGAACATGATTGAATTGAGAGAAAGTGTATGTTCGGGTTTCGAATTTATGGGTATGGAAATAGATAAGGTAATCAATGCAAAATCACAAGGTGTAGAAGTCCTGATAAGTACACCTAATTCGAAAGTGAAAGTAGTAGTCATCCCTACCGATGAAGAATATATGATCGCCTCCGATACGCTTGAAATTATACAGAAGGATTAAATTTCATTTTATATTTCATTAAAAACACCCTGCATGTTAATGTAGGGTGTTTTATTTTGGGCTTATTGACTTTGAACTTTAATGTAAGCAGTTTAATTCGATTAATTGAACTAATTTTGCCGCCAAAAATGATTTTTCACTTTAGTGGATCAATCATAAAAATAGAATTATGGAAATAGGGATACTGATAGTTGGAATTCTTGCCGGGATAATGTCCGGTTTATTTGGAATTGGTGGTGGAATTATCATGGTTCCTACACTGATAGCTATTTTTGGCATGGGCATGCTAAATGCTAATGCAACTTCGCTGGCTGCCATGTTGTTGCCGGTAGGGATTCTTGGAGTCATCACCTATTATAAAGCCGGATATATTAATGTTCGGAATGCACTTTGGATTTCGCTGGGATTGCTTTCGGGTTCTTTCTTTGGTGCAGAGTTAGCTCTTTCAGTAGATGTAAAAGTGCTTTCAAAACTTTATGCTGCCTTTTTGTTATATGTAGCAATAGGTTATCTGGATATCCCTAAATTACTCAGAGGGAAAAACTATAAGAAAGTTGAGAAGCCCGTCCCCGGAGAGAATATCCACTATGCTTTTTGGGTTTTTATCTGTTTGGGAATCTGTGCGGGAGTTATTGCCGGATTATTTGGTAAAGGGGGCGGATTGGTGATTGTCCCAATACTGATTAAATTTTTTCGGTATGATGCCAAGGCTGCTTCTGCTACATCCCTGGCAGCATTACAACTGCCGGTAGGATTGCCCAGTGTGATCGTCTATGCCCAGGCAGGTTACCTGAACTGGTTGTATGCCGGACTAATGGCATTGGGAATTCTTTTTGGTGTGTTTTTTGGCACTAAATTAGCAATTAAATTACCGGCAGCCACATTTAAAAAAGTATATGCCTTTTTCCTGTTGGGGGTTGCTGTGTATATGGTTTATAAATATATCTGATTTCTTGCCTATTTCGGAACTATATGAATCATTTTATCTGTCTGATTTCACTAATACAGAATCAAATATGATAAATCATAACTTCTGTTTCAATTTTAATATACGTTTTTTTCAATTTGAAAATGGATATTTATCTGATTCATTTGTTATTCACATGATTTTATATGAATAATCGATTAAAAAAATGCCGGATTTATATATTGATTAAAACTTCAAATCTGATGGAGAAGATTTAGTCTGCTCTTGTATTACAATAACAATTATAATTTCAGTCTTCAATCAGTATGTTTCGGAAAATGGTTTATTCAGAAAATGTTTGTATTTTTACCCGCATTATCAGAAACTTTTACCTTCATAATATGACTCATATACCCACTTCTTCGCTGTCAACCGAACGCTTCACGGCTTTGGATATTTTTCGCGGACTAACCGTTTGTTTTATGATCATTGTCAATACTTCAGGAAACGGAGCTACTACTTACTGGCCATTACAACATGCCGACTGGAATGGATTCACACCTACCGATCTGGTTTTCCCTTCCTTTTTATTTGCAGTAGGAAATGCCCTCAGTTTTGTCAGGAAACGATGGAATTCCATGAATCAAACAGAAGTACTTTTTAAAATATTTAAACGGACAGCACTCATTTTTCTGGTTGGTTACCTCATGTATTGGTTTCCTTTCTTTAAAATAGATGCACAATCTCACTTTGTACTATCTCCTGTTTCTCATACACGTATTATGGGTGTTTTGCAACGGATCGCCCTTTGTTATGGAATAGTGGCATTAATGGTTTACTATCTCGGAACAAAGAAAACAATTTGGCTCGGTGTATTTTCCCTGTTTGCATATTGGGGTTTATTAATCATATTTGGAGAACAGGGTGCAGAACTTACCAAAACTGGAAATGCTGTACTACGTCTGGATACCTGGTTGTTTGGAATGAATCATCTATACACCGGTGAAGGTTTTCCTTTCGATCCTGAGGGAGTATTGAGCACATTGCCTTCACTGTTTAATGTAATTGGCGGATATGCGGTAGGGCGGTATCTGCAACGATTGGGAAAATCCTATGAAGGACTTACAAAACTTCTGTTGGCAGGAATTGGACTTCTTTTGATAGCCTATTGCTGGAACTCTTTTTTTCCGGTAAATAAAAAACTGTGGACAAGTTCATATGCAGTATTGACGGTCGGGTTGGATTGTATCATTCTGGCAGCAATCGTTTACATTACCGACATATCAGGAAAAACAAAGGGTACCGGTTTCTTTTTGGTGACAGGTAAAAACCCGTTGATTATCTATTTGATGAGTGAACTTGGAGTAACAATATTATGGATGATTAAAGTCGGAAATGAATCGCTTTTCTCGTGGATTTATCATCACATTTTCATTTTTACCGGTGATTATTTGGGTGCATTTTTGTTCTCTGTGTGGTGGATGCTCACTTGTTGGCTCGTTGGTTATTTAATGGATCAAAACAAAGTTTATATCCGGCTGTAGTTTTATTTCAATTATTTTATCAACTTATCAATCTCAAACCGGTTGAAAAAGTAACTAAATTTAATTTTCAATTTACAGTATCAAAAAAAAATGAGATGATAATATTAAAATCAATACTCGTCTTTATTTTGGCAGGTTTTTGCGAAATAGGTGGCGGTTATTTGTTATGGCAATGTCTGAAAGAAGACAAGCCTTTGTGGTATGGAATTCTTGGAGGATTCATCCTTGTACTTTATGGGATAGTAGCGACTTTACAAACTGAGAGTTTTGCAAGGGTTTATGCAACATATGGTGGTTTTTTTATTGTAATGTCTTTACTCTGGGCAGTTAAATTCGATCATTTCTCACCCGATAAATTTGATATATTAGGGGCGATAATAGCCTTAATTGGAGTTTGCATAATTTATTATGCACCCAGGTAAGTTTCAATATCAATATGTAAATATTCTACTTCAATCGTTCAGACCCTGCTGCGTCGAGTCTAAGCAATGTAAAGAGTAAAATAGTAAAACCCCAGAGGGAAGAGCCTCCGTAGCTAAAAAAGGGCAAAGGAATGCCAATAACGGGCATTATTCCTAATACCATCCCAATATTTATCATAAGATGGAAAAAGAAAATGCTGGCAACACAATAAGCATACACCCTGCTGAAAGGATCGTGTTGTCGCTCTGCAATACGAAGAATACGCATTAGCAATAACCAATATACAAATAAAACAAGAGTTGAACCGACGAAACCATGCTCTTCACCAACCGTACAAAAAATAAAATCGGTATCCTGTTCCGGAACAAATTTTAGTTTGGTTTGAGTGCCATTCAAAAAACCTTTCCCCCAGAAACCCCCGGAACCAATAGCAATCTTAGATTGATTCACATTATAGCCTGCTCCTAAAGGAGCATTTTCCATATTCAATAATACTTTAATACGGACTTGCTGATGATCTTCCAGCACTTTAGTAAACAGGTAATCCGAAGAGAAACTGAACATAACGGATCCCAACGAAAATAAAATCAGAAACCAGTATTTTTTGTACCGGTTAAAGAGCTCAATAAACATCCAGTAAATACAGGATGCCAATACAGTAAAAATGGCAACGTAATTATAATTCAAATAGAACCAGATGTTCAGTACGTAAGATAGAACTCCAATTACAAGAGTTCCAAGAAGCAGGATAAAAGCTTCTTTCCGGTCTCTGCCATAATAGAATGCATAAAAAAACTGAATCAACAGGATAATTCCCATGGCCAGCACCATTCCCAATGTACCACGATCGACCTGTATCGGAACGATACTTAATTTTATAATTGTAATAAATAGTACTACAGCAAAACTTCCAAGCAGCAGGATAATGCCATTCATTCCCTCTCGATAAAGCATTAGCAGAAATGCAATATATACCAAAGCGGTTCCAGTTTCATTTTGTAAAATAATCAGGATAAACGGCACGAAAATAATCAGTCCTAACGGGAGTAAATCTTTCCAGTCTTTAAGCTTATAATTATAGGAACTCATAAACTTTGCAAGAGCTAAAGCAGTAGCCATCTTTGCCAGTTCAGCAGGCTGAAAACTGATAGGTCCAAGCACCAGCCACGAGCGCGATCCTTTTATATCATGGGCTACAAAGATGGTGACGATCAGTAATAAAACAGCTCCTGCATAAATGAAATAAGCAAAGATATTATACATTTTCGCATCTATCAGAAGCAAAATTCCTCCAATTGCGAATGCAGTCAGAATCCATAGAAACTGTTTACCGGCACGCTGACTGAAATCAAAAATGCTTGCCTGATCGAAATTGTAGCTGGCACCATAAATGCTTACCCAGCCCATAAGAACCAACACAACGTAATAAAATATCGTTGTCCAGTCTAAAGAATATTTTATACTAGCGTTCTTGTACATTTGAATTCGTTACTGTATTTATTGTTCTTTCCTGCAAGTCAGTCCGGGTTATTTTACCCTTTAGATATTGCTCCACTAACAAACTAAAAATAGGTGCTGCATAAGTTGATCCATATCCGGCATTTTCAACAATCACTGCAATGGCAATTTTAGGATGAATCCTCGGGGCAAATCCCACAAAAACGGAGTGAGGTTTACCATGGCTATTGTCGGCAGTACCGGTTTTTCCACACATATCGATTCCTTCTATTTTCGAACTCCTTGCTGTCCCGTATTCAAATACCCGCCACATTGCTTCGAACACGATAGGGAAATATTTTTTATCTACTTTGCAGTAATGTATTCTTTTCAACATCGAATCACACTTGTTTAAATGTGGACTGATATAATGTCCCTCGTTGGCTATCGCACTCATCAGGTTAGCCATTTGAAGGGGAGAGGCCAGAATCTCGCCCTGTCCAATCGAGTTAGATCGGATAGTAATGGCCCTCCATCCTTTTTCGGAACGGTACACTTTGTTGTAAAACTTCTGGGAAGGGATATAGCCACGCGATTGTTCATAAATATCACTATCAGTAAATTTCTCTCCTAACCCGAAACTTTTTACCAGATTAACCCATTCGTCATAGGTTGTTCTGAAGTTTATATTTCTTGGCCCGTATCCGTTCTTTTCGATGGTTGTCTTGAATGCATTCCAGAAATAAGGGTTACAACTTTCTTGAACGGCACTCATCAGGTTCACCGGCGAACCGTGATGGTGGGTACATCTTATCGGATACGATTCCGGTCCGTTGCAGGCAAACAAAGTATGTTCATTGATACCTCCCATTTGCTGCAGAACTAATGCCTGAAGGGTTTTAAATGATGATCCGGGTGAATATAGGGCTTGTGTAGCACGATTAATCAAGGGTTTTGTCGGATCATGAACAAGCTGCATATAATTTTTAGATCGTTGACGCCCAACTAAAATTGAAGGATCAAAAGATGGACTGCAAGCCATAGCAAGGATTTCACCGGTTGAAGGTTCAATAGCCACTACACTTCCAACTTTACCAGTCAAAAGTTTTTCTGCCAATAACTGTAATTGAATATCAAGTGTTAAAGTCATATTCTGACCAGCTTTTGGAGCAATATCCTCTTTGCCGTTTTCATATTTACCTTTAATTCTTCCTTTGGCGTCTCGTAATAGAATTTCCACTCCTTTTTCACCACGTAACTGTTCTTCATACGTTTTTTCAATTCCATCACGTCCGGCAAAATCACCTGGTTTATAATAATCGTCGTTATCAATTTTTGATTGAGAAACTTCACCGATACTTCCCAGAACATGAGCAGCGATTGGAAATGAATATTCACGTAATGTACGGTTTTGAATATAAAAACCGGGATATTTATACATGGATTGTTGAATGGTGGCAATGTTTTCTATGCTCAGTTGAGTCATGAAAAGTTGAGGAGTGTAAGAAGAATAACCCGGATTTTTTTTATAGTCTTTAATCTCAGCGATCCTATTTATAAAAGATTGTTTATCAATGTTCAAAGCATTACAAAATGACATTGTATCCAAGTCGTGTATTTCTCTGAAAATCAGTGCAATATCATATGCCGGCTTGTTGTAAACCAGCAACTTGTGTTTCCTGTCATATAAAAGTCCTCGGGGTGGAAATTGTGTCTTTTTCAGAAATGCATTGCTATCCGCACCGTTTTTATATTTTGTTTCGATAATCTGGATGGTGAACAATCTCAGAATATACACAACAATGACAGCTGACATAATGATCGATATCACATATCGTCTGTTTTGAAGCGTATCATTTATCATATATTATTTTGTTTTAATCGATTGAATACCCAATATCAGCAATATTGTTACCAATGAACTGAGTAAGATTTTTGTAATTAAAATCCAAAAATGAACAAATGAAAATGCTTCCAGGGTGAATAATGTTGCATGATGAATTAATACAATCACTACAATATATTTTATATATCCACTCACTCCAAAAGTATAGAATGAAGGCGTTGGATTGTTACCTTCTTCAATATTTGTAAATAGTTTAACAATTCCATCACGAAAGAAGGCTACAAATACTGTTGCAAAAGCATGCATGCCTAGTGTATTGGAAAAGATATCAATTGAAATCCCCAGGATAAAAGCCAGTATAAGTAAGAACCAACGAGGCATTTGAACCGGAAGGGTCAAAATAAATAAAATATAAAGGTAAGGGTTGATATATCCCAAAAACTGGATATTATTCAGCACCAGTACCTGAAAAAGCACTAAAAATATAAAACTGAATATGTTTTGAAGTACTGTAGGCATATCTATTTACAATTTAACTATTTACAATTCATTCATTAGCAAGTCTACAAATTTTCAATTGTAAATTGTCTACGACTTAATTGTACATCAAAGTTGTTCCTCCGATTTTTTTTCCAAATCTTTTTGTTGCTGAAAGTTCAAATAGTTTATTACTTTTACATGTGAAAGGGTATGGAAATTTACAGACAGTTTCACTTTAATTTTGTAATATGCATCACTTTCTTTAATTTTAAAATCTTCTATATTCCCTACCGGTATCCCTTCAGGAAATGAACTGGTATAGCCACTTGTAACAATGGTATCTCCCAGTGCAAGTTCAACATGACGGGCAATATCTGTAAGACTGGCATAACGATAATCCTCGCCCGACCAGATTAAACCACCACTATAATTGTTTCTTTTAAATTTGCAACTAATATCACTTTTAGGATTTAAAACCGGTATTACTACAGAAAATCGTTGTGAAACCGTTTTTACTATACCAACAACACCTTCATCGCTAATAACTCCCATATCAATTTTGATACCATCAATGGATCCTTTGTTCAGGGTAATGTAGTTTAAAAGTTTGTTGGTAGAACTATTTATAACTTTAGCAGAAATGAACCGGTATTCCATTTCCGGTGGTATTCGAAAATGTATAGAGTCAGATGCTTCCGGTTTTAGTGTGGACAACTTGTTTTGCAAGTTGATGATTTGGTTCTTAAGGGCTGTATTTTCTTCAGATAGGTTGTCGTTTGCGGCACGTAATTTAAAAAACTCAACAACCGAATTACTCCATTCGTACATGCCTGAAACCATTGAATTACTTGAAGTCAGAAAAACGCTTTTTTGATACTCCTGATTTTTCACAATCAGTGAAAATGAAATTATTTCTAATAAAAGAAATAAAAACACGACACTGTATTGAATTAAAAAATTGATCAGGTTCTTCATTATTGATGAAACTTCGCAGAGGAAAAAGTCGTTTATAGAACAAAATTTTCAATATACATAATAGCTTATATGTATATCGAAAATTTAAATTCGGATTATCGAATCAGGAATGAGAATTTGTCAACATTTTTCAATGCAATTCCAGTACCCCGTGCTACTGCACGCAATGGATCTTCGGCAATGTGAAACTGAATGTTAAGCTTGTCTGTCAATCGTTTGTCTAACCCGCGTAGTAATGCACCACCTCCTGCTAAATAAATGCCTCGTTGTACAATATCTGCATACAATTCCGGAGGAGTCTGTTCCAAAGCACTCAGGATAGCTGCTTCTATTTTTGATATTGATTTTTCTAGGCAATGCGCTATTTCCTGATAGGATACAGGTACCTGCATTGGTAATGCGGTCATACGGTTAGGACCATGTACAATATAATCTTCTGGGGCATCTTCGAGATCAGTCAAAGCTGCACCTACATTTATTTTGATGAGTTCTGCAGTACGTTCGCCCACTTTAATGTTGTGCATTCGTCCCATGTATTCAACAATGTCAAGTGTTAAGTCATCCCCTGCAATACGGATCGATTTATTCGAAACTATACCTCCAAGTGATATTACTGCAATTTCAGTTGTTCCACCACCGATATCAACAATCATACATCCGTTTGGAGCTTCAACATCAATGCCGATTCCAATAGCTGCAGCCATCGGTTCATAGATCATGTAAACTTCACGCCCACCGGCATGTTCTGAAGAGTCACGCACAGCACGAATTTCAACTTCAGTACTACCGGATGGAATACAAACTACCATTTTAAGGGTAGGGGAGAAGAGGTGATTTTTGGTAGGTATCATCTTAATCATTCCCCGAATCATTAATTCGGCTGCGTAGAAGTCAGCAATAACGCCATCTCGCAAAGGACGAACAGTACGAATCCCTTCGTTTTCTTTTCCCTGCATTTGTCTGGCTTTTTCGCCTATTGCAATTAATCGGTCAGTACGTTTATCTAAAGCTACTACTGATGGTTCATCAACTACAATTTTATCATTATAAATGATTATTGTATTAGCCGTCCCTAAATCAATAGCTATTTCTTGAGTAAATGAAAATAGTCCCATTTTATTTATTTCAGTTTTTTTTTAATTTATTATTTCCTGTCCACTACTGCCAGATTGTAAATCGATGTATCGAAATTTAAATTAGTGCTTAAAGTGGCGATATCCTGTTGTCACCATGGATACCCCGGTTTCATTACAGGTTTGAATTGATAATTTATCATTGATCGAACCACCCGGTTGGATAACAGCAGTAATTCCAGCACCCGAAGCAATTGTGACACAATCGGGGAAAGGAAAGAAAGCATCGGAAGCCAATACGGCTCCTTTCAAATCAAATTTAAATGTGTTCGCTTTTTCAATGGCCTGTGTCAATGCATCAACCCGTGAGGTTTGACCAACTCCACTGGCTACAAGCTGTTTGTTTTTTGCAAGTACTATGGCATTCGATTTCGAATGTTTTACTATTTTATTGGCAAAGAGTAAATCTTCGATTTCTTCATTAGTAGGAGCATTTTCAGTTACTACCTTTAAATCTTCAGATGTTTCGGTGTGTGTATCTTTATCCTGCATTAAAACTCCGTTAAGTAATGACCGGAATTGTTTCCCTTTTAACTTAGCATCTTTTAATATAAGAATGATTCTGTTTTTCTTTTGGCTTAGAATTTCAATAGCATCCAAATCATAATCTGGTGCAATTACTACTTCAAAGAAGATCTTGTTCATCTCTTCAGCCGTTGCTTTATCAATAACTGCATTGGTTACTAAAACGCCACCAAATGCTGATACCGGATCACCGGCTAACGCTGCTTTCCATGCATCCACTAATACAGGACGAGAAGCAATACCACACGCATTATTGTGTTTCAGAATCGCAAAAGTAATATCATCGAAATCGTTTATCAGGTTTATGGAAGCATCAATGTCCAGCAGGTTATTATATGAAATTTCACGTCCTTGCAATTGTTCGAATAAATCTTCAAATTTACCAAAATAAACGCCCTTTTGATGAGGGTTTTCACCATAACGAAGTATCTTGGAATTGTTTTCACTGAACCGGAAGGCACTTTCTTCCTGTCCATCGAAATAGTTGAAGATAGCTGAATCGTAGTGAGAAGAGACTGCAAAGGCTTCTTTTGCAAACCAACGTCGTTCTTCAATGGTCGTTTGTGCGCCATTGGAGTTGATGATTTCTAAAAATGGTTCGTATTGATCCTGTGAAGCCACAATTACAACATCATTATAATTTTTGGCAGCTGCCCGGATTAATGAAATTCCTCCAATATCAATTTTTTCGATGGTAGTTGGTTCATCTGCACCAGCAGCAACAGTTGCTTCGAAAGGATATAAATCAACAATTACCAAGTCAATCTCCGGAATTTCATAATCTTCAATTTGTTCTTTATCTTGATCGTTATCACGACGGGATAGAATACCACCAAACACTTTTGGATGCAATGTTTTCACGCGTCCACCTAAAATTGATGGATAACCGGTAAGGTCCTCAACTGCCAGGCATGGAATATTAAGTGATTCAATAAAAGTCTGGGTTCCTCCTGTAGAGATAAATTCAACCCCTTCGGAGTATAGTTTTTTAATAATAATATCAAGTTTATCTTTATGATAAACAGAAACTAAGGCTCTTTTGATTTGCTTTTTTTCCATATTCCTTTTAATGTTTAATTATGGGATGCAAAAATACAAAAAATTACTTGTTTTATCAACATAAATAGTTGATTGATTTTAACCTTAAATGTAATTTAATAAGTTGATACAGAAATACACTAAATTAAGTATATGATTCCTGAATCTGAAAGAATTGGAATCTGAAGTCAGTAATAATAGGTTTTATTTATTTTTTCACTGTTAAAATACCAAAAAATGAAAGTTTGTTTTTTTTTATTTTCTGCTTGTTTCAAAAATAAAATTGAATGAACAACTGGTATTTTTAGTATGAATACAAATACTTTCAATTCCAAATCATTAAGTTGAAAATTTTTAAAATATCACTGAAATAGAATGTTAGCAGTTAAATATCCGACAGTGCATTCACTAAATCGGTTTATTCAATGGCCTCTTTCACTACCTTAAAGGCTCTTTCGAGTTTAAGCATTTCAGTCGACATGAACAGGTAAAAATCCATCCATTGTAAACGACGGTGTAGATCAATAGCGTTTTTTTCTGTATATATTCTACTGACTTCGGTACCACATTCACGAATATAGTCACTCTTCCAAATTAATCCATTTGGAAACTGTTTTTCCATGGTGGATTTGTATTGCAAAAATTGGTCGTATTTTTCAAGTCGTTGTTTTTTATCCGACAGGTTGATTTCAAGAATAACTGAAGCGCCTGTTCGTGTAGCATCAAATTTGAGTTCTACTCCTTTCATCTTGGTGTTGTACAACATGAATTTACTTTTACGACGCTTCAATGCCGGGATCATACTACAATAGGTACCGAATCCTTCCCAAAATTCTTTTTTAAGTTGCTTTAATTCTTCTTTACTATACATTTTATCTTTTATTCTATTCGGAAAAACTTACCTGTTGGCAAGAAGAAACTATTTATTTAATACACCTATTATTCCATTAGAAGTAACCGTCTCTGCACTTACATGCAAGGACTTACAGGTGCTGTTATTCGAGAACCAAATGCTTGATTTGCCCTCTTTATCTGTCATAATATCCGGATTCCAGTATATGGTCCGGCGATAATCTTTTTCTACCGGAAGACGCATATCTTCGTAATGCGGACTGTAAAATTCCTTTGTATATGCATAACCATCAAATTTTGTATTTCGTATGCCGGCTGCTTCAGGTTGAAAACTTTTTTTGGTATGCAAAATCATTAATACTGTTTTTGTCGGATCTGTTTTTGCAGGATCAAGGTTTGGATAAATTTTTAAAATGGAATTAAAATCCTCAATGACAGATATTGATTCAATATCTTCAAGTCTTGGCAAATAAGAAGCCTGATTTGCTAAATCAGCGGTGTTATTATCTGTTGATTGATTTGAATTACCGGGAGCATTGCTTCCTGAAAGTTGGTTCCCGGTAGTATTATTGGTCATTTGATTTGTATTACCCGAACTAATATTCGAAGATGAGAGATTATCTACTCCTGAAAGGAGTGCGTTTATCCCGGGAATCAATTGTAAAGAATTATCTTTTACAAAGAGCACTTTTTTCCCTTTATACATGCCTGTAGTTGAGTTGTAATATTTAGTCATCTTCTCAATGAATAAATAAATATCGGCTGGTAACCAATCTCCGGTATCAATCATTTTATCAACTTCCTTGTCAACTTTATAAACAATATTCACTTTTACAGGACCATAGTCATTTGATTTCTTTTTTGCTTTTACAATTATTTCCTGAAGCAAAAGATTTTTTTCATTCTGTGTTTGGTTCGATTTGTTAATATCAGAAATGTTCTTCAACATTTCTTTCGATAGCATAGTATCTTTAACGACCCTTGTGTAATCGGTTATGTTTAATTCCTGAAATGAATAGCTTTTAATTTCAGGATTAAAATTTCTATCCAACAGAATGTTTTTTTCTTTTCTTTTTTCATTCTCTTTTGTTTGAAGTATCAAACTCCCTTGCCCTTTAAAATCTTGAACTGCAAAATTAAATTTTCCATCTTTGTCTGTTTTACAGATTCCTCTTTGTGACAAACTATCATTCATCAAAATCATTGATACATCAACATTCTCTTTTTTCTGTTTTAAAATCAACGAAGTGACTGTTCCTTCAATAACAAGTCCTTTCTCGATTGGATATTTTATTATAAAAGGCTCAACACCTGCCATTTGTTTCCACGAGTAGCGACTCCAACCCTGTGTGAGGAGTAACAAATCTAGTGCCTGTTTTCGCGATTCATCATTCGATTCAAAATAATATCCCGGGTTTTCAATATATCCTTTCAATTCGGATGAAAGGAGCAAATTCGTTAAAAGGTTATCGTTGAGAGGGTTTGAATTTGTAGTTGCATTATCATGAATTGCCGCAGAAAATGTTGTCTCAATCGGCTTTCCTCTAAAGTCACTTAATTGAAATCTCAGATTTATCTTCTCATATGGTTTAAAAACATTTTTATCCTGAGTCATTTCAATTTTCATCTGGCTAAAGTGATTTACAAAAACAAGACGTTCACTCAATACTTCTCCCAATGAATTATACAGTGTTATTTGTGTCACACCGGTTGGAAGCATTTTTTCATTAAAAGATAGAAGCACAGCATTTTCTTGACCTACTGTAACCTGTTCGAAACCATATAATTTACCCCGGCATGAAATTGATACTCCAAGTGGTTCAGAGGCTTTTCCCGGGCTCTTTTGAATTAAAATATCTATTTTCTCATCGTCAGGGCTGCTAATGTTTAATACATAACCAACCGGCAATGCCTGCGGTAGGTTAAAAGTATAATCTTTGTTTTGATAGTTGGTTTTTACAGTATATTTTCCAGCTCCGGGAACGAATTCAAAAACACCCATATTCAGATATTCGGTTGTAAAATCAGTAATTTTAGTACCCTGTTCATCAAATACAGAACCTGAAACAACAATGTTTTCACCATTTTTACCGGTTGCTTTGAATGCAACTTTCGATTTCAATCCTGAAATCAGATTTCCACCTTCAGGATAGAACGACATGGTCATATTCTCTTTTTGATCAAACTCTTTTCGAAGTTGTGGAACCCTTTGTGAAGGTGCGCGTTCTGTGATAATGTGTTTATAATTGCCGTCCTCCACAGGTGCATCATAAACCGGAAATACTCGGGAGAAAATGGTATTCTTATCAAAATTGAGCATATATCGGGTATAGGCCCTTATTTCATAGAAACCCGCAAATTTTGTAGTCGGAAACTTGAAGTCTCCATGACATTGTCCATTAACAATTTTAATTTTTTTTGTCTCTATAATATTTCCTTCCGGAGTAACCAATTCAACAAACAGAGTTTTACTGAACTGGCTGAGTGCATTTCGATCGGCGGTAACCAGGTAGGCTTTGAACCATAGAGTCTCACCCAGGAAATAGGCTGAATTGTCAAAATGAAGGTAGACTTTCTCCTGAGGGTATGAGTTCGTAAAAGCAGCAAAATTCTTCGAATATGCGGCTGTTTTTCGAATGGCAGTGCTGTCCTGTGCCTGTACCTGTACATTCAACCCGATCAGACATAAAATTGCCAGAATAATTTTTTGATAATTTTGTAATTTGTTCATAATATAGAATTTGTATTAGATTTACTTGATAATACGATACATTCCTCCGGGTAAACATTTCACCAGCCCTTTAAATTCTAATTCCAACAATAAAGAAGAAATTTTGCTGATTGGTTTCACCAGTTTCAATGCCATTTCATTCACCTGAACTCCTTCCGGATGTTGTCTTAAAGTCGTAATAATTCCTTGTTCCTCTTCCGAAAGATCCTGGAATAATGCTGTTTGAACAATTGGTATTGAAATGGAATCTGTCTTTTCCCAATTCATTATTTTTAGTAAATCATCTGCAGATTCTATCAACGAAGCTTTATTATTTTTTATCAATGCATTGCATCCCACCGACCATTCGTCAGTAATTCTTCCGGGGAACGCAAATACATCCCGGTTATAATCATTGGCAAGTTCGGCTGTTATCAAGGCACCACCTCTAATCCCCGATTCCACTACAACTACAGCATCGCAAAGACCTGCAATAATCCGGTTCCTTTGTACGAAATTTTGTTTGTCAGGATTAGTAAGGCTTAAATATTCTGTCAATAATGCTCCATTTTGTATCATCTTAATGGCTGTCGGACGATGTGCTGCCGGATAAATCCGATCCAGACCATGTCCGATCACCCCAATAGTAAGCATTCCTGAATCGATGGCTGCTTTGTGTGAGCAAATATCAATACCGTAAGCCAACCCACTGACAATGATTACATTTGGATGTATACTCCTTAAGACATCTATTAATTTTTTGCAATTTTCTTTCCCGGTTTCGGTTGCATTTCGCGTACCAACTATTCCTATAAATTTACCATTATTTAAATCGCAATTACCTTTTGAATAAATCATGATAGGTGAATCGGCACATTCTTTCAACCTGTATGGATAATCCTTATCAGTAAAATACATACTCTGAATTTTGTTTTTACTAATAAATTCAATCTCTTGTTCTGCTCGTTTTAAAACGTTTTGTGCAACGATTTCTTTTGACAGCAGCTCCCCGATTCCAGGTATTTTTGCCAGATTTTGTTGTTTTTCATTAAAGACACCTTCAACGCTTCCTATATAAGCAATCAGATTCTTTGCTAGGCTGTTCCCAATGCCTTTGATAAGCGTAATTCCTATTTTATATTTCAATGTTTCGTCATACATAGCTTTAACCACATTAGAAGTCCACAAAAAATATTTTATTTAATAGATTTATTTTATTTTCCTTTTAAAAGCTTTATGGGTAATTAGTGACATAAAAAACCATCCGGCCAGAACACCTGCAACATCACTAAACCAGTCCATCCAATCTGCTGTGCGCGGAGGAAAGAATGCTGGTTGTATAATTTCAACCGCACCTCCAAGAAAAACAGGAAGAGCTAAACAAATTAATATAAAAGTTATGACTGTTGTTTGAAAGTAACGTGCATATTGCCTGAAATCAATCATCAAAATACCAGTTAATCCACCATACATAAATAAATGCACCAGCTTATCTTCATTTTCAAATGTAGGAATCCCTTTAAATGTTGAGGGGGATGCAAAGGATAAATAGAATATAACAGCAATGACTATGACAGATTTCCAGTAATACAAAAAATAATATTTGTGCTGCATAAAAAGGATTAAATAATTATCAATGAAGTCAGGATCAAAAATTAAATAGATATTAAAACAATAGTAACTATTTATGCGTTTTAAACAAAAATAATCATTATTTTTTACAAAGATAAAAGTTTTAAAGTTAGGATTATAGACTTCACAACAAAAATTAACACTTTATGAGAAAAATCATCAGCTTTATTTTAGTGTCTTGTATTTTAGTGTCTTGCTCAACTGTATTGCTTACTGGTCGTAAGCAACTTCTATTGGTTTCCGATACGGAAGTGCTAACATCAAGTTTTCAGAGTTATAAACAATTTATTGATTCCGTCCCTGCTTCCAAAGACAAAGTAAATACAGCACTGGTCAAAAAGGTTGGGCAAAAAATTTCAAAAGTAGTAGAGACTTATTTAAACGCCAACGGCATGTCAGCTGATGTTGCCAATTATGCATGGGAATTTAATCTGGTAAAAGATACCACCATGAATGCATTCTGTATGCCCGGAGGTAAGGTAGTTGTGTTTGAAGGAATTCTTCCGGTTACCAGAAATGAAGTTGGATTGGCAGTTGTATTGGGGCATGAAATTGCGCATGCAGTTGCAAAACATAGCAACGAACGTATGAGCCAGCAAATGTTGGTCCAGTATGGTTCATCATTAACCGATGTACTTTTAGCAAATAAACCCGCAACTACCCGATCGGCAATTTCAACAATCTATGGAATTGGTTCACAGTATGGAGTAATGCTCCCTTATTCTCGTAAACACGAATATGAAGCTGACCGTTTAGGCCTGATTTTTCTGGCAATGGCAGGATATGATCCACATGAAGCAATTACTTTCTGGGAGCGTATGGCTGCGAACTCAAACGGTGCCCCTGTGGAATTTATGAGTACTCATCCATCGGATGCTAACCGGATTGAAAAATTGAAAGAATTACTTCCGGAAGCATTGAAGTATTATAAAAACTAAATGGGTACCTGATAAAGTAAAAGATAAAAAAAGTTCCGAAGTATTGTCTTCGGAACTTTTTATTAGTATGCAATTATCGGATTGTCACGTGTAAGTTTATTTCAAAGTGGAAATTCATCTATTTTATCCTACCCTGGAATAAGATATGAAAGTCTTTTTTAAAATTGTTATCTAGTTTTGAATAATTTTATGATTGGGTTTATATATCACAAAGAAATACATGAATCATCCTTTTCTTTCTTTAATAATGTAATCTCTATTAAACAAAGGTCATTTTATAAATATTAATTTATAATTTGTTTATTTATAATCTCAAGTAATTGAAAATATTTTAACTTGAGGGTATTATTGTACCTTTGTACTCATATAATTAGTTAAGACTGATTTTACAAATAATTACGGTATTAATTTTAAAGATCCTCAAAAATTAAAAAACGGCTAATGGTTATTTCAAAATTATTTAATAAATCTATTTTAAATAATAAAAAAGTAAAGATATATTGGTTTGTCCTTTTGGCATTTATAGCTTTAACCCCATATTTTTTTACCATTTTATTCACTCCAATTTCTTTAGATAGTAGTTACTATTTGTCAGTAGTTGAAAGAATTCGTGAAGGATTAATTCCTTATCGTGATTTCAGTCTTGGATACACGCCTATTTTTTTCTATTTAACATTGATTTTTAAAAATGCATTTTCAATAGGTATTAATTACGGTTACGATTTAGGATTCCATTTTTGCTTTCAGATATTTATATCATTTCTGTTATACAAAATTGCTTTCGAGCTATTGAGAAGAAAAGATTACTCCTATTATGTTGCAATATTTAATTTGTTGATTTCGTATTGGATAGTACAATACGAATTTATTTTAGAAATTCCTTCTTTGATGTGGGGATTTTTAGCAATTTATCTTGCCATTAAATATAAAGGAAAAACAACCCTTTTTATTCTGATTGGTAGTATCGCTTCATTATCATTTCTTACAAAACAATATGGTATTGGATTCTTTTTTCTTATTTTATATCTAATCATTTTCAATTCAAACAAATGGAAACAACTATTTTATTTTCTAATCGGATATGCAATCCCAGTGATAATTGTTGTAATCTGTCTTCCTGAGATAACGAATGTTTTTTTAGGAGATGGATATGGAAATCAAGAGTTTGATAAATCTACTGTACTCATTCTTATTGGAATCTGTAAACGGATTGGAGATGCCAGCATTTATTTTCTATACAGAGTTCCTGTATTATTGTATGGAATAGCTTTATTTTCATTTATTCCTATTAAACAAAGAAAATATGCCGGGTTATTATTATTTGGAATTGCTGGGTTCATGTTCCAATTCATTTTTGCGGGTTTTAACCATTATATGTTGTATATAATTCCATTTGTTTCTTTGTATATTTTTATGGTATTGAATAATATCAAGAAAAATAAAATCATTTTTGGAACATATGTATTTATACTGTTAGTTGTTTTTGCTTTTTCAGTATTGAAAAATTATAACCGGGCTTTAGCATTTGATCATAAATTAAGAGATAAACAATTCTTGTTGGCTGAAAAAATCAAAAAACTGATAGAACCGGGAAAATCATTGTATATTTCTGATGTCAGACTTGTGGATTTATATTATCCGATAAATGTGAAACCAACGAATATGACTTATTCATTTGGGTATTCACTGAGTGAAAAAACGCATTATAAACAAATTCATGATGCCGATTATATATTAACTTACGAAATCCCTGATTCTTTGAATTTCAATTATTTAAACTCTATAAGAATAAAAAAATATTTGAGAGAAATTCCTGATAAAACAATTATTGAAAAACAGCTTTCCTATGATAACGTTTTAAATAAGAATTTAGAATATAAAATTATTTTGTATAAAAACAAACATTGATAGATTCTTTAGAAAGGACAAATTCATATTCATAAAGAATTGAATGCTGATTTTTCCGGGTTGAACATTTAAAAAAGGATCTAATTCCACCAGTTGGAATTAGATCCTTTTTTTTAACCTCAGATTCGAGTAAATCAGTGTTTTTTTCTACAGAATTTAACAAACGACATAAAATTGAGACTAATGCTTACTTCCTACAATTTTTCTCCGAATGCCAAATCACCGGCATCTCCTAATCCGGGAATAATATACGAATGTTCATTTAATTCGGGATCAATGGCGGCAGCCCAGACTGTAGTTTTAACTTCAGGGAAATGTGCTGAAATGTAATCAATGGCAACCTGACTAGAAATGACGGTTGCAATATGGATATGTGCAGGTTTCCCTTTTGTGAGTAATGCACCGTAAGCCAACTCCATGGATCCGCCTGTGGCAAGCATTGGATCGGTAATAATCAGTGTCTTTCCATCTAAATTGGGAGAAGCAATGTATTCAATAAAAATATCAAATTTCAATGCATCTTTGTATTTCCGATATGCTGAGACAAATGCATTTTCGGCACCATCAAAATAATTCAGAAAACCGGTATGAAATGGCAATCCTGCACGAAGTATCGTAGCGATTACAATTTTTTCATCAATCACTTCGGTGTTCGCTATTCCTAATGGAGTTTTTACTTCTTCGGCTTTATAGCGCATTTTTTTACTGATTTCATAAGCCATTATTTCACCTATCCGTTCCATATTCCTGCGAAAACGCATCGAATCTTTTTGTATTTTAACGGAACGGATTTCTTTGATATAATGGTTTAAAACGGAATTATTATCCGAGAGATTGATGACATTCATCTAATTAAGAATTATGATATTTATATTATAAATTTTTATTGTCTTTTTCCCTGATTTCTGTCCTGCGTATTTTCCCACTGATTGTTTTTGGGAGTTCATCAACAAATTCAATTATGCGGGGATATTTATACGGGGCTGTCACTGCTTTCACATGATTCTGAATTTCTTTGATCAAAATTTCACCGGCTCTTTCTTTATATTCTTTTGACAATACAACGGTCGCTTTTACAATCTGACCCCTAATTTCATCCGGAACACCTGTAATGGCACATTCCACAACAGCAGGATGCGTCATCAGCGCACTCTCCACTTCGAAAGGTCCGATACGATAGCCTGAACTTTTAATCACATCATCGGCACGTCCTACAAACCAGAAATAACCATCCTCGTCACGCCAGGCAACATCACCTGTATAATAAACATTGTTATTAAAGGCTTCGTTTGTTAGCTTTTCATTTCGGTAATACCCTTTGAAAAGTCCTACCGGGTACTGTTTATCGGTTCGGATCACAATTTGTCCCTGTTCTCCGACTTCTGCCTTCCGACCATCCGGAGTCAATAAATCAACATCATAATGTGGATTGATCAGTCCCATGGAACCTGGTTTTGGTTCTACCCAGGGTGAAGTGAAGAGGGATAGTGTTGTTTCACTTTGTCCGTATCCCTCTCGTAATTTTATGCCGGTCAGTTGCAGGAATTGTTCATAAACCGCCGGATTCAATGCCTCGCCTGCAATAGTACAATATTCGAGTGACGATAAATCATAATGAGTCAGGTCTTCGCGGATTAAAAAACGAAATATCGTCGGAGGTGCACAAAGTGATGTAATATGATACTTTTCAATCATCTGCAACATGGCGGCCGGTGTAAACTTTTCGTGATCGTACACAAATACACAGGCTCCAACAATCCATTGTCCGTAGAGTTTTCCCCAAACGGCTTTCAACCAGCCTGTATCGGCAATGGTAAGATGCAAACTGTCTTCGCGTAAATTGTGCCAGTATTTAGCCGTAATGATATGTGCCAGTGGATAAACACAATCCAGCAAAACCATTTTTGCATTACCGGTGGTACCCGATGTAAAACTAATAATCAGGGGATCACTATTTTCATTTACATGGTAAATAGGTGTGAATGGTGCGGCATTTTCGATGCCTTTATGGAAATCAAGCCAACCTTCGGGAATAATATGTCCCACCGAAATCAACATTTTAACGCTGGGTGATTCAGGCATAGCATCGTTGATGTGTGTGATAATCGGTTCTTCCCCAACAGCGACTATCGCTTTAATATCAGCTGCATTGTTGCGGTAAATCAAATCCTTTTTAGTCAACAGGTGAGTGGCAGGAATAATGATGGCACCAATTTTATGTAATGCTACAATCGTGAACCAAAATTCATAACGACGTTTCAGAATCGCCATGACGATATCACCTTTTTTAATGCCCAGACTTTGGAAATAAGATGCTGTCTGGTCGGTGTATTTCTTCATTTCACCAAATGTAAATTCATGGCATTCACCCTGATCGTTAGTCCAGAGTAATGCTTTTTTATTGGGTTCTTTTTCTGCCCATGCATCCACGATGTCATAGCCAAAATTAAAATTGTCAGGGACAATTAGTTTGTAATTTGCTTTGAAATCTTCAAAGTCTTTGAATTCGGTTTGTTGAAGAAACTTTTCTAACATATGCATAAATTTATTTAAAGCATTTGATTTTTTGCGCTGCAAAGTAACATCAAATGGCTTAAAGTGACAAAAAAGTGGGATAAAAATGATCTATATGGGGTAAAACATCCAATAATGGGATAAACACAAATCAAATTTAAATGGATTTTAAACAATAACAGCCAGAAATTTTACTTTGTGATTGTTAAGGGCTACCATTCCATGAGGTTTTGATGAATCGAAATAGATGCTGTCTCCTTCGTTCAGTGTAATGTTATTTCCTGCAATTTGAAGGTTCATGCTACCTTCCAGAATAAAATTGAATTCCTGTCCTAAATGCGAATTTAAGTGAATAGGTTGATCCGAAGGCTCAACGGTCACTTCAAAAGGCTCCGCTTTTGCAAAACGGAAACCATGAGCAAGCGATTGATATTTATAAACCTTATTCCGTTCCACAGATGCTCCGGTTCCTTTCCTGGTTACTGAGAAAGCAAGCGAATGCGGTTCATCGCCCGAAAACAGGGCTGATGTCTCCACTTCAAATGTTTGGGCTAAATCACAAATAAAACTCAAAGGAATATCAAAATTACCTGTTTCGTATTTCTCGTATTGTTCCCGGCTGATACCGCATTTTGAAGCAACCATTTCTGTTGTTAAATCCAATGCATCACGCAATCCGTGAAGTCTTTGGGCTATTTGTTTGATTTGAGTGTTCATAATAGATTTGTATTTTTTAAAAAATGATCTAACCTGTTTATTTGCAATAGGTGCTTTATTGTAAGGATGTGCTATTCCGAATTAGGACATAGAAAAGGCTGTTTTATTTTATGTGTGAGGCTTTTAATCCTTTTATCACAGCATTGGTAAATCCGTTTGCCTCCATTTCGTTCAAACCTTTAATGGTGGTACCACCGGCAGTGGTCACTTTGTCAATCTCCACTTCGGGGTGAGTTTTGTTGGCTTCCAGCAATTCAATAGCCCCTCGTAGTGTTTGGATGACAACATCTTTAGCCATGTTCGGGTAAATCCCCATTTCAACGCCTCCTTCGGTAGCGGCACGTATATACCGGAATGCATAGGCAATACCACAGGATGACAATGACATAAATGCATTTAATTGTGCTTCTGGAACCAGAAATGTTTTTCCTAATTCAGCAAAAATATCAACAATCAGTTGTTCCTGTTCTTTTGAGGCATTAAAAGAAGAAATGGTGGAAACACTCTGTCGGACATCTATGGCAGTGTTTGGAATAATCCTGAAAATAGTCGCATCGGTGTTGAAGTATTTAGTTAACTGTTCAAATTCAACGCCTGCAGCTATTGAAATAACGATTTGTTTTTTATAATCAAATTTATTCTCAAGTTCTTCAGAAACACTTTCTACCAACCACGGTTTTACTGCCAGAATGATGATATTAGCATCTTTTATAATATCCCGGTTCGAATTACTGACCGTAATATCCGGAGCAAAAGCTGTTATTACATCTAAATTTTTTTGTGAAATATCACTTACACGGATATTCTTTGATTGAATCAGATTTCCTTTAGATAATCCACGGGCAATGGCACCACCCATATTTCCTGCACCTATGATGGCTATTTGTAAATCAATTGTTTCCATAGTTTTTTTATTTTTTTTAAATACGTTCAATTTCAAACAACAAAGATAGAATAAGATATTTAAATTATAGATTGTATAATTAGGTATTGTTGGATTATTTCATTATTTAAGCAGTAATTGATTAATTTAATGCCGGATTTTAAAAACTCAGGTTTAAACATCCCAACAGACCCCACTTACTTACCCCCGGATGATTTAAATCGGTGAGCCGCCAAACCGATTGTAATGTGAAAATATGCAGTATATTTGTAAACCCGACTCCGACTTCCATATAGGGCTTATTCATTTGATACATATCCACCGGATAATCAAGTTTTGTTCTATTCGACTCACTTAATCCGCCATACGACATTTTGAATGAAGCCATTTCACGTAGATTAAGATGTTTAACAAGTGGAATCTGATTCATGATCAACCCGTTCAACAGGATTTCAGAGTGGAGGTTGATATATTTGTCGAAGGCATATTCCCTGTAATTCATTAAATTGAATGTGTAAAATCCATAACCGCCACTTTCACTTCCGGCAGGTATGGCAAGAAGAGGATACGGTACATTTCCAAGAATGATACCGGCATCTGCATTGAAGTTTAACTGACCGAAATCAAAACGTATAAATTGCTTTACAGCTCCCATGATTTTTCCATACTGACCTGTTTTATTTCCAACACGGTAATTCCCAATTTCCATTATGCTGTAAATCACCGGCATATTATTGGCTATGTAAATACGTTGCATGTGATCGTCATACGTTTTTTCGTCAAATGAAAATCGTGTGGATAAAGTTGCCGAATTTTGCTGTAAATAATTGTCAACCGGTATACTCCCTGTTGACATTGGCATGGAAGCATTTGCATTCAACCGATTGGAGCGAAGGTATAAATTACTTTCGATATCCTGATTCCAATCGTTTGCAAATGATGCCGAATATTCTTTCCGTTCGCTGATTTTTTTTGCTGCTTCAAATGCAAACACTGAACTTGAAATATCTTCGTCTCCTGTCACTAATGGATTTTCACGATACATGAAATTATTGTAATTATAATCGATGCGCCTGTAATCATCTGTATAATTTAAACTCAACACCCTTCTTTTTTCACTATGAAATTTATATTGGGCTTGACCGGAATATTTAATAACTTCATTCTTAAAACCATACCCAATATATCCCCCGATTGAAATATTTTTCCACAATTTTTTATTGGTGTGAAAGGGAAGCGTAAGGCGCAACCCTTCTATATCCGTTATCCGGATTATTTGTTCGATTTTTCCAATATCAATTTTCCCAACAGGCATTGATCCTGTAAATACTACATCTGCTATCCATTTGGCCGATCGTAATAAAGGAGTATTGTTTAACTCACTCAGTTTTTCGTCAAGCGTTGTCTCATTGTATACACTCTGAGCAAAATTAGATTTTTGTTGTACATTTGAATCGGTTGAATGGAAAGTGGTACTCTTCTTTATAAAGATTTCAGGCTTCGTATGCAGGCTGTCAGTGAGTAAAGCATAGTTCATATTTAATGCAAATTCCTCGGATTGACGCATCCAGTTATGGGTAGATACCGGAATGAATTTTTGTGAAATCCGCAAATTATGAATAAAATTAATGTTGGCCTGTACCGGTAACTCTGCCTCAATACGAGTTAATGAATAGGTGGCAGAATCAATCCATAGTTTCCCGTCAAAGGCCAGATTCTTTGGGTTTCTGCTTCTGAAATGGATTTCATACTGTTTGCCAAATTTGGTTTGTATACTGTCGGCAAAAAAATAATCATAAAAAACATTCCCCACATTCGAAAGCGGACTTACAATGCTTTTACCGTAAACAGAAATGGAATTGTTGTAAAAATTAAGTTCGGTATTCAACTCTCCGACCAGTTTTTCAAGAATTTTTTCTCCACTTTCAGGTGAAGAGAATGTTTTAGTTGAGAGTTGTTTCTTTTCGGTTGAAGTGATTTGGTATTTTTTTTCAACCATGTACAATGGAATAACCATTGATGAATCGGTACCTGATAATTTCCCTTTTTTCAACTGGTCAAATATCCTTTTATTCATTGATCGTTGGTTGATTTTACTCAACAATACCAGGTTTTGTTCTGTGCTTAGTGTTTTAAAGCCTTTATGAAGGCTAATGTCGTTTACTCTTTTGAGCAATCTCACTTTCTTCATCATTTCGATGGCTGGATTCGATCCCGGAATGACAAATATTTCTCGTAATAAAGTATTATCTTCATCCATTTCCACCTGAATGCCCACACTTTTACCCGGTTTAATTTTGATTTCATGTCTTTTATACCCAATCGAAGTGAAGACTAAGGTGCTTTGTTTCTCCATTGTTCGAATCATGAAGTATCCTTCTTCATTCGACTGAGCACTTGTCTGTGAATTTTTAAATGATATATTTACACCGGGCAATGGACTTTGATCCGTACTACTCAACACCTGACCAACGACTAATGTTTCTTGTGCATTTACCCCATAGGTAAAAAGTAAAAACAATAGTAAAAAGTTTATAAATACGTTTTTAAGAAAAAAGGAACGTATTGTTGAAGTTGTATAGTTGGAGTCGTTTCTATTCATAAAGTTTCGGTAAGTCCCCTGCCGGAAGTCATAAGGTAGTTGTGTAAATTAATTATTTCTTGAGGTTATGTAATAAAAACATTTGGTGATCTGATTATTAATTCATAAAAACTTAATATCCATTGGCCTGGTAATTATTAATTTTTAATTACTTTTTTGCTTCGGCTTGTTCCCTCTGCCTTTTATATAATGGATGGCATTCAATTACGGTTTGTCTTAAATAATGAACGTCAATATGGGTATATAATTCTGTTGTTGTAATCGATTCATGTCCCAGCAGTTGTTGAATAGCCCTTAAGTTAGCCCCGTTTTCCAATAAGTGGGTAGCAAATGAATGACGGAAAGTATGCGGACTTACATTTTTCCGGATTCCGGCAAGCAATGCCAGTTCTTTTACAATGGTAAAGATCATTGCACGTGTCAGCTTCGACCCCCTTCTGTTTAAAAACAGGATATCTTCGTGTCCTTTTTTTATTGAAAGCAGATTTCTGTCGGTTTTCCACAATTCGATCTGTTTTATCGACTGGGATGACATGGGAACCAACCGCTGTTTACTACCTTTCCCTTCCACCAGCATATACCCTTCCTCCAGGTAAAGCTTGGATTGTTGAAGTCCAATAAGTTCGGAAACCCTTAACCCCGATCCATACAACACTTCAATGATCGCTTTATTCCGTTGCCCTTCCGGTTTTGAAAGATCAATAGCATTTACGATGTCATCAATTTCCTGAACAGATAATACTTCCGGGAGTCTTAATCCGATTTTAGGACTTTCAAGCAGTTCGGTGGGATCTTCTGAACTATGGTTTTTATAAATCAGGAAGTGATAAAAAGATTTTATACTCGATAAAATACGTGCCTGAGAGCGCGGGTGAATTCCTAAAGTGCTTATTTCTATAATAAAATCGCGTAAATGTTTAGTTTCTGCGGTTTCTAATGTCAGGTGGGCATCGGATAAGTATCCCGAAAGTTTCAATAAATCGCTCTCATATGCCTCTATGGTATTGGCAGATAATGCTTTTTCAAATTTCAAATACAAATGGTATTCATCCAGTATGGGAAGCATTGTACATTTTCAATTAAAATAATCAGGTTTAGTCATAATAACCAATATGCCTGTCAAACAGATTGCAAAGATATTAAAAAGATTTTGTTCATACTAAAAATGAATGACCGTGAAGCAATTACAATATCGTTATTATTATAAAAAATAATCCAAAAACTCATAGGATTCCTTTCATTTGATTTTTTTTAAGAGAAAAATAACCCGTTGAATCATGAGTTCTGATAATCAGACAAAAATTTAATTTCTTAAAATATAACTTTTTGGTAATAATTTTATTAATTGCTTTCTGAATAAATATTCTATCTTTGCCAATGCTAACAGAATAACCAAATTAAGTTCAAATTATCGAATTAAATAAATACATAATCAAGAATATGAAATTCAACAAACTTTTACTCACAATTTGTTTTTTAGGATTAACACTTTCTATGTCGGCGTATGATGCTGTCGGTCACAGAATTATTGCGGATATAGCCTATCAAAACCTTACTAATAAAGCCCGGACTCAAGTAGATAAAGTTCTTGGCAAAAAAGGGATAGTTTTCGAAGCTACATGGGCCGACGAAGTTCGTAGTGACAATAAATATGCCTACAGTTACCAGTGGCATTTTCAGGATCTGGACGATAATATGACTGCTGACGGAATTAAAAAGCTGTTAGACAATCCCAAATCGGAAGGAGTACATTTGTTTTTTGCTATCGATACACTCACTATCCGTTTGAAGAAAGACAAAAACGATAAAGAAGCATTGAAATTCCTGGTCCATTTAGTAGGTGACATGCACCAACCCATGCACATGGGGCGTAAAGACGACAAGGGTGGAAATAAAGTTGATTTCAACTGGTTTGGCAGAAAAACCAACCTTCATTCTGTTTGGGATGGTTCACTGATTGAAAGTGAAAAGATGTCGTTTTCCGAATTCAGTCAGTATTTACAGGATAAATTTGAACCCCGGAAAGCAGAAATAAAAAAATGTACGGTTCTTCAATCTATTGAAGCCGTTTACGCCGTTCGGAATTTAATTTACGGCTACGATACATCCGATACCAGCAATTATCATTATGTGTATTTCTTTGCCGATAAACGGGATGAAATGCTTTATCGCGGTGGAATTCAACTGGCCAATATCCTGAACGCCATTTATAAATAAAAAATATAGTTTTAAAAAAGAAAGCCTGTTCATTGAAAGAACGGGCTTTTTTATTGAAATATAACTGAATCACTTTCTCTCGACAATACTGTCTTTAACAGCTTATCCTTCCCCTTTATTACCGAGGTGTAAAAACCTGGGCTAACAAAATTTTATGATTATTCGCAAATGGTCTCTATCAGAAGTTCTTTTTAAATGATTATCCTCAAGACATCCTGCAAAAATACCTAAAACCTGAAATCGAAGCATATATTACAATCAGGTGTATTCATCAGTTGGGTTCTTAATCCGGAGCAACTCGCGTGAAAATTAAAATCAGGTTCGTTAAAATTCCTTATTCTCTTTTGTTCTTTAAACCTTCTGGTTATACTCTGTTTCTGTTCTTTTCCTATTATCCTTCAGCTGTGTTAGTGAGGTAAAAAAACCAGTTAAATAAATTTATTGATCCATATAGCTACTGTTCAATATTTTGTATTAAATGACGATTCTCTACGTCCTGTAATATTTCCCCCGACCTGAAACCATGTATATTTTAAAATGGAATGATGAAATCAGTATCTGAAAATTTCAACAGAGGGAGGTGATCATCCAGAAAATCATCTTGCCGAATTGTTAAATCCTACAGTTGCATATTGTTTTTTTGGGTATCCAACCCTGTTGGTTTTGGTCTGTTTTTGATCTAGGTTCAGAGGGGGTTCAGAGGGGGTTCAGAGGGGGTTGGTTGGGGGTTGGTTGGGGGTCAGTCCTCTGAATCCCCAGTCAACCCCCTCTGAACTTCCAATATACCCCCTATATAAAGTGGACGTAAGTAAACTGTAAGGTGTGCATTAGAAGAAAAGAAACCGCGGCCTACATTTTGTAATGAGTCGGTAGTCGGTAGAAAGTAGTAGGAAGTAAGACAAAAAACAGGTAGTAGTCGGTAGTTTGTAGTTACCCTCCGAAAACGAAATTTTTAATATATTTCTCCCTGTAAATTGAAAATAGACCTGATTTTGAAATAAAACAGGATGCTTAAATATATTCATCCAATCGGTAAAGAGCTGTTTTGCCTAATTATTGGATAATTGTAGCCTTTATTGGCAGGATTCTACTGTTTAGATAAAATGGTTAGTGGTATATTTGTACAATCAAATGACATTCATTTTTAAAAAACGAATATGCGAAAATTAAATACTGTATTGATTGTTCTAATGATGGTGTTTAATTTGCCGGTTCAGCGAACAATGGCACAATCACTCCCGAAAGGAACGCCGGTCTATCTGGGTGATCCGACCATTTTAAACTTTAAGGGAGTATATTATTTATACGGAACAGGTCAAAACTCTGAAAAGGGGTTTTCTGTGATTAGTTCTAAAAATTTAAAAACATGGAAGAAACCCGATACAGGTATTAATGGAGGATTTGTTTTAGAGAAAGGATCGAAGACATTTGGAACGAAAGGTTTCTGGGCACCACAAGTTGTTGCCATCGATAATAAGTTTTGTATGCTATACACCGCCGACGAAAATATTGCCATCGCCTGGAGTAATTCACCCAAGGGACCATTTATTCAAAACAAGGTTGCTCCGTTAGCCCCTGATAAGAAACAAATTGATCCATTTCTTTTTATAGACGGCAACGGTAAAAAATACCTGTATCATGTGCGTTTAGGAGGCGGAAACAAGATCTATGTGGCAGAATTAAAAGATGACTTTTCAGGTATTGATGATAAGACGCTCACCCTCTGCATTACTGCTGAAGCCGGCTGGGAAAATACGAAAGGCATATCACAGGCTCCGATTACAGAAGGACCAACCGTTATTAAGCATAAGGGGGTTTATTATCTGTTTTACTCCGCCAATGATTTTAGAAATATCGATTATGCAGTGGGGTATGCCACCTCGAAGTCACCTTTAGGACCCTGGAATAAATATGAAAAAAATCCAATCATCAGCAGAAGTATGATAGGCCATAACGGAACCGGGCACGGTGACTTATTTAAGGACATAAAGGGTAATCTTCAGTATGTATTTCATGTCCATAATTCAGATTCCACAGTAAGTCCAAGACAAACATTTATAACCGGATTGAGGTTTATCCCCAATAAAAAGACCGGTATCGATGAAGTCAGCATTGAAAAAAACTCTTTAATAATGCCTTTACTGATAAAGGAATAAATGGATCCTGTCAAATAATTACTCTTTTGTTCAAAGAAGAAAAGAATTTAATATTGAAATTTATATCTTTAAAAATTAATCATTTAATATTCAGGAATCCTGTTAATCTGTTTTATACAGTCATTCCATTCCTTAAACCCAATATCTTTTACAAAATAAAATTCTCAAATGAAAAAAACCATACTTTTTCTTTTCTGCCTGATAAGCCTTTCCTCAATTTCCCAGACCTGGACAAACCCTTTTACACTAAACAATGAA
>Ga0302285_10000169_pt1 | contig 39261 bp, 38 predicted proteins | sample III_Fen_E2_2_FD_200455 | JGI IMG/M metagenome (GOLD analysis project Ga0302285, IMG submission 200455) | Peat permafrost microbial communities from Stordalen Mire near Abisko, Sweden - III_Fen_E2_2 | ecosystem: Environmental > Terrestrial > Soil > Wetlands > Permafrost | place: Sweden: Abisko... | reverse complement strand
TGCAATTGAATATCCTGATTTGGCAACCTTTTTAGCAGTCGGATCATAATCCAGAGCAATCAATACCTTATTCATTTTTGTCGTTTTCATGATGTTGAATTTTTTTAAATAATTAATTTAGATAATTATACTTGAGATGATTATGGAAATAATTAAAATGAAATCCAATTTCAAACCATGCTGAAAAAAGAATTGTTATTAATCACATTATTTATTTTCTAATACCGCACTTTCAGAGCTATATCACCCAAAGATTTTAAATCTTCCTGAGTAGTGAATATTGCACGACCTTTTTTAGAAATTACATCCCAGGCAATTTCACTTGAAATATCATTTATAACTCCGGGTAAATTAACATCGTTCACTAAATCCAACGAAAACTCACCGGTCACTCTTACTGCCTGGTGAAAATTATCATTTACAATTAATAAATCGCCTCTGCCCTCTTTCGCAGCCCTGTATATTTCTGATAATTCGGTAATAACATTTCCCTTGCCAACAGCTTCCTGCATTTCCTTTATATCATCTGCCCTACCCTTCTTTTGTTGAACGGTCACCACCTGCCAGGCATCAGTGGCAATTGAATGAGTCGGTATATAATTATAATTTATATTTTTCCATCCTAAATAGACAGCGGGTTTATCGGCAACTTTCATCAGCCTGTTGTAATTATCATCAGTAGATATGACAACACATTTCATATCGGTTTTATTATTCACCCGTACTACTGCCTTGTCAATCTTGTTAAAAAATTCACGTACCTGATTTTCGGCTTGCTTACCATTGGTAACTGTTTCAGTATCGGTTGAATCATCAATGTTATTTTCAAATGGGAAATCATCATTTTTTATTTCACCAACAACACCATCGTTGATAGCAAGAAGCAACCTGACTTCAGATTTAGTGAGCTTCAGAATAAGATATTCTACTGTACGATTAAAGACTTTTATCAGAGGTTTGACCGCAAAATTCTCGGATATGTATACCGTATTTTGTATCGTTGGCCATGTTGACTTAATAATCTCTTTTGTAGAATTTGATAAAAACAGATGCAGACTATCCAGATTATAATTTACATCAATCTCATTCTCTACTGCATCAATATTATGTATTAATTCAGCCACTGTTCGTTTACCATATCCGTTAATTACACGTTCCTTTGCTTCCTGCAACAGTTCTTTCAAAACAATACTGTCTTTTTGATTTTCAGGATAAGTCCTGTGTGTATTCATTGATATAGAAACACATGGAATATTCTTCTCTGAGGCAAGTTTCTCTAATTTTTCTCTTTTCATTTTATCAGTTTTTTATCGGTAATTTATTTGATTATCACCTAAAAATCCATTAAATATATACATGAATATTTATTTTTTGTTTCATTAGAAGTATTAAAACACAGAAATACATATCATAAAATATCTCCATTAGATCAATGGGTGTTTCTTTTTTTTATTATATGTTAGTCTACAGACTAATTACTTAAGCATCCGTTCCCATACGGTTTTATTTTCAAGTGAATAAAATTCAGCAACAGAAAATGAATTAAGATCCAGGTTGAATCATCAGTTTTGTGTCTATTCTGCCTGTTTTTTTGTAGGGATAATAAAAAGAGGGATAGTAGTTCCTTTCAACACATTTGCTGCCTCACTTCCCATAATTATATTTTCTAACCATTTCCTACTGTGAGATCCCATAACAATAACATCTACTTTTAAATCTTTAGCTGTCTGTAATATTGTTTCAGCAATATCACCTTCTTTAAGAATAGTCTTAATAGAATCATCACCCAAAAGTTTTTTGGCTTTATTCAGAAATTCCTGTGTCGAAATCTTTAAGTCGCCCATAATATCAACCCTCAATTCGCGCATATAGGTATAGGCTGAATAATACACCGGTTGCTCGGAAATTACATGCATCAATATTGTTTCGGCATTCATAGCAGTTGCCATCGAGAACCCTAATTCAGCCACTTTTTGCGATGTTTGATCGTAATCCATGGCAATCAATACTTTTTTAATTTTTGTAGCCTTCATGTTCGTCAAATTTATTTTAATAGATAAAATTTCAAAGTTTGATAATCAGAAAAATATTTCAGACTATTCTTTCAATATCTATCTATCCGTTTTATACACAAAGATCAGCAATTTTAACATCGTTTGAGTTACAAAATTTTTGAAAAAAGTTATAAGATTCACACATCCTGAAAATGGACAGAGAGTCTATAAATCATCATTTACCAGTTGGTCATTGACTATTTACTGTTATTTCTGAATAATCCAATAGCTATGTGACTGTTTTTTCATGAAAAACATTTGCTCCAAACGCAAAACAAATCCACTTTTTACGGAGTTTGTTAAATATCACTCTGAAAATCGAATTTTACACTTCCAGCTTCATAGTTAAGTCTCGGGTTCTTTAATATTTTATGTGATTGCCTGAAAACAGACCGGTATAACTCCACTATTGCTTTTACTTATGTTCTGGTCCTCTTTAATAATTTAGTATGAGTCACTTGTAGTTTTATTTCGGATGTATTTTTGATATATTAACATATTAATGATAAGAGATATCTAAGATATATCCGTAATACAACTAAGATAAAATTAAGAAAAATGGAAAAACAGGAATAAAACAAATGTAAAAGGAAAGCATAGGAAGACTGGGGAAAAAACCGGGTAATATGAGCACAACCTGATTATGAAATGGGAGTCCTTCGAAATTTGTTTCAGAGTACACTCTAGAAACATGAATCTTAAAGTGGTTTACAATTCACGTAACTGGGTGAGTAGAATGTGAAGTTCCTGCATCGAATAACTCAGGTGTAAAAAAAGTCATAACATTTTGGATAACTGGAATATAATTCACACATGGAAAAACATCCTCCCTGTCAAATATTTCTTTTATCAATTAATTCCATGATTTAATAAAACAACTTCTGAATTATAATCCGATTTTCCCCTGTTTGGAGAAATCGAGATTAAACACGATACGAAACCGATTATTTATTGAACCGGTGATAGATTGAATATTGCCGGTAACCAGGAAGGGGATATGGATTTCAAAAAGATTCCACAGACCGAATTTAATTCCGGCTTCTCCAAAAAACGGAGAATTATTTGCCGGATTTAAACCATGGTCATTTAGCAGACAGTTGACAAAGGGTTTAATTCCAATGCGGCCGATTTTCCCGGGTAAATTACTTGATAGTGAGAGTGAAATCAACCATTTGCTATATCCGAGTTTATCATTAACAGGAGAAACTAAACCACCCTCTGAAATAGTCATTTGTCTGGACCAGAATGAAGTGGGGAAAGCTCCAAACCGATCGGGATAAGTACCTTCGTAAAGATATTGATCACGACCACTTCTGCCAGCCGGGGCCAGAGAATAGACAGGGTTTGAGGATGAATTATTTAGCACAGTACCAGCAAAAAGTCTTATTTCAAGTCCATTATTTTTACCGGTATAGCTGTGTTTATAATTGATATCAACAGCTGCTTTTTGAAAAGCTTTTCCAGATTCAAAAGTGACCAACATAGTATATGGATTTACTAAACTTGTTTTTTGAACATCGTAGCCTAACTGAATATATGAATTCAGTGTTGTTTTCTCCATATTTTCAATTTTTGAAAGGTCGGAAGCCAGAATATAACGTCCATAAATTTTTTGCCGTATGGGATTGGTTATTTTATAAGGCCTGAGATTAATATCTAAACCGGCCATGATTTTTTGATAATTTTGATCGCCGGGCGCTCCAAACTGTGTTCCTTCGAGAGTCACTTTTGCTAAACGTATCCGGTTATTATATGGAGTAATGTTGTAAGATACTTTTCCATAACCTGCCAATTTCGAACTATTAAAGGTATAAAAAGGCATTATAATATATTCGAATGGTTTTGGAATAACAAACCCGTTATGCAATGCCATACCTACCATTAATCCGTCTTCCCTGTTCCAGTTGACAGCAGGTATATACATGAGGGTATGTTTTTCGGGATCTTCGATACTAAACAAAAGTTGAGGTTGTACCGGGTCGGCTTTTTTGAAAATTCCGGTAGTCCATATGTTGTTATTGAGCCGGGAAATTTCCGGCATGATATGGTTGGGATCAATTTTAAAGGATGTAAAATTACCTACTGGAACATCAATCCACTTTTGGCCTTTAAATCCCTCTATCCATTTTTCGAAACAGACCGAATCGCCGGACATTCCTGCAATCAGTAACGGAGAAGCCAGTTCTCCAACATTCTGAATTAGCAATTGGTGATTTTTATAACGCACCATTTTATAATCAAGACGTTTTGTCGTACCAATCAAATCATCAAAGAACCAATGCAAGTCTTTTCCGGTATGCGATTCAAAGACATTTCGAAGATCATTGGGTTGTGGATGTTTAAATCTCCATTGAATATAATAATCGTGCAATATCTCGTCAAACAACGAATCTCCGAGATAGGATCTTAGGTAATTGAAACTTATAGCTGCTTTATTGTAGGTAATAAGGCTATAATTCATAACAGTATAGTCTGTAGAAGTTTTATTTACAGGTTGCTCTGTGTTGCTTCGGGCAGTAATAAGCCATTCGAGTTCCATAATTCGTTGAATTGGCATTTTATCAATGTGAAAAAATTTTGCCTGTTTAAGTTTCGGTAAATAATTCTCCCATAATTTTTCATCAGGATATCTTTTCTTCAGGTATCTTACTTCATATGAAGTAGTCATTCCTTCGTCCATAAAGGGATATCTTCGTTCATTCGAAGCAAGAGCCCCATAAAACCAGTTATGGCAAGCTTCGTGTGCAATGACTTTATCGAGTGAATACGCATCTTTAGCGACTCCAATCACTGTAATTCCCGGATATTCCATTCCATCACCGGCATTCAAGGCACTTTGAACTGCCGTAAAACTATTATACGGATAATCTCCAATCCACCCGGAGAAATCATAGATGGCATTATTTATATAGGGAATGGCATTTTTCCAGAGAGTAGATTCTTGATTGGTGAACAGCAGCCAGGTGGTCACCACTTTGCCTGATTTGGGAAGAGTGACTCTACCTTTTAAAACATGAAACCTTTTATCGGCAAACCAAGCGAAATCATGAATATTATTTCCGATGTACTGCAAGGTTTTTGTATGCGTGAATGACACAGGAAAATCAACTTTCACCTTTTGTGATTGCTCTATCCAGGTTGTGTCGGCAGCCAGTTTATCCAGCATTTCTGCTTCCTGTTTATTTTGGAGATCACCGGTAGCGCCTACAATATAATTTTCCGGCAGGGTAATATTTACTTTAAAGTTTCCAAATTCCGAAAAGAACTCCCCCTGATCGAGGTAAGGCATTTGATGCCAGCCCGTATTGTCGTAAACAGCCGGTTTGGGAAACCATTGTGAGATTTGATAGGATTCGCCGATATGTCCCAGACGCGAAGTAACTCCTTTAGGAATTTTGACATGAAAAGGGGTAGAAACGGATATCTTTTGACCCGGTAAAAGTGGTTTATTCAGGAATATCTGACAAATATCCGGTTGGTTTGGCAATAAATTCCAGTGAACTTTCTGATTATTGACTTTAAAATTCAAAGAATCAATATACCCCTCTAATTCAGGATCTTTAAATAACCTTTCTTTTCCTTTTGAACTGAACAGTTGTTTTGCCAAATCGGTGTTATTGCCTGAATAAGCATTTGACCAGAGGTGAAAATACAGGAATTTAAGTGTATCTGGTGAGTTATTGATATATTCCACTTTCTCGAAAGCGGTCAATTCATGTCGTTTATCGTTCAGGGTAACATCAATATTAAAATTTACTTTTTGTTGAAAATACTTTTGCGAAAAAGTATCCGGATACATTCCAACGAACATCAAACATACCAGTAATAACCGATTTGGTTTATTCAATCCGAAATGCTTCAAAAAGGGGATCATAGTTGGTGGTTTTAACTGGTAAATTTGAAAATAGAGTTCTGTAAAAAATACAGAACTCTATTTAACCTGAATAACTTAAGTCATTTAAGTATTTTAGCAATTTATGACTTTTATAGAAATCATAAAGTTGTCTTTCAAAATATCCTTCGGACTAAATACCAAAGCTATATTCTGCTATAGAATTTTAAAGGAGAAGCAACAAGATTATAATGATCAAAAGAGTAGAACCACCGATATAAACATATGTTCCATCTTTATGCATGGTTGCCTTAATTTCTTTTAATTCACTTTTAAGTTCTTTTTTTTCTAACGATGTCATTTCCGATTTATCCATTTCACGGATTTCTTCAACACGTGCCCGGTAATTACTAACTTCTTCTTCTGATAGTTTACTGTTGGTTTCGGTAGTAGTTTCAATAGCTTTTGCAGAACTTGTAGTTGCAAATGTAGGAGCAGCACTCAACGAAAATATCGCCAAAAGCGCAATAAAAATTGTTTTTTTCATCTTCTATAGTTTTTTTAAATTGATTGTTTATTAATCGATGTAAAATTAGTATGTAAAATGACATGTGTTGTTACACAATTATCCAAATTACTTACATGATTCACAGATTTGATGAAGAAAAGAGTGCGAGACTTACAAAGAACAGATTTCCAAAAAGAGTATAATTTAAGTTTAAAGTGTTGGTAATAAATCAGAAAGAGATATTATTATAGTTTGGGCAAATAAATTTTTCGGCACATAGTCTTGTCCTTTCAGGTTGTAATATTGAATCCGTGAAGATCAATTAAAAGGAATAAAAAAAGGGAAAAGTTTCCTTATTTAAGCTTACTTTGATTTGAAAGTAAGCACATTGTTCTATAAGCAACTATTCTTCAATACTAAATCCGCTATGGGCATCAAACTGTTTCTTGTCAGGTTCTGTCATTCGCTTTCTAAGAAGACGAATTGTAAAGCCGCCTCGTAACTTTTTGTTATCCAGATACATCCAATCGGTGATATTATTTTTCAAAATACTAATTGTATCTCCTAATTTCACATCCGAAATTGATTCCGGTAAATTAGCAACGATTCCAACATATTTTTTGTCTTTGAGGATAATATTCTTCAACCAGATATGTTCGCTCCCATTTGGAGTAATAAAACGTGACTTGAGAGCAAAATATTTATAGTCTTTATTTTTACTTAATAAAGCCACTTTAAAGGAATCCAGTGTTTGAATTGCAGACATAATAGCATGATTCATTTCGGCATCATCATTTTGAACCGAATAAATTGGAGGTTCCCCTTTTCTTTCAATTTTTAATGTTTGTGTATTGTTGCAACCATTACATCCCATCAGGATGATGAATGACAGTAAATAAAATTTCATAACATGACTTAGTTTCTAATTAGAGTGATAAACCTGAATAACTCATTTAATAATGAATAGAGGAATTGTATACATTTTTAATATTATTGCAAATGTACTTAATTTTCACATATTATCACATCATCTTAAAATTACTGGGAATGATATCCACAGGTTTTATTGAGCTCAATTGTTGAATTAAATTATTCATCAACAGTACAGCTGTTAAATTTCGCCATCTACTTCTGTTCTATCGGTGAAATTTACAATTAAAACTACCGGGAGAAAAAAAAAGACTACCCAATCATGAGTAGTCTTTTAAGTAATATTATTTTTTATATACAGCAGGTCTGAATAAAAATTTAGAATAAGAATATTTACTTTTCCAATTTTCAAAGAACTTACTGCAATCAATTATCGGCCCTTGATAATTTGGAATAAAATAGAGATTACGGCAAGTACAAGTAAAATGTGAATGATTGATCCTAAGCTGTAAGCAAAAAAACCAATAGCCCAAAAAATGACAAGTACCAATGCTATTAAATAAAGGAGATTGCTCATATTCAAGTAGTTTTAAAATTATTGTTAAATATTTAATTTATTTTTGTAGCTGGTATAATATTGTACGTTATAACAAATCATACAATTACGGATATCGGTGGTTATAATAAAATTGAATCGCTAACCGTTTTATTTCCAACATAATTTAATAACAACGCACTCTAAAAGATTTTTGTCCTAAAACCTTTTAGAGAACGAAGTTAAACTTCATAACGTACGAAATAGATTAAGAGTTCAAAATGGAGTTTCATCAGCATTCTATTGAGAGAAAGATCTTTAAGTATTTTTCTTATGGTTGAGATTTTTGTCCTAAAATTTCAAAGGATTGTAATTATACTAAAGTTCGCACTTACAAAAAATGATTCCGGCTCATATAAAAAACAGGATTAAGGGTATCGTACTTAGAAGCTCTGTACTGCTAACTTATAGGTCAGACAACATCTTGAAAAAATCGTCTTTCGACTTTCCTAGTTTGACTTGAAGACGGCCGAGCATTTCTTCTTTCTTCCCTTCAGCAAACAATAAATCATCATCAGTTAGTTGAGCAAATTTTTGTTTAAGTTTGCCTTTCTGTTCGTCCCAGTTTCCTTTTAATTCAGTTGTGTTCATAGGATTAATTATTAAATGGTGAATTAGTTTTCACACTACAAAATTGATCAATTTCTGATGGTTTCAGGTTACATAATTTCAGTAATGATTTATATAATTCACACTTTGCAGAACTATATAAAAACCTGCACAAAACGAGCAACTGCAAATGATAGAATGTATCGTAGGAAATGATATACGAGAGAGTCTGTATAATTTACATTGTACCATTCATATTCATTTAATACAAATGTGGATAATAAAAGAAAAATACAACCCGAATAAAATCATTAAATTTTGTTTTCTGATTATTACTTATATACCCATCTATTTTAGATATTTTCAATCGGCTCAAGCCTTTTCATCTTTAGCTTTTTAAAATGAGAAGGAGTCAGTCCGGTAACTTTTTTAAATTGACCGGACAAATGGGCCACGCTGCTGTAATTCATTTTATAAGCAATTTCAGTCATATTTAATTCATCGTAAATAATATATTCCTTTATCCTTTCCACTTTATGTGAAATAATAAACTGTTCAATAGAAATTCCCTGAACTTCAGAAAATACGTTTGCCATATAGGTATAATCATACTTCAACTTTTCGCTTAAATATTCGGAGAAATTCACTTTAATCTGTTTATCAGAATGATGAACCATATCAATAACTGTATTTTTAATTCTTTCAATTAAGATAGCACGCTTGTCTTCGATTAATTCAAATCCAAGGTTTAATAATGAAATTTTCAAATCCCCCATTTTATCATCAGAAATTACTTCAGCTATTTCAACTTCACCTAATTCAACATAACTATAAACTAATCCAAGATTTTTGAATACTTGTTTCACCGCTATTTTACAACGGGTACTGACCATGTACTTTATATATAGCTTCATATTTGTATATTTTTAATATAAGCCTGTATTTTATTCTATGAAACACAATTCACAGGTTATAAGTATAACAGGTTAATATACAATACAATCAGATCAATTAAACAAAAGCATTTTAATTGATGTAACATGACTGTAAAATTAGACTACATTGCTGTTTAAACTTTACATAACAATTAAAACTACTTACAAGATTCACACATTTTATTCATATTGAATACATTAATGAATTGTTCGTAAATACGATGCTGCAAGGACTCATTAACTGAACGCAAAAAAAGCCCTGAAACCGAAGTTACAGAGCTCTTTTTGTTCGTTTTAAATGCAATATTATTTTTAGATATTTATAGTTAATATTCCATTAAGAATACAAATTTCGAAAGAGAATTATTCGGAAAATATATAAATTCTAAACACTTAAAAATCAAGAAATAAATATTGGATTTATGGATTTATCTGTCATCTTCCTGATTTAGTTTTCAGGTATATACTTCTACAAGTCTATTGATTGAATGAACTTTTTCAAAGTATTTGCCGAGTGTTTAAACAATTCCAGTTCTTCATCAGACAATTCGAGTCGAACATACTGTTCTACACCGTTTTTATTCACAATGGAAGGAATGCTAATACATACATCATTTATACCATAATAGTCCGTAATAAGCGTGGAAACCGGCAAAATAGAATTTTCATTTCGAAGTATTGACCTGGTGATTTTCACTAAAGCCAACGCAATAGAATAATTGGTTGCACCTTTTAATTTAATTATTTCATAGGCTGAATTTCTTACTTTCTCAAACAATTCCTTTAACTCTTCTTTAATATTGCCCGGTTGACCATAATCGGAACAATACTCTTCAACATCCATCCCTCCAATAGTTGCATTACTCCAAACCGGGAGTTCTGTATCACCGTGTTCACCAATGATGTACGCATGAATATTAGCTGAATCGACTTTAGCATACTCACTGATCATGTATTTTAGCCGGGCAGTATCGAGGACAGTTCCCGATCCGAGAACCTTGTTTGAGGGAAACCCAGATAATTTAAGAGTCACATAAGTTAATATATCAACCGGATTCGTTACTACCAACAGAATGGCAGTCGTTGTATATCTGGTAATAGAAGGGATTATTTCTTTAAAAATTTCTACATTTTTTTGTACCAGATCCGTCCGTGTTTGATCCGGTTTTTGATTAGCACCCGCAGTAATTACTACGATGTCGGCATCTTTACACCCTTCATATCCAGCTGCATAAATTTTTGTAGGATGAACGAAACTTATTGCATCATTTAAATCCATGCACTCACCAATGGCAAGTGATTCGTTTTTGTCAATTAATACAATTTCACGTGCTATACCGCTTATCATAAGTGAAAATGCAAATGTGCTTCCGACTTTACCGGCACCGATAATTGCAATTTTTGGTTTTAATGGTTCCATACTTATTTTATTTCACTATTTAAATATATTGTTTTAAACTTAAAATCTTCAGTAAAAAAAGATCGTTAATGTTGCCAGGTTATCCTTGTTATTTCAAGAGGAACAGAAACCGACGGAATAAAAGGCATTGCCCTTGCTGTAAAGTCGGAGGCTAAGCGATGCGCTGTTACTGTTGCAAAACACCAGTAAGCGTTTGATTCGCCTTCTAAATGACTACCACGATCCATGACCTGCACGATCTGCTCTTCATCGTTTATTTTATCAGAGTAAAGTTCGACCTTTACATTTTCAGGATGTACTTCATTGAAATAAACCTGAATTTCAAACCGGTGTTGATTTTCAACAGTATTCACTTTTACTTCTCCAAAGTGGATTGAATCCCAGTTATCCTGCATGAATTTAATAATATCGTTCAGTAGAATACCCTTTTCACCCTTGTTAGCAGCACGTTCATAAAATGAATTTGCCGCAGGAAGATAGTGTTGTTCGGTATATTCCCTGACTGTTCTGTCTGCCGAGAATCGTGGAGTTAGCTGAGCCAGACTCTCACGCATCCTCGATAGCCATACAGTAGGAATATTGTTTTCATTCCTGTAGTAGAATTCAGGTATTACTTTTTGCTCAAGCAGGGAGTAAAGTTGTTCAGCTTCCAGAGCATCCCAACCTGCTTCATCGTAGTGCTCTGCCCCATCACCGATAGCCCAGCCCACTTCTGGAGTATATGCCTCCGCCCACCAGCCATCGAGTTCGGACAAGTTTATGCCACCGTTTACCAATACTTTCATTCCGCTTGTTCCGCTGGCTTCCCACGGACGTCGTGGAGTATTGATCCAGACATCAACGCCCTGAACCAGATTTTCGGAGATCTGCATGTCGTAATCGCTCAGGAAAACAATCCGGAGGTTATAATTATGTTGCTTTATAAACTGAATCCATTCCTTTATTAAATCCTGTCCTTGCTGATCGGAAGGATGTGCTTTCCCGGAAATTATAAGCTGCACCGGATATTCGGTATTCGTCAACAGCTTCACCAGTCTTTGCTGATCGTGAAGCAATAAATTGGGTCGTTTGTAGGTCGCAAATCGCCGGGCAAAACCCAGTGTCAATATGTTTGGATCTAATAAATTAATTGTATGCTCAATAATCTCAGGTGAATGACCAGATCCAAGTAACTGTCTGGTAAGATGTTCACTTGCAAATTTAAGGAGTGCTTTGTTTGCATTGAGACGCATCTCCCAGAGTCTTTCATCTGAAATACGGCGCATATCCTGTTCCAGGGTCTTACTCATCCCCAGCCATCGGTCTTTGCCACAAAACTCTGTCCATACTTCATCGGCTTCTTTTGAGTCCCACGTTGGCATGTGTACGCCATTGGTTACATAACCTACCGGTACTTCATTCGTAGGCAGTTTTGGAAACAAGGGTTCGAAAATATGGCGGCTTACTTCACCATGCAGCCTGCTGACTCCGTTAATGGCACCACTACCGTGAATTGCCAGAAAAGCCATATTGAAACCTTCATAATCATTGTAAGGATTGCTCCGCCCTAAAGCCAACAACTGCTGTACCGAAATGCCAAGCTTTTGCACGGCATAATCTCCCAGATACTGACTGATAAGTGTGGGTGAAAAGGAGTCAAATCCAGCTGCAACTGCTGTATGGGTAGTAAATAAATTGCCTGAACGGGTAATAGTCAAAGAAGCATCAAATGATAGTCCTGTTTCTTTCATATAACAATAAGCACGTTCAAGAATGGCAAATGCTGCATGTCCTTCATTCAAATGACAAACCTGAGGTTGAATACCCAGCTCTTTGAGGAGTCGCCATCCTCCGATTCCAAGGATCAGTTCCTGTTTAAGCCGTATCTCTGATCCTCCTCCGTACAATTCACCTGTGATTCCGCGATGTACAGGATAATTGGCAGCATCATTGCTATCCAGCAGATAAAGTACGATTCTACCCACCTGTACCTTCCACACACGAAGCCAGACAGAATAACCGGGTAGTTTAATTTCAATCCTCAACCATTCACCGTTTGGTCGTCGTGCAGGTGTGATTGGCAATTGACCTGGGTCGTTATAAGGGAACAGAGCCTGTTGATTTCCTGCTTCATCTATTTCCTGCCTGAAGTAGCCCTGTTGATATAATAATCCTACACCGACAACAGGCACTCCCAAGTCACTGGCAGCTTTGAGTTGATCACCGGCGACATTACCTAATCCACCCGAATAGATTGGTAATGATTCATTCAGCATGAATTCCATGCTAAAATAAGCCACACAGGTAAGAGGCGAATCAGGATATGTTCGTTGATACCAGGCCGGAGCAGTAAGTGCCTCTTCTTTTAATTGAAGTATTGTTTTAATTTTTTCGCAGAATACTTCATCAGACATCATTTTCTTAAACTGATCACCGGATACTGTTTGTAAAACAATCCAGGGACTTAAAGTGGTATCCCATAAATCAGGATCAAGCTGCCTCCACACTTCATCTGCCGAATGGTCCCATGACCATCGTAAATCAAGAGCAAGTTCAGTTAACGAATCGAATGTTTCCCTTTCTATGGGTGAAAAGTTATAAGCCGGTTTGTGAATTTCTTGATTTTCTTTCATTATTTCATCTTATAATTGTAGAGAATAAATTGTTATTTCAAATTATTTGGATCATTAATACCGGACTACTAATAGAAATACACTTTAATTATTTTATTGTCACTTGTCTTGAGATTGTGTAAAGTTCATAAGTGACAATCTTTTAAAATTAAAAGATCTTCAAATAGAATGGAATCAAATGCATTTTCAGTCAGTAATTTAGTCCCGTATACTGTATGCCTTGTTAAGTTGTTGGAAAATTGAATCATAAATAAGGACCTCTGAATACGAAAAATTCTTATCAGAACAGACACATTCATTTTTTTAAAACAAGAAAATAAGTTTAAAGTTTATCATATAAACTTTAAACTTATTCTGGAATCAAAAGTTAATTGAAATGATTCAAACTTTTGAGATTTGCAGAAAAACATGAATCAGTTATGATTCTTGCTCTTTTTCTATATTATTTTTTAACTCTTCAATTATCTGAGTACAAAATACAGGAAGATCTTTCGGACATCTACTTGTAATCAGTTTATTATCCAATACGACTTCTGAATCGATCCATTCGGCACCTGCATTTATCAGGTCCGTTTTAATAGAAAAATAGGAAGTCAATTTCTTTCCCTTTAAAAATCCGGTTTCAATTAATATGGAAGCAGCATGGCATATAGCAGCAATTGGTTTTTCTTGTTCAAAAAATTCAGTAACAAATTTTATTACCTGATCATTCGTCCTTAGTGTATCAGAATTCATCACCCCACCCGGTAAAACCAGCAAGTCATAATCTGATGAAAGTGCATTTTCTATAGTCATATCTACTTTGTATTTATTACCCCATTTTGTTTTTTTCCAACCTTTGATTTTACCTTTATGGATTGAAATCACATCAACTAAAATTCCTTCTTTTTTAAGTGCTTTGATTGGTTTTTTAAATTCAGATTCTTCAAAACCATCCGTAGCAAGTACTGCTACTCTTTTTTCAATTAATTTATAATTCATATTGAAGTATTATTTTTCTGTTGTTTTTAAAAGTCAATGCATTTATTATTTACAGTTTTGCAAATTTTATCAATTCCAAATTAAACTTCTTTGATTCATCTAAAAAAAGGCTGTGACCACTATTTTCGAAAGCTATGAGCTGTGAATCTTTGATTCCTGTCTTTAATTGTTCGGCCAATTGGTATGAACATATTTTATCTTTTTTCCCATGAAGGATCAGGGTCGGTATGTTGATTTTAGTCAGATCTTCTCTCAGGTCAGTATCTCTTAAAGCATATAAACATTGTCCTGTAGCATGTGCAGTTGCAACTAGACCTATCCCGTTCAACCATTTGGAGATCCCTTCATTCAATGAAGTTTCAGACGCTGAAAATATCTTTGCAAAATCGGATAAGAGTTTGGGACGATCTCTGAAATTCAATGCAATTAAGTCATCGACATTTTTTTGAGTGAAATTGAAAGGAAAATCTTTGCGTTGTGTCCAGACAGGAGCTGCCGCTCCGGCTAATATCAGCTTTGAAATATGGGCTGCATCATAATTTGCAATATATCTTATTGCAATTGCTCCACCCATAGAAAAGCCCCCCAATATTGCATCTTTTATATTTAGTTTATCTAAAACGCTTTTTATATCCTTTGCATGTACATCGTAATTATAGGCTCCATAGGGTTTGTCTGATCGGCCAAAGCCACGTAACGTGATACCAATGACACGAAAATCTTTATTCATCAAATCAGGGTATTGATATTCATACATCTCATCACTTAACGGCCAGCCAGGTATAAGCACAATTGGTCTGCCTTCGCCTGCATCAGTCACATGAAGATGTACATACCGTTCAACTTCAATATACTCTGCTCTGATAGTTCGTGATACTTTGTAATCTATAGAATTATCCATAGTTTTAAGATTGGAATTGATATTAATATTTTTTTAAATCACATCACTAAATATATCCCATTCAACCTTTTATGCTAGTAAACATTTCAATTACCATCTCAGTTATTGTGACTGATAAATTTCCGTCTTTATCCTCGGTTAAATCATCATTTGCTAAGTATCTAAAATGTATTTAGTCTCTGAAATTTAATTTACACCAGAAAGTTTACGCTATGAATTTTAAAGACACAACTTTATAATTGTATCTAAAATGAATAGAAAAGAATAAACAATTCCCGATTAGTTAAATATCAGTACTCTCTATTTGTGATATTTCGTTGTCCTTTAACGCTTTTTCATCGGTTTGAATGGAATAAAAATCTTCACCAAGAGGATATTTTGAATTTTGAATTTGAGAGATAGTTGTTTTACTAAACACATTTTTAAATTTCCGGTTATTCTTATCAATTAAATTTTTCATATCATTTAATTTTACGTGAATTAAGTACGTTATTAAAAAGTTATTTGTCTTAAAACTGACAAAACCAGTATCTATAAATTTTAAAAAAAACTTTAAATAATACCGAGAATGAATTAATCTTTTAAATTGATCTGAATGCAAGTAACATGCTCAGTTTATTCCTTATCTCTTTTAAGATTGAATGATCTGCTTTTTGTCTGTTTATCAGGTAATCTTTAAAAACTAATTCAAAGAACTTTATGAGATGATGGTTGAATAGTTCCGGATTTTCTAAATTGCTTAAATGTCCGGCATGTTCGATAACTTCTAAGGTTGAATTTTCTATTTTGTCATGCATATTCTTTGCTGCAGCCGGTGGAGTAATGATATCCTTATCACCGACAAGTATTAGTACAGGTATATTAATATCAGTAAGTTTACTGCATGTTTCCTGTCGGGAAGCCAAAGCAAGCAGTGTACTGCAAAGTACCAGTTCGGATGTATTGAGAATCATGTTTTTTACAGAAGCGACCTCTGTCACCTTTAGTTTAAGTGATTCAGGTGCAAAAAGATTCGGGATACTTGCTATGGCATATTTATCTACACCTTCTTTAATAATATTTTCAACAGTTGCCATTCGTTTTTCCTTGACCTCATGGGGATCAGAGATGCAGTTTGTATCACACAACACCATTGCTTCAAATCGTTCCGGGTAATTTTCAATGGCATTTAAAGCGATGTAACCTCCCATAGAAAGACCACAAATGGAGGCTTTATCAATTTCAAGAACATTCATAAAACCAATCAGGTCGGACACTAAAAGGTCAATAGAAAAGGGGTCATTCCCTGCATCGGATTCTCCATGACCACGAATGTCATAGGTAATCACTCTGAAATCTGTTTTCAACAGTTCCACCTGCTTATCCCACATTGTTTTATTCAAGGGAAATCCATGAATAAAGATGATTGTTGGAGCGTTATCGGGTCCCTGATCAGTAAAGCTGATTGTAATATCATTTACATTCAAGCTGCTATTGTGTTCAAAGTAGCGCATAAAAAATTGAATTTTACAGTGTATATTAAATTCAGGTATTCGAATAACGTTTCATTCCATTGTCATCTTATCACAAGTAAAACTATTAATTTGGATGAATTTTTCATTTTTAATGAATGTCAATCGTATATATATTTCAGAAATTATTAATAGATGCTTTTAATGTTCTATTGAAATATAGGTATATAATCTTTCGTGTTTTTTTGTTGGTATAATTAAAATTGGGATCTTGCTAAGTTGCAATTGTTCATTTGTAACTCTTCCCATCACTAATTCCTCCAGCCATTTAGAACTTTGCGACCCCATAATAATAATTTCAGCAGCCATTTTATTTGCCTCATTAATGAGTGATACTGCAAAATCACCTTGTTTGACGATAGTTGAATTTTTATTATCACCTTGTTTTACACTAGTTTCATCAATAAAATCTTTAAAAATATCTTTTAAATCTTCCACTAGTAATGAATCCATTTTTAAAATTTTCAACGAATAGTTTACCAAATTAATTATTACTCGCATTAGAATAACTTCGGCATCCATTGATTTTGCCATCATAAAACCTACTTTTGCAACTTTCAAAGCTGTTGGATCAGAATCCAAAACTATCAACACTTTTTTAATTTTGGCTGGGATCATATTTATAATTATCAGAATTAAACTAATAAATTCAGCAACTAAAAATATAGACGAAGATGGATTCTGAAAAATTGTTATTTGTTTGAATTTTCATCCAAATCGTCATGATCATCTCCACCTAAACTATAATAATTATTTTCTTCGTCCTCACTTCCAATCTTCTCCTGATTGTCGTCTAATTCTGAACCGGGTACATCTAAATCATCCCCTGAGGCATCTTCTATAAAATCTTTTTCATTGTTTGTTCCGTATACTTCGTTTTCCTTGATACTCAGCACTTGTTCCGGATCAATCTCTTCTTCCTCTTTTCCCTGATTGTAAATATCTTCACTATTATCATAAGACAGGTATCCGGGTAAAATTGTCTTTCGTTGGCCATCTTCATGTCTGAGAAGTGGGTGCTTATTAGTGTTACTATTATTTTCCATATTCAATTTTATTTATTAAATTTTCATTTAAGTAAAAAACATCTTATTTTTTCAATATATTGAACAACGTTTCAAAGATCATATTTTTTTCGCATTAAAAGGTTACATAATTTTTTGATTTTCTTACATAATTCTCACCTTTTTGACCCTGTTTTTCCATTTCAATGATTATTTAAGAGAAAAAAGTTTAAAATCTAAAGATTAATATTTATTGTTTTGGTTCATAACTTCGCATTTCATCAAAATAGGGAGTCTTTTGTTCTTCTACACATTTTGCAGCATACAGATATAGTGCTGCACTCCAGGTTTGCCAGTCCTGTCCCTTTGGTTTACCATCCTGCGCCTTAATCCATTCATTAAATCCAAAATGGAGATTTTCAGTTACAGGTATTTTTATAAAATGTGTCAAAACAACGAGCTTTTCCTGTGCAAGAGTAAATTTTTTCGCAGCGACCAATGCTGCAATATAGATCCCGCAGACAAACGGCCATATACCTCCATTATGATAATCACCCTGATTATTATATTTAGCGTAGCGGTCATTCCATTCCGGATCTTCGGGTTTTACAAACGGGAAAAAATTAGGTGGTAAATCAACGACCAATTCTCCCTTTTCGCGCATAGAGGCACATTCTTCTTCAATCCACGAAATCATTTCGTTGGCCCTTGTTGGTGAAGCAATACCTGATAATATAGCCAGGCTATTACCCAACAAATCGAACCGTTCACTGCTCAAAATTTTATATGACCAGAAAGCATAATATGGTTTATGTTTTACGACAAAGCCTTCGTGTACATGATGATGACCGGTTCCGGCAGAGACCGTAAACTTACTCATTGCCAATCGTACCTTATCTGCTCTTTCATTCAGCCCCAAAAGCCGAAGATAGCTGTAAACAATCGTATTTACATATAAACCGTATCCCAGCACCCATTGCTCATCACGCCAGTCACTGGTTGGTTGTTGTGCTACCAGACATCGATCAGATGGGCTTTGATATTCCATCCATAGAAGTGCCTTTTCAACAGCCTCATGCAGGAATTCGGTTTCTCCGGTTACCTTTCTAAAAATGCCGACACCTAATAAAAACAATGGGGTAGTATCACTTGCTCCACGATCTTCGTTACTATGTACCAATGAAGGAATATGACCATGGATGGTTTGATTTTTCGCAAGTGTTTCCAACACTTTTCGGATACTATCCATCAGTTTTTTATTTCCTGAAACAGCTATTCCAAAAATTGAAAACATCAAATCACGTGTGTAAGGTTCAGGGTATCCCCAACCGGCTGTTCGTGGAAGTCCCATATACGGTCCGTGTGAATTATGGAGCAATACTTCGAGCGCTGCCTTCTTTGCTTCTTCTATTTCTTGTAAATCATTTTGTTTCATCATTCTAAGTTTATTTTTTCTTTTTAGCCATGTTAAAAGCGATAGCTATTGCCTGTTTCTGTGCTTTTTCATTCGACTCAGGAATAGAGGTACCTATCGTTCCCTTCTTGTGATAACTGTGCATGATCTCTTTTATATTTCCTGAGATAACTTTTTTTGATTTTCCTTTTTTTAGTGGCATTTCGATAGAATTATTTGTTACTTGTCAAACTTTATATTAAAAAATCAATGTCGTTTAAATACGTATTTTTAATATGTGAAACTTAGTGTTTTGGTGCACTCACGGTATTTTTAATTACCAATATATCCCGCAAACACGAAGAAACTCAATTAAAATCTACCATCTAAACGACATTGATTTTATGAAAGAACTTTACTAACCTTTCAAATTAGTATATTCCCATTTTATCATTCATAATCTGAACGAATTTTTTCGCAACAACACGATAGTCGAAATTTGCCACTACTCTTTTCCGGCCGGCTTTACCCATTTTTTCACGTAAAGGCGCATCGTTCATAAGTGTCAACATATATTTAGCAATATCCTGAACATCTGCACGGTAATCAACAATTCTCGGGGACTCAAATATTACTTTATGATGTTCTTCAAATCCGGATTCACCTCCCAAAACAACTTCATTTACCGCAATTTTCTTAGCAACTTCTGCCAGGAAAGCAGTCTCACCATGAATCAGGGTATCTAGCATCCCCATTGCATTAATGCTTAGAACCGGTTTTCCACAGGCACCTGCTTCCACCTGTGGCATACCGAAGCCCTCCAGACGTGATGGTGCAGCATAAATATCGCAGGCTCCAATTAAATAAGGCATAAAAGCCCTCGAAATAGTATTGGTTGCATACGTTACATTTTTTTCTATACCCAGATGAGTGGCCAGCTCCAAATCAGAAAGATTCTGAAGTTTAGTGCGTGGCTGAGGCCATACTTTACACACATATTTCCATTTTGGGGCTTTGGTATTGATAATAGCAAGTGCCTGCATCACTTCCTGTGCTCCTTTTGATGCAGCATCACCCCCTACAGTCAATACCATCAACTGATCGGGGGCAACTCCTAAAGCCTCCCGAACTGCTAGAATTTTCGGGTCATCTTTACTATAAGGCTTAAATGAATCGGTATCACAACCAACCGGTAACACTTCTATTTTATCGCCATTTATTCCATCACGGACATACATTTCCTTTACCCAATTGGAAGTAACCAAAATAAGGGGAAGTTCATTCAACACTTCCTGATAATTTGCAATATATCCATCGGCTACCAACCAGGGAACCGGTTGTATTCCATAACGTAACGGATGAAGGATCAAATGAGGGGTATACCCCCAGTATCCGACTCCAACTACTACATCCGGTTTAAACCAACGATAATACCATTCTTTCTCCTGTGCTGATTCGAAATGGACGGCATGAACATCAACGCCCAATTCCATCAGTCCTTTGTATAACAGATCTCCCTGTGTCGCTAATCCACCCGGTGTAGGTGGATACTCATACATTACCAATACTTTCATGTTTATATTTTTTTTTATAACATTGTTGTCAAATGGCACTTGGTTGCTCTGTTTGTTTTGGGCTATCAAGAAATTTACCTGCATTATTATATAAAATTTTCAAATTCTCGATACTTGGTGCCTTGAATATTCTTAATTCATGACCAATTTTATCGAGCGTCCTTTGCGTTCTGTGATTTTTATTCAAATGCCTGAATGTCTTTGAGATTGAAGGTGTTTCGAAGTTCCAACTATCTTTATTTAATACATATCCCAGACTCTTGTTATATAATGATTTGAGGACATCTACACTTGGCTTATTAAATATCTTCAGTTCTTTTCCTAACCGTACAATTGATTTTTTCACGAATTTCAAATTGTCATTCAGCATGAATGTATCTTTAAGATTACTTAGTTCTAATTCCCAGCTTTGTTTGTTAAATACATTTCCCATACTGTTATAATACAATGATTTCAAGACTTCAATACTTGGAGCATTGAATATTTTCAATTCATTTTCAAAATATAGAAGCGTTCTCTTAGTTTTATCCGAATCTTTAAACTGTTGAAAGGCGTCTACTAATAATGTTGTTTCTTTTTCCCAACTTAATTTATCACTGACAAAAGATTTGCTTTTATTGTACATTGATTTTAAAGTATCCAGATCAGGAGCTTTAAATATATTCAATTCTTTTTCTGTTTTCATTATCGATCTTTTTGCGGAATGTGGATTTTTAAATTGCCAGAAAGCCTCTGCCAAAGGAGTTGTTTCCGCTTCCCAGGAAGTTTTTCCATATCCATATGTTTCTGTAATTATTTTGTATTTGCTCATCCAGGTTTGTTCCGGTAGTGATTCATAGAGATCAGCTGTTTCAATAGCCCGGGGAAAATAAGCCTTATTACCATCCTCGTATGCAAAAGTCCACAATTCACCGGCTGTTACTTTACTGTTGTTCCATAATGTAACAACTGCTTTGTTTACTTCTTCATGACGTAAATGACGTGTGTATTCTCCTTTCGAATCATGTGTGATGATAAGGTCAAAATGAATAGTCGGAAGGAGTTTCAGAATATACTTCTCAAGTTCTTTCTCATCTAAAGGATCCTGTCCCGGTCCATCATCAATATCCCCCATAACACCTTCAGCATTTAGAAGTTTCAAGGTCTTATAAAACTTAACTGACCGATCAGGATCACTGGCTCGACAAAGACAAACAATAAACCATTTATTGGTAGGATGACTTAAAATAGTTCCCCCTGCCCATAATATTTCATCATCAGGATGTGCAACAATAACTGCTATTGATTTTGACTTTGTACTATTCATTTCTTGTATTTTTCTATTGTTAAACGTGCCATTAGGTAACTAACCGTAGACTCTGCTCCCTGATTAAGATTTACATGTGTTTCTTCCAAACCATCGTAACAGCCACCGGTACATGGATTATATATAATTTGGTGCAATCGGTTGGATCCTAAAAACCAATTAAAAGCGATGATCATTTTATCTCGATAATCTTCATCATTCAAAACATCATAAAATTTAGCCAACGTCATGATGGTATATGCAACATCAATGGGTTGTTCTCCAAAACGTCCTGCTTCCTTGCCTTTTTGTAACCAGGTTTTATTTGATATTACTTCTATGCCATTTTCATTAAAGGTATGTTCAAGCAGAAAATTAAAGGAAGTTTTAGCAATATCTTTATAAATTGGTTCTTTTGTAATTAGCCAGGTATATAACATGGCTTCAGGCAATACACTGTTGGCATAAGTCAACCAACTCTCGAACCATTCCCACTTATCGGTGGCTTCATGTTTATATAATACTACCAATTGATTCGCAAAAGTTTTAATTATATCAATATTTTTTTGAGACTTAACAACTTTCTGTCGATAATAAAAGCCTTTAATTGCAAAAGCCATCGCCCGGGGAGAATCAATTTTTCCAACATGAGGGATTGACATTTCAAACATTGTTTCAGCTTCGGTAATGATGTCATTAGGTATTGTTCCTTTTAATAACAACAGATATCCTAATGCCCAAAGCGCTCTTCCATTTGAATCGTCCAGATTGACCTCTTTATTTTGATCTGTAAAATTTTTATCCTGATCAACGTAATTTAAAAAGTCACCTTCCGGCTGTTGACAAAATTTTATAAATGAAAGATAGAGACGAATCTGTTCGATTTTCTCTTCTGTTCCTTCCATTTTAAAACTCATACAAGTAGCTACCAGCGCTCTGGCATTATCATCCAGCGTGTATCCGGTGGTTATGTCAGGGATATTCACTTTTGAAAACTGGATAAGACCAATATTAGTAGTCATCTCTTTCAAATGACTAAAATTAATTTCCGGAAGATTAAACTGTATCTTTATTTTATCACTTGCAATTTGTTGAAACAACATAGCATGTGCTACTGCTGAGTTTTCCCAGGCAGTAGAAATAATTTTTTGTAAGGTATTTACAATAATGCTTTTCCGCAACGGATTATTATTGAGTAACATAATCACATCATCAGCCAATTGTTTTGAATCATTAAAATCAAAAATAATCCCGGTATCTTTCGATAATAATTCCAGGGCATGAGGTATTGGCGTTGAAATGATCGGGCAACCACAACTCATGGCATATACAAAAGTTCCGCTTACTGCCTGATTCGGATCATTAGAAGTAAACAAATAGATATCGGTCAATTGCAAGTATTCCAATAATTCAGGTAATGCCAGGTATTTATTTACAAATTTGACATGATTCTCTAATTTGAGTTCTTTTACCCGTTGAATTAATCCATTCCTGTAAACTTCACCATCATTTTTCACAACTTCAGGGTGCGTTTTACCTATAATCAGGAATAAGACTTCAGGGCATTGTTTTACAATAGCAGGTAAAGCTTCAATTGTTGTTTCCAGACTTTTTCCTTTACTTAACAATCCAAAAGTTGTCAGGACTTTCCTTCCACTTAACTTATATTTTTCTTTTAGGGTTTGTTCATTCAAATGTTGAACTAAATGGGTTCCGTGAGGAATCACTGATATTTTTTGTTTATGAATCCCATAATCATTCATCAAAATATTTGCTGAAGTATTTGTCATTACTATCACTGATTTACAGGCTGCTATAATGTTTTTTACTTCAGTTTTCAACCGTAGGTCCGGCTTTGGTAAAACAGTGTGAAAAACTAAAACAATAGGCTTGGATAGCTCATACAAAAGTTGAAGAAATGCTGTTTCCTGTTCTTTATACAGACCAAATTCATGTTGTACCAATACCAGCTGTATCTGTTCATCATCATTGATTGTTTGAGCTAAATTCAAATAAGACGTAACCTCTGAAGTATTCAGTATGTATTTAACTTCATCCGGATAATCGTAGTTCTGATTACCGGTTTTCAGAGCACAGACCCTAACGGATAGTGATTTACTGAATTTATTATTAAGGGCTTTAATTAAATCCTGAGAATAGGTGGCAATGCCACATTCTCGGGGTGGGTAAGAAGTAATCACAAGTATTTCGGCCAGGTTTTCAGGTTGATCCCGATTCAATGGATGTCTACTTAGTTTTTCAAGACTTTGAGGATAAACGTTATTTTCTATATCATAGTATCCTTTCTGAATAATATGATTCTCTTCGCGATTGGATAATATTTTTGCTTTCATTTCATATAGTTTTAGTGATATCAATTTGAATAATTTAAGTTGAAAGCAACCCTTCAACTTATTTTGATTTATTTTTTCAACAGGACATTTTCATCATTCAATGCAATTGCTTTCTTTTTAAAAAAAGGTTTTATTTTAATCATAACAGGCATCGTATCCCCTAATAAAAAACCCCATGGTTTTAGTGATTCAACATGGTCAAAAATCACCTTTATAATAGCCAGTAAAGGAATGGATAGAAACATTCCGGGTATTCCCCACAATTCATTCCCTACAAGCACAATTATTATTGAAAACAAAGCATTAATTTTCACTTTTGAAGCAACAATTTTTGGTACAATATAATTATTGTCAATAATTTGTATAAAAATATGTATTCCAAAGACATAGAGTGCAAACCAGGCTGACGTTTTTGTAACCAGGGCAACCATCATAAATAGACCAACGGCAATGATTCCACCTATGTAAGGTATTATATTGAGCAATGCTCCGAGCACACCCAATAGAAGTGCATATTGTATTCCAAGTAATAAAAGTCCGGCAGCATTAAGTGCTCCTACTATGATTGCTTCAATAATCAATCCAAGTAAATAATGCTGGACTACTGACTTAGTTTCAATGACTATTTCACCAACCTGATCCAGATGAACCTTTTTAAATAAGCGGTGTATAAATTCTATTAAAAGAGGTTGATAGTATAATATTACAAAAACATAAACAGGAACTAATAGCAAAGTCATGACTACACTTCCAACCGACATGATTGTTTCGCCGATTAGAGTCGTATTTATATTAATGAGTTCATGTTGGGATTTAGTGATCCAGGCATGAATTAGTCGTGGTCGTATATTAAAATATTCAGAAATTGATCTAATTGTCTGATTAATCAACACTGTAAATTTATCAACGAATACAGGCCATGAATCAGCGAAGCTAACAGCCTGACTATAGATAAGAACACAGAATGCTATAATGATTAATAATGTCAGCAACAGGGTCAGGATAATAGCTATTACCTTGTTTATTTTAAGCCTTTCAAAAAACTTTACAATCGGATTTAATAAAATCGCTATGATCAGGGCGAAAATAATAGGAACAATAATGCCCTGTGCAATATACAATATCGTTAACAGGGCAGACAAACCGACAAAGAAAATGCCAGCCTTCACATAGAAGGGCAATATTGAATTATTTGTTATCACGGGTTTTCAATATTTTCTTTGTTAGCAAGATGTTGGTCTTCATTTTTTTTATGAATAAACTTATCAATAATAAAATTACCAATTGATTTGAGAATATCAGGATGTTGAGCTACAATATTAGTAACACCAAATTGTAAAGCCGCTCCTAATATTTTCCGGATTAAACTATTTGAAGTACCAACGGCTATTTTTTTTGATAAATAACCGCTTATCAAGCCCATTATAGCACCCAGCATATTATCAATTAAATAGGGTGAGGATGTTATTTCAAGCAATGTATTTTTAATCAGATTGATTGGTTTCAAACTTTCGAATGTAACGAAAAAATGATCCTTCAATAATTGACCTTGAACTTCTTGTTGAAATTCCAGATTTTGAATGGCTAATTTAAGTTCGGCAGTACAGGTTATTTTTTCCATATTCTTTTTTTTCTTTGAATATTCGGGTATGTCTTTGATTCTGTTTTGTAGTTATTGTTAAACAATTACTATCAGTAGATTTTCATCAATTCACAAGTTAGTCAAATAGTTCTTTTGTCCAATTCATAAATCTTTTATTTTAGAAGCTGTTTAATAATATAATCATATATGATTCTTTTGACCCATTTACGCATAAAGAAATAAAACACAAAAGCTATAAACACATAAAAAGCCGCTACCAGGAAGAACCCGTAATAAAACTGTCCGAAAATTTGTCCCAACCACAAAGCCATTCCTAAATTAAAGAAAAGCAAAATAGTACCAATAATCAGAAGAACAAATGTATTCGGAAGGAAAGTAGATATTCCATCTGAGGTTTTGTCAACAACTTTCAGTTTTACTAATTCAAAGCTTGTTTTACCGTATTCCGCAGCCCGTTCAAGCAACGATTCGATGAGTTTGGTATTGTCTTCCATAATGTTGGTTTAGTTATAAATGCCGGTAGATTTTGAATCAACCTGATTCATCAAAAATTTACATAAAAAAAACAACTATTTAAGTCTGCTCCGAAAATCCTAAGGCAGGACAATTTTTTTTAATAATTTCTTTTCGAAGCAGACTAAAAGTTGTTAATTGACATAAAGCAACTTATTTCTTAGAAGGTTTTTGATCTTTTTCTACTTCTTCAACTTTGACTTTAACTTCTTCGACAAGATCTGTTACTTCGTTTTTTGTTTGTTCAAATTTTTCGGTAATGCTGTCAACAAAATCACTAAATTTATCTTTCAATGCATCTACTTCGTGTTCACCTTTTCTGTAAATGGTTCTACGGGTGACTGCACCTTTTGCAGGAGCATATAAAATTCCTACTAATGCTCCAACGGCCGCTCCGGCCACTACTCCTAATACTACTTTTACTGTACTCATAATGTTTTTGTTTTTTTAATAATTACTTATTTGAATATTACAAATGTAAGCCTATTCAGGCTATTGTTAGTTACACAATTTTTAGAAAGAGTTACACAATTCACACTTTTACTCATTCGATAACAATTAAGCCGGATCATTATTAAATTTATTTTAAATGCCACGAACTTAAATTTCCTGCAGAGTAATGACAGTTAAGAACTAATGATCCAGGCATTAAAGTGTTTATAAAGGTGGGTAATTTAATATTCAATTGAATTCTAATACTGATAAACCCACATCCGACAAATAAAATTGTCACATATCAGTTCAAAAACCAATCCTGAAGACCGATTGAAAGAATAAACAGGGAAAACTTATGAAACTATATGAATTTATAAAGTATAAATAGTTTCAAGGGGTAAAAACACATTATATGTTTTTCCGGATATCTAAATAACATAAAAAAGAATCTCTGTTACCCTTCCAGAATGTGTGCAAAAAGATCAAATGGTCTGCAATTTTCAGATTTTTGAATAGTCTTTATAGATAACAAGTCTTTAACGGTATCGTTCGATTTTTTATGATTATTTTTAATAATCATAGAGGTAGAAAGATAATCCCATAAATCAGCTACAATGGGAAATTTTGAATTTTCAATTTCTGATTTTTTCATTTTAGTACGTATTAAAATTATTTGTAGTTATAGTTTAGTTTCATTTTTATATTTCAACATGCTATTTTGCAGAGAATTAAAACTACTTTATTTGCCATTATTAAATAAAATAGCCCTTTCTACTTGTCAGTCGACTAATATCAAGGGCTATTTTATTTTGATTTTTTTGTTTAAACCTGCTTGGCTTTATTTCGATATTATTTAGTTGAAATTAAGACAAAAATCTAAACTTGATGAATATATTGGATTATCCAATATGAATCAATTCAAATGATGGAAATGAAATTACAAAGTTTCTGATTTTCCTTTTTCCAAACGTTTTGCAGCTTTTTCTGCACGCTTTTCTTTCAGGTTTTTTACAGGCGTTTTTTTGTCAGATTTCTCTTTACCTTCTTTTTCTTTTGACATTTTGTTTAATATTTATAAGCTATTCTTCAAAGCTATTTCCATTACAAAGAGGACGTTACTGAATTTAATCAAAAGATTCGGATTAAATTTTAATTTTATAAGGACTCTAAGCGTTAAAAACAATCTTCTGGAATTCTATTCTTATTCATAAAAATACGTATTTTATTTCTATGACACAATTTTAATTCTAATTCTTTTAAAAAAAAATGAATATACCCTTAATTGAATAAAGAATAAAAAAATCATATTAGCCGGGGTAAAATACCACAGCTAATATTGATTTCATTTACCTTCAATGAAATTCGAATTGTTCGAACAGTGCTTTATATTCAAGTTCCCCGATCATTGCAAATACAGGTGAATCAAATCTGAATACACTGAATCCTTTTTTAAGGGATTTATTTCATTACTTTTAAGGATTGTATTTGTTTTATTCAAGACCCTGAACAGTCAATTGATCAATTCCCGAATATTTCAATTCAACTTTTTGTTTCAATTAATGAATGGCAATACCGATTGTTGAAACGCCTGTTGAAAGGTCCAAAAAGGCACCAATATTTCTCGACAGACGATATTCTGTTCCAACATGCAAATCAAGATACAAAGGATCGGTTGAATGATAGTAAGTTCTGTCACCATAATAATTATCATTCCAGGTTGTGGTTTCAAGAGCAACTCCTAATGAACCGGCAACATAAAAATTCCAACGGGAACCTGCATGGAGTAAATCATCAAGATAAACTGTTCCTTTTACTCCGATGGGCGTAACATAAGCAGTATAATTATCATCAGAATATGAATATAATGTCACAAATGGTGCCAACGTAAAATTTTTAGCTACACTAAATTCATAATTGATATCAAAAACCGGTAATGTATGTCCAATGTATCCGTAATATCCTGAATATCCACCAATTCCAATACCAAGATTTAATACATTGCCATGACTATCATAATTGGAAATTCTGTCTGAATGTCTTTGGGCTGATAAACTTGCCCCGAAGGTCATTAAGATCAATGCAACTGTTACTGTTAATACTTTCATTTTTTTGTTTTTAAAATTAATTAATTTATAATGATTAAAGTTTAGTGTCGAATGGAGATTTATTTATCTTCTGTTCCCGTTATCGTGACCTTCATTCTTTTTATTGTCATTTCCACGGTTTTTATCATTTCCACGTTTCTGATCCTGGTTATGACCTCTGTTGTTTTCACGAACCTGAACACGGTTATTGACTCTTACAGGACCACGATCATTTCTGTTCGGACGAACTACTTCATGTCCTCTACCACGGTTATCATGCCTTACACCAATATTTCGTTGTGCATGTCCACGGTATCCTCTGGCATATTTTGTCCGGTATTCCCTGAAATGATCATAAGGACGGTTACCACGATAGTCATTCATTACCACTTTGTAGCCACCATACAAATCGTAATTCCTATAGCGGTATGGCAATGTCCGGCTATGAATCCATCTGTTTCCCTGATAATAAATAAACATCGAATTATTTACATCATAATAACTTTCAATATCGGGAAGGTAATAATAGTGTACACTATTATATCCGGCTGGTCCCCATGCAGGTGGCGTGCCAATATTTACTCTTACTGATAATTGGCCTTGCAGTGAACCGGCAAGGATCAACATCATCCCAAAAAACATTAATTTTAAAGTTTTCATTTTTTTATCTGTTTAGTTTGTTTTTTTAGAATTACCAAATATTATTTTTCAGGGATTAATTGTGACGTTCGTTGTTACCTCTCCCTCTATCCTGGCCTCCTTTATTTCCTCTGTCATTACCACGTCCCTGGCCTTTGTCATTTCCACGTCCAGGACCCCGGTCATTACCATGAAACTGGCCTCTGTCATTTCCTCTGGCTTGTACCTGGTGGATGCCACGGTCATTGTGGTTATATCGTCTTTCCGGACCTCTTACTTCGTGACGGTTATCCCTTCTGAACGATTGATTCATTTCATGTCCTCTTCCGCGATCTCCGTGACGTACTCCGATGTTGCGTTGTTCATGACCACGGTAACCTCTGCCATATCTCGATCTGTATTCCCTGAAATGATCATAAGGTCTGTTACCGCGATAATCATTCATTACGACTTTATAACCGCCATACAAATCATAATTTCTGTATCTGTAAGGCAATGCACGACTATGAATCCATCTGTTTCCTGTTAAATAGATATACGATGAATTATTAACATCATAATAGCATTCAATGTCCGGAAGATAATAATAACGGGCATGATCATAACCGGCAGGTCCCCATTGTGGTGGTGTACCAACATTCAATCTCACTGATACCTGCGCCTGGGTTGAACCGGCAAGTAAAAGAACAATTCCAACTATAAATATTTTTAATGTTTTCATTTCGTTTTATTTAAATATATCAATTACTTTTCACTTTGCAAAGGTGCGGACTTTTACACACGAATGCATTACACAATTAATGGAAAAAGTTACATCATTCACACCTTTTAATAGATCCATTATACATTTCATCCTAAAAATGCCACTCTGATTATTTATTTATATCATTGTTTTACTTATACTTAGCATCAATAAACCCAACAGAAAGCTTAACCGGTATTTCTTTCCAACTGAGCGACACCAGTTGAATAAACAAAAACAATACCACTTTATTGTTTCCACGATCCATAAGTCAACATAAAATACATAATGGATTTACAATCTTGAAACAATTGATTACAAACAAAAAAAACTTAAAATATAAATAACAAACTACCAACTACTGACTCCCAAAAATCAACTTTCAATAATAAATTATAAACTACTCACTACAATCAACTTACTATCACTTTTTTTTGAACCTTTTCCGAAAACTATTTGTTTAATAGAAAAATTATTTTTCAACAGATTAATTCCAAAGAATATGACAACAAAAATTTATGTCAATTTAGTGGTAAAGGATCTGAATAAATCAATCGATTTCTTTACCCGGCTGGGATTTAAGTTTAATCCGTTTTTTACAGATGAAACTGCTGCATGTATGATTATTGGTGAGAATATATTCTCCATGTTAGTGACAGAAAGCAAGTTTAAAGAATTTACGCGTAAACAAATCAATGATGCACATAAATTCACCGAAACATTTATTTCTATAGAACTCGATAGTCGCGAAAAAGTCGATGAGATGGTGTATAAGGCTGTTGCAGCAGGTGGTGCCAGTTACTTTGCTGCAGAAGATTTAGGTTGGATTTACCAACGTAGTTTTGAAGATTTGAATGGTCACCAGTGGGAACTGTTATTCATGAATGAAGAAGCGATGAACCGTGAGATGGAAAAAACATCGAATCACAATACCCCTAATTAATAGAAAGAATGAAAATTATTGCCACATGGTTGCATAAAGTAACTATATCTGGAGGTTGTAGTCGTCAGGTACTGATTTTCTCAGTTTACGTGGTAAACAAATGAAATTCTAAGTGCAACCATGTGTTTTCAGATATTAAATCAGGTTTTAGAATCGAATGGTTAATATTAATTAGAGTCTGTTTACAAAGTCGTGTATTCTTAATTCATACAAGTCTGTTTCTAACTCTCTCTATTTCTATCGTTTCATCTCTTATATAGATGCTCTTAACATTTTCTTTTCTGTGGGAGAGTCCTTAATAACTAAAGGATTATCTTACAGACTTAATAAAACATCTTTATCCACTGTTAATAAAAACGAAGGTTTAACCAACAACACTAAAAAAAACAATTCAGAGATATAAACATTGAACTGGAGTATTAAAACACACCCTTTATTTCATGTATAGATTTGTAGAATGTTTATATCTGTAATATTAAACACAAACTTTATAGAATTTATTAAATTTTTTATGACTAAAAGAATATGCTGATTAAACATTAAAAAAAAAAAACAATAGTACTATGCATCAAATTAAACTGAAAAACAGAATTAATACTGTCACAGATTACTTAAATGAACAACCCGACAATGTATATACAGCACTTGAAAATATAAGGCAAATCATAAAATTCTTAGTGCCGGGTGCCGAAGAGACCATCAGTTATAAGGTGCCATCCTATAAGTATAAAGGTATGTTGGTAGGATTTGGAGCTGCAAAAAATCATTGTTCGTTCTTTGTTATGAGTTCAACGCTACTGAATGATTTCAAGGACGAAGTCAAAGATTTTAAAACATCAACCGGAACTATTCGTTTCTCCCCGGATAAACCAATTCCAAACGATTTGATAACTAAAATTGTAATGGCAAGATTGGCAGAGAATGAAGCAAAGCACAAAAGGAATGAGAAGTGAGGAATGAGAAGTGAGGAGTGAGATTGATAATTTTTTCACTTCTTACATCTTACCTCTTTCTTTCTTACCTATCACTCCTCATTCCTCACTTCTCATTCCTTCTTAATGGCAGCAGTCAGTGCAACGGTCCCGTTTATGCCTCCCAGTCCCATACTTTCGACTGCTGTACTTGGCACTATGACTATTGTCGAATTTGTTTTAAGTCCTTCGTAGAGCATATTCATAGCTCTGAGGTGAAAAGCAGTAGGATTGTCCGCATAACTTTTTGAGGCTTCGTTAAACATTTCGGCAATCTGACGTTCAGAGTCTCCCAAAATAACACGGGCCTGTCGTTCACGCTCAGCCTGAGCCTGCATAGACATGGCGGCTTCCAGTCCCTGAGGAATCAGTACGTCCTTTACTTCCACCGAGATTACATTAATTCCCCAGGGTTCGGTCCGTTCGTCAATAATCGCCTGTAAAAGAGTACTTATTTTATCCCGTCCTTCCAACATATCTGCCAGTAATGTTTTACCGATCACATCCCTGAGCGCCGTTTGTGATGCCCAGCTGATAGCACTGTAATAATCTGCCACATCCAATGCTGCCTTTTTAGGATCAAGGACTTTCCAGAACAGTACGGCATCTACGTCCACCGGAACAGTATCTTTTGTCAGCGTTTTTTCTGCTTTGAAGGAAGTACTGATCACCCGGATATCTATCCAGTAAGGTATATAATCAATGATGGGGATAATAAAAAAGATACCTGGACCCTGCATCGACTGGAATTTACCCAACCGCAGCACAATGGCACGATTCCACTGATTGGCTACTTTTGTCGACCACCCAATCAATATACCTGCCAAAATAAAAATTGTTTCAATGGTGTGACTCTCCGGTGATGACATATCACCGTTTATTGCAAATGCTAATCCGAATCCGAGAACCGCAACTACTACAAAGAGTAAAGTTGCTATAGAACTAACGTTTTTCATTTTATAATGCCAGTTAAAAGTTAATAACTATAAATTAAAGGACATAATGACTTGAAATAAAGTTCAATCTATACGAATATCAAATTTAAGACACAGGTAATTATAGAGTTACATTTTAATGGACTTTAATTTGCCCAACAGGAAATGTAAAATTTTATTTATAACAAGTTAGTAAATGAATATGTTTTTTGATCCCTGAAATAACCATGAAATGGCTATTTTCAATGATCAATGGTAAGCGATTCCTAAAATCAGAAAGGGTGAATTCTTTCAAGTCCACCCTTTACTCAGTCCATACGATTGGATTATTTTATCTTTTTCGTAATCAGATTATCGAATGAAAATTTACCACTTCCTCCAATTAAGAGAGCCAATGCCAATCCAATAGCTAAAATAAAGTATTCAATACCTTCTCCTTTTTGCATTCCAAACCAGTTCATAAAGAAACCATTGGAGATATGTCCACCAAGTACTGCTGCTCCGATAAAAGTCAGTAATATAGACAATGCCATAAAACGAGTTCCTAATCCAATCAGGATTCCGATACTACCCACAAATTCAGCTAAAATCACCAAAGTACCTATCAGGTAAGGCAATCCCATGGAGTGAAAAAAACCGAGTGTACCCGTGAAGCCATATCCTCCGAAAAGTCCCAGGGCTTTTTGTAACCCGTGAGGTAAAATTACTGCGCCCAATGCCAGGCGTGATACCAATAATGACCATGATTGCTGGTCTGTTGCAAAAAATCGTTTTGTTGAATCCATCTTTTTATTTACTATTTAACTATTTACTATTTAACTATTTACTATTTAACTATTTACTATTTACTATTTACTATTTACTATTTTAATGTTAGCTATTTTGATAATGTCCAGAATATGAGCTCTACAAACTTTTCAGACTTCAAACTCTTCAAACCCTTCAAACTCTTCAAACCCTTCAAACTCTTCAAACTCTTCAAACCCTTCAAACACGGAACGCGGAACGCGGAACGTTGAACACGAAATGCGGAACGTTGAACGATGAACGTTCAACCATTCATGGGCACTTCCATGACCAGCAATCTGGCATCGCTGTCTGCCGTAATTTCTATTTCGTTTGTTTCGCTGACTCCCAATCCATCCCTGCGGTTCAATGCTTGCCCGGCTACAGTCACATTCCCTTCGATAACAAAGAAATAAACTCCGTTTTTTTCTGCATTCAAAGTGTACTTTCCTTTCCACCCTTCAGATAATTCTCCCAGGTAGAACCAGGCTTGCTGGTGAATCCATACACCCTGATCATTTGGATGGGGCGAAAGGATCTGAGTTAACTCGTTGGGACGTGTCAGTTCGTCAATAGAAATCTGATCGTAACGGGGTGTAACATTCTTTTTGTCAGGAAGTACCCATATCTGCAGGAATTGAACTTCCTTATCCTTGTTCTTGTTAAACTCGCTGTGAAAAATTCCTGTTCCGGCACTCATCACCTGAATCTCACCGGTAGTGATCGTTCCGTGATTGTTCATACTGTCCTTATGCTCCAGATCACCAAACAGCGGAATGGATACTATTTCCATGTTATCGTGCGGGTGAGTACCAAAGCCTTCACCTGCCGCAACCCGGTCATCATTCAAGACCCGCAAAGCTCCAAAGTGAATCCGTTCGGGGTCATAATAGTTTGCAAAACTAAAGGTGTGGTGTGAATCGAGCCATCCATGATTGGAATGGCCTCTTGATGCTGATGTATGCAATAGTGTTTTCATTGTTTATCGTTTTTATAGTGGAATACTCTTTCAACTTGTTGCGACAAAGGTACTCCGGTAGAATGTGTCCCGGAGTAAAGAAATCAGGTGAATGATTGCAAAAATCAGTACTGCCTTGAAGATATTCTGAATTCGGAAGGTGTCTGACCGGTACACTTCTTAAAGAAGTTGTTGAAATGTGCCGGTTCGTCAAATCCGAGTTCAAAGGCGAGTTCTTTATTGCTGATGGTATTGAATAACAACGACCGCTTCGCTTCTGTGATCAGCTTACTTTGAATATGATCCTTAGCCGATCTGCCGGTCAGGCTCTTAACGGTTTTGTTGAGGTAATCACTGGTTACAGCCATTTCGCCGGCATAATCCGAAACCATGTGTGCCGTAGCATATTTTTTGTTTAATAATTGTTTGAAAGTTCTAAGAATCCGGTTGCCCGATTCAATCAACTGCGGATTATCACTTTTCCGCAGGCTGCAGTGGTTATTGCTCTGGATCAGGAAGATTTTGACCAGGGAACCTACCGCCTCCCGGGTGTATGTTTCGAGGGATCCTGAGAAGTGATATATCTGACCAATGAGGTTTTTGTAGACCGGCAAATCATTCTCTGAGATCAATAAAGGCGGCGATTCACCGTAATCGTTGAACAGATAAATGTCATTGATCAGCTTTTCGGGAATTGAATTGGCCATCAGAAACTCTTCGGTGAAAGTCATCACCCACCCTACCGGCTCTGAGGTAAGTACCATCTGGTGCATTTGCCCGGGCTGGATAAAATAGATCGTACAGTTCTCGATTGTATATTCGGTGAAATCCACGAAATGGACTCCATCTCCCCGTTCGATAAAAATGATGGTATAATAGTCATGGCGGTGCGGACTATCCGCTGCTCCCCCGGCATTCCGGTAGATATCCTCCATACTTTTCAACGCAAAGCCCGGATAGGTCATTGAATTTTCGGTAAAGGAGTAAGTCTTTATGTCTTTATGGATCGAATTCATGCATGCAAATATAAGGGATAAAATTCAATCAATTGGTTATAGATGGTTCTTTCATTATATTCAATTTCAAATAATCTAAGAAATTCTATGTATCTTTCAATGAATGATCTTTTCTTATGATGTTTTTCGTTCTTTTTAATTGTCCCGGCTATCTAAAGAATCCGTGATTTGCCATAACTAAACACATCAAATCCATCTTTCAACTTGAATTATCCCGTAATAAATTATCAATTGTTAATTATTAATTAAGTTCAATCCTCCGCATTCCATTCCGGAAATCTCCCATACACTTTATAAAAGTTTTGCATGATCAATCCCAGCACATAATCCGGCAAATCATGATGATCCTGATCCATGGTTACAAACCAGTAAATATCCAATCCATCAATATTTGCTTCTGACATTTTAACATCCAGGAGTTCCTGTTTGAGGTTAATGCTTTGTTTTAGCAATGAATCTTCTTTTTCTCCGGACGATGCTTTTATTCCCGATTTGCCCATAAACACCAGGTCCACATTCCTGTTTGCTAACCGGATTATATAATACACTCCCGGAAGCTCAGGGACATCTTTACCCACCCCGACTAAGTTATTTCCTTTTAAGAAAATAAAATGTCCTTTTTTTCCGTATTTTTTTAATTCGTCAAACATACTGTTTATTTTTTAATTATTACTAAACGAGAATAGTCTCATGTCAAGTAAGTAAATCTATATTGTATTCATTTAAAGCAGATAACGTCTTCCAACATGTTTAGAGGTTGTGTAAAAAAGAAAATTAAAACTAAATTCAGGAATATGAGAATAAAACTTTGAAATTGAGAGCATTCTATTCTAAGTTGTGGAAATGCGACTAAATGCAATAAACTTTTTGTCGTCGAGGAACGAGACACAAAAACGTTTTTTTCATTCTAAAAACCCTTTATTCAGCCCACGGAAACTAAAATGATAAGTAACAAATAGCAACTTCATTGAATATCACTATTTTTGATTTCAATTTCATCTCAATTGATAGCGGAAGTTTCGGTTCTTATTCTTCCACTACTAAGCGCACCACACAACGTGGAATAATACCACATAGTGTAGAAAATAACCACACTAATTAATTTCTGACTTAACTTCACGTACCATAAGTAAATCTACATCAATACTAAAAGGAGAAAAGAACAAATTTTCTTTATCCGATTTCAATTATTTATACAGATCAAAAGAAAAACTATTTAACGAACCGGCCATATCTGCCTGCTGTGCTGAGACTCTAAAAATTGAAAAAAGCGTGAGGGTGAAAATGGAAATTCGATACTTCATAATATTATAATTTGTGATTAATTACCTGGAATGATCAGGAATATACTTTCATATTGAAAATTTATTGGTATTCCGTTTCACTTGCTCACGTAAAAACAGTTACTTTCCTTCGTAAATCAAATAAAAATCTCTGACTGGCATATCCACCGGGCTACAGAATCAACCCTAAAATAAAAAAAACGAAAGCGTTAAATTAATTTAATGTCAGATTTGTTGATTTCAATAGTTTTCATTATTCCAAATGATTCATATTCAATTAGAATGGTTTCACTTTTTATTTCTTTTACTACTCCTTTTATAGTACTATTATAACGATGACTATAGAACTTTACATTATCTCCAACATTAAGTTGGTCTTTTGACTGTTCAACTTTCGGGGTTGTGTTCTGTTCGGTTACCGCAGGTTGAACATCAAATGTACCGTTACTCATGTCAGCATTAATTACACTTGGGGAAAGATTATACATTGCTCCTGTTGATACATCAACTACTACCCCGATAAGACCACCAATAAAAATATTCCCGACACACCAACCATTGAACTTTTGTGTAAGTCGGGTTTGATAAGTCGGGTATCCATCTAACTTCATCATTACACTGTGTTCACTTTTTCTGGTCAGTTTCATCTCAAAAGGTGTTTTTCCGGCTTCAACTTCATCGATAAAAACCAGAGCAGAAGGAGGATTGCTTGAAAATCTGACATTTTGTATTGTCCCTGAAAAAATGGTGGCACAACTTGTCACCATCAATGAAAGTGCTAACGCACCAAAAATAATTTCTTTTCTCATTTTGATATTTATATATTAATTAATTGATTTACTGTTATATGATATCAGTTTCGATACTTAGCAATCGGGATCCTGGGTAACTCTGAAACTATAGTTTATTTATTTCAGTCCTTATTCAAATCATCAAATTCAATGATCCATTCTGTCAGTTTCTGTTGGAGTAATTTTTTATCGGGCAAATAGAGATTATATTCTGATGCATAAATGCGTGCATCTTCCGGTAAGGTCAGTTCAACCAATGCAGTCGTTTTCTTTTTACAAAGTAAAATACCAATCGTCGGCTTTTCGAACTCTCGTTTTTCAAACCGGTCGTAATAATTTACATACATCTGAATTTGACCAAGGTCCTGATGGGTTAGTTTATCTGTTTTTAAATCGATTATTACATAACATTGCAACAATCGGTTGTAGAATACCAAATCAACAAAGTAATGTTCATAATCGAAAGTAAAGCGTTTTTGTCGTGCTTCAAACAGAAAACCCTTTCCAAGCTCCAATAAGAATTGCTGTAATTTTGAAATAATAGCATGCTCCAAATCCGATTCTGTATATGAATCTTTTTCTTCCATCCCCAAAAACTCAAGGGACAATGGATTTTTCAATATATCTTCAGGCCTCACTACAGTATGTCCTTCGTTTGCCAGTTTCATTACATCCTCTTTGTTACGACTCAATGCCAGACGTTCATACAGGCTCGAATGGTATTGACGTGAAAGTTGTCTTTCCGACCAATTTTCGTTCGTCGCCTCTATTTCATAGAAATTCCTTTCTGCAGTATTTTGTATTCGCATCAAGATAAGATAATGTGACCAGCTCAATGTGAAGTTGTGGGATTTGGCAATGACTGTCAGATCAAAATCATTTTGCATATCGACAATAGGCTTCTTTTGATTTGCTTCTATTGAGTTATTAGTGCTATTCAATTTCGTCGACGCTGTCGACGAAATTGAATTTGAATACGTATTATAAAAAAACCTCATTTTATCCAAATTCTCAACGGAAAATCCTTTTCCAAACTTATCTGTTAATCGAGCCGATAAATTCTTTAGAACTTTTTTCCCATATTCCGCTCGTTGCTTTCCTTGTTGTTCTTCTTCCACGATCAGTCGACCTACTTCAAAATAAGTATGTACCATGGTAAGATTTACTACCGAAGCTACCTTTTG
>Ga0302285_10000165_pt1 | contig 39741 bp, 54 predicted proteins | sample III_Fen_E2_2_FD_200455 | JGI IMG/M metagenome (GOLD analysis project Ga0302285, IMG submission 200455) | Peat permafrost microbial communities from Stordalen Mire near Abisko, Sweden - III_Fen_E2_2 | ecosystem: Environmental > Terrestrial > Soil > Wetlands > Permafrost | place: Sweden: Abisko... | reverse complement strand
ATCAAATATATGCGTGATAATTTAGCAGAAACAGCCGGAATATCAGCACTTAAAATCATTAACGAACATTCAAAAATTGCATTTTCTTCTTTTGCAAATATGAAAGATGGCTGGATGTTATTGAAGGATTTTGATAATTTAACAGATTCTGAGCGTGCATGTATATCTGAAATTCAGACAAAAGAATCCCGGAGGGCGGATGGTGGGGATGGTATTATATTAGAAGAGTGGGTTAAAATTAAACTCTGGGACAAACAAAAAAGCCTGGATAGTCTTTCAAAGATACTTGGTTTTGATGCACCCACAAAAATTGATTTAACATCTTTAGGAAAAGAATTACAACCAACAATCATATTCAAGAAATTCAAACAGGATGAGTGACATTGATATAAGCTATAAGTTTGAACCTTTATTCGATTTATTCGATAAAAATAATTTTCCGGATGTGGATACAGTAATCATGACAGGAGGGCGTTATTCCCTTAAATCATCTACCGTATCCATTTTTAGCCTTATAGCGATGGTTGAATATAAATGGAACGTACTTTATTGCCGGTACACTAATCTTTCAATAGTCGACTCCGTAAAGCCTGAGGTAAGCGACAAAATATCTTTGTTAGGATATGAGGACAAAGTAACCGATATTGCAACTCATATCGAAACAAAAACAAACCGGATAGCATTTAAAGGGATCAAAACAGGATCGTCGCTACAAACAGCAAATCTGAAATCATTAACCGGGTTTAATTGTTTTGTTGTTGATGAAGCGGAAGAGATCCCTGACTATGAAACATTCAAAAAAGTATTTTATTCTATACGCTCCGAAAATAAGCGGAATCTTACTATATTAATCTTAAATCCCACCACAAAAGAGCATTGGATATTTGATGAGTTCTTTGAGAAAAAAGGTCTTGAAGGCGGTGAAAATATGGTAAAAGATAATGTTATGTATGTTCATACCTCATACCTTGATGCAGACCATGAAAGAATGCCTAAAAATATTCTGGCAGATTACGAGAGATTAAAAATTGATAGTCCGGTTAAATACGAAAATGTTGTTTTAGGGGGGTGGATTCAAGAACCGGAAGGAGTTTTACTTCCAAAATCCCGTTTGAAATTTGCAGACCTGTCAAAAATCCCCGAAGAAAACATTGTGTTTAAATTTGGAGTAGGTGATCCAGCCGATACCGGGGGCGACAAATTTTCATTCCCATTTTTGCACGTTGCAATTTATGAAAATTCAATTGTCTGCTATGTTAAGGACGTTATACATTCGACATATGGGATTGAAGCCAATACCGAACGCATTATAGACAAAACAAAAGAACAAGGCTTGCAAGAACTTTATTATGAGTCAAACGGGGTAGGAATAGCTGCAATTCTACTAATAAAAAATAGATTGAACGAACACCAACGACTCCGGGGGTTCGCCTCTACCATAAATAAAGAGGTTCGCATTCTTTCTCACTATGAATTTGTTCAAAAATATTTCGTTTTTGATTCTAATTATGAACAAAACCCAGAATATAAATCATTTATCAGTGATTTAGCAAGTTATTCTAAGGAGGGAGACAATAAACACAAAAAGGATTCTATTGATGTGCTATGTTCGGCGGCCCATATATTGAAAGTAAAGTACAAAACTATGTTGTATAGCACATAAAAAAGGGTTATTAAATTAATAATAACCCCTTATCCTTAATGATTTAAATCAACATATTGAATAACTTGATTTTCTGTTAGCGATTCTTTTAATAATCGTTCCTTAATATCTTTTTTACAATTTAAGCACCTTTTAATACCGTAAACATCAAAATGATATTTCTTTGTCTCAACCCCTTTGTTATGTACTTTTTTAGGTTGAACAGAATAAAGTATTTCGGTTTGTACATGCCATTTACATTTGCATGCAACCTTCAAAAACAAATCTTTAATTAGTCCCATAGTATTTAGTTTATTAACTTTTTAAATATTTCTAATGTTACTTCACAATCCCCGATAGCGGAATGAGAATTTTTATTTGTAATCATAAATTCACTACAAAGATTTTCAAGTGAATAAGAAGTTAAATTATATGCAGACTTTGACATTTTCATAGTATCATGCTTGGTATATGCCGAAATTGACAATCCTTTGAAACGGTTTAAAATGTATTCGATTCTCGGAATATCAAATACATCTGAGTTATGCCCGATTAACCGTTCAATTTTGTTATCATTTAAAAACGAAACTATCTTTTCACATGCTAACTCAATATCAATGCCATTTTCAAGCTGATCAATGGTTATACCATTCACTAACATAGCATCTTCCTTATAAGATACCAATTCAGATAAATCATCCCTCAAATAAGGCTTAATATAGAATTGAAGCCTATCAATTTCATTGAATGATTCATCGATTGCGATCATTCCAATTTCACAAATCCCATTTTTAGTGATTGAAAAACCACCCGTCTCAATGTCTAAAATTGCATACATATTATTATTTATTTATATTTGTTTAAATCCTAATATCTCATTCAATAATCGTTGCCTTGGAACGTTAAATTTAATCCCGATCTCCGTAGTCAATTCCAAATTACACGGAATACCCAACACACTCACATATTCCCGAATAGCCAACAAATACGGTTCAAGATCCACATCATTTTCAATATTATCAACTACACTAATCAAATATGTTTTCCCTCTCAATTTTGGAACGTGTCCCTTTGGGAGTCGACCACCTTTACACATTCGAATCACTGTACTGTTGCTCTTTTCAATCTTAAATTCTCGTCTATATTCAGCGATAGTGTATTGATTCATATACATATTAGATTTAAAATGAATTTTGTAATGCAAAGATAAATGTATTTTTTCATTAAAATATTATATTTGCCAAAAAATTATTAGAAAATTGTGAAAATAAAAGACATTGTTAATGCTTCGAAAATTGCGTTTGCTGTATTGAAAGAGAATTTAACTCTTTCAAACATGGATAAAATGACAGATGACCAATTTTCTGCATTTACAGGATCGTATAATTCAGATAGTAAATATATTTTCAATCAAATAGGCACATCTTTTCAAACAGCAGCATATGACAATTGCCCCCCTTTACAATCAATAATTAACAAAAAGGCTCAGGCGATTACAAAGGGTAAATTGATTTGTGTTGACAGTGAAGAAAATGTAATCACATCAAAGGCGTTTGATGAGGCAATGAAAATACTCAGGAAGCCAAACGCATACCAAACAAAAAACCAATTTGAGCGAACACTTGAAACGTTTATCAATGTCTATGGTGCTGCCTATGTTTACAAGGTGAAGCCGGTAGGCTATGATAAAATCACAGGACTGATAATTATTCCTAACAATTGTATCACAATATCCTACAATAAGCCTTCAAATATTTTAAGCAACCAAGCAAAATTGATCCGGTATTATTCGATTACCATTTTCGGAATGACATTTATGTTAAGCGGCGATGATACCGATTTGATTTATGAAATTCAGGATACAAGCTGCAACCTTACACAAGGGTTTGAAATGCAACCAAAAAGCAGGATTGATGCATTAAGAAAACCAATACAAAATATTATTGGATCTTTGGAAAGCCGAAACCATTTGATTAAAAGGCGTGGTGCCGATGTGTTGTTAAGTCCTCAAGCAGGCAAAGGCGAATTAGGAATGGGCAATGAGTTTACTACTGAGCAAAAATTAGAAATTCAGCGAGATTATGAGCGTTATGGATTGCTAAACAATCAATTCAGCACAATGATTTCTAAGTATCCTACAACCGCTTCCAAAATTGGAATGGATGTCAGGCAATTAGGTTTATTTGATGGCGAAAATGCAGATCATAGGGCAATATCTCAGGCATTTGGTGTTCCTATTCCTTTAATCGGATTACCAGATACAACAAAATTTAATACCTATTTAGAAGCCAAAACAGAATTTTATGAGGATACTATCATACCGGACTCAGAAGTAATAAGCCAGGCATACGATGTTCTTTTTGATTCTGAAAAATATGGATATAAATTTTATTATGACTATTCTCATTTAGAATGTATGCAGAAGTCAACAAAAGATTCGGCAATGGGATTCAAAACGATGGTTGACGGATGTGTATTGGCTGTAACTAATGGAATGATGAAGGTGGAGGATGCAACAACCGTAATTAACGATTTTATAAAATGATACCACAGGACAAAAAATTAACCGACAAGGACATTAAAAAAATTGTCGAACAAAAGAAAAAACAAATTGATTCAAATCAAATAATCAATAAATGAAAGAGTTTGCAACAAAGGATCAACTTTTTAAATATTTAAAGGACAATAAAAGTCTTTTAATGGCAGAGAAAAAAGCAGCATTAAAATGCGCCGATGCTCTTTCTTATGGTTCTTTATCAACTTCAGGCATAACAAAATCGGGAATTAATAAAGCAATTGCAGAAATTGAAGCACCCGAACTTGATAAACTAAAAGTTAAAATTGTAATCAATACTACTAATTTACTTGACTCGCACGGTGACGTACATATCCCAGGACTTTGGAATAAAACCTTAAAAGAACAAAAGTTAATTTATCACATTCAGGAACATTGTTTGAAATTTGAAAATGTAATAAGCGATGATGTCATCGCAACGGCTCAATCGATGTTATGGTCAGAACTTGGCGAATCGTTCACCGGAAAAACAGAAGCCTTAATTTTTGATTCGGTAGTTAGTGAAGATCGTAACGAGTTCATGTTTGAACAGTATTTGAAAGGATATGTTAAACAACACTCAGTAGGGATGCGATATGTTTCATTATTTCTTTGTATCAACTCCATGGATGCTTATTATTCAGGCGAAAAAGATAATTGGGATAAATATATTACGCAAGTTGCAAACGTTGAACAGGCAACAGAACAGGGGTATTTTTGGGCGGTTACTGAAGCTAAATTAGTAGAAGGTTCAGCCGTAGTACTTGGATCAAACAGTGCAACCCCAACTTTACAAGTAAACGAATTTGTGCCGTCAGATGACACACAAAATAAGGATAAGACAGCCGAAATATTCACTGCCGACGAATTTAAAAAAGAATTAAAACAATTATTAAAAATTTAAAAACTAAAACTCATGACTCCAGAAGAAATGAAAGCCATATTGGCGGAAGAAACAAAAGCGTTCAAAGAATCCTTAAAGGATTTTTCCTCAAAAGAGGATATGAATAAGGCGTTAGCAGAATTTAAAGCCGACATGGAAAAGAAACTTGAAGGCAGTGTCGATGCAAAAGCATTTGAAACTCTTGAAAAAGCAATCATCAAACAAGGTGAAGCATTAGCAGCATTGAAATTACAAGGCGGAAACGCACCCGAAAAAACACTGAAACAGTTGCTTACCGAAAACAAAGAAGCAATTGATAAAATGATTGAAGAAGGTGGAGCCGGGCGTATTGAAATTAAAACCACTACAAAGGCGATTTCAGGTGCAAGTGTAACATCTGATACGAACGCTTATCGCATAGCAGGTTTACCAGGTGAAATTCACAGGGGAGTTCCTTATTTACGCAACTTATTTCAGGTTGTAAATTTGGGCGGAAATACTCACGGATCAGTAAAATGGTACGAACAATTATCGGTAACTAACAACGCAAGCACAACCGCCGGAGATCCTCGTTCAGTAGGCACAGCATCCAACTTGACTTGGGTTGAAAAAAATATCAGCGGAAAACGTATTGTTGATTGGTTAAAAATTGGAATGGACTCTTTGAAGGATGTTGATTTCGTACTTGGCGAAATTCAGCGTTTAGTTGAACGTAATATGCGTTTAAAAGAAAATGACCAATTGTTAAACGGCGATGGAACCGGAAATAACATCAAAGGTATTATTTCATATGCTCAGCCATTGGTAACATTGGGAGGCGGAAACATAACTAATCCAAACATCGTGGACATGACAGGTAAAATTGTTACTCAGATTGTAAATGGTCAAATGGGTGCCGCAAATCCTAATTATTGCATCGTTAATCGCGTTGATACGGACAAATTGCGATTTGCCAAAACATCACAAGGAGCTTACGTTTTTCCTCAGTTCGCAATGGGTACAGGAATGAATACAATGGCGGGTGTTTCAGCTGTTGAAAATCCTTTAGTTACTGCAAATACATTTTTAGCAGGTGATTTCTCTCTTGCCACTCTGTACGTATGGGATGACCTTGTTATTGAAATTGCACAAATCGAGGACGATAAAAAAACAGGCATGACTACTATTTTAGCTTATACCCGTGAAAATTTACGTGTTCAAACTGTAGATGCACAGGCATTTGTTTATGTTCCAAATGTAAACAACGCATTAACTGCAATGGCTACTGGTGTTGCAACAGTGTAATCAGAGTAATTTAATCTTAACTATAAAGGGTTGGTCAAATCGACTAACCCTTTTTTAATATTAACTTTCCAATGGACAACATAATTGATTATCAATATTTTTGGGGAAAACTTAAACTACCCTATTTAAATATTTCGCCATTTAAAGACACCCCCTCATCTCAAATTGCATCTAATGAAATAATGGAGTTGAACAGGAATATTGCCAGGTACCAAAAGGAATTTCTTATTAATTTATTTGGAAGTGAAGTTGTACCGGCGGAGGTTACTGGTTATTTAACGGACACTGCATCATTTATTTCACCACTTGCAAACTACGTATTTTGTAAGATACTTCCCAATAATCAGAGCACTGCAACGGCTTCAGGGGTAACAGTTAAACAAACAGAAGTTAGTCAGGTTGTTTTATCTCAATCAAAATATTCAGATGCGTGGAATGAGATGGTAGAAATGAATTTAATTATCAGGTCAAAGATTGACGAGTTAAATTTAACGGATACTTACCCTATCAGCATTTATTTTGAAGGTACGGAATACAAGAGGGATTTCTTCAGTAAACAATACTTCATATGATAATCACAGGTAAAACCAAACTCAAGGAAATGACAAGGATTTCACCGATCCTAAATCTTACCAATACCGACATATTAAAAGAATGTTCAAAATTTACTATGCCGGATAAAATAAGAGGAATTACACCCCTCAAATTTTATGATATGTCATTTAATAATTTAGGGTGGTTGTGGGATATTAAACAACCTAACGAGTTAATGACTGCTATTGTAGAAATATTCTTTTACTCAAAATTGAACCGGTTTAAAAAGTGGATTCATAAAGACTCTGAAAAATGGGCAGCACGTTGGCTATTTAATGCCCCCTTAATTGATTTCTATAATTTTGCAAACGAGGTATCAACCCGAATCAAACAAGAGGCAGAAGAGTTTAGTAAAATGAAATTGGATTTATCGAAAGATGAAAAAGCAGCCGGTTACGGACAGCCTGATAAAGATTCAATTGCAAAAATGAAAGATAGTTTTGCACGTAGGCAGGGGATAAGCTCATTGGAGGATGCAGGGAATTATTCATGGACTATTTACAGATTTGTTTTCCGTGTTGATATTGAAGAAGCAAACAGACAAAGAAAGTACAACGAAATAATCAGTAAAAAGCAAAATAAATGACAACATTCGATACGATATTTCAAGATTGTGCCCGAAAAAGCGGTTTTTCGTGGGTTTTTGCTTATGGTCAAAAGGATAAAAATATTCTAACAGACCGAAATATTACCGACTATCCCTGCATTTTACGAACCTTTAATGAACCATTACAGCCTTTATTTGATCCACAAAGAAGAGTGTCCCGGGACTTGAGTCTTTACATTATTCATGTAGGATTCAAACAGGTATCATCCGAGGATATTAACGCAAATTTAGAACAAATAATGTTCTCATTTATGGATTTTCGCAACCTATTAAGGAGTAAAGGTATTGAATGCACTCTTACTCAAAAGCCTTTCCCGAATTGGCAGAATTTAGATTGTGATGAATACGGATATGTCTTTAATATTACATGTACTTACAGCTTATGCCTCAATTAATCGGTCAAAAAGTAACGGACGTTTTAGCATTCGAGGGCAATATTTACAAACTAAAAGTTGTATCAAATATCCTTAAGGCAAAGAAAAATCGAAGCGGAGAAACGGTTCGAAGCATTCGGGTTGATACTCAAAATCAGGATTTAATTGTTTGGGGTCGTGAAAATTTCCACAACATGGAAACGGGGATAAGTCCTCAAGAGATGAAAGCCTCAATATCAACACTAAGTTATTTATCAGTTAGAAGCAATATAGCTGCATGGAGTAAATACTTACCTTTAGAATTTGTAAACGTTAAAGAAAGATTTATGTTTGCTTCAAACGTAGTAAGAAATATAGGTGAAAAAGGCTCTTTACTATTCCAACAAGGAGGTCGAAAAGATATTTATTCAAATGAAGAAGAAGCACTCTTAAAAAACATTTCCGATAAAGTAGGTCAAATAATCGTTAACACACAAATATTATGATAGTAGCTTTTTTACCCGAATACCGATATATTTTCAATCCAAATATCATTAAGGTAACGTGCTCCGATACAACTAATTCAACAAAGGAAATTACACTAACAAGCAATGAGATAACCCTTAAAAGAAATTGTATTGCATCGGTTGCCTATTTCGATTTATCGGTAATCTTTGAAAGTTATTTTTCGGGATCAGATTTTAAAATTGATTATTCAGAGCCATACGCAGATCCATTTTACAATGATTGCTTTATCACAATTTCAGCACCAGACGAAACAACTATCACGGATCAACATTTTTCATTAAGATGGGGAGCGTACCAATTTGACGAGGCAGAAATTGAAAGTATTAAATTTCCGTATTGGCCGGGCTTACCTTTTGCATTTAATTGTGATAAGAGTTATAACCTGTTTAATCAAATTGGTGGAGGTTTATCGGGTATTACAGGAAAAATGATCCCTTTTACAAGTACGGTTGCATTTTCTTTTGATTTTTGGACTGATTCAGCACACGAACAAACCCTCACATTTTACCCTGAAACAAACATTAGCGGTCACTATTTGCGATGGGCCGATGCTCATGGTAAACTATTTCACTATATGTTTTATAAAAATAGGGATACACTTTATCAAAAGGATATTAAAACATCCATTGAAATTCCCGTTTACCCATCATCTTTAACCGATTCAGAGGGAGGACGTTCAAAAATAATTAGTAAATCAGTACAACGTACCTTTTCAGCATTTACGAGCTGTGACAGCGATATATATCCGTATGTTGAAAGTATTGCATCTTCTTTGATAGTTGCAATGTATGTGAATAATAAATGGGTTGGTGTAAAGATTTCAGATATGAAGGTACAGCCTAAAAATGCTTACTTAATTGATATGGAATTTACAATAGAAATGCCAAAAGATTTTATTCAATCGAGATAATAAATAAACAATGACAAAAGAACTATTCATAAATGGGTTAAAGGTTGAATTAGATGATTCAACTAAAATGGATCTTCAATTCAAGTCTTTTTTATTTAGTACTATTTCAACCGTGCAAGGGAATAGGACATGGACTGTATCACTCCCAAAATCATCAACTAATTTAAAGGCAATTGAAAACATTCAAAGTTCTGATTCAGATTCAATATTCCCTTATCGAAAATATTCAGTTACCTATTATGAAAATGGATTTCGGCTTATCAATAATGGGAACGCTGTTTTAATCCGTATTTCTGATAGGATAGAGTTTTGTTTTACGTTCGGGTTGATTTTGGATCAGATTAAACTTTTAGGAACAAAGAAACTAACTGAACTAACAGAATTGTCAACTGAGTATTTAACTTGGAATAGATATATTAAATATAACGACATATCAAGCGGTTTCGGATGGTGTAATTGGTTTGATTTCACGAATGAAGATCGAAGTTACAATCCGATAACTGGAAATCCTGATATACCCTCACAAGTTACTCATCCTACTGTTATGTTTTGGTGGATACTTACAAAGATTGCAACTGAATTTAGTTTGAATTTGGATAGTTTGATAAACTATTTTAATTATTCAACAGGTGCTACTGGGTATTATATTGGATCTCCTTTAAAATCAAAAAATGGAATAAGTGCAATAAATGTATTAAAATCATGTTCAGCATCAGAACAGCATATGGATGATATAACTCGAATGGATTTTCATACATCATCACTTACTTACTTTGTTTTGGATAGTGCAATATATTTTACTAAAATATATAAGGGTGTTTCAATGAATATTGCAAACATGAACTATTCTCAATTTATTACACCGGACCACATATCTGATGTTGAGATTCAAATATGTACTAAAGATTCAAGCAATAATGAAATAGTAATTAAAACACTCGATAAAACCCCATCTACAGGATTAACAAATCATTATACCTTAACTAACTACTCTTTTATTTTAGATAAAGAATTTGATAGCTTTTATTTTAAATTATCAGGGTATTCAAGTGGTGGGGTTGGAGCACAAACATTGACATTTGATTGCAGTTGTAATTCTGCAATATATAGTCCTATTATAGATTTATTGCATGTGTTCCCTGGATATGTTGGAATTGGATTTTTCCCAATCATTCCAAACCTGACGGACATGACGTGTGCAGATTTCATTTTGCAGTGTTCGCAAATTGCCGGGGTATTTCCACAGAATGAAAATGACAATCCATCAATTATAGATTTCTATTCAGCACAAACTATTTACGATAATATACCAAATGCAGTCGATTGGTCTGATAAGTTGATTAAGAAAAAGGATAGGCTTTCAGAGTTGGAAGATGTGGTTTTTACGGTTGGAAGTTATGCAAAGAAAAACACTTTAACTTATAAAAATGGTGATGTAAGTACTCAATTGGTCGGATCAATAAATGTTGATAACGATAATTTAGAAGATGAGGCGAAACTTGTTGAACTTAAATTCGCAGCCGGTAAACGATTTTCTGATTTGGATAATACTATTGATTACCCGCTTTATGATATCAAAATTACTGATGGAGTATTAACCACCACTGAAAAAAATCAAAGTGATGATATTATCGCAAGGGTTATGAATATCGGAGGGATAAATAAACTATTTTGGACGTCTAATTTACAATTTGCTGGCATTGTTTTATCAGATAATTACGCATCTTATCAAAAAATAGTTGAAAAACCTCGTTACCTGAAGGAAAATTTCTACTTAAAACCACAGGATATTCAAGGAATTGACTTGAAAATACCTATTTACTTGAAACAATATGGCAAATATTATGCAATTATGAATTTAAATTACAGTGAATTAACCTCAGTTGTTGAACTTTTGGAAGTAAAAAATATCTAATCCTATGAATGAAGAAAAAATAATTAAGGTAACCGTCCCAATTGGGGATGCTATTGCACAGATTACTGCTTTAACATCTGAAATGGCAAAGTTAAAAGCTATTCAGGATTCCAATACTCAATCAACTGAAAAAGATAGGCAACAATACGAGGCTAACAAAATAGTCATTAAAGATTATGCAAATCAAAAAAGGCAGTTAACAAATGAGGTCGCAAAAGAAATTCAGTCGAGCAATCAGGCATTAGGTGTTTATCAAAAATTACAAAATCAGTATAGTAAAGCAGCGGCAGAGGCTAAAAATTTAGGGGCGGCAGTTGCTCAAGGTGATACATCGCTAACAGGTGCATTCAACAAAGCATCTCAAAAAGCATTTGATTTAAGCGAAAAGTTAAAGGCAGTTGATAAGTCGGTTGGACAAAATCAGCGTTCAGTTGGCGATTATGGTTTAGTATTACGTGGATTGCCTGGTATTTTTGGCGAAATGGCAGAAAAAGGGCAAAGTATTTTAGTGGCATTAAGGACCCGATTTGAAAGCGTTAAAGATGCAACGATGATGTTCTCTGAATCGCTATCAGTTTCAAAGGTTGCACATGAAGAGGCAGCAGTTGCGGCAGTTGCGGCATCAACCGCAGAGGCAGAACTTGCAGCAAGTGAATTAGCAGGGACAGCAACGGCATCACAAGCAGCAGCAGCAGAGACAGCAAGGGCAACGGCAACATCAGCCGCAACAGTTGCAACAGAAGCGGGAAGCGTCGCAATGAAAGTATTTAAAATAGCTTTGGCAAGTACGGGAATAGGCATTTTATTAGTCGCTGTTGGTGCTTTAGTAACTTATTTTACTTCCACAAATGAGGGTGCAAAACAATTCCAACGGGTTATGTCCGGGGTTAATGCCGTTATTCAGGAGGGTGTAAAATTTATGGGTTCTTTGGGTAAATTAATTGTTGATGTATTGACCGGGAACGTAAAAGAATTAGGTTCAGATATTAAAGCAATTGGTGATAATTGGAAAAACGCAAGCGGAAATATAAAGGAAAATTACGAATTAGGTAATAAAATAGCCGATCAGCGTCAAAAACTCACAAAAGCAGAAAGGGAGTTTTCGACAGAAAAGATACGGCAACAGGGTATAATTGATGTATTAGCTCTTAAAATTAGACAATCGGATACTACTCCTGCGCAAAGAAAAAAGGCAGCCGATGAAACTATGCGAATTGATAACGAATTGCATAAAAAAGAAATGTTTTTTGCAAATGAAAATTTAAGGATTACGCAACTCGAACAATCCGTTAAATCTAAAAAAGATTTACAGGCAATTGCGGACGCTAAAAATAGAGTACAATCAGTCATAGCAGAAGATAACCGATTTGAACAATCGGTTAAAAATAGGGTTGGACGTGTTAATAATACTCTTGCAAAAGCAGCGGACACAAAAGAGGCAAGAGAAATAAAAAGCACTCAAACACTTATAAATGAACGTGCAAAAGTTTTAGATAATGAAAATAAAATTGAATTACTTTCTGAAACAATTTACAATAGGCGTGCCGAAAAAATTAAAACACTTTACAATGATGAAATTTCATTAATCAATAAACAGGCTTCGTTTGAGAAATGGTCAATTGACAAAATCGATACAGCAAAAGAGGTTGCAAAAGATAAGGAAGAAAAACGACTTCAGTCAATTGCAACTATTCGAACAAATCTTATCATTGAACAAATGCAGACTGATTTAAAAATTATTCAGTTGGCGGAGGACGAAAAAACAGTTATAAGCGGAAAATCATACCAAATGCAAAAGGATGATTTATTGCGAAATTATAATGCTTCGATGGCTTCAAATGCTTTGAAATTGGCAAACGATAAGGAGTATGTTGATCAATCCTTGTTAATCGATCAGCAATATAGTACCGATAAGGCTAATTTAAACAATAATATATCTGAAAGCAAGAAACAATTACAACTAAATGACATTAACAATCAGTTAGAGACGGCGCACACGGGAATTGACCTTGAAACACAATTAAAAAAGGATGCTCTTAATTCTCAAATGCAGGACGAATTAAGAAATACGAATTTAACAGAATCGCAACGATTAAACATAATAAAAAAATATGAAACACTTGCAAGAAATTTAGACCGGGCATCCCTCGATTTTAAATTACAAATTGCCTTACAAACCGCTAATAGTTTAGCTGCAATTTTCGGGAAAACAACAAAGGCGGGTAAGGCAGCGGCATCGGCAGGAATTGCGATAGACTCAATTGCAGGGGCTATAAAGGCTTTTAACTCCATGGCTTCTATTCCTGTTGTAGGTCCTGTTTTAGGTGGAATCGCAGCAGCCGGAGTTATAGCAACGGGAATACAATCAATTAAAGATGTATGGGCGGTAAGTGACACGGGTACAACAGGTATTTCGGGTGGTTCATCCGCATCAACTCCAACTTTACCACCCGACACCGCATCAAAAATGGCTTCTCCTTTATCTGGTTCAGTAAGTGGAATTTCAAGTTATGGAGGTGCAAATGTGATCACTTCAGGAGCTGCAACATCGACGAATATATCAAACCAAACGCCTGTAATTGTAAAACCGGTTGTAGAATTATCCTTAGTCGAATTAAAAAGACGACAAGACCAGGTCAATTTTATTGATAATATTTCAAGTGTAAAGGCGTAATTGCATTACAAAATTCATATTTTGTACTATAAAATAATAAAAATATATATTTGCAAAAAATTAAAACAATTTAAAAAATAAAAATATGTCAAGACCTTGTATTTCTTCAACTTTGGATGCACCTATCAATTCAGGTTGCATAAATCAGGTAGTCGGTATCGAAACCGATGCAATTCTTATCTCAAGGAAATTAATCAATAAAGCAACATTGGCTTTTGATGCCGATTCTGTTGTATGCAATACCCTTGCATTAACTTCCGGACATGGTCAAAAGGTTACTGTTAGCGGTGACATGCCTTATAAGGACACTAAGGTTGATGGTAAGATGGGTACCTATATTCAGCTTTTTGATTCTTCTTTTGGATTTCCAATTTTGGAAAATTCTCCGGCATCCGCTCGTCAGATTCTGCAATTAGGACAAGACAAATATTTGGCAGTTGTACAATTCAAAGGCTATGATCCTGCAAAGAAAAACAAATACGGGATTATCGGATTGAACCGTGGACTTCAATTTGAAACCGCAAACCTGGCATTTGATACTCAAGAAAATTTTGGATATAAGGTAACACTTAAAGAAACAGAGGGACTTGTTCCATTATTCTTTTATTGGCCAACCGCAAATACAGAAGCGGCCGCCGACGCTTGGTTTGCTTCATTACTTGTATAATGGCTTTTAGTTATCGAGATGCGTTTAATGCAAAGTCATTGAGCGCATCCGATAAGCAGGAAATACAAAACGCTTATCGAACCGTTTTCAAAAAGGAATTGAACGTTAATACTAAATGTCGGTCCTGTTATAACGATGCGCTTTTGGAGCTGATCAATTCTGATAAAAAAGGTTATCAATTACTTTCAGGGGTTGTTATCGTACACGAAGGCGTAATTTATACAAGACATTCCGAAACGTTACCCCCTGAACTTATCGAACTTCACAAAGATAAAATGATAAAACTATGATTGATTTCAATGCATCACTCAACACTAACATAACAAATTTGTGTCCTCAAATTGTTGGAGTTCATGAAAATGCGTACATAATCCCAAGAAAAAGCATTCAAAATAAATATTTGACAGATGTCGAATGTATTTTTGATATAATTGATAATTTGATTTCTGTATTTGTTCCGGGGGATTTGCCATATAAACCAACATCTTCGGGTAAAAATTTACCTCGTGGAATTGTTAAATATGATAAGACTGTTGAATTTTTCTTTCTTGAAAATACAGCGTTAACCCAAAAACAAATTTTACAACTTCAAAACGATAGTTGGGTATTAGTATTTAAAGATAACAACGAACAAAATTTAGTTTTTGGATTAGAATCCGGATTAAAATTTAAATCGAGTTCACAAGAATTTAATTCAACCGATACGCACGGTGGTATTGTTGTGGTTATGGAGGAATTAAACGTGAATGTTCCTATGATTTTTACCACTAATGCAATTTATGACCTGATTAATTATGAGTTTGTGCATGGTCTTACAATTGGGAATACAGGTGTATTTGTTGCACAAGTTGATCCAACTACAAAAATAACCGTAAAGGGAAACACCAATTATTTTGAGTCGAGTTTAGGCTTAATTAATGCGATGTTAGACCTTGGAACTATTGAGGTTATAACTATAAAATACGACAAAAGAACTTCTATTTTAAATTTAGGAGATACAAATTATAATGATGGTTTTTCAAATGTTACAGGATCTTTAAAAGTTGATTTTTCGGGCAACTTATCAATTGATGGGTGTGTTGGTATTACGAGCGTATATGGCGAAAATGTTTCTTATTTTGGCGGAAATGGTTGTACCGGATTAACAAAAGTACACCTACCATCTATAACTTATGGAGATTTTGAAAATTGCGGATTAAGTGCTTCATTAATTGAATCAATTTTGCTTGAGATAGTTTTTTATGGTAATTATTCCGGAACATTAATTTTAGTAGGTAACTACTCATATATTTTATGGACAGCAAAAACGAAAAAATATTACGATATTTTAATAAGTCGGGGTTGGACAATAACAAAAAGCACCGTTTAAATTAACAATAATATTTCAACAAAAAATCAAAGTCCTATCTATCTTTAAAAATGGGTAGGACTTTTTTAATAATAAAAATATGACACTAAAAACAGTCTTTCAGGGAGATTCTGTAACTATTGGATTTAATCTGATAGGTTATGATGTTGCAAGGATTCAGGATCTTAAGATATATTTAGGATCGATTTTATACCCTCATACAATTGATGGTAGCGTAGTTCGATGTGAATTAAGCTCTGACTTAACAGCAAATTTACTTGGAATTAAACCAATATTTTTTTGGATTGATGATACTGTTTTTGGGGTTAAAAATTTTAATGCCGGAGATATTGATTTTAGTTATGCAAATCCGGTTCATAACGGATCAATAAATAGCGGATTTGATGTAATTGTAAATTTAAATATTAATCAAACTGAAATATTGGTAGATAGTGTTTTGTTTGATTACTTTAGAGGGCAAAACGCTTATGAAAATGCAGTTTTAGGCGGTTATTCGGGTACTGAATCAGAATTTAATGTAATGATGTCCGGCTTTCCAAATCAGGAACAAACTCGAATAAGTAACGAAAATGAACGCATTTCATGGTATAATGTCGCTATAAATGCGATAAGTTCGGCACTTTCAACTATTACTGGCACAAATGCAGAAGTAGTTTCGCAAGAAGCAATAAGAATTAATTCTGAAAATATAAGGATAGATTCAGAAAATACCCGTGTATCATGGTATAATACGGCTGTTAGTTGGTATAATAACGCTGTAGCGGCTACTGCAACAGCTATCAGTAACGCAATTACAGCAACTACACAAGCTAACGCAGCACGTGATGCCGCAAATGCAGCCGCAAATGCAGGAGGTAGTCCAAAAGATAGCTACTTAACTTTAGCAGCATTACAGGCAGCTTTCCCAACAGGGGCAACAGGAATATATTTGGTCAAATCCGATGGTCATTGGTACTCATATAAAAATTCTACTTGGACAGATGGTGGTGTCTATATGGCTAATCAAAACGATGATTACTATAATGTAACTGTAAATATTCCACTATCAGCAGGTAATTATTATACTCCATTAACCGCACATACGGAAGTTCCTTTGGCAAATCGATCAATAGGAAAGGTTATCACGTATCTTACCGCTTTAAAGGAGGTTGACAGACTAACGATTATGCATATACCCACTCTGTCAGGTAATGTCGTTGTGACTCTAAATGGGGTTGATTTCACCATCGCAATTTCAACAGTAACGGAAACAACTAATGCTTTAGTGGCTGCAAAAATAGCAAGTGTTGTATTTACGGGATGGACAGTAACATATACAGCTGGTAATGCATACGTTGATTTTACAAAGTCTGTAATTGGTGTTTGTTCATCACCCAAATTTAACGGAGTAACAACCGGAGTAACGGCGACAAATTTAGCAACTACAGCAGGAAGTGATCCAAAATGGATATCAGAACAATTTATCGGTACAACTGTAATTGGAGGATATTGGACGGATGGAGGGCACTCATCCTATTGGAAACAATTACCCGAAACCGGTGGATCATTTAATTCGTTAAGGCAAATTGAAATTAACTCTGCCTATATTGCTGGTAAACTTACATATATTGATAAAAAATCAACGCTATTAAATCCAAAAATAAACAGAGAAACAGGCTGGGTTGATTCTTATAGAGTTCCTATAAGTGCAATTCAATTTGGTAATTTTTTGTTGGATATTAAACTTACCGGAACACCTGAACCTGGATTTACTTACGGTTTATCAGTTATTAATTATGGATCAGCCCCCGGAGTTATACATAATTATTATGTAGGTGTTTCAAAATTCGATTCAAATAATATTGGTACTATTATATTCAATGCAAATTTAAATACTCCCACGGATTTTGAAGAAATACAAGAAATTGAACTAACAACTTATGGTACATCGCAAGCAACAGTAACGGGAGCCAGAGTGCTTATTTTTTGGAATGCCCTAAAAGGTGCAAGTAATTTATCTCATACTTATTTTACACCTGAATATGGTTGGTATTTCAACCAAGAATACCTGTTTGATAATGTATCAAATATTGGTGAATTTTATAACAGAAATCGAATTAATGTCATCGAATCAGGATATGTAAATAAAACCGATTTAAATAAATATCCAATATTAGAATTACCGATTGAGGGAACTTTTGAAACCATGTTCCCTTATACGGGTTATTACTCTAATAAGAACATATTAGTACAAACATACACAAACAGAAAAACGTTAACATCAAATTTTAATAAAATTGGTATCCAATTTACAGCATATAAAAATGATACGATACGGATTTATAGAACAAATACCTATAATCCTATAACAGGGATGCTGGGGACTTCAAATTTAACGGCATGTACTAAATTGTATGAAACTATATTGACAACAGACATTCAAGTAGTTGATATAAACTATTTCTTGCTTCCTGATACTTTTTCATTAAAGCAAAATGAAAGTATTTTAGTTGCCGTATTTTCTTCAGGCATTCCAAAAATAGCACAACATGTTGAAGTTGGGAGAACTTACTTAAATAGTTACGAGATATTTTTATCCACAACTAACGGAATAGCCGAAAATACAACTATTAGTCATGGTGGAATACCTAGCTATGCAGGAGTTCCTGTTAGACTATTGATGGATGTCCAATTTTTAAAACCATCCGATATACCTGGAATTTCTCAACAAGTTGGAAGTAATTTAGCTTTAAACCCACATCTGACACTACCAGCTAAAATATATTGTGCCGTTGGTGTAGAGCTTAACCTATGGAATGATGGGATAGTACTTGGAACCGACAGAGGTTTAGCATCACCATTGGAATATCAAATTCATTGGTATTGCTCAAAAGGAAAAATATTTGAGAGAGGATTCAGATTTACTCCGGTATTGGTTGATGTTGGAACGACATCATTAACTGTATATGTATACGGTGAAGGAAACATTCTTTTAGTTACAAAAATAGTCAGTCTGATTGTTGTTGCAAATATTGCTCCATCCGTTTCACAAAATGTTGTAATGGCAGGGGATAGTTTAAATTCAAGCGCACAAATAACTACTCCAACACGTCTTAATTTTGTAAATTTAGGAGGCACAGTCCCGTCATTTATTGGTTCTAAAGGAACATCACCAAACCAACACGAAAGCAATGGAGGATGGAAATTTAGCGATTTTGCCACACAAGGAAGACAAAGATACAGACTTCAGGTAACGGGAGTGACATCGTTGGCATTATCATCTTTATATACTCAAGGTGGATATAAATTTAGTATTGATGAAATTAATATAACAGGTGGAACCGGTAACATAGCAATTTCAAAGAGTACACCTTCCGGAGATTTGACATTACCAAACGGAACATTAACAAAATCATCCGGAGCAGGAGATGCAACAATTAATTACACGGGAGCCGTTTTGGAAAGTACCAATCCATTTTGGAACCCAGCAATATCCCAGGTTGATTTTATTTATTATTGCACACAAAGAGCTATCTCAGTCGTGAATTTACTAAGCATCCAATGTGGTATCAACGACAACGATTTGGGGGCTGATGCTGCCGGAAAACTGCTTTTAAAACAGTACATTGAAACTTTATATAACAAATTAATTGCTCACAATTCAAGTGCAAAAATGGTAGTTCAATTGCCTTCTACAGGTGGCAATACTAAAGGGGGATCAGGTGCAAATTATGGTGCAACCTGGGAAACGCAAACTTACTATTATAATGTATTTCAAATCCGTGAGTATATATTGGCTAATTACGACAATAATCCCCTGTTCCCGAATCTATACATAGGAATTGCCGGGCTTGTTATTGACAGATATTACGGTTATAATTTAGATGATGCTGCCATTTCTGCCAGATATACCACGCTCGAAAAAGTTCATACAAATAGCGTTCATCCGGGAACGAGTGGTTATAATCAAATGGGAGATGGAACGTATCCGCTATTTTTGAAATTGTTGCAGTAACTTCAAATCAATAGGTAGTGAGTACAACAACTCACTACCAAAAAAAACAAATATATGAAAAATCTTAAATCTTGGAAAACAACCCTTATAGGGATTATCTGTTTAGTTAACGTTTTTGTCTGTTTATTTTTGGTCTATCTGAAAATAGTACAGATTAGCGATGTATCTATGTATTTACCAATTTCAACACCTATAATTTTAAGTGTTGCAACATTTTTTACAAAAGATAGTAACGTTACGGGCGGAACAATTAAACAATAGAATTAAACTACCTCGATAAGAGGATAAAATAAAAAAAAAATAATGATGGGGGCAAATGAATGGATAGCAATTGTTAGCGTTTTTCTTGTTAATGGGGGTTTTTTATTTGCATTTTTTTTAAATATGAATGTGAAAATTGCAGAGATAAACGAAAGGTACATCGCACTACAAAAAGAGGTATCAGAGCATAAGGATGATAACAAGGATTCGTTTAATGAATTAAAAAATATGTTTTCCGAAACTGAAAAAAATAACCGGCAGGATCACGGGAAACTATTTGATAAATTTGATAAGGTAGGCGAACAGGTTATGAACGCAACAAGAGTATTTCTTAAAAATCAAACAGTATAAATTATGCAACTATCTAAAAACTTTTCGCTTGACGAGCTTTGCGTCACTAATTCAGGACTCGCAAACCGACCAAATCAGGAACAAATAAACGCATTGACTGATTTATGTATTCATGTACTGCAACCTTTACGGGATTTATATGGAAAACATATAACGGTCAATTCGGGGTTTAGGAGTGCAAAAGTTAATCAGGAAGCAAATAAAGGTAAGATTAAACCTTCTCAACACATGAAGGGGCAAGCGGCCGACTTGGACAATGGACGTTCTGAAAATATAATCCTCTACAATTTAATTTTGAAACATTTCGAATTTGACCAATTAATCAACGAGTCAGATTTTGCCTGGATTCATGTTTCGTATAAGAAAACAGGGAATAGAAAAATGTTACTGAAGCTATGAAAACTCAATGCTCACAATGTAAAAAAGTAGACAGTACGCAATTTGTGGACTTTGGTTGATATTGTGATACTTGTTTTAACGATAAATTTATACTAACTCAATTATGAAAACATTATTTTTAAAATATTGGATCTACTTAGTAGTATTTGTAATTGCCGGGTTTATTGGACTTTTAATAGGTCGCTCAAATACGACTGAAAGTATTAAATATGTAAAAGGTGAAACAGTAACCGATACAATTTATAAAGAAAAAATTATACTGGTTAAGTCTGAAATTCCCAAAATACCTATTTTACCAACCAAAACCGATACTATTTTTAAAGATGGAAAGCCTGTATTTACTTATTTAAAAGTTGATACAGCTCAAATTATCGCAAACTATGTTATAAAACATACTTATAAAACGGTTGCATTTGATGATAATAACGGAAAATTAACCTTAACCCCGATAGTTCAGTATAATGAATTACAAAGTTATGGTTATGAATTTACACCGATAACGAAAGTAATCACCAAAACACGTACATTGATACCTTTTATAAATGCTTCTTATAATACCATGGGTTATTTTGGTGCCGGTGGTGGTCTTTATTATCATAATGTGGGTGTTGGTGTATCATATCTGACTAACTTCTCAAATAAGGGCTTAGAAATAGGATTACATTATAAGTTTTAAACTCATTGGATTGTTTACTTCATAGTATTAGTATTGTTTATTTTATTACAAAAGAAAAGGCAGCCTGCGAAGGTCGCCTTTTTTGCTTTATGTATATGTTTTAAAACATGTTTTATTTAAACCTCACCACAAACGAATTAAAATTAGTTGCAATGTAGGTTTTTTCGGTCATTGATAAACAGGTTACATGAAACATTTCTTCTTGCATAATTTCCTTATACCGTTTACTAATCCGTTTTGTAACCCCTGAGCCATCCCGTTTAATTTGAGATATGAAAATTAGTTCACTTCCTTTTTTCATTCCAACTATTTTAAAATTAATAAATAAATCACATAAACAATAAAGGCAATGAATGAACCGATTAACGAACCAACAAATGAGGTTTTAAAATGGTCGGATTTCTTTTTGATTGAGCGGAATTGTTTCATAATACTATTTTTTATAAAGTTTTAATTCATTTAGTCCTGCAAACTTGCGAACATCGGATTCAAACGCTTCAACATCCGCAAAGAAATTTAATGTTTGTTCTTCGGGCACACGTGGAGACATATAACTCATATAATCCTGATATGCCTTATCTAACTTAAAATTCAATTTTGAAAGGTCGCCTTTAACCCCAAATGAATTTAAATACTCCTGCATATCTTTTTGAAGGGTTCGGGCAATGGTGTGTAGGATGAAGATTGCACCTTCGTATTTGAATACTTCCTGTTGATTGAAGCCTTTAGAGATCATTTGGTTGTAAAGTTGTTTATTGATCATAATTTTATTTTTCGATTAATTGATAATAATCACATTCACCACAATTTTGAATACATCCTTGACGCTCTCCGCATGATTGATGTGATAATGGATTATCATTTATACATTCAAAATCTTCTTATTTAGGTTCTATATCTATTGAATCGATAATGTCTTTTATTTTTTCCATACTATCTTTCTTTAATTTTTTGAATTGTTGATTTTAGTTGAGCAATAATATCTTTTTGATTTTTAGTTTGATCCTTTAGAAAATCTAACATTACATTATATTTTCTAATTTCCCTCCATGCCGGTGATTTTCTTCTTTCCAATTCAAGTTCATTTAAGAGTCTTTTATTATCGTCTCGTAGAAACTGTAATTCGGAGGCGTAACGTCCCTTGTGGGTGCGTAGTATTGGTTTCTCAATAGAAAATAAAGCATCCATTTTATTGAATATTTCTTTATGTGATTTTAGCATAGTTCTTTTTTTTTTTTAAAAATTTCGATTTCTTTTCCTTCGCTATTAAAATAATACACCTCAAAAAACACCATCCCGCCAAATTCAACCTTAAAATAAGTTTCACATTTTTTCTTTAGTGATTCAATGGACATATTTACAACCTTGTTTTTATTATCTAAAATTTGCTGTTCGGTTGCATTTATATTAAATGAATCGTGAAATTTATTTTGTGAGTGATTGAATTTGGAGGATACGTGTATTTGCATGGTATTGATTATTAGTTACTTATCAAAAGGGGAGGTCGTTAACTTTGTTTGGATCAAGTGTGTTTGAATCAAATATCGGAAACGGTTCCGCATGACTTCCATCTCCCATCGGTTGCACCTCTTTAATTTCGGGGGATGTTGTCGCCCATCCGTCCGCTTCATCCTCTCTTGGTGCCGGTGCTTCGTATGCGTGAATTTGCTCCTTTTTGTCAATGATTTGAATTTTTGCATTGAAATAGGTATTTCCGTTTTTTTCAGTTTTAATGAAAATTATGTCAGCATCCAAAATTCCAAAACGTTCAACACGGTCAAAAGTGAAATTAGAACAATTCAGTCCAAAAGCATAAGTTACTTTTTCTTCGTATGTCCCGGCTTTGATTAATGAGCCTACTTGTTCTTTTGTTGCACCTGACTCAATAGCTGCCATCGCTAACTTATTTGCATCTTCTTTGTTGTCTACTGAACAGAATAAGGATTTGATGCAATAGTTATCCCCCTCTTTGATACTTTTCTTTATTATTTTTGCTTTCATGTTATTGATTTTATTTTAATGGTTTAATTTATTAAAAAATGATAGTCTTTCCTATCAGTCATTGAGTCGCTCTCAAAGTATGTCTTTCCATCGTCAAAGGGTTGATGTTAGTGAATAACCCAAAAATCACATTATATAAAATTAATCTTTTGGTGCAATAAACGGAAATACATCAAGAATTTTTGTTTCAATAATTGAGGCAATATCATAATCTGCCATTGATCCTTTCATCCCTTCTTTCAAATTTATTTCAGCTTCTTTTGTGTCATTTGCCTGCACATACATCGTGGTAGACGTTTTCTTTTCGATCCCTTTCTCTTCATCTAAGGAAATGAAATACACCTTACATTTATACCATTTATCACCGTTTTCATTCGCGAATAGTTCATTGATGCGCGCCCGGCGAATAGAATCAACAATAAATTTACCACTAATAAATGGTTCCATTTCTTCATTGATACGTTTTTCTGCTTCTGTAAATGTTAATGCATCTACCAGATAAGATTCTGATACTTTTACGATTTTACCTTCTTCAGCGGTTTTTTCGTATTTAATTTTTGTTTCAAACCAATTTAACATAATATTTTGTTTTTAAGTGAGTTGTTTATTTTAAATCAAATTATAAATATATTTTTTATCCCATCCTTAACCCCCACCGCCACAAATACGGTAGAAGTTATTAATTTACTGCTCAAGTACTTCTTTGTGTGTGTATCAGCACTTAGTCTGTTCGACCCGTGAATAGTGATGATTTTCGGGTTTTTGGCTCCTGTTTTTTTTATGAAATTTATCACATCATTATCGGATAAATGCCGTTTGCATTGTTTTCGCATATCATCAGTAACATCCTTTAAATGAATTAAACAGTCATTATAATTGCATTCGATTAGGAAATTTTCAACTTTCATCATCCTGATCCACGTTAACAATGGACTGTTTTCGCTATATTCAAAATCAGTTCCAAAGAATAAAAATTTATCCTCGACTAAAGATTTGATTATAAAGCACATTGTTTGTACATCTCCATGTTTTTCCAAGAATCCAAACGCCTTGAAATGTTCACTAACATTTTTTTCCTGTGCTAAATATGTAGGCATGACCGCTTCAAATTCCCCCTTGTATTGTGCATGATCCATATGTGAATGCGAAATAATACACATTTCAGGGGGTAATTTCCCGATCCGATGTTTAACATATGTTTGTCGGGGCATCCCTGCTTCGATAAGGATAGAATTTCCATCCTTATCTAACAGTTCGTACAAGTTTCCGGATGAACCGGTGGCAATTACATTTATGCGCATTAGAAAAATGATTGAATTTCGGATTGTTTTGAATCGGTCATTTCAGTTGGTATAACCTCCGGTTCTTTTTCAACTTTTGCAGTTACTTTTTCAGTAGTTTTTACCGGTTCTTTCTTTTCTGCCAATTCTTTTTTTGCGGCTTCCAATGTGTTTTTGTTGTCATCAACAAGCTCATAATGTGTGTATTCAGAACTTTCATCATAAGCCAGTACACTTTTCAATTCCTCTGAAATTTTAGGAATAATTTTCATAAGGTTACGAACAACAATTTTTTCAAAGTGAATTGAATTGTTTGTTTTTGTATAGTTTGCTGCCTTGAATCCCTGACTAAATTTGGCACGTTCTATGATTTCGGCACAACTCATGAAGATGTCATAAATTTGATCGTCAGTAGTAATAAACACAGCATAGTAACCTACTGTTGGTTTAAAGACATCGTTTTGTCCATCAAAAGAATAATTCCCGGTAGTCATATCACTAATAATCTGTACACCATCATGAATTTCGCAGGTATAAAAACGCTTGCAATTGGCAAGTTTCAAAATCTGTTGTTTCTGAAAATTGATGTCGAAAATAACAAGGGCTTCATATTCACCAGTTGCAGTTTTGACCTCGGCACCACCTTTTTTTTCTTTCTTAAAAATTTCAAACGGGATAAATGAAATTTCTTTTTTGGCGAATGATGCGCCTGATTCGGTCGCCCGGAATACTGCATTCATTAATGAGGCTGATTTTGTTTTGCTCAATTTTTCCAACATTTCATCATTTTGCGAAAAAAGCAAATCGGAAAATGTTTTTAAGAATTGTACTTTAAATTCAGGAGCGTTTGAACCTCTCATTTTAAGGTACTGTTCGGATAGTGGGGTGAATTCGTCCTGTAATGCGATTGTTGTTACTTGGGTTGTTGTTTCTGTTGTCATAGATTTATAGCTTTAAATAATTTTTAATTAATGTTTCAGTCGTTGGGTTGAATGGTAAATCGGTTTGAATATAATTCTTTACGGTGATCCATGCCAACTGTGTGGCCTTCGAAATTGAGTAGAGAGAAATTTGTTCCCTCTCTACTTTTTGTTTGATTTGTTCCCTCATAATGCTTTAATTTAGTTGTTTTAATACTGTTTAGGATGCAAATATATATAAATTATATTATATAATATACAATATATACAACTATTTTTGAGGGATGGTAAAAATATAACATTTGTTAGTATTGCGGTCTATTTTATTATTAACTCTTTATCATATGTCGCATAAGCTAACACACAATTCAGTCCTAAAGAGTTAATAGGATCGGTCGTACTGCTTTCGCAATTATCCATAATGGTTACACCTGTGTAGCCTTTTAATCGTTGCAAATTGAATAAAATTTGAAGTTTTGTATTGTTTTGAAGTGAGCCATTACACTCGTATGGGAACGTTTTCCCGTTTGCAGTGATTTTAAAAGTGCCTTTATATTCGTCCCTACTAATTACGTATTCCAGTAATTCAACATCTATCAAAATATCCCCGGCGAACTCTTGTTTAACAATGTTGGTTAAGTTACTGAAATAATCAGAAATTTCAGTTGTTAAGGTTGTGATCTGTTCGATAATTTGTAAAAGATTCGCCTGTTTTTCTTTGATTTGTACGGATCGGTTCACAATCATTTGTTTATTATACTCATTAATTGCTTTTGCTCCGATTATTAGTTCTTTGATTCTTTCAAATTCTAAATGAGCGTTTTTTAATTCAATTGATATTCCCACCGATTCAGGCAGTTTTTCGGGTGTTGGTTCGATAAGATTTGATAATTCGGTTTGCTTTTCGGTTAGTTGGGTTGAAAGTTTTTCTAAATCATAATTTAACCCACGTATTTTTTCATTTGACTCAGTGATTTTTCTTTCTTTTTCAACGTCAAAAAATGTTTCAGTAACTAAATTGTCATCTGTTACGTGTTTGTTCGACTCAATCAATAAGTTTAATTTTTGCTCAGCTTCTTTTAATGCGTATTTTGCTGTGATGTATTCGGAATTGATAGCAGACATCTCTTTTTCGAGTATGCGCCTATTTTCGGCTTTATATTGCTTAATTTCAATTTCATTTTCAGAATCAAAAACCAATTTTTCTGTTTTTTCAGCGTTCGATTTTGCGGTTGGACACTCCTGTTTATTCAGTGGGCATCCGCTCTCTTGTCCACTAAAAATAAAAACACGTTCTGAAATTTCCTTTATTTTCGCAGCGTTTTTGACTAAAACGTAGTTATTACCAAAATACTTTGAAGCATAAAAATTAAGATCAGTAAAGTATTCCATGATAAGCAGCTTTTTTTGTAAATCACTTAACTCTTTTTCGAGTTGGTCGGTCGGTTCGGTTTGTTTAGGTGTAAAAGTTGAGTTTTTTAGGGTTTCGAGTTGTTCGGTTTCAGATTCAATCTGACTTTTTATTTTACTGATTGAAATTTCAGTATCAGAAATTGACTGGGATAGTTCGCTTTTCTTTTTCAAATAAACGGATGATGCTTCATTATTCGTCTTATTAATTTCGGAAATTGAATCGGTGTTCGTTGATCCGGACAACGCTAAAAATTCAGCATTCAATTTTTCGATATCGGTTGGAATTTCAGGCACCGGCACATCCTTTATATTTTTGTTGGCATCCTGTAATCCTTTGACCAAATCAACTTCAATTTTTTTCGATTTCTTCAGCTCTTTTAATTTTAGCGATGAAGTGTTCACATCGTAATCCGGTAGTTTACTTTTTAGAATATCAATGAAAATTGAACGTTGTAAATCCTCTTTCTGATTGAAAAAATAGTCTGTACCAAATTTGTAAAAGTCCTGAAACTCATCGCTAAAATCATTAACGACAATTCCGTTCTTTCGGCATTCGGTGGAACGTTTAATTTTTATTTCTTCAATACCGGCCCGGTTAGTTTGAAATAATGGTTGTACAATCCTTTGCCATTCATTCCCATAATTGTCGAAATATGACACATCGGCAATTGCATCGTGCAGGTCAACCCGGTTGTCATAGACCTGTTTAAATTCGTTCCCGGATAGGTCTTTTCCTGTTAATACAAAACTGATAGCTTCTAAGATTGTTGATTTTCCTAAACCGTTCCCTCCTGTGATTTGTGTGGGGATTGCAAAGCCTAAATCTTCAAGTGATTTGAATTTTTTAATAAATAGTTTCATTTGGATTATTTTTATTGATTAGTATCGTTTATTTCTTTAGGTGCGTAAATTCTTCATGTAATTCATTCCAAAAATCTAACTCTTCCCATGTCCATAGAAATGAATTTTTAATAGTGTATTCGGGATCATTTTCCAAATCTTCAAGGGATAATGATTTTTCATTTAAAGCGGATTTTACAAACTTACTTAACGATCTCTTTTCTCTTAAAAACTTTTCAAGGGGTTTATTTGCTAAATTTATTTTTTTAGTGCTCATTTTATTTATTTTTTAAGTTCATTTTCATAGCGTAGAATCCACCTTTGCACTGCCATTTCTTTGATTTGTTCAGTACGGTTTTTTTCATAATTGAAACCCATATCAACAGGATTAAAAGCTCTAATTCGTGCATCACACAGCCTATTTATAGCCTTTTCAATATAAATAACTATTATTTGAAGCCTTACATTTTTAAGCGTAAAGGATTCGTTAATATCCATGTATTCGTCAATTGATTTGCTCATAAGATTAAAGTTTTTGAAAGTTACATTTATTTTGATTGGTACATATTCCATTAATTTCTTAATATCTCAGGTTATTTCCTTAAGACGATGTAAAAATACAAAACCTTTTTCAATCCTGCAAATATATTATGTTAAATAAATAATATATTTTCATTTAGTTTGGAAGGGGTTGATTTTGAGGGGAGGGGCGTTTTAAAATAAAATAGGGCTTGTTTTTTGTACTTCGGTTTTTGCATATCCAAATTCTTTTATTTCATCAGAATTTAATTTATTTTGATTTATCAATCTGGTGGCATCTTTAAAAAACCCTTTTTTAATTTCAAATCCAAACGCTTTTCGATTACAATTTTCAGCAGCCAAAAGCGTTGATCCGCTTCCGGCACATGGATCAATTACCACTTCACCATCATCGGTAAAAATTTTAATCAGTCGTTCTAATAATTCAACCGGTTTTTGTGTTGGGTGGATTTTTTCTGTTTTTGTGTCCTTTGCCCAATCCATGCAATTCATTATCATTTTGCCTTTATTATTAAATTTAGGAAGTTTGTCCCGATAAAGCAGCACGGCATATTCGCAATTACCTACTACTTTCATATTCGCCTTTAAAACTTGAGCAGAAAAGTTTTTGCGAAAAACCAAATTTATATATTTATTTAGACCGTATTTTTTAGCCTTTTCAATAATTTCAAACTGTTGATCGAACGCACAAAATACAATCATACAAGGTGATTTACCTGTTTCTTTTGGCTCTGGTCTAAGCATTTTAGTACAGAAGTGTAAAAACTCTGATATTTTAAAATCTTTATCGGTATCAAAAAACTCGGTTCCTGCAAGTTTTGATTCACCGTTTTTGTTGTCTCCATCCTCATACCATGAAGGATTTGATGCATAAGCGTTTATTCCTAAATTATATGGAATGTCTGCTATTATTAACTGTGCTTTTGGAATGTTGTATTGTTTATAATTTTGGAAGTGATCGTTATATAGTGGCATATTATTTATTTTTAGACCTATTTATTTTTAACCCATTTCCCATCCATAAACATTGCATCAACCCAAGGTTGAATTTTATCATTACACCGGGATCGTCTGATATTAGCCATGTGCATAGCCGTTTCACCTCCAAACTCTTTTGTGATAATGCCGGAAAGTTGGGCGTCGGTCAAACGAATACCAGGATACATTTTATAGGCCTTTTCGGTAATTGATAAGTACCAATTTTGTTTTAGTTCTTTCATTTTGTATTGTTGTTTTATTTAATTAATTATATTTTATCGCCATTTCACGTGAAATAAAAAAATGAATACCCGATGAGCATTCGTTAAATCTTTCTTCGTCAAAATCAAGTACTTCGTTGATTTTGCCTACTTTATAGATGAAATCAGAATCATGATTGCTTCGAATTTCTTTTAATTCAGAGATTGAGCCGTCAATATTTTGGATTTCCAAACATTTAGCCTTTGAGCATCGACATTTTAAAGATGTTGCGGAGCTTCGTTTAGCATCCTCACAAATTTCAATTTTTACGATCTTGCCTTGCGCTTTTTTATATGCTATAAAAGAATCATCGGGACATTGAGAAAGTAAGAATCCTGTATTTTCATTATAGTCTGCACCGCTCAGGTTGGCACCGCTCAGGTTGGCATGTCTTTTAATGGCTTCTAAAACGGTATTTTTAAGAGTATTATTTTCACATTTTAATTCAAAAAGTAATGATCCAAATACTGATTTAATTTCAATTTTTGTTTTCATTTTGTTGCTATTACGATGATAGTCAATATTAATAAATACACTCCGATAATCCAAAGGATTGCGTTTGTGATCCGATCAGATTTTTTGCTTTGAAAAAATGAGGTAAAAAAGATGTCGAGTTTGTAGAGTTTATTTTTCATTTGATTTGATTGTTGTGAATTACATATTTTGAACTATGCAATCCGTGATGATTAATGGTTGAGCAACTTGTTAATAATAAAATTGAAATAATGAGTAAAATAAATTTTATTTTTTTCATATTGATTCGATGGATATTAATTTAGCTGAGTTTCTGATTTTTAGTTGAATTTTGGCAATAAATTTAAATTTGGCTGTGATTGTTTCAGTATAATTTATTGATCCTTTTGGTGTCATTATTTCAAATGTACCAGTGTATGTTTTATTTTTCATAGCTTTTATAAAATAATGGTTTCTTACTTAAATTTTCCGGATCGTTACCAAAACAAGCCGGGCGGGTATCACTGAATTTATTCTCGCATATTTTAAGGCGTTCTAAGCAGCAAAAATAACAGGGATTAAGCAATGTGTCATTTTTTAAAATGATTTCTTTGGCAATGATAACACCCCCAAAAATACGGGACGTTGTACCTGGTGCAATGTAGATTCGTTTTTTAGTTTTGTTCATAGTTAATTCAAGATTAATATATTTGTCGATAAAACATTATTTGAATCTTTTTCGAAAAAATAAAATGCGATAACCGTTATTAACGGAATAATTAAAATATCATTTTTAAACATGGTTTTAAGGGTTAAAGTGAATGATTAGCTATTTAATTGTTTCCACTGCTCGATTGCAAGATTCAAACTCATTTCAATAATCTTAAATTTTTTATCCGACCTTGGAGTATTAATTATTTGACCTGATTTCAACCAATCCTCCCATTCTTGAACCGTTTTTATTTCGCAGCCAAATATGATATGGTAATCTGTTAATGTGAGATTATAGCAGAAATTTAAAATAAAAACTTTTTTAGTCACCTCTGCATCACCGAACACCCTTGCATTACCGAACACCTCTGCATCACCGGACACCCTTGCATCACCGAACACCCTTGCATTACCGAACACCCTTGCATCACCGAACACCCTTGCATTACCGAACACCTCTGCATCACCGAACACCCTTGCATCACCGAACACCTCTGCATCACCGGACACCCTTGCATCACCGAACACCCTTGCATTACCGGACACCCATGCATCACCGAACAGATTTTCTTCTTTTTCTAAAAATCCTCCCTTGTCTCCAATTTTACCCCATTTGCAATCAGTGATTAATTCGATTCTAAATAGCGTTTTGCCTAAAAAATTTACCTTTGTCTCTGATGTTAATTTGAAATGTTTCATAAGATTTGTTTATTTGTTAAAGTGAATAATTAATAACATTGATAAGATAAGAGCCAATAAGGCGATGAGATTTTGCAAGTTGCGTGAATTGAATTTTTTCATGTGATTAGTATTTAAGTGGTTATTGAACTGCTTATCGGGTGTTTTGTCTTTCATACTTCTTTTGCCAATTTATAAAGAGTATTAGAGCTCTTTTCACATACACACATATAAGTTTCAAAATGCTGAATAAGATAAAGTTTAACAGCTTCTTTTTTGTTTTTAGCTTCAATTGTCATTGCTTCAATTTTGTACTTTTTCATACTGTTTATATTTAAATTGTTTGTATTTCATTTAAAGATTCTCTTGTGATTGTCATGATCGTTATATTTAGTAGTTGTTTAATTGAATACCCAAAAGTAATACATTCATTTCAATTATGCAAATATATTATCTACTTTCTGCAATAAAATAACAAACTTTATATATTATCAAGCAAAATAGTTGTAAATAGGGCTTCGTTCCCGTCCATATTGATTAATTCAAGGTTAATATCAACCGCTCCCATGCTTCCAAATTCTTTATTTTGTCGACAATTTGCGATTCCAGCTTTTGGATTACCCATATAATTATCATCAATAGGCAAATAAACTACTAAAGAATTGCATTTATTCTGAATTGCACAGTCCAAATAGTGAATGAATTTTTTTGTTAGTTCGTTATAAAATAGATTTGTTTTTGATAGTAGTACCGGTAAAATCTGATTTTCCATAAACAAGGTATCTTTTTCAACTTTCCTGTATTGTCCCTGATTCGTGCATTTGGATAGATAAGCCTTATTTGCTTCTATTTTCTGCCGTATAAAATCCACCTCTGTTGAATCCATTGTTTGAAATGGTATGTTTGATTTAATGAGGGGTGCTTCTTCCTTAACGGGCTTTAAAATGGGCTTTGTTTGTTTTAGTTGGATCATGATGGTTTGTATTTTAAAAAGGCAGTTCAATTTTCTTATTTTCTTCACTCAAAATATCTTCAACATCCCCCTGTATTTCCCTCCGGCCCTTATAAAATCGCTGACATTTATCAGGTTCACCATATAACCTCATTAATACCTCTTTTACCACATTCCGGGGTGTTTTTTGCGTTATAATTTCAGGGAATAACATAATGTTTGATACGGAAAAATAACCCGATGGGGTGCATGCTGTGATTCGATCCTTTGACAAAATATCCTTTAATTCCATCATTACATATTTTATGTCGCCTGCCTGGCTATTAGGCAAAATTGATTCTTGATAAATTGATTCTAACTTTAATTTTGAAAAATTGCATTCAAAAACAAATTCATGCCAAATTTTCTCCAATTCTTCAAAACTTGTTTGCTCCGGTTTAGTGAAATGAATGCTTAAAATTCTTCGCTCTTCCTCATCCTTAACAAATATAATCGGATCAAAATTACTGGTCATTAAATAGTTTCTATGACATTTTTTCGGGCGGTGAGAACTCTTATATTTGTATTCAACTTCGCACGTATTAGAGGTTATCATAGACTTAAATTTATCATATACCTTCGTCATATCGTGGAAGCCAGCCTCATCCAAAATCGTACACCGTGAATTTATAGCAGTGGGTATATCAAATCGTCCTAATTGCATTTCTCGTCCTAAATTTGATTTGTGAGCATCTGCATTCTTTTTGCACTCACCATTTAAAAAACTGCAAATGTATTCCGAAATAGTTGTTTTCCCGGTCATTTTTTCTTTGCTCCATAAATAAAGAACGGTGTTTAATGATGGATCCAAATCATCTAATTTTGTTTGACTGCAAAAATATTGTAGGTAAATAATTTCAAGGTCGGAAAAATTGTATATCTTTTTGATCCTTTCCGAAATTTCGGTTAACTTTTCATTATCCTGATCCTTAATTATTTTAGCAAATTGTTTTTGCCTTCGTTTCGGTAAAATATGCTCAAACCAAATAAACGTTCCTTTACTCTCTGACCAATCAAATAGCATATCCGGGCTTCTGTATAATGAATAATGTTGTCTATAAATTAATTGGTAATCTATATTTTTATTCTTGCGGGTTTCTTGTTCTGCCAATCCCGGATCAGAAACTATCCGGTAGGCTATTTCCTGTAAAAAACTTGAAATATCATTTTCAGATTTTGGATCAATATACCGGTCTATAAAATCACTGATAAGTTCGTTTGACTTCCAATAATTGCCACCAAATACGATGACATCAGGATATTCAGGAAATTGGTTGACAATTGTTGAATTTAGTTTTGTACCTTCCGGGGTAACTTTTCGTATAGCGTTTTCCCTATCTAATTCCTTTAAGGTTTCGTATTCCATGATTTTAAAATAAGGTTAATTGAGATTCATAAATTCTAAAGCGTTCCAAGGACCTTTTAAAGTAATCTTTATCCAATTCTATTATCGTTAAGTTTCTGCGTTCCATGTGGGCTGCGATTGCATGACTCATGCTTCCTCCGAAACAATCGAGGATGGTATCTGTTGGCTTGGTATAGTTTTGTAAAATCCATCGGTAAAGGTCGATTGGTTTTTGAGTCGGGTGAAAACGCTGCTCCTGTCCTTGAGTTCTTTCTGAATAGATTTGAGCAACTTTGTCAAGACTTGACCATGCATACTCACACATTGCAAAACTTATCCCTTGTGGTTGAATTTTATCCCAAATAATAAAATGCTTGTTTGTTGGTAAACTAAAATAGTTACCTCCCCAAATTATTTGATTATTTGAAACTTTAAAACATAAATTAAAATGATTCGTGTCGGGAGTATTCATATCCCAATTACCATTTTTGTTTTTATATCTTTTGAATCGACCTCCACTATTTACAACACTTTTACCCAATCCATACGGAGGATCGTTATGTATCAAATCAAACTCATTATCTTTCAATCCTGCCATAAACTCATTACAATCCATATTTAAGAATCGAATACTCCTATCATTTGAAAAGTATTCGGTATCGCTAATTTTTATCATGGTTAATGAATTTTAATGTAATCAACTCCGTCAATTCTTTCAATAGCCAGTTCACCGTTTCTTATTTTCGTGTCAATGGTTGGTCTGCTAATCATATATTTTTTAGCATAGTTTGATTTTGACATTAAATCTGTTCTGATTGTTATTCGTTTCATATATTAATTATTTATAATTTTCCCATTTTACTGTTTTAAAAACCGCCTTATGATTAACCCATCTTGCAAATCGTTTTTGATATTCATTTGATTTATCAAATGCCATTACAAATGGATCAATATTTAATTCTCTCAACTTTTCAATTCTGTATAAATCTTGTTCGGGGGTACTCCAATATCCGATTAAAACATAACACATTATTCTATACGGCTTGATATGCTTAATCATTTCTTTAATGTGGGGTATTATGTCATCTTTCGGATTATCCCACGCTATATGTATTTGTTTGTGATGTTTTAGCTTGTTTAAATAAAATGCTTGTTCTTCATTCATAATTCGAACGTCTACACCGTGAAAATTTACGGGTTGCATTTCGTGTATTAAATCTTCTATTGCAAATTTCCAATCAGAATTTGCAAAGAAATTATTATCTAAAACTTCGATTCTGTTTCCGTTCGGATTTAATTTCATAGGTTTAACAGTTTGTATATTCCCTTCCTTTTGCCTGACAATACAAAACGGACAATTTCTAATACAACCCCTTGAATAAAATTGCAATGAAAAGTCATACATGGGATAAATTGAGTAGTCAGGTTCGCAGCAATCTATTTCTAAAGGCAATTGTGTTTTTAAATCATATCCTGATCCACCTTTTATTAATTCATTTGATGTAATCATTGAACTATTTATATCTTCACTAAATTTGAATAATTTGGATGCATATAGCTTATCATACTGTCCGATGGTTGCGTGTTCAACTTGATCGCCTATTGACTTATGATATGTTGATATTTTCATTAATGCTATATTCGGGAATCCGTGACCATCAACATCAATTAATCCTATATTCATTTTACAATATGTTAAAATTAAGTGGGTAAAAAACCGAATCATTCATTCGGCTTATTATATGGGTATTTAGGCTTGATCCTAAAGCGATGCAAACATACATAAAAAGAACTACACAAAATAATATTTTACAAAAAAAGTTTCTATTATTTTATTGTTTATTGTAATTCTAAATAATATAAACACTTTAAAATACTATTTCTAAATTACTTAAATAGTTTTTTAGTTTATTACCATCTTTGTGTTTTATATACGATTTTTGGTAAAAGGAAGAGTAATTTAAAAAAGTTAATGCGACTAATAAATGTATAGTATATGTCCCATATATTCCATCCTTATTAAGAGATATCCTATATCCTCCCCACCCTATTGATTTTTTATAAACTCTTTCTAATCTATTACCATACTTTTTGATAGATTTTACATTGCCAAGCGTACTACATTTATAGTCGTTTTCAAACGTTGGTATTATTTTCCACTTTTCCCATAAAATAAAACCGTAAATTTTTCTTGTATTCATAATAATAAAAATAGCACCAACCCAAAAATCGAGGATCTCACTACCCGATAAATGAAAAGGTGCTTTTAAATTTTTTAATTGCTTTGTGAGATCGCAATTATTAAAAGCAAAGATACAAAATATTATTTTAAAAATAAAATAAAAATGTAGAATTATACCCCATGCAAGTTATTTCCATGCTCATGCAACTTTTACATACCGAAAAAGCCATTCTTGCATTAACAAACGTTAAATAAAAAGCTAACTACCTGATATAGCTACTTTGTAATATTTTTTTTAACTAATATGCAAATGCAAGTAGTTTGAAAACTCTATAAAAGCCTATATGTTAATAACGATTAACATAATCCCATTAGCTATTTCAATTATCCCTATTTATTACATATTAGTTAAAAAACAGTATATCAAAAGTATTATATACCTATATATTAGTCAATTACAAATTTACATATTTTAAACTTTATGTAAAAAGCCATTTTAAAACTTGCATGGTAGTTAAAAAACTATGTAAAAACACCCTTTTGCTATGTAGGAAATTTTTTTCAACTCCAATTTATTGCATGGTAGTTAATTTTTTGACCCATTTTCTTACCTCATTAACATTCTTTACTTAATTATTTTCACTTAATTTTCTTCTTTTAAAATTGCAATCATTGCAAAACATCCCTGTTTTTTTAACAATTATGCAATAAATGGAAAATTAACATTCATTTCTTGCATAGATAATTCATTTCTTGCATACCTCTAATTACCCTAAATCATCCCCCAATCATCCCCACCCTACCAAAATATTCACAACTTTACACCTTTTTTGTTGCATATTCCAAAATCTTTTATTTACTTTGCTAATTAATTTATTAACAACTTTTGTATATGGACACCCCCATACCTACCACTGAAACCAAAATAATCAAACTCACCCCTAAACAGGAAATATTCTGCTATGAATATTGTATTGATTTTAATGCAACAAGGGCGGCAAAAGTGGCGGGCTATAATGAAAAAACGGCAAAAGTAATTGGTTGTCAAAACTTAACAAAACTTTACATTAAGGATCGTATCAAATATATGCGTGATAATTTGGCAGAAACAGCCGGAATATCAGCACTTAAAATCATCAATGAACATTCAAAAATTGCCTTTTCTTCTTTTGCAAATATGAAAGATGGCTGGATGTTATTGAAAGATTTTGATAATTTAACAGATGCTGAGCGTGCATGTATATCTGAAATTCAGACAAAAGAATCCCGGAGGGCAGATGGTGGGGATGGTATTATATTAGAAGAGTGGGTTAAAATTAAACTTTGGGACAAACAAAAATCCCTGGATAGCCTTTCCAAAATATTGGGCTATGATGCACCGGTTAAAATGGAAGTAAAAACAACAATGATACAATATCCCGAACTAACACCCGAACAAATAACACAGGCGGTTGAAAGCCTTTAAAGAAAATATAATTTCTATACCTTTAGCCAGGATTAACTTCTGGGCTTTTTGTTGTTACTATGATGAGGATTTTTTTAGGCATAAAAGAAGATTTTTTAAACCAGTTGCCCTATTATTTCAAACCGTTATAAATGAGTATGTCAAAGGAAATGCAATTTCTATCAGTGTTTCAATGCCTCCTCGATCCGGGAAGTCCTACGTTACTTCACTTTTTGCAGCGTATTGGCTTGCCCGGTTCCCTGAACTATCCGTTATGCGTAATACATGTACAGCAACCCTTTACCAAAAATTCAGTTATGACACCCGCAACATCATCCGGTCAACAAAATTTAGTGAGGTATTCCCGGAAATTGAATTGCAACCTGACAAACAAAATTTGGATGGGTGGTCATTAACAAAGAGTAAACAAGTAGGGTATTTCGGTGCCGGGGTTGGTGGTACTATTATTGGATTTGGTGCAAACCTTGCTATTACTGATGACCTTTATAAGTCAATGCAGGATGCAATGTCAACCACTACCAACGCATTTGTAAAGTTATGGAAAGAGTCAGCACATGATTCACGTAAAGAAAAAAATTGTCCTGAAATACTTATTGGAACAAGGTGGACAAAGGACGACATAATCGGGGATGCAATCGAAAAGAAACATTTATTTAGTAGTACAATTATTCAGGCACTTATCAACAATGAAACATTTTGCAGTGATGTAAAATCAACAGCGGAATACTTACAGATCAAAGAACGCATTAGTAAATCAACATGGAATGCAGAGTATATGCAGGAGCCGTTAAGTGTTGAGGGTCTATTACTCCCTATTGAATTACTTAAATTTGCCGACCTATCCAACATCCCCGAAGAAAACATCGTCTTTAAATTTGGGGTGGGCGATCCAGCTGATACCGGGGGCGACAAATTTTCATTTCCATTTTTGCACGTTGCTATTTATGAAAATTCAATTGTGTGTTACGTTAAGGACGTTATACATTCGACCTATGGCATTGAAGCCAATACCGAACGCATTATAGATAAAACAAAAGAACAAGGCTTACAAGAGCTTTATTATGAATCAAACGGGGTTGGGATAGCCGCAATTCTACTAATAAAAAATAGGTTGAACGAACATCAACGTCTCCGTGGGTTCGCCTCTACCATAAATAAAGAGGTTCGCATACTTTCCCATTATGAATTCGTTCAAAAATATTTTGTTTTTGATTCTAATTACGAACAAAATCCGGAATATAAATCATTTATCAGCGATTTAGTAAGTTATTCGAAAGAAGGGGATAACAAGCACAAGAAGGATGCTATTGATGTATTATGTTCGGCGGCTCACATTTTGAAAGTAAAGTACAAAACTATGTTGTATAGCACATAAAAAAGGGCTATTAAATTAATAATAATCCTTAGTACCACTTATACAAATCGTCTGTACAAACTATTGTATCAATCACCCTGTGGCTGGTTCAATCGTGAATATTTTATTTCCCATCAACAAACTCAATCGCTTGTTTTTCGGTTAATCCGTGTTTGATAATCCTTTCCTTAACATCCTTCTTGCAAAAAGTACAGCGTTTAATTTCATAAATGTCATACCTTAATAGTTTAATCGGATATCCTTTTACGTGTACTTTTTTAGGTTGAACCGAATGAATAATAGATTGTTCTTTATGCCTGCAATACTTCTTAACTACCTTCAAAAATAAGTCTTTAATTAGTCCCATAGTATTTAGTTTATTAATTTTTTAAATATCTATAATGTTACTTCACAATCCCCGGTAGCAGAATGAGAATTTTTATTTGTAATCATAAATTCACTACACAAATTTTCAAGTGAATAGGAAGTTAAATTATATGCAGACTTTGACATTTTCATAGTATCATGTTTAGTGAATGTAGAAATTGACAATCCTTTGAAACGGTTTAAAATGTATTCGATTCTCGGAATATCAAATACATCTGAGTTATGCCCGATTAACCGTTCAATTTTGTTATCATTTAAAAACGAAACTATCTTTTCACATG
>Ga0302285_10000161_pt1 | contig 40114 bp, 33 predicted proteins | sample III_Fen_E2_2_FD_200455 | JGI IMG/M metagenome (GOLD analysis project Ga0302285, IMG submission 200455) | Peat permafrost microbial communities from Stordalen Mire near Abisko, Sweden - III_Fen_E2_2 | ecosystem: Environmental > Terrestrial > Soil > Wetlands > Permafrost | place: Sweden: Abisko... | reverse complement strand
AACCCAATTCTCTCAGATTTTCCTCCAAATCAAATGACAAAGCATGAAAGAGGTAAGTTCATTAATGGAGCCACTGTCGCATTGAAACATTAGAATTTCGTTATCAAGAGGATCATCGAAGTTATCAAATAACTTACTGATAAAAATGTCTCCGAATTCCGCATCAGAAAAGTTTGGGCATATTGGACGAGAACTGGCACAGTACATCATTCTGCAGCACAATAAATTTGCTTTGATATTAGTAGAGAAGCCCTCGATCCATGTCCAGTACAATGCTTTCCTACTTTGCCTCTCCCATTCGATGTGATTAATAGATCAATTTAAGAAAAAAAGGTAACCAAATTATAAAATATTATCCGCAATTATTTTTTCCATTATTGGTGTGTTAATTTCATTAATTTTCATTTGTTCATAGGCATAATAAGAAAGCATGCTACTAAATTAGTCAATGGTCTAGAATTCTACCAATATTTACGAATCAAATATCCCCTAATATACTCCAGCTTTGACTTCTTAGCTTCTATTACCAGGGAATAACTCAATAACAGCCTCCAAAATTATACCTGAAGAACTGGAAAAAACATCTAATAATTAGAATATTCTAGGGGAAGCAAGTTCTGTTATTTAGCCAGCCGAAATTGAAAAATAAGAAACGAAATACTCCTTAATCAAAAGAGCTATTTTACAATGCAAACGAAATGAAAGTCCAGAATGGTAAAAACAAATAATTTAAGTTCAAATTAATATGATCAAGGGTTAGCGATTAGCTTGTCACTTTTTTTCTTTTTTTCATTCTTTATTTGAGGTTAGTTAATCCTTTATTTTAATCTATTTATTTGATTTTTAGGGTGAAAGTAGGGGTTCGAATTATGATATCTATCAGTTAGTTCACAAAAAAACAGCACATCGAACTTCAATGCTTAGTGAAACTTAAAGAAGTTATTCGGTACAAATGCATCAAATGGAGAAGTGTTGTGATGGGTGAGACAATCAACAGCAAAGGGAAATACCTGTATTTTTCTTGTAAATATGATAAGACTGTTATCAAGAAAAGAAAGTATTTCAAGTCTTTTCTGCTTGAGTACATCCCTGCTTACTTTTACTCGCATAACTGCACGAATGCGTAGAAACTCGAAGTAGTAGACTTTGATACTTTCAAGTTAGTCCAAGAGAAATAAGATTTCTTTAAACAACATTACAATAGGACATACGGTTATAAAAAATATTGAGAATTTCGAAGTCAATAAAGACAATAGATGGATGTAATATCATATTTTAGTTAGTCTACTTTATGTTTAAGGACTTAGTTTTGTAGTTATTAGTTTCCAGAGCAACGTATCAGGAAATTTTAAGAAAATTCAGAGGATAATTTACCAAATTGTTTTTGCAAATTTTATTTGTAATAATAGAAAGACTCTTACAAAACAAAAATAAAGCAACAACTTTAGTTTAATCTAATTATCTTTGTTTCTTTCAATCGTCTAGTTGTGTGAGTAGAGCTACACCACGTTTAATCCAGTGGCTCTCCTATTTGTTCGTTGGCAGACGTATGAACATCACGAAATTTGTTGAGTGACCTGTAGTTGAGAGGATACCTCTACGAGCGGATGTCTTATACACAGGACACAAATAGTTTTAGTATGCAAGCAAATCAGATTGCTTCTTAGGTTTCAGCAATATTGTTGGCAATTTCACGAATAATACCTAAAAAAGTAGGAGAATTAGTTATGCAAAAATGGAATAATCTCTGAATCTTTTACTTTAGGATCAGATTCGTCTAACTGCATAGTAGTATAGTTCCATTTCGATCCCTCGATAAAGAGACCATGAACGTATGCACCATCTTCAGGTTTGCCAGTAATCGGTGTGTTGATGAACTTTGAGAAAAAGTTAGTTTAGATAAATAATTTTATGGAACAAAATAAAATTAGTAATTGATTTTATGATTACTTCAAAATCGAATTCAATAATATCAATTGGAATGATTGATTTTCTGGCATAATTCTAGAGCACACCAGTTAAGAAAGACTATGTGAAGTAGAAGCCTGATAGCCAGAACTCAGTAGGGCTTGTTTAAGAATCAATCCAGTTTTAGAAGAACGCTAATCTGGCCTTTAAATCTTGCACGTAACCTCCAAGAGTCTTTAGTGATGGATAACTTGAACTCATCCATAAATCAGGTACTTTACCATCAAAAAGTGATTTTGAAGCACTTTCCAGCTAAGTTGACATGAGAAGCTCACCCTTGAGTGCTTTTTGAATGTCCGAGAGACTGGAGATTACAACCTTTTTTGAGGGGAAAAAAAATAACAAAATTGAATAAAATGTCACTTTCAAATCCAGAAACGAGTATTAAACCAATTTATCTAAATCTCTACCTTAATAAGCTTATTAAAACGAGTGAGTTCTTATGTCAGGACTGTATTCATGCTCTCATTTTTTATCACAGGGAAGACTTTTTAGACTTCTGGAATATTGAATGGCTAGGGGAAATCTGCTAGAATATTTGAGCAAACTTATTTAAGAGTATCCTCTAAGCTTTCACCTGCTCCACCACTAGCTTGGGATGAGCAAATTAGTAAAGAGTCATTCAGAAGATTCGTTTCGTTCATATCCTTGGTGATATCAGCATTGAAGTGGAATCCAAAAACTTCAGGAGGAGCTACTAATGGAAGTTAGGTTTTAATATGTTGAAGGAACTCTTCGTGTGTTTAGCAAGAAGGCACAGTATACTCAGCACCTGCTGGAGCGAACCGATAATTAGGGTTATCAACTGTTTCTTGGTTGTAGTAGTCTAAAAGAAGAGTTTTAATAAGTTTTCTATCTTTATCATCTGTGACTCTGCCTCCATAGTTACACTCAGCAGCAAGATAGTTAATAGCATCAAAGGGAATCGACGTAGTAGATTCGTCTAAGAACATCTTTAGTTGTCTCACACATATACGTAAATCAGATTCATTGAATTCATAGGAAATATTCCAACCTAGGGCACCGTATTTTCTTCTTTCTTAGATAACTGCATGGAAGAAGCATAACCCGTAGAGGAGTTTTTTGAAGGACTAAGGGTTAGCACAGCCTTCGAAGAATTCTTGTTTGATGATAGGATCGATAAGGAAACTACCTAGCATGTTACTACGTAGACCTTTAGGTGGTTCATTTGTCATTTTAATTCCTGCTTGAAGAACGCTTGTTGGGAAATTTGGTGAAGGATAGGATGTTAGCCAGAGTCGGAAATCTGGGTTTAATTCTGGGTTATTAGAGAAACCTTCACAGACTTTTTCAAGAGTTGTCATCCATGTAACAGCTAGATGGCAATTCTGCAAGACAATCCAGTTTCCAGTGATTGTACCTTCTAAGATCATTTTTTAAGCAGCTGGACCTTATCCTTAACCTAATGAGATGGAATTGATTTCTTTATTTTTTTTCTAAGCAAAAGCGTTTAAACTTGCAAACGGATCTGATCCTGGACTTAGCACGAAAATAAGTGGTGTAATCGATGAGGAATCTTTGTAAATCAGTCCTAGATCGAATGGAGGTGGCTCGATGAATTTCTAACCGAGTTTTGATGATACGAAATTTTAAACTCCTGGAATAATCTTGTCTGGGCGAATTGTACGGAGAATCATTAGTTTATCGAAATCATCGAATTATGCATCTAACTCGCCTGGTAATGGCATTTCCTGTGGACTATTGTTGTCAAACATCTTTTTAAAATGTTGTAATTTAGGAAGATCATAGAAATTCTTGTAGAAATCCTCAAATTTATGCTGGCTACTGAGACGATAAATCTCTGACCAGGATTTTTAAGAAATCCAAGGGGAATCTGGTGGGAGATTAGGTAAATGCTCGTCTAAGGAGATACCACCAGTCAAGAAGAAACGCCAATGTTCGTTATCGAGTTCGTGACGGAATTCCATTAGACGGGAAGCTAGCAGCATAGAGAACACTAATTTGTCTTTTTCGAAGAGAGATCGACAGATATTTGAATACAATGAGTAGAGGAAATAAGTCTTAAGATTCTCTAATCTCTACTTGAATACCTCACTGGAATCAGCGAAGGATATTCCCTAAGTGAACAGATCGATGTAATATGCTAGAGAATACTGATACATCGGGTCGATATTGCCAAGATCAGAAATACAGAAAAACAAGCTACTCGCTTGCTGTGAAACTTCTTGGTAAGTTTCTCTGGCATTATCGATCTCTTTTTCAGTGACTTCAGAGATTTCCTGCTTTTCTTTGATTTCATTGGATGTATTCTGTTGTAGGGGAAAAAAGATAAAAAGAGGTTAAAATTCCATTTTTCACAGAAAAAAATACGAAAATCATTTTCAATTATCCCCTAAAAAACCCAATTTTGTTCTCATACTTTCGAGGCTGTGAGGATATTAATGGCAGTTTCATCAGTGAGAATGTTCTTATTTCCTTGGAGAACTTACAGAATCTTATCTTCAATCTCAGCTAGTTACTTCTTATTATTCGCACTTTCAATAATCAAACGTTCTTTTTCTTTTTCTAAATCTGGACGCTCTTTCTTAACGAGAATACCTAAAAGCTAATCGTTCAATCCTTCATATGTAATCATAAAGTTGAGAATCGTAACTTTAGTTGATAATTCTGGAAGATAATGAGGATTTCTAAGCTTAGTTGTTATGTAGAATCTGAAATCAACGGAGTACTCAATAACTGTTTCTCCTAGTTTGATGTAAGTTGTGTTACCTTTGACATACGTTTGCTTTAGCAGAATCGGTGTCAAAGAAGGGTCAAGATCTTCAGGGACATTTTCTAAAAGAACTGGACGACCGAATTGAATTGCGTTTTCTAGTGTACGCAAATAGTCATTATCAGTGAGTTTAATAACTTAAAGTTTCCTTGCTTCCTCCATTTTCTTGATCCATTTGTTCGCTTAATTCTATGGATCAATACATAGAGGCCATCTCCTCGATCTAAAGATCAATATCGCATTCTCAATTGAAAAACTGTCATTCGGTAATCCCTCAATATTCCATTATCTTATCTTCACAGGATCTCCAAGAACCTTATGCAACTAAAACTTCTCACTACCGAGAATCTCTTTTTCTTTGCATTTCGCTATCCAATCTTGGGATATCTCTTTCCTGTAAGTCGGTGTAAACGCACCGAGATATGCAATTATACCAGATGAAACAAGCACATCGCCTGTGAGATGTTCATAAGATAATTTTAATTCCTCTGCGAGTGTTCCCCAACGATCTTTTTCACCTCCAAGATTGTTAATCAAGATTTTTGCTCTTTCAAGCTAAGTTGAACATTCTTCATATTCTTTCTCAAGTTTTTCCTTGTTTTTCTTAGTAATCATGAGATCCTTATTGAGCCCATCAACCTTATCCACAGCTGCTTTCAACTCAGCTTGTTTTACTCTTAACTAACTTTCCAACCCAGCAACTTCAGTTTCTGCTTTAGCTAACTCAATTTTCTTGGGTTTAACTTTTTTGTTGACATAATAGAAATCGTGCATTGCATGGACCCATGAGAGCATACTAGCACAGGCATCGTATGCTTTTTCGACGACATTTTTCTCTAAGAACGGTTTGACTTCAGGATCGTTGAAATATGCACCTAAAGATTAGACTATTTTCTCTGACATATTGTCTCTATCATAGGATTGCATTTCTTAGAGCAAACGAGGATTACCTAGAAGTTTAATACTCGCAGCCCACCAGTCAACAACTGTTTTCAGTCCTTCTTTTTTCTTTTCTGCTGGGTTTGGGTACATTACAAGACATAGAGCCTTCATTGTAGCTTTAATAGGTTCAGCTGGAGCTTTCATGGTTTTAAGATTATCAATTTATGGTTTTGTAATAACATTCAACGCTTCCTCAGCTGCTTAAAGTGTAGGAAGAGCTTCATTGAGATCTTTCTCGCAGTCAAATTTTATGACATTTGCTTTATCAACTGCTAGTTATACTGTAGCTTCTTCCATTTTAATACCTTCAGCAAGTTTATCTGCAATTGCTTTTTCTTTAGCGACAACTTCCATTTTGAGTTTTGTGTCTTCAGCTGCTTTTTTCAGCTGTGGGACCATGTCTTTGAGTTAGAGCTGCATTTACCCGACGGCTTGTTCTGTGCTGATAATCTGATTGTAACCATTTTTGTATTTATGGATATTTGCTTGAACTTGCTTTCGTTTTTCATCTAAGAGACTCTAGAATGTGATGATCATTTCTAGATATGAAGTAGGTGTCACGTAGTATTTTCTGCGAAGATTCAAAAAGAATTTCTAAGCATACAATGCTGTCGATTGATGGTAATATTACACCATTTCCTAATTTTACAAAAATATCAAAAAATTACACAAAATCCTAATAACTGTTTCACTCAAAAACTTTAAAATTCCTAAATTTTTTTTTTACAGTGCATTTATCTCTTGTAGGCTCATCCATTTCGATTTTTTTCATAAACCTCTTGGCGACTGAAACAAGTGCATCTTGTGGCCATTCAAAGAACCAATCAATAGTGCAGCAATTGACAAGTGAAGGGAACATTCTCACTCTCGTCCTAAATGCATCTCCAATTGGTGAAAAGCAAAGCACGATATGCAGATTGTTCTTGCATCGCTCCACGAAATATGCATACAACTAATCAGGAGTACCATCAACTGCTTTACCTTCAGTTCTAGCATCAGCCCTGACCATTTCCATAATTTCTGCTTTGTCTTCAGCAGGGAATAAATTAGGTACCTCACAAGTATTCAGAAGATTATTTATATCTTCCACAAACCCTTCTTGCTTGATCTGCGAATCCGTAAAAAGGAAAACTGTCTACTAACCCTTTCCACCAGCGGTTTTAAGTAATTTCTTGAGATCCTCATGCCATTCAGTTTTCCCATAGACTTTGCTAATTTCAATTTAAATTGTGTTAAAGTCGTTGAAATGTGATGCCAACCTTGTAAGGGATTATCTTCCAGATCCACCAACACCAACGAGCAAAGAATTACCTCTAGGTTGCATAATAATTCTCTGAATAATCAAGAGATGTTCCACAGCAAATTAGAACAAAACTAAATCCATCGGCTTATCAGAAACCATATTGTATTGCTAAAGTGATTCCTCACAAGCTTCTGTAAGCTTTGGCAGTTCAGTGATTTCTTCATAAGGTTTTTTCATAGCACCCAAAGGAGCCATGATATTTGTGAAGATTAACCCTCTGATCTCATCAAGTGTATCAACTTTTTTGTCTCCGTTTGTGTCCAAATGCTATGATAAATCAAAAAAATTATTTATATTTTGCCAACAAAAACGAACATTTTTACCTCAAAGATCGTATCGAAGTTCATGTTAAATACTTTCCTGACGATTTCTCTAATCTTATCGAGCATCAGCTATCTATCGGGTTCATCAACAAGTCTATCTGAGAATACACGGAGTGTCTCATGCACCCAGAGTCTAACAATGTTTTCTTATTTCACTGTGAGATCCTTATCAGCTAAGCAAAGACCCATGATAACTTTGGAGATATCTCTGAGATTGAACAGATAATGACTCTTCGTCGGTGTTGGTCTCATAAACTCAATAGCAACTTTGTATGTATCTTGCGTTGCTTAGACTAATCTATTTTCAAGTTTTTTGACATCTTCATTGAACCCTTATGTGCTGAAGAACCACACTAATATCGTCTAGAAAATTCTTGAGAACAAAAAATACAATAAGTTTGACATAAATACATTTAAAAGTTTCTTACTTCTTAAGAGAAGTTTCATCGAACTCTGCAACAGAGATCAAATTCACATGTCCCAGCAGACGAGGTGTCACAAACGTTCTTCCACCTCCTGGAGGTCCCATAGCACTCACAAATATTATATCCACAAGATTCTTGAAGGGCTTATCGTCTTTCATGTCATACCAACCACCTTAATCCAGCATCTATCGGAGAATTTCGATTGGAGGTTAAGCACCATATTTTTCTTTAGTAGGCATATTCAAATCATCAACGAAGATAATCGCTTTTTCAGCTAATTTTGGACCATAAACACCCTTTCTACGACGATCTAACTTCATGTCAATAATATCCATAGTTTGATTTGCACTTGTCTGTGCGGAAAACCCAACTTCAATTGTCATGTATTTCTTTTAATCTAAGCGATGTTGTAACAGATTCTTGATGTAAACGGACTTTCCTGTCCCAGTTGGTCCACACAGAAGTGTCGGGAAAGAATTCTTAATATTATGTTCCAGCAGGAAGGAGTATCTCACTGTGTCTTGAGTTGGGACAATAATAGTTTGCGGCTTTGTCTTCGCAGGGATCTCGATATTCTCAATAAGGTCAATCCACTTGACCCATTCCACACCATCAGTCTAACAAAACAAAAACAAAATATTTCCAATTTCTGAATTACAAAATATCCTAGCAAAGTTTGTTTTTACTTTGTTTTCTTTGAATCGTAGATTATAATCGAAAATCATGCCATTATCGGGTAGAGCTATTTTCTTTGTTTCAAGATTTGCTGGAATACTAGGATCTTAGATTTCTTTATTGAGTAAACGAGCGATGAATGTGTTGAACTACTTGCGATCGTTGCCTTCTAGAGATCCACCAATTGACCAATACAGTGAGAAAATGAATCTACAGTGGAAAACGTAGATTCTATTCTTGAATTCGATGCTGTTGTAGAAGTCAGGTTCATCGAAATCCTTCATCAATCCTGTTGAAGAGCATATTTAAAACAATTATCAACAAAGAATTAGATTCAAAATATGTCTATTTACCTGAGAATATTCTCATCAACGATACAACTAGGTTTTGATCTTAAGTCGGTGATATTTCTTTGCACTTCTTTCTGATATAATTCAAAGCGGGATTGATAATCCACATGAAGAGCATATTGATTTCTTCAATATCATCGGGAGTAAGCGTTTTCGGAAGAGTAGGCAGCCAACTGTTGTAGAGTGGTTCCCATCCCATGTATTGCGGTTCCATGTAGATCATACCACATCGAGAAACTGTAGCAGGTGATGCAGCAGCGAGATCCATGGGTTCGAAGATCATATTCATGGAATTAGACATAGCAATGATTTCACCTGAATTCAAGCAGAGCTTTTTGTTATCATCGAGCACAGTGTTCATATTTTCAATCCAAACTGCATCCACAGGACCATCGAAGACTAGCCACTAAGATCAACAACGGAAAAGCAACAAAAATAAATATTAACATAGATTTCGGGGAATTAGAAACAATAAAGAATTACTTTTCTATCAGGGTTTTCTTGTTTCGCACAGAATCTAAACTTTATTGCGAGCACACCATCAGCCCATTCGTGGGAGACTTCATCCGAAAAACCATAAAGCTGATTCATAGTGATTGATTTAGGATTCAAGGTGATAATCTGCACTTTATTCTCTTCCATTTAGCCTCTTTCGTTGAGTAACCCAAGGGAATCTAAAATGAAAAATATCGAAAATAATTGCAATAAAAGCAGCATATTTAAGTATGAATTCTTCCTTTTCGTCAATTTATATTTCTTCCTACCTGCTAGGACATTGATAGCGGAAGTTTTCCCTGAAAATGGCAGTCCAACAACCATGAGTCCATGTCTAACAAGAATCATTTCGTAGAGTTGAATGATTTTCTCAATGAAATAGTCAACTTTCTGCAGTTTTCGATTCTTCAAGGCAATATCAATGCAGTCAAACATGTTCTTATAATCAATCTCAGGTAGATTCACTCCAGGGAAGAGATCTTCCGTGATACCATCGAAAAGAACTAAATCATATTTCAAGAATTTCGCTACATTCACATCTTTAATAGCACGAAGCATCAGAATACTTTCATCTTCTTTGATGAACTTTCGCTTAAGATTACCAGCAGCGGTTAGAACAGACTTAACAGCTCTCATACCATAATCGTAATGATCTTGAGAAGACAATTATTCCGAGCAAAGCTTGTATGTAGTGACAATTTTTCTAGCGAGATTTCTAGCATCTGAAAAACCAAAAGAATAAAGACAAATTTCTGCAATCATAGCATAATCGGGAACCATCATTGCCACTGATCTAAACAAGGCTTTGAGATTATCAGGTAATTCAGATCGACCAGCATAACCAGGGTTCATTGTGATAAAGCAGTTACAAGTTTGTTTCAGTGGGATTACTGATCCGTAGAATTCAAATTCTTTCTTCCCTTCAGTTCTGGCGATTTAAATCGAAAGAATCTACTATGCAACGACTGACAAGACTTCCAAATCAATACGATTAAACTCATCGAAGCAACTCCAAGCACCACTACTTGCTAATCCCTTAAAGAATTTCTCCATCGCTTTGTAATCTAACCCATCACTGCAATTAAACACGACACATTATCGTGCTAAAGCCTTCGCTAGATCTTTTACAGTTTCTGTTTTACCAGTACCAGCTGGTCCTTCGGGTGCTCCACCGTAATTTAAATGAACAGCGCCACATAGAGTCCTGTAACATCTATCTGTTAGTGGTGTGATAACTAATCTTGTTGAATTACCAAGATATTCATAGTTGAATTCGCATACTGCGTTGATGATTTTAACAGTTGTGTTGCTGTTAATCCAGTAATATCTAAGTTGACTCTGCCACTCGAAATCATTTACACTCGAGATCCCTTTTTCGACTAATCTTGCTACACTGTCTCGATTGTGTACGTCCAATACAATTAATGCTTCGATTGTGCATCTATCTAATTTATTGATGTTCGAACGGACAAGCTCTACTATCTCACCAAGCTGTTTTCAATACAAATTGTAGTTAGAAAATTTGTAGTTTTATAATTTTAAATGGCTTATGTTTTGATATGAAATATATGGCATAATTTTATTGATTTGTTACTTGATTATTGCAGATTTCTCCATATTTCTATGCTCCAACTAATCCTTCCTCTTGAAGAGCTTTTTCAGTGAAATAAGTCCAGTAAGTCATATTCACACATAGAACAGCCATGCCACAACGTTGCAATACCCATTTTTGTCTTTCTATCTTTTGGTACTCATCAAATGACTACAAAATAACAAAAAATTTATTTAATTCATTTCAAATTATCTTTATTTCTTATTTCTTTACATCTGAAATGACTTTCTAGACTGACACGATCATTTACTCTTCTACCCAAACTAACCATTGATCTACATTTCCGTTAGCGATTTCAGTGTCAATCACTGCAACAAACTCTACAAACTCACCTTCACTTGAATACATTCCTAAAATTGCAAAATAAATCATTTTTTTAATTGAGTTATTTCATCAATAAAACCAATTCTTTTTGTTACCATAAATCTTATTTGTTGCATCTAACTTTAGCTTCTATACTCCTTCGAAACATTTCCTCAAATGCGGTTGCACTCTCGAAGGGTCTTTTGTTTCCGAAAGTATCTCCAACAACTCATCGTTAGAGAGGAAATAGAATCTAGGGAAACTCTGTCTCTTTTAATCGAGATACTCATTAAGTCCTTTAGAGACTTGCTCAAGACGAAGATGGGATTCCTTCATGATATCCAACATTCGTCTATCTTTCGTGAATTCAATAACCTTTAAATTTCGAGATACCTTGCCCATAATGCTATTCTTCCAGTCTGAATCAACCTTTTTGTTTTTTTCAAAAATTATACATTATTATTCACATTTGTTTTTCTGAGAATTTCAATCTAAGCAGCATCAAACAATGTCTTATTTATTGTCTTACCTTTTAGAATTGAACTGCATCTTGTGGAAGAGACTTAGAAATATCAGGAGATGTAAAAATTGGCTCGAGATATAACCATACACTTTGCACCTTCACCCAATACTCAAATAGAGTTTAAGTGTAATTCAACCAGTCCTCCCATTCCATAATCTACTCCTCGAATTCCTTCGCATAAGGAGACCCTTTCATCGTAAGTGTCTTAACAATCTAATCATCTAGAATCTATTAGATTTCATCAACACAAGCACCACTAATCACGAACGTTCCTGTTTCTTTCCAGGGCTTTAACTCAGCATTAACTTCACCCCAATCCTATCAAATATTTTCAACAAAAAAACCCAAAATTTAACAATTTTATTCAATTTTTTAATCCCTTACATCTTTCATTTTTTGTAGAATCTTCTCAATGCCATATTCTTTCGAAGCCTTATCAGATATTTCTTCTAATTTATTGTAATCTTCTTTAGTCAGTTCCATCTTAATAATACGATTTAGCGTCTCTGATTTCTCAGGATTTATATTAAATCTAACTATCTCACTTATATCCCTCCAATGTCGTTCTTTCAGCCCTTTACTTGAGAATACCCTCACCAATGGCATATGATGCATGAAATCTTACAAACCATCATATTAATCATCAGCTAACTTCTTAGGCTTATCGAGCTTCTTAGCTTTAAATTAGACTCTAAGTTTTTAACTTGTCATAGTCATAGCTTTCATTTCCTTCTCGATTAGCTCAGGATCAAGTGTAAAGCATGATCTAGTTTGAAAAATAAATGCAAAAAAATTAGATTTTTAAGAGAATCTTTATTCACCAAGAAAAATCTAAAAAAACAAATCAAAATAGTTTATTACTGTCCTTGAATCCAATTCTTCAGCTTAGATGCCTTGTCTCTGATCAAATACCAAAGATCTTGGAAAGGTGCCAGATCATTTTTCGCTTGAATCAAAGCTGGGAATTCCGTTTAAGAGTATCCGAGTAGCTCCTCCTTCGTGTTGATGTCAGCCATTTCTTCGAGTAAATTAGACAGCGTAGTGGAGTAGTTTTCAACTGCTTTAAGAGCCTCTTCAGTTTGGATATCCACAGTGTAAGCATTCGCAAGAGAATCAATGCCTGCACAGAGATTCGCTGTATCAGCTTCAAGTTCATTTCTTCTTTTTCTTATTTTCCCCTCAATTTCGTCTCTTTCTTTGAATAATCTTTCTTCTTCTGCATTGACAACTTCCATAAACGAATGTACATAATGTGCAGAACTCGTAACGTTCTTCAAGTCGTCGTTGTTGAGTCTGTATTGAGTGTTGTTAATCAGAAGCTAAAGCCATTTACGCAGATCAACAAATTCATGCTAGACTCTTTTTGAATCTGTTTTTTTAATATTTTCAATCATTTTCTCTAAATCAACGAGCTTATCAGTCGTGTCTGCTTTGACTTTAATGTAGTCTTGCATCCCTTAGATCTCTTTTGCTATCTCAGTTGATCGACTCATTATATAGTTGTAGAGATAAATTGCCAATACCACAAGGATATCTTCACAAATTGTCAAGAATTATTTTTTTATTTCGCAAGCATCAATGAGTATCATATTCATCCTGACATAAGACGGCACCGATTTGATTATCTCTTGGATGACATTCTTGTATTTTGTGATATTATTGTTGATTTCTTCTCGAGTTCTAACAACATTTTACCCAACAAACTTCTCAACTTTAGATTTCTCGTCTAAAAGGTATGCATAGTGTTCATAGACATCCAACACAGTTCGAATGTTCTCTAAGTTCTTGTCTAGGACTTGACTAATGTATTCCTTGGTCTTCACGTAGGTCTAAGGAGAACGAATATTCCAGTTAATAAATGAGAAATCCCTATGAATCTTTCTGAATTTTTCAAAAATATCTTTAATTCTGTTAAGTTACCTCATCAGTGAAGGGGATATCACAAAGAGTCATGTTTTCATTTCTTGCGATTGTGTTCTCCGGACGAGGAAAGCCTTAAGTGGTCTTGACAATGTCATCAATTATCCTTGAAAGATCTTTCTTGATGATTTCGAAGAGTTCATCGGAAAACACAACATGCCCATCTTCATCAACAAGCTTAACATGCAAAAACACATCTTCAATAGGTTATCTGCAGTCCTTCTCCCTCTCGATTATCTCTGTTGGAGTGAGCAGCTTAGATTTATCGAATCTCCCGAAAAACTCCTTGTAGAGAATCAATGAATCTGTCACTAGCTATCTAATTTAGTTTGACATTAGAGTAGCAGTTGAATCGAAGAACAGTTAGGCTTATTTTTTATCCCTGTTCATTTAAGTTAACTCTTCTTGGTAAATATCGATGACATCCTTATGCCACTCAGAAACTAAATGGTTCTTGACATCCGTGATATGCTTTGTCTATTTACAAAAAGACAAAATTCATTCAAAAATCTAATAAATCATTATGGTTATTTACTTGAATTTAAAGGAAATTCTAGATGCTCATAGTCTAGTCCTTCTTGCTAGGGAGCACAAAGAAATGCATTTTCTCATATTTCTTCCAAAGTTCCATTAGTTTAATCGTAGCCTTCGAATTAATCACTAAGTTTTATCTGATAAAGTCAGTGCTGTGCTATTTAGTAGCTCTCCACTCATCATCTGGTTCTAATCCTCTGTATATATTATCACCATATTCCACAACAGGATCGAAGACTTGCATGATTCCTACTCTAGTTTGTTCGTCTTCATCTTTCAGGACGTAGTCTAAAATAGACTTTTTGACTGACTCAAAGTAGTAAATAACAATCTCCTTCAGCATTTCATTCTTCATGTAATTCACTTTTCTAAAAAAAAGAAACGAATTTCAAAAAAATATCAAATTATTCTCAAAGAGTGCAGGTTGATGTAAATATGGGTAAGTTACTCTAACTCCACGTAGTTTAGTGACGCAGGAATCAAGTTAAGAATATCCTTCAGCCAATAATTATTTATGTTCGCCACGAATTCTTAAGGTATATGCTCTTAGACATATTCCCCATATCGCTGATAGCAAATTCTCTTTGCGTGCATTTTTCTCTCAAGATCTTCTGATCGAGCTCCTTCGACAACATACGCAAGTTCTTCTTCAAGTGTAGCTACTTTCTCAAGAAGTTCTTAATTCGCAGTGAAATTAACACTGCTATCCTTCAAATAAAGCACCCTGATTCCTTTCGTTTACTAATCGAAATACAGTCTCTTAGCAGATGGAGTGTAGTTTGATCCGATTCGGGCACTGATTGATAAATTAAATTTCTACGCTGCCAATGGTGCTGCTAGAGTGCGCGAAAACTTATCAAGAATCGGTGGGAATCGGATTTAAGCGTTAGGAGGACGTGTGAACGTTGAGTAAATCAGCTAAGAAGCATCGTAGGCAAGTTTAGAGTACTCTTATTCTTTTGCTAGAGGATCAGTGCCTGCAGCGAGGAGCTCGTCGTTGATTTTGATATTCTGTTGCTTGAATCGCCTTGTCGGAGAGGACTCCAATTTGCTTGTAGAATTGAATTTCTAGAGACCTTGAGAATGCACATTCACCCTTCATTAACAGCAAAAATCAAGATTTTAGAAGATTTAAAAAAAAAACGAAAATAAATCCTACTTGACATGTCTCCTGCCTCCAAATAAAGCACTGGAATTGTTATTAATTGTCTCTTCGGTTCCTTTCATCATTGAACTACCTAGATTTCCAACACTTCCAATTCTATTTTAAGAATTATTCTCCATAACTGAATGAATCTCAGGCAGTTCTTAATGTGATCCTTTATGTTATCTTCCTGAGAGAGTCTACGACTAATTGACTTACTTATCATCTTACCCTTACAGCACATTCTAAAAAGTGTTCTTCGGAAGTGATACTAAAGATCTAGATAATCCCTTGCGTTAATCAAGCAGCTCCCTAACAGTTGACCGTTATTTGAGTTCTTTTTTCTTGTGCAGATTGTATGGCTCAAAACTCACAGTTTTCTCAAAACTATTGATTTTTCCTAGAATTCCAAGATCAATTTCAACACTTGAGTACTTCACCATTACCTTTGGAAGAATATGAAATAACAAGATATTTACTAATAATTCCAAAAGAGCAAATCATTCATTATGGGGAATACTTTTCTATTGAATATTTTTGATTAAACAGTCTCCCCCCACACAGATTATTATAATAATAATAATAATAATTAATTCCTATTTGTCTTGATTATTACATCTTGGACGGTTTCAAATAGAGTTGTAAGAGCTAGTTTCACAGCGTTAACATCTAAAGAAGGCACACTCTTCTTTAGCGCTGAATAATTCACTTTTATTGGAGGATATGAGCTGTTATCCACCTCGCCCTGTTATGATTACAACAAATTAAATCAATATAAAAACCTATTTCAATTTCCATAACTAATTTGGATATTTTATATTATATTTTCTCTGATCGTGTATCATTCTAATCAACTACTTACTCTGTATTTAAATCGATTAGCATAAATGAAATTCTCATTCATGATCAGTAACATTGATTTCTCCTTATCGTCATCCATTTTCTTGTAGATTATTGTACCTTTAAATATTTTCATAATTCAAAAAGTTGTTTGGTTTGATCTAAAACATAATATCTTTTTCCCTATCTCTCTTACCGAAAGTGTTCAAGGATACTGTTCTTTCCATGTCAAGTTATGACTTGCTCCATCTAATAATAATACATCATTTAGATCATGAGATTTGAAGAAAAATAGACAAAAGCTTATTTATAAAATAATCTCCATACGATGTAAAAGCAGTCCATATCTCAGAGAAGACTCTTGTGTTTGTAAATACTTTGTCGACATCCTTCTCTTGTTGCAACCTAAAGTCCAAAAAATATATTAGCTTTGTTAATCAGCCACTACAAATTCATTTGTTGATACCTCGCCTGAACCTCCTTGAAGAGTTCCTCCAGACCAAAGTGCTGAATGTTTAAGTCCATAGATTATATCCCCCCTGCAGTTCCTTTCTCTTTTCTTGTTCTATTTCGCAGGTTCAATCCTTTTTATTTAATTTATCATCTAAAATCTACCCATGCATTTTCCACTTGCCCTTTTTCAGATCTTATTGGGTTTTTGGAAGTCTATTAGCAATTAATTGACTGAAACAGTCTCCTTAAAAAGGGAATTAAATTCATTTATTATAATTTATTAGAGATTATAGATAGTAGTAAAATATAGAAAAGACATTAACCTTGTCTTGCCATCTGAAAATAGTTCATAGAATCAATAAATAGACACTTTCAAGATATTTTTGAAGAAACATAAATGACGCTTTTTTGAATCAGTGAATAAATAAATAAATAAACCAAAAGCCGGCTTAAAGACATATGAGAATATCTAGCCAATCCATTATTTTAGGAGAAAAATGAGAGAGATAGATACAAAATAAGAGTTGTATGTAGCTGGTTTGCATTTTAAGATTATCAATTAAAATGGATTCTTTCACTTGAAAAATAAGAAAACCATACAATAAATTTAACTTTACATAAACTTCTTAACATTTTTATTAAAATAAAGCTTTTCCAATTTTGTTATTCTATCCCATTTGAGTGGTTCCTCTCTCCCCTCCCTTCGCAACTTGAAATCAAAATTAATAACGATAATTTACTCGAAACTAAATAATCTCTCGCGAATTTTCAAAGTAGTTAAGGATAATTATCAAAACATCCGACATTTTTCTCATACTCTTTTCTATTACTGTAACGAATATTCTATGAAACAGACATCAGAATACTCTAAAATCAATGATATCTACATGCGAGAAAGGTAATATTCTTTGTTTTCTACATTATTAAGGATATTACCTCAACTTGCTAAATAAACTGACTAGATAATATGAGTTGCATCGTCTCAAATTACTGGAGATCTAAAAAGAGAAGCATTCCTCATCGAATATATTCGCATTAAAGAAATCTATCTAAGAACCTTCAAAAGACGCCAAAGTAAAATATACCCAAATAGTTTCTTCTCTTTTGTTTCTTTACTCCTTAGGTTTTCATAGGTTAGAAGAACTACGTTTGTTGAGCAAAGTAACATACCCTTGGGTTTTAATCTGTCTTAAATACAATGATCTAAACCATTTTTCATCACAAAAACAAACTAGCCAAACATAACGACATTTAGAAAGGCAACAATAGATTGCTATCCAAGCTCATTTTGATCTCTCAGCGTTAACAGCCTGCTTATTCCCTTCATGTAAGGCTGCTTTTACAAATCCCTCAACAACTAATATCCTTGGGTATTTTTCTCTTTGCAGAAACATGAAATTGAAGATTCTCTTCTGCACCATAGATATTTCTTTACACGAAAGAAAGAAGCCATGCAAATCTAATTTGAAAACGAACGCATCGCTACAAGAATCATGAGTTAGTATGTTGAAATATTAAGGAACTCAATTTAAGGCTAAGGATCTTAATGATTGCTGGTTTTGCTACAAATTAACAGGGATGCGACTTTGAAAAAGAAAAAATTCGATGAAGAGTTCTAAACTTAACATAAAATGATGAAAGGATTAAGAAAGCATGAGAAACAATAACAAGCACTAACATTCGTGAAATAAAACTTCTCATTAGGGAATAACCCTCTTCTGACAGTGCAATTCCCGAGAGCTGATGGGATGGTCAGCAAATAAGATAATTCTTCGTTCAATGTAAATAATTAGGTTATTTTATCTGCTGAAGGTTTATCTGTTTGTTGTTGTTTTTTATGTTACCCTTGAAGACCACTCAGCGCATGCGATCCACAACTTTGGTTAATGGGAAGAAGAATTCTAGTTTCTCCACATTTCAGACAAACAATCATCAAGGTATGAAGAAAACTTACAGAGATTAATAAATATTTTTCGAAATTGTTAGGAGCAGGAACGGCTGATCCTAAATTCAAAAGAACAAAGAAAAGTTACAGTTTCTATCAATCTAAAACAACTCAATCACCTTTAGATACTAGTGATAATATCCACCATTCTCTTGATGGAAATCGAAGCTTAGAAAAAGATACAAATTCTTCATTTATTCAAAAGAAATCATAAAAAGAATTCAATCATACAAACTCAGAGCATATTTCTGCTCGACGAAAACTCTAAAGCTGCTCATAAGAAGATGTGAAAACTCAATAGAACTGTGATGATAATAATAAGAAGAAAAAGAAGAAAATAAAGGAAATGAATTTTAGTATAAATACTCAATCTTCGCCATATTAAGAGAAAATAAGAAACGAAACTTAAAGTCAGTTTATATGGGGTATGCAAAAACAAGAAGGGCAAAAGACTGTTAGTAAGAAATATCGAACGAAGAAGAATAAAATATTATCTAAAATATCTAATGACTCATTAATCATCAAAGATCATAAAGAAGGGAACGGTCTTATCAATGAAAGCCATACTGCTTCTGCTTAGACAAACTTATTAAATCAATTAATTGTTAAAGATTCCTCGATTGTTTCTTCCAATTGATCATGTTTGCATATGTGAATTTGTTATGAATCTTGTACTCTTAGCTTGCAGTTCCCAAACTAACACATAAACGCACACAAACTCACATTTTTCCATTATTTTACGATGCAGAAATCGCGTCTATTAGACGACTCTTCGTTTTACTATTTCGATTAGAATATATTATTCCAGGAGATGGCTACACAACTTACGTTTCACTTAAATTAAATTCATCTTTTTTCATTTTATCTAAATTCTAAGGCACTTTCCTATTCCCCAATGTCTCATCTTTCATTGTTTGACTAAATTATTTGTTGTTCCCACTTTATGCTGATCCAGATCTTTCCCTGATCGTTCTACCATTCTTATTCACTTGAATCTTTGATGTCTTCGCTGAAGAAGGTGTTTTCAAAGTTGAACTAAAGTTCCTATCCATTTCATTAGTTGTTCCTGCTGTTGTTGTTACATCATTTGATGAAGAAAACCCAATTTTTTTCAAAAACTCTTAGTCATTGATATTTTTCTTTAGTTAGTTTAATTCTCTTTGTAGAATAACATTTCTAATAGGCTACATAGGAAGTTGCTATGTTTTTGAAAGCTAAGTAGCGTTTTTCACATAAGACAGTTATCCACTTAGACTGCTTCTTACATTTTATCCATCCATACGACTCATGCTACTTATTCTTTATGTTCCACCTAGTTATGACGAACTGACAGGAATTCTAGACCTTCAATTTTAGGAAAATAACAAAAAAACAAAAAATAAGCAAATTAGTAATTCATTAATATCTCCTAAACTGTCTAACAACTTACTTGACAATGACATTTTTCTAAGACGAGCGAATTTCAGAGGATTAATCTGTTTTGTTAGATTTAAAAGAAAGCTAAGATGAATTAAGATCATCTTATTCTTTATTCTATGTATCTTTGATCTTCGAAGAATTTGAAATATTCGAGAGGGACCTATGTCGTTAAAGATGTTTAAGCCCTTTGATTGCTTAGTAAGACGCAGTAATTTCTGATAAATCTTAGTTTAGATCTGTAATAAATCCATTTAGAGTAGCTTCATCATCCAATGTGACATATTCATCGAATTTCGCAAGTCCTCTTTGTTTTTCTTCTTGAATCATCTATTATGCTTATTGTTTGTTCAAATCATGCTGTTTCTTCGATTCTGATGAAAACTTCTGCTAATATTTTAAATCATTTAAATTCCTTGCCATTTCTTCTTCTTCGTGGTTATCTTCTTCTTCCTCTTCATTTTCTTCACTTTCATGATCACTTTCATCTTCTTCTTCTTCCCTTTTTTTTACAGGTTCTTTCTTTTTCGTCACTGCAATATCCTCACTCATATGTTTATAATAAGACAAAAACTATTCTATTGACTGTTTCTCTGTTTCTTTCTCTTTTTTGATATCTTTCATTAATTATTCTAGATTTTTAATTCCATGTTTCTGCAATATTTCCTTGACTTCTTAGGTATCTTCCAAGATTATCTCTTTATCTTAAAGTTACTTGGGCTAAATTTACATATTGGGTTTAACATTTTCATTAGATACTTACTGTTATCCCATTGAAGAATCCTATTTACTCTAATTATTTTCAGTACTTTAAACCATCAGCTACTCTTTAATAATTCTAATCTTCTCTTTTTTTTCAAATTCAATAATTTCATCTTTAACTTCTTCCATTTCTTATTCGAATCTATGTCCAGCTTCATGAATTATCTTGTTATTTACTACTTCAAGTTCAGGATGCCTTCTAATAAATGTCTCTACAAACTCACTGGTGCATATCAAATTATTTGAGAAATCAATCTCGCAAAGATTCTCCATGTCATACACAAAATCAAGCTCATCTTCAGTGAAAATGTTATTACTGGATATGTCTAGTGTGAATAGATAAGGAAAGAACTCTTCAAATCGCTTTGTCTCCAGAATCTAATTCCCACTGAAATCCAAATGTTCCATATCTTCAAATTGCGTTTTCATAATAATTTTTTCTAATGCGTTATTCGCACATTTGAGTTTCTCAAGCTGAGGTAAACCATTCAAAAAATCAACACTACGAAGTTTATTATTAGAAATGTCTAATGACTCTAATGTCTTCAGATTTTCAAATAGCTTTGGATGAATTTATTCTATTTGATTAGTGCTCAAATCCAACTCGACAAGCTGAAACAAAAAATGAAAAATAAGGAATAAGTAGAAATTATCTTAATCATTCAAGATTGCTTGTTTACAGATGGAAGTTAAGGGAAAAAATCAATTTTTTTGATCTTATTCTAGCCGAGCAAAAGTTGCGTAAGATTCTTCAGTGAATCTATGCTATTAATGAGAGAAATTCGATTTTCAGAAATATTAAGAACAGTCAATTTACTAAGACCATTGATTCCTTCGATTTCTTCAATTTCGTTAGAAGATAAATCTAACTAAACAAGCTATTTGCATTCCTAGAGTCCTGACATAGATGATATTCTGTTATTCGATAGAATCGCATGAGTGAGTTAAACACATTTTGTTAATCCTTCAATTTTTCTGACACCACTGAAACTCAAATTCAATATCTTTAACGAAATCACACTCTCAAACACTGTTCCAATCTGCTACAAACTAGTAAACCCAATTATTTTCAACTGGATTACATTCTTTAATTCCTTAGCACCACCACTACTTCTTAACAAAATTTCCTCATTGAGTTCTTTCAATCTTGAATCTTTATCATCATCTTCATTGTCATCAGCTTCTTTTTTTTATGTCTTATCATTATTATTATTTTTCGGCTTATGCATCGAAAGCAAGCCTTCGACCTTCTTGCTTATGCTCCCAGGTTTCATTCACTCTAAGAAATACCACTTCTTCCAGTTAGATATCGTCAAATTTCTTCAAACTCTCTCTGTTCAATTCCTATTGTTTTCTTTTCTCTGTTCAATTATGTTTTTGTTTTCCCATCTGCAACTCAAAATTTCCAAAAACATCAAAAAAGCAAAAATAGGAAAATCCATCAAATTAGCATTCAAATGATTTGAAACTGGTCGAGTTTAATTGAAGTATTGATTCTGGAATTTCACTTCAAATAGTCTGAAGGATAATGGGTTATTAACACAAGGAATCTTAGTAAATTAGTTGTAGAATATTGTAAAAAAAAGAAATTCCTTTAAGAATTTTACAAATATGTATTATTATCAACAAAAATAATATTTTTTAATATTCTCTTTTAATCGAAACTCATACTTGTTCCTTTTATCTAATAATTATCTGAAAAGCTGAATATCCTTCATTGTCATAAATCTTTCTTAGATTCTCAGAAGATAGAATTCTATATGCGTTCAATATCTAGCTGAAATTAGATTCTGTAGTACTCTTACAGTTAATCCCTTCCTGTTTCTTATTTATGTCCCTGTTACGTCTATGAACCAAACTAAGACGTTTAAATGATTTGTGAATATCTTCTTTTGAAGCTGTAGGGAACACTTCCAATTACTAATAGAGGTCATTGTAATAATCCATCAGATAAGATTAAAGTGCTTCTTTTCTTCTTTCTTGGATAATTTTAGCATATTAATGATTTTCAGAAATTATCTCATTAGTTTTCTAAGAACCAGATTCCGTTTTAATGTCATTGTCACCAGGCAACTAAGGAGAAGTATGAGGTGATTATGGTGCTGTGTTAGTAGTAGTCTAAGATGGCTTTGATTGATCTTAAGATTAAGAGGCTGAAACAGGATTGATCAACTCCTCATAAAATTGAATTTTATATGGGAACATTTTTTGTTTTTTTGACTGGAGAAATGAAATATTTTTGGAAGAAATCTTTTTAGATTAATTAATATTTATGGATTTGTCATGATTATTAAAATATTACAAGCATGCTTTTAAATAATTAAGCAATGTCAGGTAAATTAAAAGAGAGAAAGAGAACTAATAATTTACTACTTTTCTCCATCAATTTTATAGAAAACATTGGTTTAAAATTGTATTAATCTAAATCGGTATCTCAATAGGGAGAAATTATTGGAAGATTCATCAAAAGTGACATATTATAAAATACTTAAAAAATTGGGTTTAAATACAATCTCTGAATGATACTTTTGAAAAAAAAGAAGAAAAAATACATAAAAATCATGTCTCTTCAGGATATCACTTCAAGAAGCTATTCCTCTCTTTGATCCAATTTCCAGCTACTTTCTAATTTGAGATGCTTCTCTCTCTATTTTTACTAAAACTACTTGAACTTTATGCAACTCCATGATAACTTTTTTGTGGTACCATTTCTTAGAGGCAATTTACTAAATTTGGAGAAACCAATTTAACAACTCTCGGAGATACATTTTTAAGTTAAGGAGTCTTCAGCTTAATAGATTTTATCATCAATGGTCGAGAAGAGCTAATAGATTATTTTTTATTTGGACAAAATTAATAACTCATATGTTCATTTGCTGAAAATGGAATACTTTGTTCTAATTTTTTATTTGATTTTTATTCTGAAAATCTAATATTTGGAATTTTATAAGAAACAAACTGCTAATCTAGAAAGCAATCATTTATGTTCTTATTACATGCTACTTATCCACTTCTTATCTTCTAGAGATTAGATATAAAAGACTATTTAGGTTTATATGAGTAAGACCTTGTTTTTCTACATAACGAAATCGATGTTTCGTTTATCTTATGCTCAGTATGATTTGAAGAGCAAGTCCTTTGAAAATCACAAGTTCCATCGAATCTCTAGTCATTTTAAAGCAGTGTTGAGTAGTTATTAAAATGATTTCTAAAATGGGAAGGTGTCTCACTCATGTCTCCATCTGTCTTGCATCTACTTTAGGTTTCATTTAATTTATTGATTTTACTATAAACTTAACTAAAATCTTTAAAATTTGAGTTCATTTTCGATAATAACTTTCTAACTTAATCATCACTGTTTTCTTATTATTTTTATGATTTTCCATCATTAACATGTGAAGTTGTCTGTTGAGACATAATCCTCCCTGGGGAAACATCGCCAAGGAATACACTAGAATTACCATAATCAAGATGTCGTTATTAAATTATGTTATTTTATTGAAATATTTGCTCTTGTCTATTGGGTACTTTTACAGATTATTTTTACAAAGCTTCAGACTATTAAGAACCACTCAAATCAATAACCTTACTTCGATTCACAGGGACAGTAGAAAAAGCTGTATGAATAGGAGAATAACATTTTTTACTTGCATCTGATAATGCTCTTTGCTTTGTGTGGAGTAACAAACTATCCAAAGGAGAAAACTCTTGATTTTAAGATCTCGAGTTTTCCATGGAATTTCCCTTAATTTAACTTGAACTATTTTCAATGAAGTCACTGTAAACTGCAGGATCTACTTGTTTACTTGCAGAATTCTCCTGAGATTCATCAGCTTAGAGGTTTGATTTTTTCCTAGATGTGCAACACTTTTTGGGATAATTCTTGGTAGAAAGAAAACTGCTAACAATCATAAATGATTTGGATTCACTCAAAGAACTTATATTGGTTTGAGGAAATAGAACTCCCAACAAGATATTATTGCTTCTGTTACTGTTAACACTAAGAGTATTATTTAAATTTCTTGTGTCATTTTCCAAGCTATTTACTTCAATTTTAGGGGAGAAAGAATCATTTTCTAGCATTTTGAAATTGTAATTGTCAATTGTTGATTTTGTTACCTTTAGTTTTATTGGGTCTTAAGTTGAAGAGGAAAAATAAAAAGTTTATTATTATTGCTATTGGTTTTGCTCATCAAATGAGATTTCCTTAGAAAACTTATCCTTATTTACTATCTTATGCTGATTGGTAACTTTAAAAATATTGCCAAAATTCTTGTTATCACTCTTTTTTGAGACATAATTTCCATTTTTAATACCATCTTTGCTTGTTTCTTTGTTGATCAATTTCTAATGAGTAGAATTGAAAATTGTCTTTTGTGACTGCTTTTCAACCATATAAGATTCATTTTGTTGTTTATTTGCTTTTGATTATTCCTTAGTGTTACTATTATCCTTTCTTTCTTGTTTACTAGATGTCCTCGGAGGAGAGTGTGAATAATAAGACGTCATCAATAATCTTCTAATTCCAGTCAAAGCTGCTTTTTTCTTCTTTTTCTTGGGCTACTTTTCAACAGGCAGGAATAATCCTAGTTCCTTTTCATCTAGATTATCTCCACTAGGATCGCTATCACTTCCACTAGATATATCTTATGACCCATTACTTCTTTTGTAATTCCTTGAATCATCCTCTCTTAATTCCATATTTTCTTTTCTAAATTCCCCAAGAAATTCTTCATTTTATGGCCCAAATTTTTAGTAAATACTTTTCCCTAGACATTCTCCCATATACCGATAATCATCTTCTGTAAACTAAATAGAAGCTGATTGGCAATCAAACTTCTTTACAGGACCAAAAAAGGATGCTTCCATTGTGAAACTCTCAGAGATTTATAATTCTCTGAAGACAGTCTATCTAGAAGTTGATTCCTTTGATTTTGCCATTGAATAATTGCAATTTACTGTTTCAAACCAACTAGAGAGCTTTCTAAGAAGATAAGGTAATTCCATAACCTGAAAAAATAATCAAAAGAATAGGATAAATATTTGGAATGGGTTTTTTATTTGTTGTTTGTGGTTACTTGTGAAGATCTAGTTGTAAACTCCTTATCGTTGTCTTCTTTTCCTTTATCTTCTTGACATCCATACACAAAGAAGCCTTATTTCTTTGAATGTCCATGTAAATCGCAGTAAGCCATTACAGGATATTTTTGATTAAATTCAAAAAGTGTCTTTTTCACATAATATATTTCAGGATGAAATTCCTCACTTGGGTTCATCCATCTTCGATTCAAATCACAACCTGCTATTGAACACCTGTAGTTTCCAACAACTACTCCATCTGGATTTAGCATAGGAACGATTTTAAATACAAATTAATCTTTCAATGACATCGCCTCTTTGGTTTATCTAATAGAAATTTTGGGAAGAAAAAAATAAATTAGATTTTATAATTGGTTTTATAGATGCTTTACCCAAGTAAGAAGTTAATAAACCCTTCAACAATGAAGCTTGAGACTGTTTCTCCTGGATGGACTCTTGCTGTGAGAAATATCCCCATTTTCTATTCATCTTTGAGTTTTCCTAATGGTGTTTTCGGATTGGTGATTGTAAGTATGTAGAGATCATTTCCAAGGAGAGATGCACATAATGGTCTGATTGTAAGCGATTCATAGCTTTTATAAAGCAATTTTTAAAGGTATTTTTGTAAGTGTTAATATGTGTAAGGAACACTGTAAGCAAAATACGTAGTATCATTTTCTCTTTCAAACGAATATTCAAATTCCAAGAGATAAGACTGCTTAAGAGGATTAGTCTATCCTTCAGGATTGATTTAATTGTTAGAATCATTATTATTAATATTTTTATTGCTTTTGGGTTATTCATTAATGAAATTATTCAACTCAAACTCCAAATTCAATGGCTCAGATTGATTTAATAATTTCTCATTTATTTTATTAATTGTATAATTATTCTTCATACGCGCTTCTTCTTCTGAATAATATCTAATGTTATCTCCTGATTTATGCCATTAAATACCTTCATTTTCCAGAAGCTGTTGAGAAAATACAGAAACTTACATGCCATGTTGAAAAAGCGAATTCTTTTTATAAAACTTTCCAAGGATAAATTTGACATTCTGTTCCTTTTTTTAGTTTGTAACTCGAAAATAAAACCATTGAGTGTATCCACGGGTGTTTACATCTTGTTAGATTGTTAATGAATAGGTATTATGCTCGAGTTGAGAAACAGAAGCTAGATTTCCACTCTCGAATCTGCTTTCGAATTGCAAGTTGCTTGAGTTGGAAGAATAAAATTACGAAATTATTGGATTAGATTTACTATTCAAAGTAGCTTTTAAGGTTGTTAGATTCACAGTTATCTGTTTTTCTTATTTCTTAAACACAAGCTAGCAAGGTTATTGCGAAGGCTGCTGTTGTTACTGTTGCTGAGATAAAGGAAAATTGAACTATGCAAAATCCTTAAATGATTCTAATGGGATCTCTGAAAAACAATCTAATGGTTGAAGATTCTTTTTCATTGTTATTTCTCCTTGGCTTTCACACCCAATTAAACCTAGAGGATACAACGATTGCGTTGGTTAAAAGAAACTAACATTCTCAATCCCAGAACCAAAAAGCAGTGGATTAGCTTCAGGTAATTATTTGCTGATGGCTGTTTCTTTATCAGATTGTTTCTTCTCAGAAGCAAAAAGAGGTATCTTAACTTTTTCAATAGTAAGTTTAGAAGGGTCAGCACTATGTGAAGCTTAGATTTAATGCTAGCAAGGTGAGGCTTGTGTGTGAGAGAGGTATGATGAGTTAAACTATTTGAACTGTGATAATTCTGATTCTCTGGAGTCTTTCATGAAAATATTATTGTTTTGTAAATTAATATTGCACTTCTAACAAATGGATATTAGAGATTCATAATAATACAATAGTTCTAGAAAAGGGGGGGGGATATTTAATGCGTGATTAAATCAAAACAAATGAAATATACCTCTGCGGTTTACAGTTAATAAAAAGCTGTTTATTATTAAGAAGATCAAAAGTATCATGATAAAATAGAATCTCAAATAAATCGAAAGAATTTTTTTCTTTCTTCATAAATTCAATAGGGATAGAGTTGATCTATTCTTGGATCAAGATTACTTTGAATATTGTTATTCTTTAAAAAATAAATGGAAAATGTTGAAATAGCGGTTCAAAGTAAAGGCTATTAGACATATAATTTTTGAATATCCTTTGAGTAAAGTCTCCCATTTTAATGAGATTTTGAATGGTTTTTTTGAAACAAACAAATAAAAATAAATATTATATTTTGGTGCAAAAATATTAATAATTAAATGCTTTCGCATGTTTCTCCTCATAAGATCAAAAGAAGAGAATCTAAACCTAACAATTTCATCTCTTTTTGATTATTTACAAACGCGCTGCATCTTTCAGATTTTCAACTGTAATAATTAATTAATTCTCACAATTTCTGATTATTCGTAGATGCCTCTTAATAATGATTACAAAAGTCATTTTAACACAATATTAGCTTTATTTAAAACAAAAAGTAATAATTTTATTCTACTTGAATTTATTTTTGTTTATTTTCTTTCTCTTTTATGATCAGCTACCACGCTAAAGCAGTTTATGAAGAAAAAATTGTCTTAGCAAAGGAAAATTAAAAGAGGAAGAAGTTCTAATTTGATTTTGAATTTTCGAAATCAATCTCCAACCGGCCTTTTTATTGTGTTCCCTTAATCTGCCAAGAAAGACAGTTATTTATAAAAGTTTTGAGATCTTTTCAAAGGCAACTCGCTAAATAAAAGCCAAAAGGAATTCTTAGAAAATAATTTTTATTTCACTTCTTTAGCCACAATTCAGCTCTTTTTTAATAAAAAAAGATTTTTAATCTTTTCAAACCACATTGGAATATTCATATTTTTTCAGACTGAGTATATTTGCAGGAAGAAGTGAATAGAACTATTGCTTTTCGATGAATTGAAAAAATAAACGAAGACTAAGCAAATGTCATGTTTTCAAAGCGATAAAAAGGGAGTGGCTAGTTCGGATAAGATAATAAGAAAGAAAAAAGAAACAAAGACTTAGAGTTGTAAAAATTGAATTAGAAATCAAAAACAGGATCCGGTTCTATTATTTACTTCCTCCCCTCCTTAAACCCTACCAAATCACTCCCACCTTATGAAAAGGAACTCAATGAAGAGCGGATCAACAGTCACTCCTAGCACAATCAACCCAATACCGCCATATTAGCCTCTTAATACTATCTCTGCGAACAAGTTAATCTAGCAGCAATAAGAAGCAAACAGCATTTTCAACATTCTTTAACAAGATCAAAAAAAGACCAAAGCAACGAGAATCCAAAGCACAAGTACCCAGCCAAATATCCAGCAGCAATAAACACTTTCTAAAGTAGCTTTCCCACAAACATCCTCCTCCTCTTCATAGGTTAACCCTTCTAGTTCATTTTATGCATAGAGTTCAGTTCCTTCTCTTCCTCAATCGTATTCATCGAATTCTTTATTAGGAAGCACTTCCAAATAACCTGAACATCTTTCACTTCTCCAACTCAACTAGCGACTCCTTCTGTCAACTTAAAAAGCAGGATCTCTAAATCCATCTTCTTCCTCTTCAAGCTCCCAGCAAGCCATGCCTTTTTCTGTGTCTTCTTCTTCTAAATCTCCCGTCAATACTGCTCCAAGATCAAATACACAGTCCACACCAACTCAACAGAAAACCATTTCTCACCTGAACTCACAATCTAACCTTGGTCTCTCACCTAAGTTGCAGCCACCAAATAGCTAGAAAAGTGCATCAACTACAACATTTCACTCTCACCGCCCTTCTCTTGCTGGGTAACAATCCACTAACCCTCAATTGAATAATGAAAATCTCAACCTAAATCGCAGACATGATTCCAAGCCAGATCTTCAAAAAAAATCTTACTATTCGCAAGCAGAATCTCTAATAAATCCCAACAATATCCTCCGAGAAAACAACAATTTGAAAAACTTAATGCATTACAATCCAGCAGCACTTCACCCATCCATTCCCTCTAGCTCCTCGATCAAGGACTTTTCCATGAATCTAAATGAGTCTCTCACAAAACAGCTGAACTCAAAAAATCCAAGAAACAACAGTACCATCGTCAACCCTTCCTACAACACAGAATCCAGCCTAGCCATCGCTACAACTGCAGTCACTACTAATGGAAGCATCCAAGGAAATCTTCTCAAGAACTCCAATCTTTTATCTTCTTCTCCAAATGCACAATACACAAATCAACTTTCTTCAGAGAAAAACACCAGCTTTATCAGTGGAAATCGTACTCCAAAATCACCTTCCAACAGCAGCATCAATAACAGTTTATCAGACAAAAACAACCTTCATTTTCTCCTCCACTAAAATACTGCTCATTCACAAAACACTGATAACAACGATCTGCATACAAATTCCATTGAATAACAATCATCATTGTTCTAAAGCAATATCCTGAACACATCTGGACTTAGCACTATCACTCAAAGTAATCTCACAGACAGAGGAGCTGTGTTAGATCCTCCAAGCAGTTCAATAATGACATCTCCATAATAAACCGATGGAGGATTAGACTTTCTAGGATAAAAATGTTCAAATCATCCTGATAAAAAGGTAAAACAAAAAATAGATCTTTTAACTTCTTTATTGTTTCATATATCCTTCTTCTTTTGGTTTCTTTAGTATTAGGGCTAATTTAATTCCCTTTATCTCTCTTTCTCTCTGTTTCTTTCCCCCTTTCTTCTTTTTTCTTTTAACACGAATCTTTTTTTTAATTTCAAATTCAAAATCTTCTTTGAACTTTTTTAATTTTATTTTTTGTTTAACTGAATAATACCGTTTTTTCAACGTCTTTTTTGATCCCCCATGAAACATGTATCTTATCTTTTTTATTTCATTATTTCAAGGCAAAATACATCATTTAGAACCCTTAGTCCAGTAACAATCTTTATTGTTCTAAATGCGCAGTAGAACTATCTAAATTTGGCTTCCAGACAATTCATTTATCAGATTATGCCAAATAATAATCTTAATAATCAAACTAAACAGAATTTTCTTCTAATTCTTCAAATGAAATCTCCAAAATTACATCTCCTTCCCGCATGAATCTCACAAATCCCGCTGAAACAGAAACACAAATCAAATCAAAAGAAATCAACGGTTTCCTTCAAGTCATCGAAGAATAAGGTAAGATTACTAAGTTATTTATTTATATTTTCCCATAAATTTTATCTTAATCCTTTTTATAATATCCAAATTCTTTTAAAATAGGTGTAAAATGGTAAGAATTAAACCACGCCTTGCTGATTAAGAAAAAAGATGTAAGTAATTTCTTCGAGAGACAATAATCTCGAGTGGAAAATCAATATTGTGGATATTTTGAGTTATTAAATCAAATGCGTGATGCTACTCTCCAGAAACTCCAGTAAAACAAAGAAAAAAGTGTTTTAATCTACTAGCAATGGGAGAAAGAAACCAAGGAATCCTTGACTGATTTCATTAACATAAAAGCAGATATTGAAATGAATGCAGATAAGATTATCAATCTCATTTAAATGGATGATTTCGGTAGAATAATGGGCAGTTACTAAGAGAAACTTAGCAAAATGAGATAGTTCTTTAGCTCTATGGGGAATGAATGTGTAGATTTAATTAAATTCGATAATTAATCACCTCCACCAGTAGCACTCGCTCCATAACTGCAAAGTTCCTTTAGTCTACTCAATTTCAGCACAACATTAGTCAAAAAACGAGTCTCTGAGTTTATTTCCAATAAAAAACATTCCAACGATCATAACACTTCCAACAGCAGTCTCTCCCCTAATTTGAAGCACCTAAATGCCTCGAGATAGATCACAGAATCCGCTAGAGGATCCCTTGTTGGCAGTGAAATTCATTCGCATAATTTCACAAAAATTCAAAGTCCTTCAATGAATTCCTAATAATACCTGTAGATGAGTGAGAATCAATATGAAAACTACAATGTCACTTGCAATTCCCCTGTGAAAAACGATGGTAACTCTAAGTAAGATCAACAGAAAAAGGATGTCTACATGAGTTTTGGTAACAACAAAGAACTCAACAAAGCGATTCTCTAAGGAAAAAATCCTCCTTAATCTAGCAGTCAAGTGATTTCGCACTAATACCCTTCAGCTGGCGAGTCATTACAAGCTACACCCTTGCATAACAATGGAGTTTACATTCATCAAATCAAGCCACTAACGGATATCATCGAGAATACGAATGGTAATGAAGAAGATGATAAAAGCTAACCAAATACACCTGAACTCAAGTAACTCGATGATATTCCATCAAGAATTGGTACTCCTTCATAAACAGTCAATGGGTAGTTGTTAGATTAGCAAAAACCATTTAGAACATTATTCGGAGAAGAAGAAAATGGATCGAAGAATTAATTGAAAAAGGAAGCTGAAGAACAGAGAAACACTAGTAGTTCTGCTTCTTATTCTATTCCTTCTTCTTTAGAATAGCAATACGCTTAATTGGCATACCCTTAGCTCTAAAATTAGCAACTTAAATCACCTGGAAACAGTTAAAGTTCGTTTGTTAACGGATTAAAATAAGGATCCTCTGGAAGTACTAAATCTCCTAGATACAGCATCTACGACCCTGCAGAAGGTGAGAGTGATAATAGCTAGAACATTTATCAATATCATTATAATAATCTTTAAGTTCTCCCACTGAAAAACGACAACAATCAACTTGAAGATTACCTGCAAATTCTAGAAAAATAAAATACCCAATAATAGGCATAACAATAACCATAATAGTTTTAAGGAACTGTCGCGAATCCATTGAATTACTCGAATTATTCGGAGATTTCTTATCGTAATGATCTTCCATCGAATGCTAATAGTTGCTATGTATCTGCAAATTGCAGTCCAAACACCTCGAAGCTAACATCTTTCAATAAGCAGCAGAAAGAAGCATCAAGTTAGCAATAGCAGCAGTAGATATTTGATCAAATGAACTTGATACCTAATGAAGAAGATGTGGTTATTGTGACACATGATAAATAAGAAGAGATGGATAACCCACTTTTTTCTTCCCCTAGCTACAAACAATGAAAAATAGGGGGAAATATTTTATATGAAAAATTTATTGTTGTAAATTTATTTTATGTATCGATTTAAATAGAAGTATTTTGAATTAACAGTTATTTCTCAAACTGAGTTTTATCGAAAACCTTTATTTTTCATCTAGTTAAAATGATAATTGCAATATGAGAAGCTATGGTTTAATTAGAATTATTGTCAAAGGAGATCTTCGCTAAGAGCAACAGAGTCTCAAAACATTTTACTGGTCTAGTTTATTATAATCAAGACACTTTAGCTTTTAGAGAGGGAAGTTAAAAATAAGATAGGTTTGAAACAAGAAATTCTATTCAGTTTTAGATCAGAAATATCGAATCAATAACAACAAATAATGAATAAACAGTTGAGTCTGGATTTTTTTTTAATGGTAGAAAAATACAAAATAACTCAGTTTTTCTCAGGATATTACTTAAAATAGCAGCTGAACCATCTAAAAACAAAAAATTCAATATTTTTGAAGCAGACTAACTGGTCATAAAGTTTATTTTTTTTCCTAGATACCCATACTGGTCAATATTTAACTAAGGAAATAAATGTTAAATGCTATTTATTTCATTTTTTAATTCATGATAATAATTTTTCTAATTAACATAAGTGTGGCATTTACTTATTTTGATTTCAAAATCTAGGTAAATAATCAATGTATTGAAAAAATTAATTGTCAAGCATTTTTACTCAAACATAAATATTACTATTACTGACTAGAACTTAAACAGAGAATCATAATGGCAGATAAAATAAATAAAAACCAATTAGATTGAGGGATTGATAAAGCGATTTTGAATTATTATGAATATTACCAAGATGAGTTCAAATTTTTAAAGAAACAAAAACTAAGCTTGCATTTTATGGAAACCTTTCCAGTTAGGACTCTAAAACTAAAAGGAGGAAAATGCGGGAAATCAAAATTTAATAAGTACTTTCATTTGGAGTAAAATATTAGGGAGAAGATTTGAATTTAAATGAAAAACAAGAAAGAAGAAGACGAGTGTGTTCGTGTGATTTGATAGCTTTTCTAATTTACTTTTTGAATATATTATTTTAAATTTCATAAGGATTTTTCAAACAAAAAATACAGTTAATAATTAAGAGTTTTTTCAAGTTAAAAAATCACTTTTTAAATGAATTCCTCTGGGCTATTCACTGTCACAGGGTTAAACAATGTAGATAAACCTTAAGTCTAGTTAGATTCAGTGTCTTAAGCATCTCCATTTTTATTCTCGCTACTACAATAATCATCTTTATCTTAAAAATCAGGTGATAAAAGTAGTTCCTTATCAAGAAGAAGCAATTATGAAAATATTGCGATAAAACGAGATGATACCTTAGAAATATCTTCAAATAGCGATATAATTGGATAGAGAAAACACAATAGAGAACACAGTTACAGCAAAAAAGAAACTGACAATGCAGTAACTAGAATGCTGAATAAAAAGGAGAATGAATTGAAAAATTAAGTTCAGATACTTGTTTCTTGCATCAACAAGGCTTAGGAACAATGTCTGTAGCTCGAAAAGCAAGCAGACAACATTCGATTCACTGAAGAAACCAATTCAAAATCCTACCTCAAACAGAACGAAAAAAGAACAATTAAATTAGCTGAACTGAATCAGCAAATTGAATTCGCTGCTAATAAACTGAAATTTGAGATGATTTTGCAAGAGTAGCTGCAATAATAAGCAACACTTTTGTCTGAAAATGAAAAGCTCCATGAAATAATTGAAAACAATTGTTTAGATTAAAATAATAAGGAAAATACAAGTTATCTCAACAAAACATAGCAAGAAAATGAACATAATAATGATAATTAATTATCTAGTATTTCAGTGAATACTTCTAAATCAAACTTAGATCGCTTGAAGGATCTCATGAAAAGAAGCCAAATCAATGTTTAAAATCTTAAACAGATTATCGCCGGTTTTTAAATGTAGTAGTAAGATATTTCAGCGAATTCTATGGAAGAGGCAGATATTTACTAATCTGCATAGACAAACTTGCAATAGACTCTAAAAAACCTAAGTTCTTAATTGAAAGCTTCAAACTCCAGTAGAACCTAGCTCGAAACAGCACTTGTTACACTTTTATAAGCCCATTAACTAAACGAAAATATTGTATTCAAAGCGTTTAACATTGATTACGAATCAAAGCTGCAGTTACAAAAAGACAATTTCTCCTTAGAATATCTAGAATGTTGTAATTCTTCTGTCATTTCTACCATCAGAGACATCAACTCAAATAATTTTAGTACCCTCAAAAATTATGAAAATCAGTAAAAATAAAAATCATCAGAAAAAAGTTCAAGTCAATAAATTAACCCGAAATATGGTAGAATAACTATCGATATCAAAAGTCTATCGAATGTTGAACCATCAGTTTCCATATAAGGTTCTTAGATCTATTCGAAGTAGCAAAACAATGAGAGTTTTTACACTGAGAAAAATAATAATAATTTTGATAAAGAAAATATACCTTTTCAACCGAACATCTAAGTGAAAAATTCTTCGCATTAAACACATACACTCAACTCTAAACCTGTTTAATCTGATACTGACGTGAGTTTTACACAACCTCCCTCAAACTTTATCTTCGAAAAACTTAAATAAACTCCTAATAATAAATCTTTTTCTTCGGTCAACGCGCACCATAAAAACAATACTAATTCTATGACTTTTTCTTCTCAAAGCAACGCCAAATACAACAGCAATAGTTTAAGCTGTATAAATCAACCTGAAAGTAGCTTGAACTGCAGTAATACTAATAACAATATTTCACATGTTTCCTTTTTCTCACCTTCTCAAGAAAAATTTTCGAAATTATTTTTCTCACCCAGCAAAAAGGATTTTTCTTCAACTATAACTTTGCATCACAAGAAACAACCATCCAATTCATCTTTACTTAGAATTAATAGGATAGCTGCAGGAACCAATGGGAATTTAAGGTCTGCAGAAAAGTTTGGAAATTCTAAAGCAGATAATAATCTAAATTCAAAAGATTTTTCGTTTGTATGGCGTAATAAGGGAATTAGAAGGAGTAGAAGCAGCAGTAATTTGCAGAATTAGAATCGGAAGAGACCGGGATCAACTGAATAATCTTTGAATTAAGGAACTGATAAAAGGGAATCTCAGCAACCTTAAGCTAATTTGAAAATCTAAAATCTAGGGAATAATATTAACTATCTTCCTATTAAGAATAATGCCAGTTTAAATCGTCTACAAATGAGTGGACAAAATAACAACAACAACCCTCTTAGCTGCCATATCTCCAGCTGCTCTAGGAGAGTCCATTCAACTTATAGTTCATCATCGTAAACATCATCATCCTTTTAAAAGCTCCAAACTTTAAACGAGAGATTCACTTGTAATACATTCAGAGAATACTAAAATGAAGAATTCGTTCCTTAAGTTTTTAAGTAAACTAGTCATTTCAAGTAGGAAAATCATTAAGAGTAGGAAGATACCAACCTTAAAGTAATTGAGGGATAAGATTACAATTAAAAACATACTTTCACTTTGAATTCATAATAGAATAGGCCTATTATCAATAGCAGTGCTTACTAAAAAGATCATTATTATCCAGAAAATAACTAAAATTCTTTTTAATTAAACCCTTTATCTGTAAATAATCATTATGTCCCTCATCATCAACCAATGTTGTAACCAGTACTCATCTCTTTCAAACCCCCAAAAAATGCCTATCTTCATAACTCAAATTCTGCTAATGTCAGCTCCAATCAAATCGACACAAGTGGTCTAAATCTATTCACAAACCGAGAAAACAGCAATTCCATTATCCGACTTAACAAAACTCGTCAAAAATAACTCAACAATCAGAAATTATTTGACTAATTTCCTGACACCTCCAATACCAACTCCCGTTGTTTTGAGATCTACAAGATGCTGGGTAGTGCTCGTGAAAATATCACGAAAAAATAAGCTTATGATCCTCGCTTGCATTTAGGAAAACCAACATCATTTGGCTACACGAAAAGGATCATTAAATTTAACTAGATGAATAACATGCTTGAGTTTATTAGAGAAGAAAATTCATTTAACTCTAGTAAAAGAACTGTCGAATAAGCCTTTCAAAAATAACTAGTTAAGGAAATAACTCTTCCTTCAATCACTGAATCGATTTTAAACCTCAAATAGAGATATTCCAATCAAAGTGTGGATATGGAAAACTAAGGTATTCCTTAAAGACTTATTGACTAGAAGTATTTACCTTTTTCGATAGAGATATTTCGATTTGGGAAAATTGAATGCGTAGCTTCTTCTGAAGGAGATCTCAAGGGAATATTAGAAGCAACCGATAATCTATGTCAAAATGGGAATTGAGGGAGATTGGATTTTTAGACAGATCAAAATGCATCTCTAAATCACTCTGCTTTTCAAAGAGATTCATGAAATTTCCATTAAAAAGAAAAATAAAAAAACCTAATTGAATTTATTGTTGTTATCTTGATGACTCTAATAACTAATTGATAAATTAATGGTTTCATTGATTAACTTTGATCATTTATTCTTTTTTCTGCTAATCGTTTTTATAACTTAAGTTTCTCAGCAACTCCACATTCACAAAAGAAAAAAGATAAAATATAATATGGGTTAGAAATCAATGAAGAAGAAGAAGGTTTTATGAATCCATTGAAGACAGACAACGGAAGTTCAATCGTTGGCTTTCTGATAAATTTCCACTCTTTACTCAACTAAAGAATTAAAATGAAGAGAAAGCCTCTTTACAAATGGTCTCCTTTTTAATAAAAAGAGAGAGGATTTCTGGAGATAATCTATCAGAAAGTGCTTCTACAATAGCGAGAATTTCAGAGAGAGACAAGCAAGGTTCTTTTGTTTCAAGGGTGAAGTCCTTATTGAGAGTAGCTTCCAGCTAGATAAATTCTGTTTCGAAACTACCTCTTGAATTTCGGTACGATTGAGATTATCTTGAGCATTCAATTATGTATTCTTTTCGAATAAACTTTTCCAATATGTTGAATTCGATTGCATCCTGAACAACAATACTCTTCCTTCATTAATAATAGTCTATCAACCCATAGTTTACTTCTCAATATTTAAAACTTTAATCAAACAATTCAGTTATCCTATTTTTTTTTCTTCCAGATATTTTGGTGAGAGACTTATTTTTGGTGCACAAAATTAAAGAAAAAACTAATAAATAAACAAAATTCTAACACACTTCATATCTTTCTCTATCAACAAATTGTCAAGACAATATCACAGTACTCTTTCCCGTTTGATGGTGGAATAATTTCTGTAATGCGGAAGAGAGTAAATGGATATACTAGGTATTCTTTTTCATCGAAATCAGATGCTATGTCAATGAACTTTGGGCGATTATTAAAGAATTGATTTCCAGTTTTAAATTTATAGTTGAAAATCACAGGCTGAGAATCTGCGAATCCAGTATTTGTTTGGATGAAAACAGCAGCGATTTTCTTGTCTGTTGAGAATGAGCTAAAACCTGGAAGAGTAATAATACTATTGACTTTTATTAGGTCATTGTTGAATTGATCATCTGGAATCGTTGATCCCCTGTAGAAATCATAGACAATTGGGACTGAATTCTCCACTGGTCTTTTGATTATTGAATCAGGGGAATCGTCATAGTAGTACAGCGCAATCAAGAAAAGGTCAATAAAGGGCTGCATAACCTTAATCAAATCTTCGTTCATGATATTCAGTGTAGAATTTAGAACATTATAAACAGGAATCGTTGAATTTTCTTCTGAATAGAGCTTCATCAAAGATTTTGAAAGTTCTACGTTATTTAACTGTGTTATTTAGAATAATTTCTCGATTTCGTCTGGAATATTGCCCATTTTCAATATTAATTCAGGCCTCATCCGAATCCCTTTGCAAATTATCAGATCCTTAGCTCGCTTGAAAATATCCTTGTAGTTAATTTTATTAGGATGCAGCTCCGCTAACGATCTAGAGCTCCAATCATTTTGAGAAAAAGAAGAAAAGCTATTTTTAGCGGAAACCGAAAGGTATGCATCCAACTCAGCTAGAGGGATGACTCTTTTAAAGTCTAGAGGGACAACTAAGTTTTTAACTGCATCCATCATTTCTGAATAATCAATAGTCATGCATCGCAGTAATCTAGATTCATCTTTCAACAAACCTTTGAGGTTATCGAACCCTGATTATCCACAATAGATTACAACTCCTCTCAATCGAAGATTTTTTTTATTTTATTTTAAAAACTGAAAGTGATCTCCATCCCCATATTGGATATTTGGACCTGCTGCAGCTGCACTCAAGATGACCACTGTCGGAAAGTCCTTTAATTAGATTACATCTTCTTGGAATTTCTTGTTGTCAGTGTAATATCTTACAATAACATCACCCTTGTAGTCCTTTTCGAGTTACTAAAGTTCTAATGAATTATTGGATTGTTTTGAGTCCATCCAGAGAATATGCTTTTTCGTAGACATGAGAGCTTAACTGTGAAGAGTCTTAATGTTTCCCATCATTTCTAAGATTCGATTTTTGATTTCCACCATTTTTTCGGGGGTAGGATTCAAGCTGGCTTTTGATAGAGCCATAGCATTTTTATTCGATTGCTTGATAAAGGAATGATATTTCAGATACAAAGTCTTTGTTTAGCTATCAGAAATGGCAGTCTTGAAATTCTCCAGATCTTCAAGCAATGGGTAGAGTTCGCTGAAGATCTAAAACAGCGGAAATGCTTATTAGGTTCCTGCCGTCTATTTGGATATTTTAAAAACTATTTGATCAATCTTATCTTCAATAGTCAAATGTTTGACTGCTTCCAATTACTGGCCTTAAGCCTTCCATTGGTCTTTTTGTTAGCTCTGGTTACTTTAGGAGGAATTTTGTTCCATGTTCTTTCTTTCTATCTCTCTCTCTTTTTGAGGCTGATTTATTAGAAATAAGAAATGTTTTTTTTAATAATTAGATTATTAAATTTGTTGTTCGGGGCCCCCTTTTCAACTCAAAAGCAAGAAATAAAGGATCATGAATGATAGATTGAGAAATTTTTTAGAATATTAAGAAGGCTAAAAAAATAGATGTTATTTCAACCATACATCCACAAATAACAAACTTGTCCTTGAAGTGTTTGGAGATAAATAACTCTATCAGATGTCATAATTGACATAATCTCATTCAGTTTGAAACAATGAAAATTCTGTTTTATTTTCTAGTTATTTTTATCTCATTTTTCTCTTAAAAATATCTCTTCTTTGTAAAGGTTCAAGCATTTATTCTCTCCAGGTTCTAT
>Ga0302285_10000160_pt1 | contig 40355 bp, 33 predicted proteins | sample III_Fen_E2_2_FD_200455 | JGI IMG/M metagenome (GOLD analysis project Ga0302285, IMG submission 200455) | Peat permafrost microbial communities from Stordalen Mire near Abisko, Sweden - III_Fen_E2_2 | ecosystem: Environmental > Terrestrial > Soil > Wetlands > Permafrost | place: Sweden: Abisko... | reverse complement strand
GATGATGGAGAGGTCTAAAACTCCCCCACCAAAAAATAAAATAATTAAGTGAATACACACCAGTACGTTAATAGTTTGGAATTGCAGGTTGTTGCTTGTTATTTAAAGGGTTGTGATGATCTGTTCTGATTTTATGACTGGTAATTTTTCAATAGATACTTCGCTTGTAGTGTCTAAATACTACCAAAAATAGAATATGACAACTGATTTAGACCGTCATAGTGTTACAATCAGATAAAATTTATTAAATTTGCCACACGTAATTCTTTTCTCCATCCTTCCGTATTAGTTCATCATTAAATAAAAAATGAGATTGCCAGTCGTTGGATCATTTGTACATTTGAATAAACTTTTTATCCCGATGGGCGATGGCGAGTTATATAATTAAGTTGAATAGAACCTTTCATTCTTTCGTAAATATTTACAATCTATAATTTGAATTGCATGAAAATTTTATTGTTGTGTTTAGTAATATTTTATTCAACTACAATATCAGCACAAATTAATTATGAGTCTTATCTTCATAAAAATGATAGTATTGTTCAACTGAATGTAGGTAAGCAGTTTCCTTCTTTTACGGTCCAGACTTTAAATGGAAAGATTATTTCAGATAAAGACTTGTTGGGTAGAGTTACAATTTTTAATTTCTGGTTTCAATATTGTGCACCATGTATTGCAGAATTTGATGCACTTAATGCTCTATATCAAAAATTCAACGATAATCCGGCATTTCAATTTATCTCTTTTACAAGTGATTCTGCTGAAGCGGCAAATGAATCTGTGATCAAATACAAATTATCCTTCCTTGTATGTCCGATTACTGAAAAAGAATGTTTTCGTTTGAATTTCAATGAAGGATTTCCTGCAACGATTATTGTAGATAAATCAGGTAAGATTGTTTTAATAAAATCAGGAGGATCAATAGAAAAAGATAAAATTGAAATAGATATTCAAAAACTTGCTTCCATAATAGACAGATTATTATAAAGAATTGTAATGCCAGATTCAAAACAGGAAAGGTTATTCCATAATTGAATTTCAATGTGATTCAATGAGATTTACTATTGAGGAAAAAAGTTCGCAACAAATAAATACTCCTTTCTTCTTGATATGTCCATCATTAAATAAGAAAAATTGGATTGTGTGAGGCTGGAATATGGGCATAGATTTAAATTTTATCTTTGGCAGGTTGATGTTATTATATGCTGCAATTGTTTGGAATTAAGAGTTATGCGGATTACAAATCCTAAGAATACAAGAGCTGAGATTGCAAATCTCAGCGACAGTCCAGCTCATTTGTACATCTTGTAAAGTTGTATATCCGAAGGGAAAGGGCAACCTGCATTTTAAAAATATCAGCATTAATCTGTATTTCTCGGTCGAGGGCTCCCACAATATCAACGCGCGTTATTTCTTTCAACGATTCTATTTTATCCTGGACGATTTTGGCGTAATGTTTCAGTTTGTCCAGGTCATAATTTCCTGAGATATTGAGGTACATTACCGGCAATTCCGAAAGGTCAATATCCATGATGTCTGAGATTGAAACAATAGGAGGTATTGAAAAACAAAGGGAAAAAACCGGAACAGCAGATTTACAAACCTATTATTTACATCGTGATTATTTGGGAAGTATCACTCAAATTTCCAATAATAATGGTAATTTAGCCGCCGAATACAGCTATGATGCATGGGGACGCATGAGAAATCCGTCAAACTGGCAAGTATACTCCCAAGGGACACAGCCTGCCATGCTATACGGTGGACGTGGTTATACAGGGCATGAGCATTTAAACCAGTTTGGATTAGTTAATATGAATGCCCGGTTATATGACCCATTACTGGCAAGATTCCTGGCTCCAGATCCATTTGTAGGTTCGGGAATGACAAATGATTTCAATCGGTACATTTATTGCCTTAATAATCCATTGATGTTTACCGATCCTAGTGGTAAATCATGGAAAAGTTTCTGGAGGGACTTTGGAAATGCTTTTGTTCGTGATTTCAAGAGGACATTTTGCGGTGTTAATGGTTTTGAATTAAGAGTGAACTCAGGAGGCGGCTTTTCTTTAAGTGCGACACGTGGAGGAACTTCTTTTGGACCATCAATTGGAGGTAACTGGAAACAAACACATGTTGATTATAATCAAATTGTAAGTCAAAGTGCATATGAGGGTGTAAATAGCTTATATTCTAGTATAGGAGGAGTTGATGCTAGTAATAGTGATCACGATATAAACCTTTTAGCAAAGGATTTGAATCACTTTACGGATGCACAAAATGGTTTGGATATTACATTTGGTAAAATGCTGGATGACCGTTCATGGGGAGGTGCACAGTTAAGTATTTCATATACAGGGAATGTGAAGTTGTCTCAGGCTCGTTGGCAGCAAACCGTTACAACAGATTGGCCGTTGTTAGATGGTAAGTTTAGTAGAGAATTTAGTTTTACCAGCAGACAAATAGGTAGAATGACAACTTATCCTGACAATAGCCTTTCAAGTCCGAATAGTTTGGACTATTATTCTCAGAGTGAAATGAATAGTAGGATAATTGGAGGATATACTGTTAATTTTACTGATACTCCACGTAGACCATTATATAATCGAGCATCTACTTACTGGTATGCTAACTTAACTTTGATTAATAATGATCTCCCATTGTTTACAATTAATTATGGTTTCAGACTTGACTTTTCTATTATACATCTAATATATTTTAATTATTATTTCTATCCTCAATATTAAAGAAACAAGACCCATGAAAAAATGCTTTATATTTCTATTTGTCCTTATTTGCATTCTCAATATTAATGCAGAGGGTCATCGTTCAATTAGGAGATCCAACCCGAACTATAAAAACTTAAAGGTGTATGTTAAGGTCCTTGAGCGTTATGGGCTGAGCGATTGTTATTTGGCTCAAATAGACATTTTGAATACAGGCAATTCTATTGTTTCTTTTCGTGAAACAACATATGGTTATACTTGGATATTTGTTTTTACTGCTGGTGGTATTAAGTTTATTACTGAAGATGAACGTTTATATTATGAAAAGAAAATAGCTGACATACCACCGAAAAAGGGAGTAGACAAAAAAGTCAGAATTTTACCGCACACTAAATATTCAATAAAAACGCAGTTCTATATAAGAAATAGAGAGCTTTTTCTAAAAACCAATAAAGATCTTAGAGTGGTGTTTCTTTACAATGATGCAAATTTGGGATTTGGAGAAGATGTTACAGTTCCAAAAATCATTAGTGAAAATGTAATAGATTTTAAGTGGTAAATTCTTATCTATTTAGTTGCCTAATGCACTTCAACCGTGCTTCCGTTTATGTCCATCGTTAAATAAGAAAATAGGATTGTAAATAGCAACGAAACTAAGATTATGACTTTTTAGTAGATTAAGTTTGCAAATTCGCAAAGGGTGTAGTATGATGCAAAACAATAAAGTGAGGATTTCATTTCGGTGAAGTCCTCACTTTTTTAGTTGTACCAGTTCAAAGCAATCTGATTTCGTGAAATTGAGTGCCTTTAAAATAACCAGCCACTTTAAATAATACAATTATTACAATTTAGATCAGTTAAACTTTTAGTGCCTGTTTAAACAAGGGAATTCAAAATTCACATAACCTGCATTTAAGGCTTATGAATGGTCTCGTTTTATATGAAAACCCGCTTTATCTTTGCTGCGTTGTAAGAAGAAAAGACGTCGTTCTCCGGAAGACAGAGTTATTTTGTTATTTGGAAGATACAAGATGAACAAAATGGAATATCAATTTTAGCTTCAATTGGTTGTAACATTCTTTGAACAATAACTAAAATTCTTTGTTGCTACCGGTATAGAGATATGAAATGCATTATGGGATAGATGCAGGAATCTGAAAATCAGTACGGATTACTAAACACAAAAAGAAAAATGGGAAAGCAGGATTATACCTATGTTTTTACAACGGATATCACTCCGGTTGAAGCATTGGATGCCATTAGCCGTGTAACGGAATGGTGGGCATCGGACTTTGAAGGGAGTTCATTGAAATTGGATGATGTTTTTACTGTTCATTTTGGAGAGGTTTCAGTAACTTTCAGGATTGTTGAAGTAGTGCCCGGTAAGAAAATTGTGTGGTTGGTAACCGATTGTAACTTAACCTGGCTTCAGGATATAAAAGAATGGAACGGCACCCGGATAGAATGGGAAGTATCAACTGTAAACAATGCAACACAGATCAGTATGACACATGTTGGGTTGGTGCCTGGAATAGAATGTTACAACGATTGTGAAAATGGATGGAACTTCCATATTGGTACAAGCTTATTTAAACTCATTACGGAAGGTGTAGGAATGCCCGATGTAAGTACACGTAAATAATGCAATTTTGTACGCGATATAATCGATATTATACAAGGTACGACTTTTCTTGATTTAGTATAAAAAACATCGTCTAAAAAATAAAACCATGGAAATTAAATGGATTGTTATTGTTCTTGTTTTAATTTGTGTAGTTGGTTTGGTTATTTACCTGATTGTGCAAAATGAGAAGGATAAAAAAGACTTGATGAAGGAATTGAATGAAACAGAATCGGGAGACGAGCCAAAACCAAAAGAAGAGGAAGAAGAAATCTAACGACAGCACTTGCTTCCGCATTGACAGATATAAATAATTAATAATTAACAATTAAGGAATCGTAGATATTTATAAGCTGCCGGATTGATGGCATTAACTGATACTGACCAACTTTAAAAGGGAACAAGGATAATTGAAAAATTATGGTTGTTCCCTTTTTCAATAAAGGGTAACCATGCCGGGATTAAATATTGATCGGGTATATTGAATATTGCGGGCTCTATCCCGCATCGGAATGATGCCTGTTTGAAATAATACGTGATAAAATGTGTGAATAATATAGCTTTTTTCGAAAATTTGTAACAAAAGGCACCTTAAAAGTGTTCAAGAACATATTTGAGAGCTTTAAGTAATTAATAATTAAGAATTAAAAATTAATAATTTACAGATTGCTGACAAGTAGGTACTTATGCGTTTCACATATATCATTAAATATCTAAGATTACTTATTTAATCTGGAATGAATTAATATAAAAATAAAAGATCATGTTTACAATAGCTATATTGTTACCGGCAGCATTCTTTTTTATTGGCATATACATGAATTTTCATTACTCCGGAACAAAGGGGAATACAATCATTACGATCCGAAGCATCTCACAATATTGCCTGGCAATGACTTTAGGGATTCTGTTTTTGTCTTCATGCAGTGAAAAGAAAATAGTAAAAACAGACACACCCAAAGATTATTCGGTTCTAATACTGCAACCACGTCCCACCACCACTTACAATGATTTCCCGGCTACCATGCAAGGGGAAAATATCGTTGAAATAAGGCCTATGGTGGATGGTTACCTGGAGGAGATATATGTGCAGGAAGGTGCCATCGTAAAAAAAGGACAGTTGCTTTTTAAAATAAAAAACCCGATATACGATCAGGCAGTTGTCACCGCAAAAGCAGCCATAAAGATAGCACTTGCCGATGTCAACACTGCCAAAATGGAAGTAGAGAAAGTCCGCCCGTTGGTGGATAAAGAAATTGTCAGTAAATATGAACTGGAGTCAGCCATTTTTACCCAGCAGTCAAAAGAAGCGGCCCTGGCACAGGCCTATGCCACGTTAGCCAATGCCAATACCAATTTGGGATATACTACACTTCGCAGTCCTCAAAACGGAGTTATAGGTACCATTCCGTATAAAAAAGGTGCACTGGTTACCAGTAATACAGCAAATCCACTTACTATCCTTGCAAATACAGGCAATGTATTCGCTTATTTCTCCTGGAATGAAAAAGTACTGCTTGCATTTATGAGTAATATTCCCGGCAACTCCTTGCAGGAAAGGCTGAGTCATCTTCCGCCTGTTGTCCTGTTATTGGCCGACGGGTCGGAATATCCGGAGAAGGGAAGGCTGGAAACAGCAAGCGGATTAATCAATACAGCAACCGGTACTGCCAGCTTTAAGGCCATTTTCCCAAATCCAAGAGGATTCCTGCACAGTGGAGCCAGTGCTGTGGTAAGGTTGTATCAGAATATAGATGCTGCATTGCTGGTGCCTCAAAGTGCGTCGTATGAGTTGCAGGACAAGCATTTTGTCTATACCCTTACGCCCGGTAACCTTGTCATGAGCAGGGCGATAGTATCCAGACCCACCAATGATGGGCAGTTCCTGATTGTGACCGACGGATTAAAGAAAGGAGACAGGGTGGTGTTGAACGGAACGAACCTGAAAGACAGTACACTCGTAACGCCGAAGTTTGTAAAGACAGACAGCATTTATAGCCAGATTCAAAAAAGGTAAAAATCTATATTTCTTATGCTAAAGAGATTTATTGACCGCCCTGTTTTGAGTACCGTAATATCGGTATTAATTGTCCTGCTGGGTATTCTGGGAGTCTTGAAACTTCCTATTGCCCAGTATCCGGATATATCACCACCCACTGTTCAGGTATCAGCCACGTTTTCGGGTGCCAATGCAGATGTAGTACTGAAAAGTGTGATTGTACCCCTGGAGCAGCAAATCAATGGAGTCCCCGGCATGACGTATATCTCTTCCACAGCCTCCAATACGGGTGCAGCCAATATAAGCGTTTATTTTGCGGTAGGTACCGATCCCGACCAGGCTGCAGTAGATGTGCAAAACAGGGTGGCTGCTGCTACCAGTTTATTGCCTCAGGACGTGATAAAAACAGGCGTTACGGTGCGGAAACAACAAAGCAGCAACCTGTTGATTCTGGCAGTTTATAGTACTAATCCGGTGTACGACGAGAAATTCCTGCAGAATTATGCAGCCATCAATGTGATACCCCAATTGCAACGGGTAAAAGGGGTGGGAGCGGCCTCTGTATTTGGTACTGTGATGACTTATTCCATGCGTGTTTGGTTGAAGCCGGATATCATGTCGGTGTATGGCATTACTGCAGCGGATGTTACCAGTGCGTTGAACGAACAAAACGTAGATGCGGCACCCGGACAGTTTGGGGATAATGACAACCAGACTTTTCAATACATCATTACCTATAAAGGCAGGTTGCAGACACCCGAAGAATTTGGAAATGTCATTATCAAGTCCACCGGAGCCGGAAGTTACCTTCGTTTGAAGGATATTGCCAGACTTGAATTAGGGCAACAAACCTACACCGGGTCCACGCTGAACGATGGATATAAGGCGTTAGGCATTGCAGTGGCCCAGTCACCTGGGAGTAATGCCCGGGATGTAGTGAATGATTCCAAGCAAGTGATTGAAAAAGCGGCACTCTCCTTTCCAAAAGGGGTTAAGTTTGCTTATCTGGTGGATATAAACCAGTTTCTGGATGCTTCGATCGATAAAGTGCTTCATACCCTGGTGGAATGTTTCCTACTGGTGTTTTTAGTGATCCTGATCTTTCTGCATGACTTCCGTTCTACTCTGATTCATGGTATTTCCGTTCCGGTAGCCATTACGGGAACATTTTTCTTTCTTTACCTTTTTGGACTAAGTATAAATTTGCTGACCCTGTTCGCCCTTGTGCTGGCAATCGGTATTGTGGTGGATGATGCCATCGTGGTGGTGGAGGCGGTTCATACCAAACTGGAAAACGGGTACCAGTCTGCCCATAAGGCTGCGGTAGATGCCATGAGTGAAATTGCCGGAGCCATTGTATCCATTACCTTGATCATGGCATCGGTGTTTATACCGGTAACTTTTGTGACAGGATCTGTGGGAGTCTTTTACAAGCAGTTTGGTATTACCCTGGCTATAGCTATCCTTCTATCGGCAGTAAATGCACTGACGCTAAGCCCATCCCTGGCGGCACTGGTATTAAGACCACCTAAACCGGTAGATGAGAATATGAAGCAAACCTTTGTGCAACGATATGGTATCCGTTTTGATGCGGGTTATGAGGTGGTTAAGAATAAATATGTTCAGATCGTCCATTACCTGTCCGGAAAGATATGGATTGTCATAGTCATTGTTGTCGTGTTTAGCGGAGGCTATTATTTACTGACCAAAACAACACCTTCCAGTTTTGTGCCGAATGAAGATATGGGTACAGTTTTTATAAACATCACACTTCCACCGGCTTCTACCATGGCACGGGTTAAGATGGCAACCGCCCGGGTGGATGAAATAGCACACACGATACCCCAGGTGGCACATACCCTGCAAATTATCGGACGAAATATTATCAACGGCAGCGGCAGTGCATACGGCATGGTGGTATTACGGCTAAAGCCCTGGGGGGAACGACCGGGAGTAAGCAACACAGATGTAATTCAAACGCTTATACAAAAAACATCGAAGATAAGGGGAGAGGAGATTCGTTTCCTGTCGTTACCTACAATAACAGGTTTTAGTGTCAGTGGCGGATTTACCTTTGATATCCAGGACAAAGGAGGTCGTACTCCTGCCGAATTTTATAAGGTATCACAAACATTTCTGGCAGCGTTGAATAAGCGTCCTGAAATACTGTATGCCACTACCGCTTACAATCCAAATAACCCGCAATACCTGTTGGATGTAAATGTGGCAAAGTGTAAGGACGCAGGGGTTTTGGTAACGGATGTACTGTATGCCATGCAGGTGTATTACGGCAGTTTCTATGTTTCCAACTTCAACGAGTTTGGACAGCAGTATCAGGTAATTTTGCAGGCGGATACAACATACAGGGCAACTCCGGCGGGACTGGATAAGATAGGTGTACGGACAAGCTCAGGCTCTATGGCTCCTATCAATGAATTTATAACCCTGAAGCGGATTTATGGCCCTGAAAATATTACCCGGTTCAATCTGTTTTCATCCATATCGGTAACTGGTTCCCCTAAACCGGGTTATACAACCGGGCAATCTTTGGTTGCAATCAGGGAAGTGGCAGACAAAACCCTGCCTGTGGGATATGGATATGAATATTCAGGTATTAGTCGTGAAGAGGAAAACAGTGGCTCACAAACCCTTTATATATTTATCTTAAGCCTGGTGTTTGTTTACCTTTTACTGAGCGCGTTGTATGAGAGTTACCTGTTGCCTTTTGCTGTGCTTTTGTCATTACCGGTAGGTTTATCAGGAGTGTTTGTGTTTGTAAAATTATTCGGGCTCGATTATAATATCTATGTGCAGATTTCGGTCATTATGCTTATTGGGTTACTATCAAAGAATGCTATCCTGATAGTGACGTTTGCCCAGGAAAGGAGGCAGAAAGGCATGTCTATACTGGATGCAGCCGTGGAAGGTGCAAAGGTGCGTCTACGGCCTATTTTAATGACTTCATTCGCATTTATTTTTGGGTTAATGCCTTTGATGTTTGCATCAGGAATCGGTTCCAACGGGAACAGATCAATCGGGACAGGTGCTATAGGGGGAATGGTTTTTGGAACATTGCTTGCAGTGTTTGTAATACCTCCTTTATTTGTTATTTTCGAAACATTACAGGAAAAACTGAGCGGTAAAAGTAAACCCGTTGAAGAATTGGAAAATGATACCCTGATGGATGCAAAAGAATGATAGTAATGACTCATATCCAAAGAATGACTTACAAAGAATAATTAAGATACCCTGAAAAAAATGGGTTGAAGAAAATAATAATTCCATGAAACGGATAAATAAAATAGGACCGGCTAAAACCAAATGGCTTATCCTGATGGCAATTCTGGTTGTAGCTTCATGTAAAGTTACAGAAGAACGGAAACTTACAACAGGACTGGCAGATAGTAAGCTGTACCGGGATGTAAATACAACTGATACCACCACCATCGCAGATATCCCCTGGAAACAGATGTTCCGGGATTCATTATTGCAGCATATCATTCAGGAAGGCATTGATCATAACCTGGATATGAAAATTGCCGTTGACCGTATAAAACAAGCGCAGGCGAACCTGAATCAAAGTACAGCAGCCTTATTCCCATCCCTGGCAGTGAATGCCAGCGGTCCGTTGGTTAGCTCATCCAACCTGAACGGTACGTTATCTTTATACCAATTGTACGGCAGTGCCAGCTGGGAAGCGGATATCTGGGGAAAACTGAGAAGAACTAAAAGGGCAGCACTGGCATCATTGCTTCAAAGCGAAGCGTACAAAAGAGCTGTGCAAACACAACTGGTTGCTGATATTGCAACTGATTACTATGCTTTAATGGCGTATGATGCCCAGTTGCAGGTGACATTAAAAACTGTTGAAAACAGGATGCTTGATGTTGAAGTCATGAAGAAATTAAAGGAAAGTGATGTTGTAACCGGTGCTGCGGTTGTGCAGAGTGAAGCCAACCGATATTCAGTAGAAGTCACCATACCGGATTTAAAACAAACTATCCGGGTAGCCGAAAATACATTAAGCATTTTACTTGGTCGTAACCCCGGTGACATTGAACGTGATAGCCTGAATAATCAGCAAGTGTGGACAGGGCTACAGACGGGAGTGCCATTTCAGTTGCTGGCAAACAGACCCGATGTTCAGCAAGCCGAATATCAATTACGCTATTTCTTTGAATTAACCGGAGCAGCTAAGACTTATTTCTATCCGACATTGACTATTACGGCAGAGGGAGGGTTTGCCAATGGGAATATATCGAATTTGTTCAACCCTGGTTCTTTGTTTGGGCAGGTTCTTGCAGGATTGGTTCAGCCGGTGTTCAACCATGGGTTAAATCTGCAACGGCTCAGAGTGGCACAAGCCCAGGAGGAAGAATCCCTGGATACGTTTAAAAAGACATTGCTGAATGCCGGGATGGAAGTTTCAAATGCTTTATCAAGTTATCAGACTGCAACTGATAAATTGAAAATCCGCGAGCAACAGATTGCTTTTTTACAAAAGTCAGTGGATTTTACCAAAGAACTTCTTAAATACTCTGCACATACAAATTATACCGATGTGCTTACTTCCGAACAAAGCCTCCTGGCAGCTCAATTGAGCAGTATTAGCGATAAAGTTCAACAATTACAGGCTGTTATTTCCTTGTACCGTAGTTTAGGAGGAGGATGGAAGTGAGCTGATACTTGCTTGTTTAAAGGGGCTTCGTAAATATTACGTGATAAGTATTCTACATGGTAATTAGAAAACAGGTTGAAAATAAAAGCTAACTCAATCTAAATAAATAATCGTAGATATTTAATTATCTATTTGCTAATCTATAAGTATTTGCGTGTCAGTTATCTGTCAATTATGAATTATGAATTATTAATTTTTAATTATTTATATGTGTGAATCATATAACTTTTATCGAAAATTCTGTAACAACAACCATGTTAAAAACACGGACCTTTGTCTGACAAAACGGATAGATTTCTATTTGTGCCTGATTGAATCTTATATAAATTGAAAGATGCGCGTAAGACATCTGAATTAATAATTTTCAACATCAATAAATTTACACTCATGAAAACAACAAAAATTCAAAAAGTATTGATTGCCATGGATTATGATGAAACATCGCAAAAGGTGGCAGAAGTAGGTTTTTCGCTGGCAAAAGCCATGAATGCTGAAACAATATTACTTCATGTGATTTCCGAACAACCGGTGTATTATTCAACGTATACCTATATGCGTGAATTGCGGGTTGATATTCTTGGTGATTTAAAAAAATCTACTCAGGAATTTCTGGATAAATCAAAAAAATATCTTGGAGATGACTCAATTAAAACCATACTGAAAGAAGGTGAAATTGCTGAGACGATATTAAATACCGCTAAAGAATTGAAAGCAGATGTTATTGTAATGGGATCGCACAGTCGAAAATGGTTGGAAAATATCATTCTGGGAAGTGAAGCGGAAGATGTGTTGAAGAAAACAACTATCCCGCTTTTTATTGTACCGACAAAAAAACAGGCAGAATAATTTCAATGAAAACGGATATTTGCTTTAGATAAGATCTAAGTGAAAGGCAAATAATAACGTTACTGTCTACAAGAAATAATAATAACGAATTTAATCAACAAAAACAAATATAATGAAGAAAGATAAACTGGAAAAACTGGCAACCGAGAAAAATAGTCCATGTGTAACGATTTCAATGAATACTCACCGGACATATCCTGAAAATCAAAAAGATGTGATCTTGTTGAATAGCCTTCTTACAGAAGCTAAGGAACGTGTTATTAATGAATTTGGTAAACGCTCTGTAGCTGATTTATTGGAAAAAATGGATCAGATAGAAAAGGAAATTGACGTAAATTTCAATCTGGATAGTTTGCATATCTTTCTTTCAAACTCTACAAAAGAAATAATAAAGTCAACCTGGCCATCCATGCAAAGTTCGGTTCATGTGTCAGAAAGCTTCGCTGTAAAACCACTTATCAAAGCGTTTAACAGAACAGTCGAATATATGATTCTGAAACTTACAAAATCAGAAGTCAGGTTGCTGCTGGCCATTAATGATGGTATCGTAGGCGAAATAAAGAATGATGATTTCCCTTTCATAAATAGTGTTGATGAATCAACTGACAGTGAAACAGTAACAAATGGTAAGCAGGCTGAAAATCTCACCCGTGAGTTTTTCAATAAAATAGACAAGGCTGTGGTGAGGGTGAACAATAAAACAGATATGAAATGTGTGGTGATTTGTACGGATGACAACTATAACCGATTGTTGAAAGTTGCTGATAAACCTTCTGTGTATCTGGGATGGACAAATATAAACTATAATAATATAACCGGCCATTCAATAGCGCACGACACGTGGCAGGTAGTTAATGTTCAGCAGAAAAAAGGCAGGTCAGAAGATATTAAGGAAATGCAGGAAGCCGTTAGTAAAGGAAATGTCATTACTGACTTATCTGAAATTTACCAGGCAGCTAAAGAAGGCAGAGGAGATCTGTTAATTGTAAATGACAATTTCCATCAGGCCGTTCGTGTTACCGGACAGTTCTCATTGGATTTAGTGACTGATGTTACGTTGCCGGGTGTAATTGATGATATCACCAGTGATATTGCCTGGGATGTAATTTCTAAAAAAGGACGTGCTATATTTACAACTCAGGAAGAACTTAAATCGTTGGGTGACATTGCCCTGAAGGTGCGGTATTAGTAGTTGTATAAAATGGATCTATTTTTAAACGAGAAGCGTAAACCCTGGAATATGGTTGATTTTAAAGTAATAAATCAGTTGCTTTTGAACCGGGGATTGTCTCTTATGAAAATAGCAATCTATTTTGTCAGGGTTATCTGATGTAGTATTTCAATTATATAGTTTTAGAGAATACCAAACAAAAAATCAATATTACAATTGTTTTTTTGTTTGGTATTCATTGATTTATTTGCTTTAACCCGATCAATAAATATTCGAATTTCAAATGAAAACACATATTGAGAAAGTTTTTACTGTTTTAAAAAATGCTTTTAAAAGCTGGTTTGAGAAAGATCCGTTTCGTGAGAGTTCAGTGATAGCCTATTATGCCATTTTCTCACTGCCCGGGCTGCTGGTAGTTGTTATGACTCTGGCAGGATATTTCTTTGGCCGTGAAGCTGTAAACAATCAGGTGGCAATTCAGTTTACCTCCACGATGGGAGCCGAAACTGCCAAACAAATCCAGGATATGATTATCCAGGCCAGTAGATTGAGGAATTCGCTTATAGCAACAATTATAGGACTCGTAACCATTCTTGTTGGTGCTACAGGTGTTTTTGCTGAATTTCAATTTGCATTGAACGCAATCTGGGAGGTAAAGCTGGATACAACTAAATCGGGAATCTGGAACATTATCAGGGTGCGTTTATTTTCCTTCGGACTGATCGTATCAATTGCTTTTTTACTGATTATATCACTTTTAGTTTCGACACTGATTTCAGCTTTTGGAGCCTGGTTGACAAGCCATTTTTCAGATTCGTTTTTACTGGTATTAAATCTGCTTAATACAGGTTTATCGGTTGGGATCCTTGCTGTTTTATTTGCCATCATGTTTAAAATATTACCTGATGCAAAAATAAAATGGCGTCATGTATGGATTGGTTCGTTTGTAACAGCCTTTCTGTTTGAAATCGGTAAATATGCACTGGGCTTGTATTTCGGAAAAGCAAACCCCGGAACGGGTTATGGAGCAGCTGGTTCAGTAATACTTATAATCCTCTGGGTGACTTATTCATCCATGATTGTGTTGTTTGGAGCTGAGTTTACGCATGCTTATGCTACCATGTTCTCTGGGAAAGTAGCTCCGACGGAAATAGCGAAAAAGGATATTTCTGTTAAACGCAATTAACTTGAAATAATCTTCTGATACTTCCTCCTTTATTGGTCCGAAAATTATTCAGCATTTAATGATTTATAATTGTTTCAACGATGATAAAAGTAAAATCAAATACTATCAATGTCCCGGATAAACTTACCGGTTTAACTACTTCAGAGGTAGCTGAAAAACAACGAACAGAAGGGCTTAACAGTCTGCCATCATCAAAACCAAAAAACTTATTTACGTTGGCCATTGGAGTCATCAAAGAACCTATGTTTATTCTTTTGGTAGCATGTGGTAGCCTGTATTTAGTATTAGGGCAACTCCAGGAAGGATTGATGTTATTAGGTTTTGTTTTCGTTATCATGGGCATTGAGTTTTTTCAGGAAAAGAAGACTGAAAAGGCACTTGACGCGCTGAAAGATATGGCAAGTCCCCGTGCATTAGTAATCCGTAATGGCAAGGAGACCCGGATTGCAGGTGTTGAGGTGGTAACTGACGATTTGATTGTGTTGCAGGAAGGTGACCGGGTTCCGGCAGATGCAACAGTAATCCAGTCGGTAAACATGCTGGTCGATGAATCCTTGCTTACCGGAGAGTCTGTATCCGTACGAAAACGGGATTGGGATGGCATGCTGAAGATTACACAGCCAGGTGGAGATGATTTACCCTTTGTTTATTCAGGATCAATGATAGTTCAGGGTAATGGAATAGCCCGGGTAACCAACATTGGCGTAAATACCGAAATTGGAAAGATCGGAAAAGCGTTGGAAGGAGTTAAAGATGAACCTACCCGGTTAAAAAAAGAAATGGGTTCACTGGTAAAAAAACTAACCATAATTGCCATGTTACTGTGTTTACTGGTAATTATAGGGTATACACTGACACGCGGAGATCTGATAACCGGATTCCTGGCCGGGATAACATTGGCAATGGCTGTTTTACCGGAAGAATTTCCTGTAATACTGACAGTATTTATGGCACTCGGGGCATGGCGTATGTCAAAAAAGAAAGTGTTGACACGAAATCCTTCTGCTATTGAAACATTGGGCTCTGCAACTGTGCTCTGTACTGATAAAACCGGAACACTTACCCAAAATAAAATGACGGTTTCACAGCTATATAATGGCAAGGAATTTTATATTGTTGAAAAAGGAAAAGAATTAAAGGAGGAATTTCATGAAATTATGGAGTTCGGAATTCTGTCCAGCCAGACCAATCCTTTTGACCCAATGGAACAAGCTATTACAGGAATGGGTAAAATGTATCTGAAAGGAACTGAACACATCCATAAAAGTTGGGAAATGATTAAGGAATATTCCCTTTCAAAAGAATTGCTGGCAATGTCGCGGGTGTTTTCGGAGAAAAGTACACAACAAAAGATTATTGCTACTAAAGGTTCTCCGGAAGCTATTTTTGAACTGTGTCATTTGAATGCTGATGAAAAGAAACGATTGTCACAAGCTGTTGAAGAATTAGCGGCAGGAGGATTACGCGTGCTTGGAGTTGCAAAAGCCGGAATAAGAGCCAACAATCTGCCGGATATTCAGCATGATTTTAAGTTTGAGTTTATCGGATTGATTGGGCTCTCCGATCCAATCCGTAAAGATGTGAAACAAGCAGTGAGTGAATGTTATCAGGCAGGAATCAGGGTGATCATGATTACCGGTGATTATCCGGTAACAGCACAGCATATTGCTTCTGAAATAGGTCTCGAAAACCCGGATAAATGCATGACCGGATTAGAACTGGAAGCAATATCTGAGGTTGAATTGTGCCGTAAGATACAAGGGATTAACGTTTTTGCCCGTGTTGTTCCGGAACAAAAGCTAAAAATTGTAGAAGCACTAAAAAGAAATGGAGAAATTGTGGCTATGACAGGCGATGGTGTAAATGATGCCCCTGCTCTTAAAGCTGCAAATATTGGCATTGCCATGGGTCGTAAAGGCACTGATGTAGCCCGTGAAGCTTCTTCTCTTGTTTTAATGGATGATAATTTTTCAGCCATCGTGGGGGCAATCCGAATGGGTAGAAGGATATTTGATAACCTGCAAAAATCTTTCGGATATATATTTGCCATCCATGTTCCTATTGCAGGATTATCATTATTGCCAATTTTAGTGAGTAATCTTCCGATAATTCTTTGGCCGGTTCATATCGTTTTTCTTGAATTAATCATCGATCCTGCTTGTTCCATTATATTTGAAGCTGAAAAAGAAGAAGTAAATGTTATGAACAGGCCACCAAAGAAATTTGATGAACCTTTTTTTGGAGCAGGAAAAATCCTGTTAAGTTGTTTACAGGGTGTAGGGATTCTTGCTGTATCTGCTGCTGTGTATTTTATCTCCTTATATATGGCTTTCGATATCAAGGAAGTGAGAGCAATGGCATTTACTACGTTAATTGTTTCCAATATCGCTGTTATTCTGACGAATCGTTCCTGGACTGATAACATATTTAAGATTATAGCCACTCCGAACAAAGCTGTTTTGTGGGTAGTAGGTGGTGCAGTTTTCTTTCTGACGCTTATTCTGAATATCCCTTTTTTCCTTGACTTGTTTCAGTTCGGCAAACTCTCACTGATAAATATTGTTATTTGTATTGTAGCCGGACTAACAACAATTATCTGGTTTGAGATGTATAAATTGGTGAAACTCAGAAAGCATATAGCTTTATAATAGATCCCATTATAATTCTCGACACCGGATAAGATAAAAAGACTTCTAAAACCACTCTAAATACACTGATAAACAATGAAAACAAAGAAAAAATCAATAGATTTTCCAATAATTTGCGTAGGTGGATCGGCAGGTGGACTCGATGCTTACATACGATTGTTAAAACATTTACCGGATGATATGGGTGTTGCAATAGTTATTGTTAATCATTTGAGGCAGGTAGCTACCTTCCTCCATGAAATACTACCTCAGTATACTAAAATGCCTGTTGAGTTGATCACCGAAAAATTGGACATTGAACCAAACCATGTGTTTATTATTCCATCAAAACGGGATTTACATGTTCTTAATGGTGAGTTCCGTTTAAAACCCATTTCAAAACCCAGGGGGTGGCCTGATGTAATTACTGTATTTATGCTCTCTCTTGCCAAGAACTGGGATGGTAAACTTATAGCTTGTATTGTTTCAGGATATGACGGTGATGGAGCAGAAGCCATGTGCACCATCAAGGAGGTCGGTGGTATTACCATTGCTCAAAAACCCAATACCGCCGGACAACCTGATATGCCTGAAAGCGCAATAGCGAGTGGATGTATTGATTTTATTCTTTCACCCGAGGAAATAGCAACAGAAATTGTACGAATTATACATGCTCAGCCAGAGAAATAACTCAAAAGGCTGAACTGTTTTCAGAATTATCAAACACCAACTTGTAACTGAAATCGAAAAAATGCGATATCAATTTACCAAATTGTTGTTTGATTTTTTTTAGCCGCATTTCTCTTTATGGTTTTGCACGATATGGTGTGAAAATACAACTAATTTCCAACGGTAGTAGAGTTTAGCCACCAATGTCATTTCGTTGCCGTATTGAATAAGAATGAGACCTTTCTTTTTTACTCTTTTTTATGAAATATCCATTCTGCATTCTGTTTTAGGTATAAAGTGGAATTAGAAAGACTTTGTTGAGGGCTGGTTGAGGGTTGAAAGAGCCAGACCTCATTGAACCCTCAACCAATCCTCAACCAATCCTCAACCAATCCTCAACCAAGTACGCTAATATGAAGTAGAAAAACGGGTTGAATTATTATTGATTCAAACAGTTCAATGGATTAAAAATAGCGTATGATGAAAAAAATAGCAGGATTATTTTTATCCATTGGAATACAAAGTTGAATGATATGTCTTCTTACCATATCTGGTTGAATCATCTTTATCCAAATCATAGGTATTGTATTATACGCCACTTATTTCAAGTAAATTAAAATGAAGTGGAGTGGAGTATAGGAAATCCTGACCAGTTTTTATTTGATAAAAAATAAGAACAGATTTATATGAATTTTATCACTAGAAATGATTTTAATGTAACAAAGTGTAACTTATTATTATATAGATAGATGTGCTTTTACTGTTGACATTTTCCCCATTATTAAAAATGCATTTTATGTATATTTAATTTTTAACTATTTCTTGTGATAAATAATAGTAAAATTCTAATGGTTATTTCATATTTATTTTTTAATTTTGTGAATTATACAGACAAAATATTTTAATATTATACGTTTTAACATAAAGTTATGATTGTATAAATTATATAGTTGGTTTAAAATGAATAATGGCACGATTAATGATGTTGAAAAAGTGGAGTGATATCAGAATGAATTAAAAATCAATATCCTCATGTTATAAAGCATTAATTTGAAAACTATCTGTCTTCTAATTTGTTAAAGCAGTTTAGAAATTAGATTATTCACTTAAATAAATAGTCGTTCAGGTATAATTGAAGATATAAAAGACTATTTTTGAGATACAGTTAAATGATTGAATTTAAAATAGATTAAGTAGGTATCAGGTAAGTAAAAATGACTTGTAAAAAATAAAGAAGATGAGAAGAGTAAAAGAATTAAAGATATTCAAAAAGCCAAGCATTGGATATCTAAAAAAGCTGTACAGCAAAAGTATAACGTATATTTTTGATAAGAATAGTTGGATATCAGATTCACCTGAATATTTCGGTGAATCCAAAGTTCTGCTACACACACGTAAGTCACTCAAACGTTTAGGAGATGAATTGAATATTTTTAAAGCACCATCAATTGTTGGTTTAAAAATAATTTATTATAAAAGCGTAGCATTCCTTTTTGACAGCAATTGTCCCGAACCACAAACAGCTAATATCTCAGAAGATAATTATCTGTACAGGGATTTGTCGAACCCGGTAAATTCACCTGATCAGATTGAACGGGAATTGAAGATATTCAAATATCCTACGATTGAATATTTAAAATCATTATATTCCAACAGCATTGGAAAAATGTAATAGTGTTTTATTTTTGATAAGACACTAACATAAAGGGATTTTAAACATCCGTATGCCTGTATACTTGTTGTAAAAACAATTGTATGTGCATACGGGTTTTTTTTGTTCATATTGTATGTAGATTGAAAAGTGTGAATTATGTAACTTTTTGTCAAATTTATGTAACAAATGATCATTGTAAAATATATACTTTTGTTATGATATTATGTTAGTTATTCGTATGAAAAACACTATATCGAGTTGTTGTATTAAGGATACTAAAAACCTTTATACCTCTTATCTTGTTATTCATGTATAAAATTAAAATATAAAAAAATGAAAGAATATAAGTTATTTGCTCCGGTAAAGTTAGGAAATATGGAATTGAAAAACCGGATAGTCATGTCTCCCATGACACGAAGCAGAGCTATAGGTAATGTTCCGAATGAATTAATGGCTGAGTATTATGCCCAGCGATCGGATGCCGGATTAATTATTACAGAAGGTACATCGCCTTCGCCCAATGGATTGGGCTATTCGCGTATTCCCGGATGTTTCAGCATAGAGCAGGTAGAAGGATGGAAGAAGGTAACCTCTGCTGTTCACAAACGAGGAGGCAAGATAGTTTTGCAGCTTATGCATACAGGCCGCATCAGCCATACACTCAATTTACCTGAAGGTGCCCAAATTATAGCCCCATCAGCTGTACAGGCAAAAGGACAAATGTGGACTGATTCAAAGCAATTGCAGGATTTCCCCATTCCTAAACAAATGGATGATGATGATTTGTTGCTTACATTAACCGAATATGCTGCAGCTTCAAAACATGCTATTGACGCAGGTTTTGACGGAGTTGAGCTCCATGGTGCCAATGGTTATTTACTCGAGCAATTCATTTCCCCTATCAGTAATATACGAACGGATAAATATGGCGGAAGTATTGAAAATCGTTGTCGCTTTGTGCTTGAAGTCGTAGCAGCTGTTGCGGAAACCATTGGAAAAGAAAAGACAGGAATCCGTTTATCACCCTATGGTGTAGCAAGTGACATGCCTCATTACCCTGAAATTGATGAAACGTATACTTATCTGGCTGAAGAGTTGAATAAATTGGGAATTGCATATCTCCATATTGTGGATCATTCATCCATGGGAGCTCCTGAAGTACCACTTGAAATCAAGAAAGTTATACGAACACGGTTTAAAAACATGATGATTCTGTCGGGCGGATATGATATTGAAAGGGCGGAAGCCGATATTGAAAGTGGATTAGCTGATCTGATAGCTTTTGGACGTCCGTTTATCAATAATCCAGATTTGGTTATCCGTTTGGAAAACAAACTGACGTTATCAAAAGAACTCAAGATGGATTTGTTTTATACTCCGGGTGAAAAAGGGTATACCGATTATCCCTCTTATAAATGATGGCAAACACTTTTGCGTGTTAAAATGTTATAGGGTATAAAGACTGCATATATTCAATCAGTATACAAAATGGTGCTTTCTTTATACTTTATCTTTTTATTTTCATTTAAAATGTAATTTACTAATGGACTATTTTCAATAAACAGACATATGAAAGAATATTTAAATGAAGATACTTTTCAATTATTAATCGCTATTGTATCTTTTTTGGGGATCCTTCTGTTAGTTTATTTTATCTATAGTTATTTCTTTCCCGCCATTATACGGAAGATATTTCATTCAGGGGATAAACGGGAAAGTTTTTTAATTCAATTATTCAAGCTACCGGCACTCTGGTTAATTTATTGGATATTGCTGAAAATTTTCTCAGGGTATTTTCTGACTGAATTGCCAATTTTCCCTTATTTAGAGCATCTCAACACTATTCTGATTATTGTTTTCGTTGCATGGATACTTATTCAGGCTATAAAAGCAGGTGAATACTATCTGATGAAGAAATATGATCTGGAGGCTGAAGATAATTTAAAAGCCCGGAAAAACCTGACACAGATTAAAGTTTTCAAGGCAATAGCCAATAGCATTATTATTCTGGTAGCCATCTCAATTGCCTTGTTGACTTTTCAACAAGCCCGGACTATCGGGGTGAGCTTGCTTACTTCAGCTGGAATTATCGGAATTATTGTAGGATTTGCAGCCCAGAAGAGTATCGGATTGATACTGGCGGGAATACAAATTGCCATTACACAACCCATTCGAATAGATGATGTGGTGGTAGTGGAAGATGAATGGGGCAGGATAGAAGAAATAACACTGACCTACGTGGTGATCAAGATATGGGATGAAAGAAGGCTGGTGTTACCCATAACATGGTTTCTGGAAAAACCGTTTCAAAACTGGACCCGTTCGAGTGCAGACATTATTGGAACAATATTTATTTATGTAGATTACAGTTTTCCGGTTGATAGTATTCGAACGCTATTACCTCAACTCTTAAAAGATAATACCGATTGGGATAGACGCGTAGTAAATGTTCAGGTTACTAAAACAACGGACAAATTTAAAGAAATACGAGTGCTTTTAAGCAGCGTGAATTCTTCCAAAAACTGGGATCTACGTGCTGAAATAAGAGAGAAACTCATTAATTTTATAAATGAGAATTATCCCGATAGTTTCGCTAACATTAGAATCAAAACAATTTAATATCTTTATCTTTTTCTGTGAATATTGTAACTTTTTTACAGAATTGTGTAACTGACCAAAATTGTAAAAACCTCATCTTTGCATGGTGATAATTAAGTCACATAACAAAATGAAAAAGATGAAAAAGATTAAGAATTTATCAGTAATGCTTGTTTTAGCAGTTTTAATGTTAGTAGGAATTCAAAGTTGTAGTCAGTATCCGGATAATAATGGAATTACGTTAGTGTCCAGGGTTGATCGTGTTGCAAAAACATGGAAAGTTGATAACTACAAAGTGAACGGTGTCGACTATACATCACTGGTTACTTCTTATACTGAAACTTATACAAAAGATGGCGTTTATTCCTATCAGTGGGCAATATTGGGTGGAACAGGAACATGGACATTTCAAAATAATGATGCTGAAATCAGAATAACAGGTGTTAGCAATATGACATCACGAACATTGTTTATTCTCAAACTTGAAAATACTGAGTTTTGGTATTATTATATGGATGGTGTCGATAAAAAGGAATTCCATTTAATCAAACAATAATAAAAAAGATAGATAGAAAAAATTGATTTAGTTAAATCAGAGGTGGAAATGTCTATCGGAGTAATGCAACTGTTTTGCATTACTTCGAACATTTTTTGATTTTTGATTTTTATTTTAATAAGCACAAATTCTTATAAAAAGAAGATATGAACATAAAAAGATTTTTTGGAGGATTACTGACAGTACTTGGAATATGTTCGCTCATATACACTGCTATACTATTTGCAAATTTATCAAATGGTACTCATGCAATCCGGGCAGTTGTCATCTATGGTATACTTGGACTTCTGTTTTTTATTTCCGGGATTAGTCTCATTAGAACTGTAAGAGATAATTAGGAATCAGTCATGAATTACTACTTAAAGAAAGTAAGAAACGTTTATAAAATCAACTCAATTCGTAATGGCATTCATAGATTATTATAAAATATTAGGAATAGACAAGTCGGCATCCGCAAAAGATGTCAAAAATGCTTACCGGAAACTTGCCCGAAAGTATCATCCTGATCTGAATCCGAATAATCAGGATGCTAAAACGAATTTTCAGCAAATTAATGAAGCCAATGAAGTGCTCAGTGATCCTGAAAAACGCAAGAAGTATGACCAGTATGGCAAGGATTGGCAACATGCTGATGATTTTGAAAAACAAAAACAACAGCAGTCACAATCAGGTGGCTCGCAAAGAGTGAATTATTCAGGCGGAGCGTCTGAGAGTGATTTCTCCGATTTCTTTGAATCCATGTTCGGAGGTGCAGGTGCTACCAGGGGAAGGCAACCTAAATACCGGGGTGAAGATTACACCACCGAGATTCATATGGATCTGATTGACGCCTATAAAACTCATAAACAAACTTTATCGGTAAACGGGAATAATATTCGAATAACCGTCCCTGCAGGAGTTGAAAACGGACAGATCATTAAGATTTCAGGACATGGCGGACCCGGTGTAAATGGTGGACCAAATGGTGACTTATACATTACTTTCACTGTAGCAAACCATCCAACGATTAAACGATTGGGCAATAATTTGTTTTGTAATGTTGAGTTGGACTTATTCACAGCTGTGTTGGGTGGTGAAATAACTATTGATACACTTGACGGTAAAGTAAAACTAAAGGTGAAACCTGAAACTCAGCAAGGAACTAAAGTGAATTTGAAAGGCAAGGGATTCCCGGTTTATAAAAACGAAGGAATGTTTGGCGATCTGCAAGTAACTTATATTATCAAGATACCAACAAACTTGACGGATAAGCAGAAATCTCTTTTTGAAGAACTTGCAAAAGCAAGTAACAGATAGTTGAAAGAAAAAATTGGTAGTAGGTAGTTAATATTAGAAAAATATCAGAGATATGCAAACAGAGTATTTAATAACCATCGATGAGTTCTGTACGAAACACAACATTGAAGTGTCATTTATCAACTCATTACAACAAACCGGATTAATAGAAATTACTACAATTGAAGAAGTCGGATTTATTCAGACAGAACAAATCCAACAATTGGAGAAATTTATGCGATTCTATTATGAACTGGACATCAACCTCGAAGGCATAGAAACCATATCGCATTTGTTACAACGTGTGACCGATTTGCAGGAGGAAATTACTGAACTTCGAAATAAACTTAATCTATATGAATAGCCGGATATTAAATCCCTGCTTTATCCTTTTTATAACTAAATTGAAATAATATGAAGTTGAAAGCTCAAATGATTATGAATTGTTGATTTCAGAGAAGCAGTATAACTTTCATGATTAAAAATGAATTGACTTTTAATTTCCCCTTTCTGTAAAATTAGAATGAATAAAATAAAATCCCTTTTAAAGAAAACTTTAAAAGCTATCTTGTGGATGGTTGGTATCTTCATACTTTTATTCATCATTCTTGCCATTCTTATTCAATTTCCATTAGTTCAAACTAAGATTGTTCATGCTGCAACATCATTTGTGAGCAATAAAACCCATACGCGCGTTGAGATAAAGAATATAAGCATATCTTTTCCCAAGACAGTTGTTCTTAAAGGTCTTTTTCTGGATGATTTAAATAAAGATACGTTGATATATGCCGGTGAAGCAAAAATCAATATCGCTCTTTATGATTTATTGTATAGTAAAATAGATGTCAGTTCGTTCAAACTGGAAGATGTGACACTTCATTTAAACCGGACCTCAACGGATTCCCTGTTCAACTACAATTTTCTGCTTACCGCTTTTGCCGATACTACTAAGAAAGCCAAACCCATTGTAAAAGCACCTTCCAACTGGAAATTCAGTATTGATAATGTCAACCTGAACAATATCCGCATAAACTTTGATGATAAATATGGCGGCATACATGCTGTTGCCGGTTTCAAAAATTTAAAGTTAAAGATGGATGAGATTGATCTTGAGAAATCGAACTTTAAAATAGATGATTTGCTGATTGAAAATTTACAGGCAAATGTTCAAATGAGTAAATCGAATAGCTCAAAAGTAAAATCTCCGGGAGGCGTCATGCCTAAGCTTTCGGCACACAGGATACGTATCAACCAGTCAACGCTGCATTACGATGATGCAGTCGCTAAGCAGTCGGCTTTTGCAACCATTAGCGAATTTGAATTAAAAGATGGAATGGTAGATCTCGGGAAAGAACTGGTATCACTCGATCAGGTTTCTTTGTCAAAAAGTAAAATACAATACAATAGTGTCGGAACAACGCAACCTCCTGTAAAAACAGACGGTAATAACTCTACAAGAAGTGATTGGAAAGTAGCAGTCAAAAACGTTGAAATGAAGGAGAATTCAATGAGCTATCAGGTAACAAATATGCCGGAAATCAGGAATTCCTTTGATGCAAATCATGTCTATTTCAAATACTTTTCGCTGGGTGCAAAGGACATCTTTTATTCATCGGCAAAAACAGAAGCAAAGATTCTCAAATTCAATGCAATTGACCTGAATAATTTCATTATAACTAAGTTTGAAACAGATTTCAGTATGGATCAACATTCAATTTCAGCCAAAAAGCTGAAGGTGAAGACATCCAACTCAATTATTGATGCTAATGTAAATCTACGGTTTACTTCGTTAAAATCATTAAAGGAATCTATTCCATCTTTATTCCTGAATGTGGAAATGAAGACTGTACGTGTAAAAAATGCAGATATCCTTTATTTCAATCCCCTGCTTGTCAAGCAATCATTTTTCCAGAACAAACAGACTATCACTTCTGTTTCAGGTATAGTGACAGGACATGTAAATAACCTGACGGGTAAAAAACTTGTTGTAAAAACAGGAACAAATACGATTCTGTATACTGATTTCAATATTGTTGGATTGCCCCATGCTGAAACGGCTTATTATAATTTTCCGAACCTGGATGTTGTTACAGGTAAACAAGACATAGACATGATGGCTGGAACTTCTATTCCCAAAAACATAGAGCTTCCGGAGGATATTCATATGAATGTAATTTTCAAAGGAAAGATAAAGGCATTTGCAACTACCCTGGATCTGAAATCAAGTTTTGGAAATGCCGGCCTTCAGGCCAGTATTGATCCTGACGAAAACTTTGCAGGTAACATGAGTATCTCAAATTTTGATGCCGGCAAATTGATGAAAGATCGGGTTATGTATGGCCCTGTTTCATTAACTGCCCGTGTGAATGGACATGGGTTGGATAAAAAAACAATGAGTGCCAATCTTAAAGCTGAAGTTTCTGAGATTTTTCTCAACAGGTATACTTATCACAAGCTTAATTTGGATGGTAAGGTCACAGGACAGGAGTTTGAAGGTAAAGTAAACATGAATGATAAAAACCTGGTATTTGATTTTGACGGACTGGTAAATTTAACGCCCAATCTTGAAACTTATAAATTTAATCTAAAAGTATTGGGAGCCGACCTTCAAAAATTAAATCTGACAAAAGATGATCTGCGAATAAGTATGGACGCTTCAGCCAGTATGAAAGGCGGAACAGTAAATAAACTGAATGGGCAGGTTGGAATTTCGAAAATTATTCTGGCGCATGGAGTCAAAAAATATAAGCTGGATTCATTGTTAATAGCTTCAATAAATGAACCCAAACGTAGTGAGATTAATTTCAAAAGTTCGCTTATCGGTATAAAATATTCAGGGGCTGTATCACCTGTTACACTTCCCTCAATGCTAAGTAATTTTATAAACAATTACTTTAAGTTTTCCGATGCCCAACCTTTAAAAAGGAAAAATGATATGTCGGATTTTAATTTTGAGATTCAACTTCACAATCACCCTATTCTATCGGAAGTTTTCTTACCTGAATTAAAAGAATTTATTCCCGGGCTTATTCAGGGTAGCTATGACAGTTTGAAAAATAACCTGAAACTGACTGCCAGTATACCGAAAATTGTGTATGGTACTACTGAAATAAATGACCTCTTGTTTGACTTAAATTCAGATTCAACAGCCATAAATTACAAACTGTCAAGTACCAGCATAACCAACTCCCAGATAGAGTTGGATAACTTCATGTTTGATGGTAAATTATCAGGGAATAAAATACTGGCAAATATTTCGTCCATTGATGATAATAAGAATAAAAAGCTGGTAATCCGTTCTCAGATTTCATTGGATAAAGGAAACTATATATTGGCCCTCGATCCCAAAGAATTCTATCTGATGAATAATCGATGGGATATTGCAGAGGATAACTATATTAAATTCGGCCCTGGTGGATTTATGATTCATCATTTGTTCTTTAATTACGGACAAAATCAAATAAATATAGCATCGGTACATGATAAGTTCAATGATGACCTGAACATTGCCATTAAGAATTTTAACCTGAATGACATATCTCAGATAGTAGAAAAAGATACCAGCCTGTTGGCTGGAACCGTTGATGGAAATGTATTGCTTAAAAGAGTAAACAATTCGTATGGAATTATTGCCGATGCACAGATCAAAAACCTGGCGGTTCATGATGTCCCTATTGGAGATGTTTCGTTGAAAGCAGATAATGCCACTGCCGAGAAATTTGATATTGATCTGAAGTTATCAGGAGCCGATAATAACCTGACCGCAAGCGGTACATTTATTCCCAATGGAGGAGATAATTCCATCAATATCAAAGCGGATATTAAATCCCTCTCCATGAAGACTGTTGAAGCATTCTCTATGGGGCAAATAACAGAAGCATCCGGAAATATGACCGGTAACTTTTTAATCAGGGGTAAAACATCTGCCCCGGATATCACAGGAGAAATGGTTTTTGAAAATGCCTTTCTCAAACCTGCTGAATTGAACAACAGGTTGGAGTTAAAACATGAAACAGTTCAACTTAAGAGCGACGGGCTTTATTTCAATAAATTTACCATGTTGGATGCCGGGCATCATGCTGCGGTAATAGATGGTTCAGTAAAAATGAAACAATTCAAAGATTTTATTTTTGCCTTACATGTCAGTACTGATGATTTTATGCTTTTTAATACCACCAATAAAGAGAATAAAGTATTCTTCGGACGAATGATTATTGATAGTAAAATTGATATCAACGGACCTATGAGCCTCCCTGTTGTCAATGCTAAGATGAAGATGAAGAAAGGTTCTAACTTTACCTTTGCTGTTCCTGAGGAGAAATTGACTACCGATAAAGGGGAGAATGTAGTAGAATTTAATGATTCTTTAAAATTCAGTCCGATACTAAACCGTAAAGAGATTAAGGTAGTCGAAAAGACAGGCTTTTCAGGTTTTGACCTTTCTTCCGTTATTGAAATTGACAAAGAAGCAACCCTGCGGTTATTAATGGATCCTGCCTCAACCGACTCGTTGGTTGTAAAAGGAGAAGCCGCTTTAAGCTTTACCATGGACCGAAGCGGCAAAATGAGCCTGACAGGTGCCTATAATCTGAACGATGGCAGTTACCTGGTATCCCTGCAGGCCGTGGTTAAGAAGAAATTTGATATTGTTCCGGGAAGCACCATTATCTGGAACGGTGATCCTATGGATGCTGAGATAAATATAAATGCCACTTATACGCAACGGGCCGCACCTATTGACCTGGTGTCCGATCAGATGAAAGGGATGAGTGAAACCGATATAGGGGGATTTAAGCAGCCCTACCCGTTTTTGGTGGTTCTAAAGCTACGGGGCGCTATTCTGAGGCCCGAAATAAGCTTTGAAATACAATTACGCCCTGAGGATAAAGGTATCCTTGGCGGGGCTGTAAATCAAAAACTGACGTTATTGAATGCAGATGCTTCGGCATTAAACAAACAGGTGTTTGCGTTGCTGGTGCTGGGAAGGTTTGTCCAGGAAAACCCGTTACAAACTGAGACCGGTGGAACAGAATCGCTGGTTCGTTCGACAGTGGGCAATTTCTTATCCGCCGAATTAAACAAATTAAGTTCTAAAGTACTACCCGGAGTAGAATTGAATTTTGATATCCAGTCTTACAATGATTATCAAACCGGGCAGGCGCAAGGGCGTACACAGGTAGGAATAGGATTAAAAAAGCAATTGTTCAATGAAAGGTTGTCAGTACAGGTTGGAGGCAATGTGGATGTTGAAGGAGCCAAAGCCCAGCAAAACTCGGCAAGTGATTTTACCAGTGATATCACTGTAGAATATAAACTGACTAAGGACGGCCGTTACAGGTTGAAGGCCTTCAGACATAATCAATATGAAGGAGCCATTGATGGGCAGTTGGTAGAAACAGGTGCCGGAGTGGTCTATGTGCGTGATTTCAATAAATGGAAAGATTTCTTTTTATCACCTGAAGAAAAGAAAGTAAAAATTAATAAGGAAAATAAAAATGATACCATCCAGGCTAAATAAATACTTATTGATTCTTTTCTGTTTGTTCCTTGCAGCATGCAGCGGTACCAGGCATTTGCCCAAGGGTGAAAAACTGTATACCGGTGCAGAGATTAAACTGGTAACCACTGATAAATCGTCAGCCAATATAAATAAAAAACTGATTAAATCCATTGCTAAAGAATCAATACGGCCTTTGCCGAATTCCAGCTATATGGGTATGCGTCCACAAGTGATGCTCTATATGTCAGGCGGTGAGAAACCCACCGGTAAATTTAAAAAATGGCTCAAAAAGATAGGCCAGGCACCTGTATTGATGAGTGCTGTAAAACCACAGGTTACTGCTGCCATCATTGATGCCAAATTATTTAATATCGGTATTTTCAACAGCATGACTGAATTCACCATTGTTGAAAAAGAACATACTGCTTCTGTAGTATACACCAGCTATATTCATCCCCGTTTCAAAGTAAAGGGAATTACATTCTCCGTTCCTGATGATAGCCTGAGTCATATCATCCTTTCCGGAAATGATATGACACTTATTAAAGCAGGCGACGATTATAACCTGACTCTGTTATCATTGGAACGAATCAGGATTGATGCCATGTTGAAAGACAGAGGGTATTTTTACTTCAATCCCGACTATTTGCTTTTCAAAGCGGATACTTCGGATGTAAGTCGGACAGTCAGCCTGAAACTGACTCTCAAGGAGAACATACCTGCAAATGCACTGAAGGTTTACCGGATTCGCAATATATTTATTGATCAGAACTATTCCTTAACCGAAGAACCGAAAGACAGTACCATAGACACCCTTATGGTACGAAAAGCTATATTCCTTGGAAAAAAGGAAGACCAGAATATAAACCCAAGGGTTATCATGCGATCGGTCTATTTAAGGAAAAATCAACTCTATTCCAGGGAGAATCACACCATTACGCTGAACAGGTTGATGACGATGGGTAATTTTAAGTTTGTACAGGTGAAATTTTCGGATAGTGATACAACTGCCGCCGGGTATCTGGATGTTACTATTTTGATGACTCCCCTGCCAACACATACGTTCAGGGCTGAAATGGACCTTATTACAAAATCAAATAATTATACAGGCCCCCAGTTGAATCTGAGTGTGTTGAACCGTAATACATTCCATGGTGCAGAACTTCTGAACCTTACAATGGCCGGATCATTTGAAGCGCAATTAGGACAAAATAATAATTTGTTTTCATACTCTTTGAATCCGCAGGCAGAGTTAACTTTTCCGCGATTTCTGGTACCTTTTTCCATCAAATCACATAGCCGGTATAACCCAAAGACACGGTTGCTGTTATCGTATAACTATCTAAAAAGAGTTGATTATTTTGATATGAATACTTTTCAATTTATTTATGGTTATAAATGGAAGCCGAGTACACGGGTCGAACAGGAATTTAATCCGGTTAATGTAAGTTATACCACCATTGGGAATAAGTCTGCTAAATTTGATTCTTTATTGAATAAAAATACATTTCTCCAGAAAAGCTATGAGGAACAATTTATTGCAGGTGGAAATTACTCATTTATCTACAATGAGCAGATGCTTGTTAACAAGAAGATTCAGTTCTATTTTCACCTGGCAGCAGAGACGGCAGGAAATGTATTTTCACTGGCAAATTTAATCGCAGGAAAGAAAATATCTTCAGATAATCAAGCGAAAGTAGTAGGTTCCATCTATTCACAGTATGCTAAAATAAGTTTGGAAGGAAGGGCTTTTTACAATTTTGAAGATAAAAATAAACTGGCTTTTCGAGTATATGCCGGGGTAGCCAATCCATATGGAAACTCATCCGTGTTACCTTATAGCGTTCAGTTTTTTAGTGGTGGCCCGAATAGTATCCGTGCTTTTCAGATTAATTCACTCGGCCCGGGAACTTTACCGCATGATACCATCGCCAACGCATTGCTACAGGTGGGTGGAGATATCAAGCTGGAAATGAATGCTGAGTACCGCTTTGGTATCTACCGTTTCTTAAAAGGAGCGTTGTTTGTAGATGCGGGAAACATTTGGTTACAAAAATCAAATCCATCCACTGTCGGAACTCCTTTCCTCTATTCAACCTTCCTGAATGAAATGGCAGTAGGAGCAGGTGTCGGTTTACGAGTCGATGTATCCTTCTTTATTCTTCGATTCGACCTGGCTATGCCGCTTCGAAAACCCTGGTACCCGGACAACCAGCGTTGGGTTATCAATCAGATTAATTTTGGGAGTTCTTCCTGGAGAAGCCAAAACCTGCTGCTTAATATTGCCATCGGGTATCCATTTTAATTTGCTAAAAACCTGATGCTGAAAAATGGTACTTGCTGACCGGTTCCAGACGACATTTTATTCTCTGATTGAATATCAATGATAGTTGATCTTTTTTCATACACGACCTTTTTATTTTGCAAACTCCTCCTTCTAACTAACACTCAATACCGCATAAATATTTGTTTATAAGTCTTATATGGTATATAAGATCTTTTCTCGATGATTATCCTTAAAAATTTTAAAAGTAACCTATGCACAATTCAGATAGAATTATTTCCTCATTTTTTCGTTGTCATTTGGTTATACCCTCTCGGAATTCCCTCTAAAGTTCCTTTTTACGTAAGAGAGAATGCCTAATTACTGACTTTTAATTGTTAATTATTAATTATTAATTATCAGATGTGTGAATCATGTAATAAAATTGTAAAGTTATGTAACTTTTAGACCCTTAAAATTCGCAACTTTGTACATTATAATTCACTTAAAAATAAACAAAATGAAAAGAACAATTTACGTTATTTCTTCTTTTTTGGTTTTAAGCATGATCTTCACTGCCTGCGGGCCCGGCAAGAAACTTGTAGCTTCAAGAGTTCATGTCAGTTCATTGCAAATGGACAGTACTACAACCCATGGTCAGTTGACTGACTGTAATTCTCAGGTTACAACCCTTAGTGCCGAGAAGGCATCCCTGCAGGATCAGAAAGCTGCTCTACAGAATCAAAACGCTTCCGTTCATAATGATTTGAACGCACTTTCTTCTTCCACCGAAATGACTATAGCCGATCAGGCTACCCGGTTAAAAAACCTTCAAAACATCATCCAATCGCAAAAAGATGTGTTGAGCCGTCTTAAAAATTCAATCTCCGATGCTTTGATGAAATATAAAACAGACGAACTTTCAGTATCAATTAAAGATGGAAGTGTATATGTGTCACTCTCCGAAAAATTGCTCTTCAAATCAGGAAGCGCTGTGGTTGATCCAAAAGGAGTTGCTGCACTCAGATCACTGGCTCTGGTACTTAACAGTACGAAGGACATCAATGTGCTGATCGAAGGTCATACCGATAATGTTCCTATTAAAACCGCCCTTTTTAAAGACAATTGGGACTTGAGTACTTCAAGGGCTACTTCAATTGTTCGTATCCTTACCAAGGATAACGGGTTTGATTCACGCCGGATTACTTCATCGGGAAGAAGCGAATTCCGTCCGTTGAATCCTAATGACTCTCCCGAAGGACGTGCCGGAAACCGTCGTACTGAAGTCATCTTATCACCGGATTTGAATGAACTTTATAAAATGTTGAACTAACAGGTATAGCATAATAAATTATACCTCCTGATAAGTAAGGTGCAGTAAATAAGTCATTTGTTCCTATGTGGGCGAATGACTTATTTTTTATGGCGCTAACGGATATATTGTGGAAAAAATGATTCTACTTTTAAAAATCAATGAACCCGGAATTTTATTGCCAGCTTCTTTCCTCGGAAAACATCAGAACAATCTTAACTTCTGAATAACTCATAAACTCTTCTTTCTAAAGTTTATATATTGTATTTAAGTAGCCAGAACAATATATTGTCTCATTTAAATACCGATGACTATCGGGAGAATTATTAACTGTATACTATTTTACATCTGGTTACTTGCCTCAAATTGACGATACAAGTGAATTATTATACTGTCATTTGTCCTATTTAACGAGGGGGATTCCTGGGGGTAGCCTGGGCCTTTCCTGAGGGTTAGGAGGGGTACACCTATCTGTACCCCCAGGGAAGCCCTGATAAAGTCACACCGATTCCTCATTATAGTTAAAATGAGTGTTTTGCAGGTTTCGTTGGAATGGGATTATAATCCTCATGATAGCTATAACTATAGGACCTGGGAATAACGACAAGTCGGCATCTAAATATTGATTTTACTCCAATTCCACTTTTTTCTACATATCTGCTTTTACATTTGCAGAATACTTCCAATATCCCCTAACACGAAACTCTCAAACTTTCAAACCCTTCAAACCCTGAGCCTTGAACAATATCACGACAATTTAGTAAAAAAATAGTTGTGATTGATGCTTGAAACTAATAAAAAACTCAGGTTTTAGGCTGAATTAAATCATGGCAATACAGATTGACTGTTTTGAATTCGCTATAGGATGAAGTAGAATAAAATGTAAAATGCTGTATAATAAAATAATACGAATATAATGAAGATTGTAATAGTGAGAATTATGTAACTTATTTTAAAAATTATGTAACACTTTCCGAGGCTCACAACCGTATCTTTGATCTATGAAATAAAACATTTTGAATCATACTCATTCTATGTTATTTAACTGCTAAATAAAACGACCTATGAAAGCGAATATCAAAATAATTACAGTGTTTTTTGTATTGATGACATCCTGCGTCATATTTCCAAGACAAACATCGGCACAGGAAAGCAATATCAGTTTTCAGGTTTTTTATGACCAGTTAAGTCCTTATGGACAATGGGTTGATTATTCCGATTATGGGTATGTCTGGATCCCGGATGCCGGATCGGAGTTTGTTCCTTATTCCACCGATGGCCATTGGATACTTACGGATTATGGCTGGACCTGGGCTTCTGATTACGACTGGGGTTGGGCTGTTTTTCATTACGGCCGCTGGAGTTATAACGATTCATTTGGATGGTTTTGGGTACCCGATACTGAATGGGGTCCTGCATGGGTAAACTGGAGACAGGCAGAAGGCTATTACGGCTGGTCGCCTATGGAACCGGGCATTACGCTTAGCATGAGTTTTGGAAGAGCCTATGACAGTCATAACGATCATTGGATGTTTGTCAGGGACAGGGATATTGAGAGATCGGATGTTCATAATTATTACGTCAACAGGGCTGATCATGACCGGATAGCAAGAAATTCAACAGTGATCAATAACACTTATCTCGATAATAGCCGTCATACAACGTATGTTTCCGGTCCTACAAGAGTTCAGGTACAAAGAGTTGTTGGCAGGACAATCAATCCGGTTGTAGTTCGTGAAAACAATAGACCCGGACAAACAATGAGCAATGGGCAATACCGGATTTATCGTCCACAGGTAGAAAAGAACAATTCAGGTGCGAGGAAATCTGTCCCAACACGTGTAACCAACGTAAATGAATTGAAACGTTCACCTGCAACAAATTCATCAAATCAAAACAAGATTGGGAACCCGGTGAATCGGGTTATCAGGGAACCAGTCAAGACAGTGGAACCACGGAATAATAATTCGCAACCTTATCAGCAACGAAATACAAACCAGCAGGATACAAGGCAGGTGCAACCGAACAGCATATCGCAACCTTCGAATTCGAACCGAAATATTCAACCTTCACAGTCTCCTGCATCAAATCCGGGTAATATAAACAGGCAAATAAGAAAACCGGATGCAGTAACACCTCAGAATAATAATCAACAGCCTGTACGCCAACCAAATGTTATCCATCAGAACAATACCGTTCAGCCTGTTCAGCCAAAGGATGCAGCTCCTCAAAACAATCAGCAACCTGTACAGCGACGGAACATGGCACCTGAAAATGCTCCACAAGCTCCACAACAACGAATAATGACACCACAGAATAATAATCAACCGGGGCAACAACGGAATGGATCACCACAGAATAACAACGTCCAACCAGTGCAACGACGGAATGTGGATGTTCAGAATAATAATGTCCAGCCACCACAACAGCAACGGAATGTGGCACCTCAAAGTGCCAATCCGGGACAAGGAACCACTTCACCTGCACAGGTGGATCGCAAAACTCAGCAAGGTCAACCTCAAAATATAAATCAAGGGAAAAACAGACCACCTAAACAACAGAAATCGATCAAACAAGAGGTGAAAAAAGAACAGCAAAAAACTCCGGATGCTGTGACTGATAAAAAATAACGGAGAATCCATTTTCTATTTTTCAACTAACTGAATAGAATACAGACCTTTCAAATCAGAGTAATAAAAATGTTGTTACTCTGATTTTTTAATAATCTCAGAAAGGAATGAGTACATAAGTTACTTGAACTCTTAAATGTGAGTTCATTAAACAATATTTCATTATGACAAAAACAAAAGCCATCAAACAACTGGGCATTTATATGGATTACTCGAATGCCTATTTAATGGAGCTAATAGATAAAAATATAGTTTCAAGGAATATCGAATTTGAATCCAATGGAAAAGACGTTCATGTAAACTCCTTAAAACAAACCGAAACTGCAAGCAGCAATATTAAAAGGCATCTGCAATCAGCTTATTATCTTGAATTGTGTGAGATCATCAGGAATTATAACCAGGTAGTTTTATTCGGACCAGCTCAAACAAAAGACGAGCTGTTTAATCTGTTAGAATTCGATCATAATTTTGACACTATAAAAATCAAAAATATAAATACCGACAAAATGAGTGAAATACAGATACATAATTTTCTAAAAGAATATTATAATTAATTATTTATTATCAATGGAAAATATCTGGGCGTATTCGTTAACCGTATTTATGGCATTTTTTGCGATTATGAATCCCATCGCCAATATCCCAATTTTTGTAAAACTAACTGAGGGACTGTCAGAAAAGAAAAAAAGAGAAATAGCCAAAACAGCTTGTATTGTTGCATTTCTGATAGTCTTTTCATTCATATTAATTGGCCAGTACATTTTCCAGATTTTTGGATTGACAATTCCGGCATTTAAAGTTTTTGGTGGAATACTCATCTTCTTTATAGGATTCGAGATGTTACAATCAAAGAAACCGGGTGCTAATATGGAGACAGATACTTCTTTTGATGATGGATTAGCCATTTCACCGTTAGCCATTCCTATTTTAGCCGGTCCGGGAACTATTGTAACTGCTATGAATTTCGTTGTCAAAGAAAGCATACTTAATTTGGGAATAACAATATTCATCTTTGGCATCATTGTACTGATGACGTATTATGCATTTGTTTACAGTGTTTATATCGTTAGGTTCGTAGGTGATAAAAGGTTTGTAATTGTGGGCAAAATCATGGGCCTGATTATTGGAGTGTTAGGCGCGAATATGTTGATTCAGGGAATCAAACTGGCATTTAATCTTCGTTGATGAATGCTTATCGCATTCAATTCTTAAACAAAAACCCGAATTTCAAGTAGTTCATTATACGTATAATACTAAAACATATTTTACAGTACTTTAAAAATTTAATCATATGAAAATCATAGGCTTTATAATTATGATAGCCGGCTTGGGAATGTCAATTTTCACAGCCTTTAGTTACTTTACCCGGGAAAAAGTGTTTGAAATCGGATCCATTGATGTTTACAAAGATCAGCCTCATTCACTTAGCTGGACACCATTTGTTGGGTTGGCAGTTATGGTGGTAGGTGCTTTTATCGTTTTGCAGGTAAGGAAAAGATAACACCATTGATGGTGATAAATTTATAGTTATCCGATGAATATCTTATTGGAAAAATCAAATTCACTAACCCGATGCCTGCAAAATATAATCAGAAAATAATTAATTAATAAGATACTGAACGAAAAGAACATAAGACTGTTTTATTAAAACAATGAAATGTATATGGTTTTTCTATAGCTTTACATGTAACTTTTTAATCAATTGGTCATTATGAAAAACAACGAAAACATTACGAAACTCCTTATTCAAGCCGGTGCGATTGATGAGAATGGGCAACCTGAAGGGTATCCGGTTTATCCTGAAAACGAAGATATTTATAATAGGTTCAAGAAGGAAAAGAGAATTGATCCGGAAGATATTACCAAATCAAAAGAACTGGTCATTGTACGAAAAGAAAATGAGGAAGATTTCAGTGAGGATATTACAATTAAAGACCTGGATATTCCTGGATTTGAATCAGATGAAATTGATGAAGTATCCGCTCTGGAGGATGAAGAGAATAGTTATTTTAGTTTAGGGGGTGATGACCACATTGATCTGGAAGAGAACCTGGGTTATTGAAAGAACTTACTCATCTTATTCTTATTCTGGTTGTGGTTATAAAAGGTAAATTATTAAGCGATAATGAAAAAAATGAACATGAAAAAAATATTAATTGCGTTGGATTTTAATCCGACAGCACAAAAAGTAGCAGAAGTAGGATATTTATTGGCCAAATCATTGGGTGCAGAAGTTGTTTTATTACATGTACTAATTGATCCACTCTATTATTCTGCTGTTGAAAATTTCCCGATTGCTGGATATACCGGATCGTTGATTACTCCTTTACAAATAGTAGATACTGATGTAACTAAAAAAGAATCGAAGTTATTCCTGGATAAAATAAGACATCATTTGGGAGATGATACTATTCAAACAATGGTAAAGGAAGGTGACTTCGCAGATATGATTCTAAAATCAGCAAAAGAATGGCATGCCGATATGATTGTAATGGGATCGCATAGCCAGAGATGGTTGGAAGAAATCCTTATGGGTAGTGTCACGGAACAGGTTTTGCATCATACTACCATTCCGCTTTTCATTATACCAACCCATAAATAATTCATAATTCATAATTCATAATTTATAATTCATAATTTATAATTGACAAGGATCTGAATTGTAAGGTTTTGTAGATTGATAAATTTATAATTATATATCAGAAATGGGTGTACAAGTTTAGTACGTGCTGATTTTGAAGTGTTTGTTGTACGTAAATTTTCAAAAGATTAAAAAGCTGTTTATGAATCAAGAAGATTTTGAGGTAAAAATGCTTGGCAAAGGAACATACCTGTCACCATTGAAGCCTACATTCCATCCGGATGGATTGTCATTCAGGTTTATTGAAAATGACAGGGTCTTGTTTGATTCTTCCTTTGATGTGTTTAAACATTGCCTGAAAACCGGAGAAATTCCCGTTTCCTTCGAAAAGGCAGGACCTCATAAACATATTTATTTTGAAGCAGTAAAGACAAAAGTTGCCATTGTTACCTGCGGCGGTTTGTGTCCGGGGATAAACAATGTGATCCGAAGCGTTGTAAATCAACTTCATTACCGGTATGGTGTAAACAACGTGACAGGTATCCAGTATGGATTCGAAGGTTTTATAGATAGTTATAACCATCCTGTTGTTGAACTTACACCTGAGATCGTAGACGAAATTCAACTCTTTGGCGGAACAATATTAGGTACGTCGCGGGGGGAACAGGATGTAGCGGCCATTGTTGATAAATTGTGCAAACTGGAAGTGGATATATTATTCTGCATTGGAGGCGATGGTACATTGCGGGGAGCACATGCCATCAGTGAGGAAGTATTAAGACGGAACCTGAATATATCGGTCTCGGGCATTCCTAAGACCATTGACAATGATATTAACCTGATTGATAAATCGTTTGGTTTTGAGACTGCATTCAGCATTGCGAATGATATTATTCGATATGCCCACAATGAAGCCAGAGGTGCTTTTAATGGTATTGCGGTATTGAAATTGATGGGACGTGATTCAGGGTTTATTGCAGCCTACGCTTCACTATCTATACAGGAATCAAATTTTGTGCTTATCCCTGAAATGGACTTTGATTTAGAGGGTCCAAAAGGTTTTCTTCATGTGTTACGGAAACGCCTTGAATTACGGCATCATGCACTTATTGTGGTAGCAGAAGGAGCAGGACAACAATTTTTCACAGGTGAAACACAGGAAAAAGACGCATCCGGAAACATTAAAAATAAGGATATCGGATTGTATTTGAAAGAAAAAATAACAGAGGACCTTCAATCCAGAAATGTCCGTTTTACGCTCAAATATATCGATCCGAGCTATATCATTCGAAGTGCTCCGGCTAATGCCAACGACAGCAAGTTTTGCGCCCTTCTGGCACAGAATGCTGTTCATGCAGCCATGGCAGGTAAAACTGATTTTGTTGTTGGACACTGGAACCATTTATTCACACTTTTACCGATCCCTGTTGCAGTTTCTGAGAAAAACAGGATTGATATGAATGATGAATTATGGTGGAATGTACTTGAAACAACCGGACAGCCGGTTTCAATGGTAAATGAACGTAATTACAAAATTATCGGTTAATCGGGTTTGTTTGCAAAAAAAAGTATGACATAAAAACTATTTAATACTACATTTAGGTATTTATCACGAATAATAAATAGTATTTATAATAATAAATGTTTATTTTATTAGTAATTTTGTGAATCTCAAAAAACGTTGTACATCAAGTCTAATGAGCTGAATTCAACAATTAAATTGTATGCAAGAAAAAACCAAAAAACCAAAAACGATAGTTCCTGCGAGAGAAAAACCGACTGATTCAAAAACAAGTCAGTTTCCGATCGTATGTATCGGAGCTTCAGCAGGTGGACTGGAAGCCCTGGAGCAATTTTTGGTAAATATACCGGTAAAAAGCGGAATGGGATATGTTGTTATTCAGCATCTGGATCCTACCCAAAAGGGAATGTTACCAGAGTTACTTCAACGGATTACTAAAATGGAAGTCATTCAGGTAAAAGACCGTATGCCGGTAATGCCTGACTGTGTGTATGTTATTCCGCCCAACAAGAGTATGTCCATTTTAAAAGGGACACTGCATTTGTTTGACCCGGTAGAAACACGTGGCCTGCGTTTACCAATTGATTTTTTCTTACGTTCCCTGGCAGAAGACCTGAAAGAACTTGCGGTAGGAGTTATTCTCTCGGGCATGGGTTCGGATGGCAGTTTAGGTTGTCGTTCGCTTAAAGAATTTAATGGCATTGTGATGGTGCAGGAACCTGCCAATGCTAAATTCGACAGCATGCCACGTAATGTAATTGATTCTGTTTTAGTTGATATAGTGGCTCCCGCCAATGAATTGCCTGTAAGACTTCAGGAATTCATGAAACATATACCCATTGTGAAATTTAATATGGAGGTTGAGATTAAAGACCAAAGTGCACTGGAGAAAATTATTATTTTGTTGAGAAACCATACCGGAAATGATTTTTCACTCTATA
>Ga0302285_10000146_pt1 | contig 42709 bp, 35 predicted proteins | sample III_Fen_E2_2_FD_200455 | JGI IMG/M metagenome (GOLD analysis project Ga0302285, IMG submission 200455) | Peat permafrost microbial communities from Stordalen Mire near Abisko, Sweden - III_Fen_E2_2 | ecosystem: Environmental > Terrestrial > Soil > Wetlands > Permafrost | place: Sweden: Abisko... | reverse complement strand
AAGGTTATTATGGCAATTGCCCTTCTTAATTCAGGATTCATTTTTCTGTTCGATTATTTCTATTTTCAATCAGACTATTCTATCTATTACCCTTTACACAGTATTCATGCAGGCTTAGAACTCTGGATATATCCATCTATATATCTTTATATTAAATCAATTGTAGTTGAACAAAAAGGACTGAAAAATGAGCTTTGGCATTTTCTCCCGGGTATACTTGTTATGATTTTTTCAAGTCTGATTTTCTATGTGTATATAGGTAAAGATGACATGATTTTTTTCTTGAAAAACAATAAGGTAGGATATCAATTTGATGGATTTAAATTTCAGGTATTGATTCTTTCGAGGTATATTGCATTGGGATCAATTGCTTTGCAAGCGATTTATTATTCTGTCGCATTTTTAAAAATACCAAAGTACTATGATGAAAGATTAAATAATGAATTCTCCAATATTGAAAATTTCTCCTTAGATTGGATTAATAAGTTTAATATGAGCTTTGGTATGTGTGGGTTGTTAGGTTTTCTAATCTACACTTTTACACCAATAAAAGGGTATCATGAAGTACTGATTGTGTTTGTGTTTTTTATTTTCTCAGTATTTTTATGTGCTATGGGAATTGTTTCTTTGAAACAACAAAAGCCTCGCATTAATTTTGATGAAATAAAGAACTTTGATTTAAAAATAGCTGTGAAAAGTAAGATCAAGGATGATCGACTTGTAAAAGAGCTCAATAATTACATTGAAAATGGTCATGCTTATCTTCAGCCAGATATAAGCCTGACAAATGTGAGCAGAATGTTAGGTACGAACAGAACCTATCTATCATCCATAATTAATCAACAATTTGGAATGAATTTCAATACCTATATTAATTATTACAGGATCAAATATGTAAATGATTATTTAATGAATAACCCTAAGACTTCAAAGGAAGAATTGGTTCAATTGGGAGGTTTCGGTTCAAAAAGTACTATGCTTCGTGCAATGAATAAAATGAAGGATTATAATTTTACTTCTTAATGCCTTAAATTTCGACTTGGGTTCAATTAATGAAAAGACTAAAGATTAGAAAATTCGTAAAGAGGAGATAATTTCAGGAAATACTTTTTACCTTTGCCGCATATAAATAATTCAGTTGAAAAATACATGGAAGTAATATAAAGAAACAATATGAAACAATTAATTTATTTGATTATCGTTTTGATGACTTTTTCAGTGACAATAAATGCTCAGGAGGAAATTAAACTTTATAAAAACGGAGCAAAAGAATCGAACGGTATAACTGATGTAGAATCAAAGGATAAGAATAATTTTGTAACAAATATAACAGATGCCAGAATGTATGCATTTATAACTCCTCAGGAGAATGCTTCAGGTGCAGCTGTTGTAATTTGCCCGGGTGGTGGATATCGTGGTATCTCAGTAGAAAAGGAAGGATTTACAATTGCAAAATGGTTCAATCAACTCGGCATTTCTGCGTTCGTCCTTTATTATAGGATGCCGAACGGGCATTACGATATTCCAATGAAGGATGCTCAAAAAGCATTGGAAATTGTACATGAAAGAGCTAAGGCATGGAATATAGATGAGAACAAAATTGGTATCATGGGATTTTCTGCCGGAGGTCATTTAGCTTCTACAGTTGGAACGCATTTCAAAGCAAAAACTGATCGTCCTTCATTTATGATTCTTTGTTATCCTGTTGTTACCATGAACAAAGAAATAACCCATTCAGGTTCCAGATCGAATTTATTAGGTGAGAATCCTTCGGCTGAAATGGTGAAACTATTTTCCAATGAATTACAGGTAACTAAAAATACTCCGCCTACATTTATTGTGCATAACATTGATGATAAAGTAGTTCCGATTCTTAATAGCGAACAAATGCTGAAAGCATTACAGGAAAAAAATGTTCCGGCAGAGTTACATAAATTCGATGTGGGGGGACATGGTTTTGGAATGCTTAAAAGAGGTATTCCTGTTGATAACTGGCCGGATTTATTACAGATATGGTTGAAAAAAAATAAATTAATCAAATAAGATGAAGTTCCAGGAGGAAACAAATGATGCAATTGCTTTATTGCAACAATTGATTGCAATCTCTTCGGTTAGCAAAGATGAGAGTAAAGCTGCTGATTTTCTTGAACGGTTTATTGAGATGAATGGCTATGTTGTTTCACGTAAGAATAACAATGTTTGGTTATTAGGCCCCGGATTTGATTCCTCACGTCCCACTATCCTACTAAACTCGCATATTGATACAGTAAAGCCTGTCGCAGGCTGGATACACAATCCTTTATCACCTTCCATTGAAGGAAGAAAATTGTTTGGTTTAGGGAGTAATGATGCAGGTGCCAGTGTGGTGAGTTTGCTTCATGCCTTTTTTTATCTTACGAAACAACAACAACATTATAATTTAATTTTTGCTGCTTCTTCGGAAGAAGAGATTTCAGGTGAAAATGGTATGGTGAGCCTATTAAATGAATTGCCAAAAATAGACTTTGCAATTGTTGGTGAACCTACCGGAATGAACCTGGCTGTTGCAGAAAAAGGACTAATGGTTGTAGATTGTACAGTTCATGGCAAGGCAGGACATGCTGCCCGTAACGAAGGTGAGAATGCAATTTACAAAGCTTTATCAGATATTGAATGGTTTCGGACTTTTGAATTTGACAAGAAATCAGACCTGCTCGGACCGGTAAAAATGACTGTTACACAAATTAATGCTGGCATTCAGCATAATGTTATTCCTGATACATGCAGATTTGTTGTAGATGTACGAAGTAATGAATTCTACACAAACCAGGATGTTTTAAACGAGATAAGAAAACATGTAAACTGTGAAGTTCAGCCACGTTCTATACGTTTAAGTTCAACAGCTACACCGTTGAATCATCCTGTTATAAAGCGTGGGCGAGAATTAAACCGTTCTGTCTTTGGTTCTCCAACTCTTTCCGATCAGGCCTTAATGCCTTTTCAAAGCATGAAAATGGGTCCAGGAGATTCATCCCGATCACACACTGCTGACGAATATATCTTATTGGATGAAATTGGCGAAGCAATTGAAATCTATGTTAAATTGTTGGATGGGTTGAAGTTGTAACTACCTAAAACATCAAAAGCCTCAAAACCTCAAAGTTGCAAAGGCTTACATTCTGGATGCTTCGATCTATTCAATCAACTTTATGATCTCATTTACTTCAAGTTGTTTGAAAACCCCGCTCTCTGATTCAATCATTGTATCAAACAATTTTCTTTTTTCATCCTGCAGTTTGAGTATTTTCTCTTCGATCGTATTTTGTGTTATAAACTTATATACAAATACTTTGTTCTGTTGCCCAATACGGTGTGCTCTGTCAAAAGCCTGCGATTCAGCAGCGGGATTCCACCATGGATCAAGAAGGAAAACATAACTTGCCCTTGTAAGATTTAACCCCACACCACCAGCCTTAAGCGAGAGTAGAAAAACAGGATAATCATCATTTATCTGAAACCTTTCAACTTGTTCCTTACGGTCTTTTGTGGTTCCATCCAGATAGCAATACTGAATTTTTCGTTCTTCTAAATATGTTTTGTATAATTTTAAATGCTCTACAAACGAGCTAAATACCAATACCTTTTCACCTGAAAGTACAACGTCAGCCAACATTTGTGTTACTGTTTCAAATTTACCTGAGGATTGTGTGTAGTTTTTATCAACCAGGACGGGGTGGTTTGCTGCCTGTCGTAGCCTAAGCAATCCCTCGAGGAGTAAAATTGAACTTACTTTTTCGTTCTTTCCCATTTCTTCCAGAAATCTGTCACGGTAATTGTTGCGGGTCTGACGGTAGAATTCCTGTTGCCAGTCATTCATATAGCACTTTTGCACAATGATTGTTTTCTCAGGTAATTCGGTCAATACGGCACTTTTGTTCCTCCGAAGCAGAAACGGCTTAATCAGTTTACGATACATCTCCAGTTTTTCAGGTAGTTTACATGCTTTGGTAAAATGGTTGATTGAACCCAGCATATTCCTGTTTATAAAATGAGTTTGTGACCATAAATCAGTGATGGAGTTTTCTAATGGTGTACCTGTAAGTGTCAGATACCTTTTTGCATGAAGTTCTAAACATACCTGAGTAATATCAGACTTTGGATTCTTTATAGCCTGGGCTTCATCTAAAATGATATAATTGAGATCAAGGTTACGAAACAGATCCTTATCCCTTCGTAGTATGGCATAACTGGTTATAAGTAAATCGGGTTGACCGAATTTGTTTGTATCCTTTGTCCTGTCAAATCCTGTGTGGATATATACCTTTAAATCCGGACAAAAACTGGCAGCTTCCTGTTGCCAGTTATATACCAGACTCGTTGGTACTACTAAAAGCGATACACCCCGTGCATTCTCTTTCATCCATTGAAGGAGGCATAATGCCTGGATTGTTTTTCCTAAGCCCATATCATCAGCCAGGCAGCCACCAAGTCCCAATTCATCAAGTAAGCGTAACCAATTATAACCTTCTGTCTGATATTTTCTTAGTTTTCCGTGGAAATTTAGAGGCATAAGATAGTTTGCATCCAATTTATTTTCAATCAAACGTCGCATATTTTCTTTTACCGTGAACTCGACTTTCCCTATGCGATGGAGTTCGCTTGTCAGGACACAAAACTGTTTGGCTATTACAGCTTTCCCATCCTCAAACTTGCAAAATTCTGTAAGCGAACGGAATTCATCAAACCATGCCTGCGGAATTTGAGCCATTTCACCATTTGGTAACAATATCTGCGATTTGTTTTGTTTTATATAATATAAAACCTGTAGAAATGGTACTTCAAATTCACCAAAATGTACTTTGCCCTTTATATCAAACCAATCGCGACTTTCTTCAATCTGTATTGAAATTGTCCGTTCACCGACAAATATTCGTTGTGATTGGTTTTGTTTTTTATCGAAAAGGATTTCAACATCAAGCATTTCAATCTCTTTGTAGTGTTCATTCAGCCATTCCACCCCTTCGGGATATGACATTTTTTTTGCTTTGCCGTTCAGATTTATCCCGATTTTATTGAAATTATCAATATATTGGTTTTCTAAGCGTTCATCCCGTTCGACATGAGTAATCAGAATAGAATCATCATTTATATACAACCTATTTAATTCGCCTGTTTTACCTGCCCAATACCAAAAGTTCTGATATTCAAATATTAATTCAAATACGAGATTATTTAAACCGGAGTCAGGTTGTTTATCATCAAAGAGTGAAAGTTGTTTTAATATGGGAATTTCCTTAACCCTGAATATCGTTTTTGTGAGTTCATTGACTGTCGTTATATTGAAGCCTTCAGTAATTACCCTATTGGTCGAAATTAAAGGAATAACAATTTTCTGCAGGTAATCTTCAATGTGTTGGGGTGGTATTTGAACTATGCTTTTACTGAGAAATGGAATTAATTTAGCCCCGTCAACATCATTGTCAAATTCGTATATTTTATTATCCAGAAGTATACGGGCCGTTTTGCGTGAAACCAGCGTGGCTTTATTTAGATCGAATCCCCTGTTCTCACAACTTAAATCTAACGAAAAGTATAACCCATCATCCTTTTTTTCAAAACAATAAAATACTTCCGGCATTTCAAGTTCTACATACAATTGTTTCCACATAAATGGAAACTTGCCGATAGGCAGGTATATTTTTTTGTCTGCAACGTTTTCGAAAAACGTGTTAAGATACTGGTTGACATAATCTGCAATATAATCCCTGAAGTATTGAATGTCGGGTTTGTTGCTTTTACTTTCAAAGTATTTTTTGATCAGGCTATCCCAGGAGAGAATATTCTTATCATTTATTTTTGAAACAATGATTTCCTTTTCGAGCTGAAAACAACAATTAACCAGGAGTTCATCATTCTTATCAAACAGATTCGAGTATCGTTTTATGTTTTGACGGGTTATTTTTATAAAACTTGTAGAGGGATTGTTTTGATTGTCATTGTCAATTACAACACATTCGGGAAAACAACCTAGGTTTTTATTGTTGTTTAATGTATATGCAATTTTTTGATTCATACCCAATATGAATTATAGAAGTGTAGAAAATCCACAGGTTGCACAAATAGGTTCGACAACTTTTCGCTGTTCAAATCCTTTTTTTATGTCTTTAGCCCGTTGGGTTTCCAATATATCCGCCAGGTTTTCAGTAAAAATATCTCCGAGTCTCATATTGGCATCAGCATCAAGACAACATGGCACAACCTGTCCATCCGATAGGATTGCAATATGGTCACGAAGGGCATAACATATTTTTGAAGTTTCTATTCCTGAATGATGCTCATCGGGCCATTCAAAGCGTGGTGAACGTTGAAGGAAAATGTGATCGGCAAGTTTTAGACCGTTTCCCGGAGTTTCTTTTTCCAGTAATGAAGGTGATAGATTGAATGTTGATGCTATTTTCTCAAAACAACGTGCATTGAAGCCCGCGCTCTTTTCATTGGTGGTGTTCCACAATCGCAGGCATATGTAGGTCTTTGGAGCAAGATCTGTTGAAAATTCTAAAGCTGTTTGCAGATAATCATTCCACTTTTCTTCGGGGATGTTTTCTTCTGCATCGTGAAGTGAAATATTGATCTGGCGTATGGAATGGTGCAAGAGTATTTCTCTTTTCTTATCCAGTAAGCTTCCATTGGTTGTAATGTTGATATTTAAACCGCAGTTTTCAGCAATAGACAGAATCTCATCAAGATGAGGATGTAGCAGTGGTTCACCCAATACATGTAAATAAATATAGTTGGTAAACGGACGTATCTTTTCCACAACTAACCTAAATTCTTCCACCGACATAAAATGGGTGTTTCGGGTAGTTTTAAAACAAAAACTGCAATCGAAATTGCAGCTATTTGTTATCTCGATATATATTTTTTTGAATTTCAATGTGTCAGGTTGCGAAAATCTATGATGTTATGAATGGATAGAATCCCTACCACATTGTCAGTGTTATCAACCACGGTAAGGGTGGTAATTTTATTGACATCCATCATTTCCAATGCTTCTGTCAATAATTCATCCTGGACGATCTTTTTGAATCCGTGAGTCATAAAGTCAGCTGCGGTTAGTGGCTTTATTTCATCGAAACGTTGAATCGCACGTCGGATATCACCATCCGTTATAATTCCGATGGCCTGTTCGTTTTTGTTGAATACCATGGTCATTCCAAGGCGTTTGTTGCTTACTTCGTAAATAATATCCCTGAAAAGTGTCGTTTCGTATACTTTTGGAATATCAGTAAACATTTCATCCTTCACCCGTGAGATTAATCGTCTGCCCAATGCCCCTCCCGGATGATACAGGGCGTAATTCTCTGCTTTAAAACCGCGCCTCTCCATCAGGCAAACAGTCAGGGCGTCACCCATTACCAAAGTGGCAGTTGTGGATGTTGTAGGCGCTAATCCGAGTGGACAAGCCTCTTTTGATACACCCACATTCAGAAATAAGGAAACTTCCCTGGCGAGCAACGATTTAGGATTACCGGTCATGGCAATCAACGAACAACCTATTTTTTTTAAAGGAGCGACTATGTTCAATATTTCAGAAGAACTTCCGCTGTTTGAAATCAGAAGTACAATATCTTTTTTGCTGACCATTCCCAGGTCACCATGCATGGCTTCTGCAGCATTTACAAATATGGAAGGAGTGCCTGTGGAGGCCAGAGATGATGCAATCTTATGGCCAATAATACCGGTTTTACCGATACCCATAATGACTAGTTTGCCTGTGGAGACATAAATCATTTCGACTACTTCGTTCATTTCCGGCCCAATCTTATCTGCCAGCTTCTGAAGTTCGGCAATTTCAAGCTTAAATATTTCTTTACTACGTTCTGTAAAATTCATTTATTTGAGATCAATTATTCAGGTTTAATTCTTATAATATGATTATCGCGTAATACGATAAGATCGCTGTTTGTCTTTTTCTTTGATTCTATAAGCTTTTCATAAACCTTATCCATACCATGAAGAATTTTATCCCTGTCTGATATTTTTTTATTATTATTTTTCATCATAATATTTTTTGAATAATTTATATTTGTCTGTGTTATAAACAGTGAGCTCTGACGATTTGTTTTTCTTTTCAGCGATAAAATCAGATTTCTTATCTGAATTATCAAAAATCATTATTTCATCAATAATGGGATAATAAATCTCATAAAAATTAATAATTCCATTGACATATCTTCGTTTAATTGTTTCTGAATCAATGTTATGTCCTCCTTCAATAACACGTTGTTTCACACGCTCAATGGCTAGTTCGATATTTTGCAGCCAATAAAATAGCAGGATTACATGATATCCTTGTCGTTTGGCATATAGTATTTTATTTTTATAACTTTTTGTTGCAAGAGTTGTTTCAAAAGCAAAATTTACATCTTGAATAATTAGTTCATCAATCCTTTTTAGCATCAAACGACCGGCTTTAATGGCTACTTTTTCTGGCTGAAATGGTGATAAACCTTTTGCAATTTCGTCAGCATTTACAAATTCTTTACAATCCAAAATTTCAGGTAGTAGCGTAAATGATGCCGTTGTTTTTCCTGCACCATTACAACCTGCAATTATATAAAGTTTCTTTGTCAAAGTGGTTGATTACATTTTAATTAATTGTCGTATATATGAGCGACAATTATATGATTGAACGCAAACTTTGCTGATATTTATTTCTTCATTATCATTTCCACAAACTCCCTGACACATCCTTCCCCGCCTTTTTTCTTCATCTGTATAATGCCCGGAATATTCTTTATTGTATCCAATGCATCAACCGGACAAGCCGCCAGACCTACTGAAGATAGCAGTTCAAAACAATTTACATCATCTCCGATATACGCAACATTATCCAGCGTAATTCCTTCTATCGCACAAATCTCTTTTGCTGCAGCCAGTTTACCTCCATCACGTTTTCCCTGGTATAAATAATCCAGCTTCAGTTTCTGGAAACGACGTTCTACAAGCTTAGTATCTTCCGAGGTAATAATGCCTGTTTTGATTCCTTTCTGTCGAACCAGTTGCAAGCCCATACCATCATGTGCATTAAATTTTTTCAACTCATCACCTGCTTCGGAATAATACATGCCGGAGTCTGTCATCACACCATCAACATCCGTTAATAAAACTTTTATATTCCTTGTTCCGCGTTCCGTGTTCCGCGTTTCGTGTTCCATATTCCGCGATTCAGGGATGTATCCTGCAGGAATGTTTTTTGTGATATTATCAATGGCTATTGCTTGTTGGAGGATTTCACGGATATCCGACAGATACAATTGATTTGGTCCATCAGAGAATGCATGATCGGGATCGGGATGTACTTCGGCAAAAATTGCATCAACTCCTATGGCCAAAGCTGCCCGCATAAGGAAGGGTACCATTTCGCGGTTACCACCGGTCGTTGTTCCTTGTCCTCCCGGTTTCTGAACTGAATGGGTTGCGTCGAAAACAACCGGGAACCCATAGCTTCTCATTTCCACCAGTCCGGTCATATCTACTACCAGGTTGTTGTATCCAAAGCTGGAACCACGTTCGCAAAGCAATATATTCTCATTCCCGGAATCACGCAATTTATCAATGACATTTTTCATATCCCAGGGTGCCATAAATTGTCCTTTTTTTACGTTGACAATTTTGCCTGTTTTTGCTGCTGCCACCAATAAGTCAGTCTGACGTGAAAGAAATGCAGGTATTTGAAGCATATCGGCTACTTTTGCTACCTCGGCACATTGCCAGGTCTCATGTACATCGGTTACAATAGGCAAGCCAAGTTCTGTCTTAACACGTTGCAAAATTTTCAAGCCTCTTTCTAAGCCAACTCCACGGGGCGATTTCACTGAGGAACGGTTGGCTTTATCAAATGAAGATTTGAAAATTAAATGAATATGGAGCTCTTCACAAATCTCTTTCAGTGTTGCGGCTACTTCCATAGTCATTTGTTCCGTTTCAATGGCACAAGGGCCTGCAATCAGAACAAACCGGTTGTGTCCGCCAATATCAAAGCGATTGAGAACATTTATTTTGCACGTATCGTTGATCATCAAAGAATTGTTTTAGTTAAGCAAGTGTATATGTTCGTACCCAGTCTACTTCCAGACTTCCGGCACTGCCTTTTTGCTTTTGGGAAATAAACGAGTTAAAAGCAAGGTACATAGAATCTAACGGGATATTACTTGCTGTGCGGTAGACTTCCAGGTCATTTATCATCCATACCAATTCCTTTGCCGACCAGATTAAGGTATAGATATAAAACTGAGCAGGATTAATTCCTTTGATTTGAATCCCATCAACCACGTTTTTGTTTGCATTCCCCAATGTAATAGTTTTTCCATTGAAGTGAAAAATGTTGATATGAGGTAATTTACTTTCTGCACCCAACCAGAATGCATGCTGTATATTTCCGGTACAACGTAGTTTTGCTCTGAAAACACCCTGTTTTTGCCTGAATGACTCAGCTGTCTGAAGAACGTCTGATGTATAATTAAATTCTTTTTCAATAAATCCTTTGGAAGTATCCCAGGCACGGACTCTTACTTTTTCATGTTTCGTGACCAGTTTTAAAATTCCTTCTACAACTGAAACATTTTTTCCTGAATAATTTGCTTGTTTTTCATTGCTAAAGGAATGATTCCCGATCAGTTTATCACTCTTGTAATGGAAACCAAAGTTCCAATGTGATTTATCCAGTGTATTCCAGTCAAATTCATCCTGAAAGGACAGTGTCATGGCACGGTATCTATCAAACCGCTGTGGCTTTTCGTTTTCATAGAAAACGATATCCGGATTTTTAGCCAGTTCATAAAAACGTTCTTGTTGAGCAAATTCAGGCGTGTTATGCCACCGGTTCTCATTAGCCCAAAAATCATTTGCTTTTTTAAATTCCGGAGAGGCAACCTTAATTCTCAAAAGTTCAAATTCCTTTATTATATATGAATCATGAAACCGTATATAGGTTTTATAGTCTTTCGAATGTTCGAATTGCTTGAATCTCTTAAGAGTTTCAGAAGTTTTTAACTTTTTCTTGTCTCCCAGCAGTTCATAATCAGGAGTTGTCTTAAAATGGATGTATTGCTTTAAAATATCCGATTCAAGTACCTGATAATAGAGCTGTATAGCCGGGTTATTCTGAAGCTTTTTGCACTTTCGTGAATTCCTGTATTCTTCCGTGTCTTTGTATTTCCGGTGTTTAAGAACCTTTTTATTCTCCTGAAAATCGGCAGACTTTACCAAATGAAACAGCTTTTTGTAATCTACAAGTTCGACCGATTTCTCTACCTCTGCATAACGGTGCATGGCTTTTATAAGGTCCGCTTCATTTTTTTCAAGTTTTGCGGTTGGAGTAATTCCTCCAAAAAGTTTTTTCCAAAAAAGATTCATAATGCAAGTATATTATGAGTTTTTAGCTGACAATTTTATTAACTCCATACAGTGATGAATGTCTTGTGCAATTAGTGGTTTGTATTTTTCTTCTGCAGGAATAAACATTTCATTCCGCATAAGGTTTATCTGATTGAGAAATTGATCATAAAAGCCATCCTGATTGACAATGATCAAGGGCTTTTTATGTTCGCCTACTACTCCGGAAGCTACAATGTCCAACATTTCATCCAGTGTGCCATAACTTCCCGGAAGAACCACAAACACATCGGTTAATGTTTTCATTTTCATTTTTCGGTCGCTCAGAGTTTCCACAGTTATCAGTTCGGTAGGTAACGTACTTTGGCGATTCATTTTGATAATTGCCTGCGATATGACTCCTATTATATCACCATTTTTACTCTTGGTGCCAGTAGCTACTGCATCCATCAAACCACCTGTTGCACCTCCGTACACAAGCTTGTTTTCACTTTCGGCAATCAATTCGCCAAGTTGAAAGGCCGCTTGTTTATAATGGTCGGAAATGCTGTTACTCGATGAACAAAAAACTGCTATATTCATTTTTAATTGATTAGTTAATTGGTTAATTAGTTGATTGGTATATTAGTCAAGCAATGTGTTTGGGCTATTAGAAATATTATTTCATTCCGATCTTAATCAACCAATCAACCAATTAACCAATCAACTAATTAACTACTTAACCAATCAACCAATTAGGCATCGATCTTCGCGTAAGTGGCGTTTTGCTCGATAAACTGACGTCGAGGAGCTACATCATCGCCCATTAGCATTGAAAATACGTGATCAGCTTCTGCAGCATTTTCAATGTTTACCTGGCGCAAGGTACGATGTTCCGGATTCATGGTTGTATCCCATAATTGCGTTTCATTCATTTCACCCAAACCTTTATAACGTTGGGTATGAATGCCACCTTCTACTCCACCACCGTATTTTTCGATAAATACCTGACGTTGTAAATCGGTCCAGCAATACTCTTCCACTTTCCCTTTTTTACACAGGTAGAGTGGGGGAGTAGCGATATATAAATAACCCTGTTCAATCAGTTCCTTCATGTGACGGAAGAAGAAAGTCATGATCAGTGTTGCAATGTGACTACCATCTACGTCGGCATCGGTCATGATAATGATTTTGTGGTAGCGGAGTTTTTTTATGTTCAACGCTTTGCTGTCATCTTCCGTACCTATAGTAACGCCTAAAGCAGTATATATATTGCGTATTTCTTCACTTTCAAGCACTTTATGTGGCATGGCTTTTTCTACATTCAAAATTTTACCACGTAAAGGCAGGATGGCCTGATACTGACGGCTACGACCTTGTTTGGCCGTTCCACCTGCAGAATCCCCTTCGACAAGGAATAATTCGCATTTTTCAGGATCTTTGTCAGCACAGTCGGCCAGCTTGCCCGGTAATCCACCACCGGAAAGCGGCGATTTGCGTTGTACCATTTCACGGGCCTTGCGGGCTGCGTAACGGGCAGTAGCTGCTAATATCACTTTCTCGACAATGATACGGGCTGCTTTTGGATTTTCTTCCAGGTAGTTGCCTAATGCTTCGCCAACAGCCATATCCACAGAACCCATCACTTCGTTGTTCCCAAGTTTTGTTTTGGTCTGTCCTTCAAATTGTGGCTCCTGAACTTTAATAGAAATAACGGCGGTCAATCCTTCGCGGAAGTCATCACCACTGATTTCAATCTTCAGTTTTTCAAGCATTTTGGTGTCTTCGGCGTATTTCTTCAACGTACGGGTTAACCCGCGACGGAAACCTGCCAGGTGAGTACCACCTTCTATGGTGTTGATGTTGTTTACGTATGAGTGTACATTTTCGTTATAAGAAGTGTTGTAAGTCATAGCAATTTCTACCGGAATTCCATTTTTTTCTGTTGAAATATGTATGATATTCTCAATCAGCGGTTCACGGGCTTCATCAATATATTCAACAAATTCTTTCAATCCTTCGGTTGAATGAAATATCTCCGAACGGAATGTCCCATCTTCATTCAACGTCCGTTTATCGGTCAGTGTAAGTGTAATTCCGGCGTTCAGAAAAGATAATTCTCTTAACCGGTTTGCAAGGATATCCCATTTATAAACTGATTCAATAAAAATGGTGTTGTCAGGTAAAAATGTAGTCAGTGTTCCATTTGTGGTCGAAGTTCCGATTTCCTTTACAGGGGCTTTAGGAGTACCACATTCGTATTCCTGCATGTACAATTTTCCGTTACGTGAAACCTCCACGTGCAATAAAGTAGAAAGTGCATTCACACACGATACTCCTACACCATGCAATCCTCCGGAAACTTTATAACTTCCATGGTCAAATTTACCTCCGGCATGCAGTACAGTCATCACGACTTCCAGTGCCGATTTGCCTTCTTTTTCATGCATGTCAACCGGGATACCACGACCGTTATCAATTACGGTAATTGAATTATTTTCGTTGATAAAAACCTGAATGTTATTACAAAATCCAGCCATAGCTTCATCAATGGAGTTGTCCACCACTTCGTATACCAAATGGTGTAATCCTTTTATGCCAATATCGCCAATGTACATGGCAGGGCGTTTGCGCACTGCTTCCAATCCTTCAAGCACTTGGATGCTGCTTGCGCCATAATTGGCACTGGCAGTTGCTCTTGCTGTTTCTACTTCGTTCATTTTTATTCTAAGTTGTTTGTTTCTAGTCCTTTGATGTCTTAGTGTTCATTCCTTTTTAAATACTGATTAGCATCTAAAAAAACACACAAATATACCACAAATAATTGACATAAACGCTATTATTTGGGAGTATTTTGGTATTGATTTGCCTGGAAAGCCAAATAAAAAGAATAAAAAACTGCTACAGTTTTCGTTCAGGAGCTAGAGTATTTTGACGACTTGGTGGTATAAAGCCACCACGTCGTCAAAAGGTTGTCATGAGGGATATTTGTAAGCAGGTACAAGGCGTCAATGTGCTTTTTGTTTTATTATTAGCAAACAAATTTTCTGTATCATTTGTTATCTATTTAATTAGAAGTGTGTATATTTGCATCTATTTCAATATGTAAACTATGCCTACCATTAGCGAATTCTTTGGTATCTATACACAAATAATGTTCCTGGACCATAATCCTCCACATTTTCATGCAAGGTATGGAAATCAAAAGGTAATCATTGAAATTGAAAGTGGTATAGTGAAGGGTGAAATGTCTGAAAGAGCTTTGCGACTTATTTTTGAATGGAAGGATTTGCATAAAGAAGAACTAAAACAAGCTTGGGAAAAAGCTAAAAACGGTGAACAACCGAATAAAATCGAACCTCTAAAATAAATGGATATGTTTACGGAAGTTATTAGTGCCGAATATATTGGGGAATATAAAGTAAGTGTTCTGTTTAACAATGGAGTAAAGAAAAAAATTGATTTCTATACCATTTTATTTCTTAATGATTACCCCGCATTCAGGCCTTTAAAGGATATTGAAGTGTTTCGGAAATTCAATGTAACTGACACACTTGAATGGGATAATGGGAATATTGATATTGCTCCGGAAACAATGTATGATATGGGTGAAATAGAACCTGTAAGTAAAAGTAAAATAGAACATTTAATGTGATTTTTACATGAAGACGGGGTGGCATAAAGCTACCCCGTTTGTATTAATTCTACTCCAGTATCTCGTTATCGTGCATTTCTTTCATAAAGGTCACGAAATCGTTTTTCTTGTCCGATTCCATCCATTCCATGCTGCGGCGTGGATGAGCGTTGAGTGCCCCTGAAATAAGGTATGGAATGTGGTAACCCCATTCAATCTCTTTTTGCAACGGGTGGATATAATCCTGTATAACCTGCAGCAAGGGCAATAACCGGTATTTTGGATTTTTGAGGAAGGATATCAGTATTTCAATAGGGCAATTCCCTGCCCCGCGGCCTAAACCCAGCAGGGTGGCATCAAGCATGGTACATCCTTCCATTAAGGCTGTATAGGTGTTCGACATGGCCATTTGCATATTGTTATGCGCATGGATCCCGATCTCTTTATCCGGCAAGGCAGCCCTGTATTTACGCACCAAATGCTGGATGGATTCTATATACATGCTTCCGAAACTATCAACGGCATAAAATACCTTGACGCGTGATTTGGCAATGTCTTTCAATGCTTCATCCAGTTCCAGTTCACCCACCGTTGATACTGCCATCAGGTTTATACAGGTCTCGTAGCCCTTGTCAATGCAGTGGTGAGCCAGAGCAATGGCCTTGTCTACCTGATGAATGTAACATGCTACCCGGATCATGTCCAAAGCACTGTCGGCAGCCATTGGGATATCGGTAAGTTCGATCCTGCCGATATCAGCCATTGCCGAAAGTTTCAGGTTGGTTTCATTCTTCCCGACAATACGTTCCAGGTCTTTTTGCTGGCAGAACTTCCACGGTCCCATTTCCTTGCGGTCGAAAGCCTTTTCACTGCTCAGGTAGCCTATTTCCATATAATCGATCCCCGCTTCCACACAGGCGTTATATACTCCCCGCACAAAATCATCGCTGAACTGCCACTTATTCATCAATCCACCGTCACGGACCGTACAGTCCATTACCTTAATATCCTGTTTGTACATTATTTTTTATTCATTAAAATGACTTTCCCCAACTCCATAAGGGGAGTTGAAATTCTTACAAAAATAAAGATTTTGTTTTGAATGTTCAAATTTATAGTCCTCTTTGATTCCAAAATGAAATTATCCTTTGTTTTTGCGCTTTATTAACTCTGAATAAATGCATTTGTTTTATACCTCTCCATGATCACTTTTTTATCTATTTTACCTTATTCCATATTTGAGCCATATTTGAGTCGTATCAAAGCCGTACATACCCCATATCATTATAGATAAGGCTTATATACGACTTATATACGACTCAAATATGGAATAAGATAAAATAGATGTAAAAGGGATGTAAAAGGAATATAAGAGAAATAAGGTAATATCTAATAAAGAATTAAATTCGACACATAATTGTTCAAATGATTTTGCTCAGTTGGATAGGAGGTTTTTTTTTTGTTTGTGTTACTGATTCTAAGTTGGCAATTTATTCTGTTTAATACAAACTTTTAGAATGGTTATCGATAAGTTGTACTATATCAGTCTGACTTTCAGCAATACGATGGAACCATGGAAGGTATGGCTTGTTGTAAATGCCCTATTTTCAAGACCACACTTTAGATATTCATATAAAAAACAGGTGGAATGACTTTAAATCATTCCACCTGTAAATTATAGATTCTTAATCAGAATTTAAAGCAATTCCACGCTGCGTTTTACAAAGTTGGCAAGGGCTTCGCCTTTCAGCATATTGCTTGCCAGAAGGGCCAGGTCAATCAGTTGGCGAACCTGTTTGGTTTCACCGGCAAATGATTTCAACACTGCTTTCTTATTGTCGGTAAGTGCATCCATTTTCTTTTGCAAGTCTTCCAGTTCAGTTTTTTCAACTGCAGGTACTTCTTCGTCTTTCTTATCTTTGTGGCTTTCCTTGAGCTTATCGTGCTTGGCTTTTATTTCCGTAAGTTCGGAAGCAATCGGAGCAATGCTCACCCCACAGGCTGCTTCTTCGTCGGTCAGAATCTTTTCGATAACCGGATGTGCTGTATTGACTACCAGGTTGAAGCTATCGGGCATTTCGCCATAAAAGCTCATCATGCCACCCTGCAACGCCGACATTTCTTTCATACGGCGCATAAATTCGTTTTGGGTGATAAAAACAGGACTTGTGGTAGCATCCAGTTGCTCGAACGTAATGATAAAGTTCGTTTTATCCAGTGTAGGAACCTGTGATTCGAATACGGTAACCAGTGCATCGCGCTGATCGTTGGTCAACGTTACTTTGCTGGTATCGTCCTTTTGAATGATTTTATCAATCACGTCGCTGTCGACACGTACAAAACGGGTCTTTTCGAATTTTTGTTCAAGCTGGCTTACCACATGCACGTCAAGCTGTCCGTCCATGATCAGGACATCATAGCCTTTGTCTTTAGCATGCTGGATGTAGCTGTATTGTTCGTCGCTGTTATTGGCATACAGGTAAATCACATCCCCGTTTTTGTCTTTTTGGTTTTCACCTACCAGTGTTTTGTATTCTTCGAAAGTGAAGTATTTGCCATCAATGTTTTTAAGCAAAGCAAATTTCTCAGCACGTTCGTAGAATTTTTCGTCGCTAAGCATTCCATACTGAATGAATAGTTTCAGGTTATCCCATTTCTCTTCAAATTGTTGTCGGTCGGCCTTAAAGATTTCATGCAGACGATCGGCTACCTTTTTGGTAATATGGCTCGATATTTTCTTTACATTTGAATCACTCTGCAAATAACTACGCGATACATTCAACGGAATATCCGGTGAATCGATAACACCATGCAACAGGGTCAGGTATTCAGGAACAATATTTTCGACATGGTCGGTCACATATACCTGGTTGCAATACAACTGGATCTTGTTGCGTTGCATCTCGATGTTGTTCTTGATTTTCGGGAAATACAGGATACCGGTGAGGTTAAACGGATAGTCTACATTCAGATGAATGTGGAAAAGCGGATCTTCAGCTGTAGGATTCAACTCATGGTAGAATGCATTGTAATCTTCTTCGGTCAGGTCGGCAGGTTTGCGTGTCCATGCAGGATTGGTGATGTTAATGATATTATCATTTTCGGTCTCCACATTCTTGCCATCTTTCCATTCTTTTTTCTTGCCAAAGGCTATTTCAATCGGAAGGAATTTGCAATACTTGGTCAGCAGTTCCTGTATTTTAGCATCTTCGAGGAAGTCTTTGTTTTCATCATCAATATGAAGCACGATTTCAGTTCCTCTGTCGGCTTTAATGGTTTCTTCCAGGGTGTATTCAGGATCACCCTTACATGACCAGTGTTGTGCAACCGCCTCTGCATTATATGATTGGGTATATATTTCCACCTTTTTGGATACCATAAACGAGGAATAGAAACCTAACCCGAAATGTCCGATAATAGCCTGAGCATCGTCTTTGTACTTTTCAAGAAACTCTTCAGCCCCTGAGAATGCAATCTGGTTAATGTATTTATCAATTTCGTCGGCAGTCATCCCAATACCACGGTCGGTAATGGTCAGCGTTCCTTTCTTTTTATCTACATTCACCCGTACGGTGAGGTCGCCCAGTTCGCCTTTAAAGTCGCCCACTGCAGCCAGTGTTTTCAGCTTTTGTGTGGCATCCACTGCATTCGATACTAATTCACGGAGAAAAATCTCGTGATCGCTGTACAAAAATTTCTTGATAACGGGGAAGATATTGTCACTCGTTACCCCAATGTTTCCTTTAGCCATTGTTCGTTATAAGTTAATTAGTTTATTATGTTAATTGGTATATTCGTTCAGGACAGGGTGCGTTTTAAAGATATACTCCTGCATTCGGAAACAGCATTAGACAAATAAAGTGCCAAGAGGGGAGGGGTGACAGAATGACATAAAACAATGCATAATGGATAATGAATAATTCATAATGTGGCGGTATTGACAAAAAGATTTTACTGTGCGGATAAAGTCAGCCACTGAACTTCTAAAATGGAATTCAGCCTTTTAATTTAATAGCAAGCCAAAGGATTGCAAATAGTTGAGTCGAATACTTAAACCATACGAATAAAATCATACGTAAAACGATATATGACAAAAAATTTGTTTCAATCATTTTATTGAAAAGGATTTAATTTATCAATATATTTGTATTCGATCTTGATATTTATAAATGCAAAATAATTCACATTCTAAATTATTTTGCATTTATTTTATAATTCACACAATTATTGTACTATAAACGAGTTTAAGTTAATGACAGACTGTTTATATTAAAACTTAGTACTCATCCTTAAATGCAAAAGCCATGAAACGAATCCAAAAAGTCATTCTCATTTTAAGAATGTCATTCCTACTTATCCTGTTGAGTTTGGTATTTACATTTCCTGTCATGGCTCAGTCTTCCGGGTATGACCGTAGAATGGAAGAATCGGGTGCAAAAACACTTTCACCCTACTTTGTTGTAATCAGTGGGCACCCTGAAACTGATGTGTTGCCCTTGAAGGAGACTTCAGCCAGCGTAAATATCGTAGGTGTAATTGCTGATGTGACTGTCCGGCAGAAATATGTCAACAGCGGTATGAATACACTGGAAGCTATTTATACGTTTCCGCTATCAACTAAAGCAGCTGTGTATGCCATGAAAATGACCATAGGCAAGCGGACGATTACTGCCAGAATCAGCGAAAAGGAAAAAGCACGCAGAGATTATAATAAAGCTAAAACGGAGGGCAATCGGGTTTCTTTGCTTGAACAAAACCGGCCGAATGTGTTTACCATGAATGTGGCAAATATTGCTATGAATGATACGATTGTCGTTGAGCTGAAGTATACAGAGTTGCTGGTTCCTGAAAATGGAGTATATTCATTTGTTTATCCAACGGTGGTAGGACCACGTTATTCAAACAAAACAAAAACTGAAGCCGGCATTGATGGTCAGTTTGTGAATACACCTTACACGAAAGAAGGCGAATCGTCAACCTATAAATTCAATATTGATATAAAAATTAATTCAGGTATTCCGATTCAGGATGTGACTTGTACCACCCATAAAATAAGAGTTACACATCCCGATTTATATACAGCATCTATTATTCTTGATAAAAATGAAAGTAATGGAGGAAATCGTGATGTAATCCTGAATTATTCATTGCAGGGAAATAAAATTGAATCGGGCGTCATGCTGTATGAACATGGGGATGAAAATTTCTTCCTAATGATGGTTCAGCCTCCCAAAAAAGTATTGCAGGAAGATATACCTCCACGGGAATATATTTTTATTGTTGATGTCTCCGGATCAATGCATGGTTATCCACTTGATATATCTAAGAAATTGCTTAGAAACCTGATAATAAACCTTAAACCGACTGATAAATTCAATGTGGTCTTATTCTCAGGGTATACGGGCGTTTTAAGTGAGAATTCTGTTGAAGCAAATCAACTAAACATTGACAGGGCAATCCATTTAATTGACAATCAACACGGCGGAGGTGGTACTGAACTGCTCAGTGCTTTAAGGCGTGCTTATAATATCCCTCGTGATAATTCGTATGTATCACGCTCGATTGTTTTGGTTACCGATGGGTATGTGGATGTCGAAAAGGAAGCCTTTGAAATGGTTCGAAACAATAATGATAAGAGTAATTTTTTTAGTTTTGGAATAGGTACCAGCGTAAATCGTCATTTAATGGAGGGAATGGCCTTTATGGGTAACGGAGAACCAATGATCGTTATTAATGCAGAAAAAGCCGACCAACAGGCAGAAAAGTTTCGGAGTTATATTAATTCACCGGTATTGACTCAGATTAAAACTGATTTTGATACTATGGAGGCATATGATATTGAACCGGGCACAACCCCAGATATGTTAGCCGAGCGTCCAATCATTATTTTTGGCAAATACAAAGGGACACACAATGGAACTGTAACGTTGAAAGGCAATACAGGGCAATCGAGCTATGAAAAAACGTTTGATTTATCTGCCATTAACCCCAATCCTGCATTCTCAGCTATTCGATATTTGTGGGCCCGCGAACGAATTAAGCTGCTTGATTATTATACCAACCAAAGGCAGTATTATCAGGCTTCAATTGATGAATTCCTGAAAAAAGATATTATTGAACTTGGGTTAAAGTATGACTTGATGTCCCAATATACTTCGTTTATTGCTATTGATGAAGAATTTAAAATAGATAAGGATGGAAAGTCAGTAACAGTAAAACAACCTCTGCCTCTACCACAGGGTGTCTCAAACTATGCTGTAGGCGAAACGGTTGTAGTGGGATATGGCACTTCAAATCATGCACTTCAGGGACGAATGGCTGGTGTGAGTGTTTCAGATGTTAAAGGAAATGATGAAAAAGGTGTTGATATTGCCGATGTAAAGCAAAGTGTTACTCAGGTGGAAGAAGACAAAGTTTATCAGGTTGTTGAGCAGATGCCGCAATTCCCGGGAGGTGAAACTGCCTTGATGAGTTCAATCAGCCAGAATCTCACCTATCCAAAGATAGCCCAGGAAAATGGAATTCAGGGTAAGGTAATACTCCGTTTTAAGGTTGAAGCTGATGGATCCATTTCAAACATCTCAGTAGTCAGAAGTCTCGACCCGGCATGTGATAAAGAAGCCATCCGGCTTATCAAATTGTTGCCTAAATTTATTCCTGCCAAACAAAATGGTGTAAATGTGGCTGTCTGGTACACGTTGCCGATTGCATTTAAATTAGAATGAGTATTATCCTGTTATTTACTAAGCCGGAATAGTTTACTATCCGGCTTTTTTTGTGTAATCAAACCTCAAAAAATCACTAATTTACTCACCGGTTATAACAATTTCGTAAAAAATGCCGTATCTTTGCGCGCGAAAATATGATGTTTAAAAAAAGAAAAATGTAATTTTATGAATGTAGTTACAAAAACCATCACACTGGGTGATGGACGTACCATTTCGATTGAAACAGGTAAATTGGCCAAACAAGCCGATGGATCTGTAATGGTTCGCATGGGTAATACCATGTTGTTGGCCACCGTTTGTTCGGCCAAAGACGCTGCTCCGGGAACGGACTTTATGCCGCTATCCGTGGATTATAAAGAAAAATTTGCTTCCTTTGGTCGTTTTCCAGGTGGATTCCTTCGTCGTGAAGGTCGTGCTTCGGATTATGAAATCTTAGTATCACGTCTGGTAGACCGTGCATTACGCCCATTGTTTCCGGATGATTTTCATGCTGAGACATTTGTTACCGTAACGCTTTTCTCGTCGGATGGTGTTGATATTCCTGATGCACTAGCCGGTCTGGCTGCTTCAGCTGCATTGGCTGTCTCTGATGTACCTTTCAATGGCCCGATCTCTGAAGTTCGTGTTGCCCGTGTAAATGGTGAATTCGTAGTAAATCCTACTTTTGTTCAACTGGTTGATGCTGATATGGAAATCATGGTTGCAGCCACATTGGACAACATCATGATGGTAGAAGGCGAAATGAAAGAAGTAAGTGAAGATGATTTGTTGAACGCTATGAAAGTAGCTCACGAAGCCATTAAAGTTCAGTGCCAAATGCAACTGGAATTGATGGAAGCAGTAGGTAAAACAGTAAAACGTACTTATTGTCACGAAGAAAAAGACGAAGATCTGAAAAAAGATGTTTGGGCTAAAACTTATGACAAAGCATATGCATTGGCAACTGCCTGTAATCCTGACAAACATGCCCGTAGTGAAAACTTCGAAGCTGTAAAGGCTGAATATATTGCTTCATTGGAACCTGAAGAAGCTGCTGCTAAAAAAGGACTGATTGGTAAATACTACCATGAAGTTGAAAAAGAAGCCATGCGTCGTTCTATCCTGGATGAAGGCAAGCGTCTTGATGGTCGTAAGACTACCGAAATACGTCACATTTGGTCGGAAGTGGATTATCTGCCCGGAGCACATGGCTCTGCCGTATTTACCCGTGGTGAAACCCAATCACTGACAACAGTAACCCTTGGTACTAAAATGGATGAGAAACTGGTTGATGAAGCATTGATTCGTGGAAAAGAACGTTTCTTGCTGCATTATAACTTTCCACCATTCTCGACAGGCGAAGCACGTGCATCACGTGGTGTTGGCCGACGTGAAGTAGGTCATGGTAATCTGGCACTTCGTGCACTGAAAAATATGATCCCTGAAAATTACCCATATGTCATCCGTGTGGTTTCTGATATCCTTGAATCTAACGGTTCGTCGTCTATGGCTACAGTATGCGCCGGAACACTGGCGTTGATGGATGCAGGTGTTGAAATCAAGAAACCGGTTTCGGGTATTGCCATGGGATTGATTTCTGAAAATAAAGGTAAAAACTTTGCTGTATTATCGGATATTTTAGGTGACGAAGATCACCTGGGCGATATGGACTTCAAGGTAACAGGAACAAAAGATGGTATCACTGCCACCCAAATGGATATTAAGGTAGACGGACTTTCGTTCGAAATACTGGAAACAGCATTGAACCAAGCGAAAGCAGGTCGTATGCATATCCTTGGTAAAATACAGGAAACACTTGCTGCTCCACGTGAAGATATGAAACCAAATGCACCACGTATTATCGTAATGTTCATTCCGAAAGAAATGATCGGTGCTATTATCGGGCCTGGGGGAAAAATTATTCAAAACATGCAGGCTGAAACAGGTGCTAACATTACCATTGAAGAAATTGGTGACCAGGGACGTGTTGAAATTGCTGCCAATAATAAAACTGCGATCGATGCAGCCATTGCCAAAATAAAAGGCATTGTAGCTATTCCTGAAGTAGGTGATACCTATCCTTCGAAAGTAAAATCAGTGATGCCTTATGGTGCATTTGTTGAATTTATGCCGGGTAAAGAAGGGTTGTTGCACATTTCGGAAATTGACTGGAAACGCATTGAAACAATGGATCAGTCAGGTATCAAAGAAGGTGATATAATTGATGTGAAACTGTTGGATATTGATCCTAAAACAGGCAAATTTAAATTGTCACGCAAAGCCTTGATGCCACGTCCTCCACGTGAAGAAAAACCGGTTACTGAATAATATACAGTTAACAGCAATAAGATAGAAAAAGCTGCAATCCTTATGGATTGCAGCTTTTTTATTAGTAACCTGAAGCCTAAAATTCAGTACTTTTCAACCTTAATCAATCAGAACTTATTTTTCGATGTATCTTCCTTCTTTCTTTATCTGGTCAATAAAACGAGCCCACGCAGCAGTTCTTTTTTCTTTATTCTGAATGCGAATGCTATTAGTGCCCGGGTTGTCTATATAGGATGGATATCCATCTTCAAAATAGAAATGACCATTATTCATGTTTAAATTCAGCACTAAATCGTTGACTATTGCCGACATTGATGGAATTGTTACAGTTGCTTTAAATAAAGAATCAGCTTCCAGATAACACTTTATATAATGAAAATTCCTGATTTTTTGGATTGTCATTGTATCGGCAAAACGAATTTCACCTGTTGTCCCGTTTATCCATTTAATGTCGTTTCCTGAAAGAAGTATGGAATCGGAAAGGCTGGCGTTGGATGAGAGTTTAAATGTCAATTTTGATTTGCCATTAGGGAAAATATCCCGTATAAAATCACACGAAGACAACAGGGACATGATGGAAATTAGAACAAGAATAAACTTTACAGACATTTTCATACTCTTTAGAATTAAATAATTAAAACAATAAAGATTTCTTTTTATGCTATAAAATTCGGAGAATTGAAAGGGGTTGAAACTTCAATGTACAAAAATAGAAAATAGATTTCATACAGATACGAATCTTAACCTAAATATTTATCTCGAATTTGTCAGATAAATAACTGATTGGAAAAACTGTTTCCTGTTATGCATCTTTTTATGGATAGCATAACAACTGATACGTATTTTCTGTTTACTTTTGCAAGTGAACCGGATGTAAGAATTTACTCCTTGAATACGGTTACAACCTTTAAACACTTATTCAATAATGAAAAGAATTAAACTGATTTTACCATTGTTATTGCTATCGATTTATTTGGTGGCAAAGAATCCTGTAGATGATTTCGTCAACAATCCCCTTTTGGAGAATGCCAACATCAGTTTGCTGGTTAAAGACCTTGGAACAAACAAAACAATTTACCAGTTTCGACCAAGTAGCAGTACAATTCCTGCTTCAACAATGAAACTGGTGACAACAGCTACTGCCCTGGAGTTACTGGGACCAAAATTTTGTTTTCAAACAAAATTGGAAATAGACGGAACATTAAACTCTAACGGGGTATTGAATGGTAATTTGTATATCAAGGGTGGAGGCGATCCGACATTAGGTTCTGAACACTTGGGTGATAAAGATTTTCTGACGAAATGGGTTGAAGAAGTTAAAAGAGTCGGAATAAAAAGAATAACTGGTCGGATAATCGCTGATGCAACGTTGTATGATGATCTTGGAGTTAATCCGAAGTGGACCTGGGAAGATATTGGAAATTATTATGCAGCAGGGGCATATGGAATTTCGTATATGGACAACACCTACCAGCTGGTATTACGATCAGGACCGGAGGGATCAACACCCGAAATCTTGCGAATAATACCCGAGATGCCTGCCATGACTTTCGAAAATCATTTGAAGAGCACTGCCATTGAATTTGATAGCGCTTATTTTTATGGGGCTCCGCATTCTTATTTACGGAGTATCCATGGCGAAATTCCGGCAAACAGAGTAGAATATATTGTTAAAGGAGATATTCCGAATCCGGGGTTATTACTGGCAGAACATTTTCAGGAAAAACTAGTTGAGAACGGAATAATAATTCATCAGTTGCCTTCAGATATAGTCACCGAAAGTTCGGGTAGAAGAGTAATTATGGTTTATGAATCCCCGCAATTGAGTGAAATTATAAAGGAAACTAATGTTCGCAGTAATAACGGATATGCCGAACAAATTTTCAGATATCTGGCAACGACAAAAAATACGATTGCTTCTTCAAACGGTGCAGTTCAGGTTGTAAGATCTTTCTGGAAATCAAAAGGACTGCCTGTTGATCAGTTGTTCATGTACGATGGTTGTGGACTTTCACCGGTTGATGCAGTATCTTCGCAATTTTTTGTTGATCTGCTTATTTATATGCAAACCATAAGCCCAAATAAAGAAGCTTTTTTCAATTCACTGCCTATCTCTGGTAAAAGTGGCACATTGACTAACTTTCTTCAAAAAACAGCTTTACAAGGAAAAGTTCATGCAAAAAGCGGAACCATTTCACGTGTGAAGTGCTATGCCGGATATGTTGATACAAAAGAAAAAAACTATGTATTCGCAATCATGGTTAATAATCCAAATGGCACTTCAAAAGCCGTAAACAGGAAAATAGAGGAATTTCTATTAAAGCTGTCATTGAGTATCAAATAAAAAAATAATCAGATATTCTTGTTTTTTAGACTTAAAGTCGGGATCAAACTACAGACTGTGCAATGAAAAAATATCTGTACTTCAAACAAACTCTGTCTACCAATGCGTTGGCATGGGAAATGAACCGTGAAAAAGAATTGACTGAAGGTTCTGTTCTGTATACTGATTTTCAATTGGATGGGAAAGGTCAACCCGGCAATTCATGGGAGGCGGAAGACGGCAGGAATCTGTTGTTTAGCATTGTGCTTCATCCACATCATGTTCCTATGGATGAATTGTTCCTGATTTCAGAACTTGTTAGCGTATCCATTAAAGATGCTTTGGATAAATATGCTACTGACATAACTGTAAAGTGGCCGAATGATATTTACTGGAAGGACGATAAATTAGCCGGGATATTGATTGAAAATTCACTGCAAGGTAGCAGGATAAAAACAGTCGTTATAGGTATTGGGTTGAATGTAAATCAAAAAAAGTTTAAAAGCAATGCTCCAAATCCGGTGTCGTTGTTGCAGATAACTGGTAAAAGACAGAACAGGAAGCAATTGCTGTATCAGATTTGCCGGAACATAATGAATATGTATAACGAATTTGATAAAGATAAAATTCAAACGGAATACGCTTGTTCATTATATCGAAAGGAAGGGTATCATACCTTTCAGGCAGACAATATTCAGTTCCAGGCAAAAATAGATATTGTTCAACCTGATGGACAACTACTTCTCGAACGAGAAAATGGAAATGGCGAAGGCTTTTATTTTAAAGAAGTTCAATTTGTTATTTAAAACCACTTAGTTTTCAAAAACAGGCATTTTCACAAATAGGCAATTGGAATTGTTTATCTGTGAAAGTTTACTTTTCTTCTTTTATCTCCTCAAAATCTACGTACTCACCTTCTTTTTTATCAAAAATCTTTGATTTTCCGTTAGGTTGTTCAATATCTTGAGATGGTGAATTCTGTGTCGGGTTATTTCGTTTTCCAAAAGAAAAAAGCGAACGTATAAATCCTAAGACGGACAAAATTATAAATAAGCCGATGAAAAGAATAAACAATAGTATGGCAAAAATAAAACTCATAAATTACTGATTTATTTAAAATACTTCTTTAGCCACCCTTTTAACGCTTTGAGTAGCCATCATACTGTAAAAATGAATACTTGGGACACCAAATGCTTTCAAATCCCTGGCCTGTACCGTACACCATTCAACTCCTACTTCCATAGCCTCTTCATCTGTTTTACATTTGCGTAATTCAATTGCAAACTCCTCAGGAATATCTGTATGAAATATCTTCGGCAATACAGTCAACTGATTCGCCAGAGTGATCGGCTTAATACCCGGTATAATCGGAACATTGATTCCTGCAGCTTTGCATTTAGTCACAAAATCATAATACTTCCGGTTATCGAAAAACATTTGAGTTACCAGATATTCAGCTCCTGCATCTACTTTCTGTTTTGCATAATAGATATCTGAATCCAGGTTTGGAGCTTCATCGTGTTTTTCAGGGTAACAAGCCATCCCGTATGTAAAAGGTACAACCGGTGACTTCATTTTCGACCCATCCAAAAACAAGCCTTGATTGAAATTGTTCACCTGAACCTGAAGTTCTGTAGCATTCTTATGTCCGGTAGGAGCAAATTCACGTTCGTGTTTTGCCTTGTCACCACGCAGCAATAAGAGATCTGTAATTCCCAGAAATTGTAAATCAATGAGTGCATATTCAGTCTCTTCAGGTGTGAATCCACTGCAAATAATGTGTGGTACAACTTCGATATGGTATTTATTTTGAATAGCAGCTGCAATAGCCACTGTTCCGGGACGATGACGTTCGGCAACCTGCTCAAACAGCCCATGACCATTTTCCTTAAATACCAACTCGCTGCGATGTGTGGTGATATTGATGTATTTGGGGTCGAATTCACGAAGGGTATCAATGGTTTTGTATACATTTTCTATACCGTTTCCTTTTAAAGGAGGCAGTAATTCGAACGAGAAAGCAGTCGATTTGGCAGTTCTGATTTTTTCTACAACACTCATCAATAATTCACTATTAGTAATTCAACATTCATAATTATAATCTTCTCAACAGGAATAATTCCTAGAATCGCAGCAAAAGTACGAATTTATTTCAACTTGTTTGACAAACACTGATGGATGTTAACAAGCTATATTGAAATGAAACTTTTTTTTCTTGATTCGGAATATGGTCCACGTAATTTTATTCTATTCAAAAGACACATCAATTAATTTTTAGTGCTTTCGTATATAATAATAAAAAACCTTATTGTTTTATTTTGCAGATGAAGGTATTCCTGCTTCTCCTCCAATTATCACATTACTCATCACTACATTCTCTGTGTTTGTGAAACTCAATGGTGAAGCAGCCTGATCAATTCTGATATTTGAAAAATATATATCCTTGATTTTTTTTGTCGGGAAACCCTGAACAACAAGCCCTGCATTTGTAGCTTTGTGGCAGGTAAGGCTATCTACATAGACATTGCGGATGTCCGTATTATATCCTTTACCTTCGCCATGATAATTGGACGTAATATAAAAGCAATCTTCCACCTCATCGAGCATAACGTTGTTTACATAAATATCTGTAATATAACCACCACGATCAGGGTTTGATTTCAGGAATATTCCCCTTTTGCATTTACCCCTTGAGACGCAATTCTCAATAAAGACATTCTTAACTCCGGCTGACATCTCACTTCCGATAGCAACTCCGTGTAATCCTTTGAAACGGCAGTTCCGTATAATAATGTTTTCTGAAGGAATACCGGTTGCTCGTCCCTCATCATCACGACCCGACTTAATAGCTACGTTATCATCGCCATTATCGAAGTTTATATCTTCTATTAATACATTCTTGCAGTATTCCGGATCAATGCCATCATTGTTAATATTATGGGCATTGTAGTTTACACCCCGGACAGTTATGTTCTCCGATTTAAGCAGGTGGATGCACCAGAATGGTGAATTAGTAATGCTTACATCTTCAATAAGTATGTTTTTACATTCAAAAAGCTGGATAAGTTGAGGGCGTAGGTAATGATTTGCCCCGAAAACACGTTTTTTTACCGGTACATTATTGTGATTCATTTCCCGGCTAAGTTGTTGGTCATGGGTTTGCAGATCACGCCAGGTACTGAATGTTTTTAGAGCATTCCCGTCAATAGTACCTTCACCTGTAATGGCTATGTTTTGAAGTTTGTAGCCATAAATAAACGGGCTGTAATTTAAAACAAATGTGCCCTCCCAGCTTGTTGGTACAACCGGAAGATATTTAGCCGGGTCGGAACTAAACTTGAGCCGTGCTCCCTTCTGTATTTCAAGACACACATTGTTCACCAATCGAATAGGTCCACCAACAAAATATATTCCCGCAGGAACTACTATTTTTGCTCCCTTTAAACGAGTGCATTCTGCCATTGCTTTATCGAAAGCCGGTTTACAATCAGTGACCGAATCACCCACTGCGCCGAATGCAAGGATAGAAAGTGTACTTGCTGGTATTGGAGGAACAATTATATTCTTTAGTATTGAATTTCTTTTAGCAATGCGGGTAGAAGCAATATCCTTTACCGTACACGAGGTAAGACAAATTGAAACGATAAATATATAAATAGTTAAAAGTGAAAGTGATTTATTCATAATGACGGATTGTTAATTTAGATCACAAAAATAGTGAATTTATTTTGATAAACATCATTCGTTTACAACGAGTAAACTGCTTCTCTTTTAGATTGTAAGTTTCATTTTCATTAAAAATTATCTTTTTTAGTGTTTCTGTAAAGAGGAATCGTTATGTCTTTTATTTTACCGGCTACTTCCAGTCCTGCATTTCTACCCGTGTCCAGTAAAATAATATTATGGTTCTTTTTATCATATAGCTGTACATCGATCAGGGATGTCATACTCTCTTCAATGCGTCCATCCATAAAACCCAATATAGGGGAAGCCAGTTGTGTTGATTTCTCACGGTGGGCAATTATTTCAAGGCGATATAATCTATTCTCCAAAATCAGCTTCACTTCGTTCTGGTCGGCATACGATTTAATCAGTTTTGAGCCATTGTAAGTGGTGAATTGGATCAGTTGGTCATGCATCCATATTCCGGCGATAAAACCCACAAAAGAATTGCCCAACCAGGGTATTTTTGCCACTGATGCTTTCAGTGAAATCCCGGGTTCGCTAAAGTGATTGGTTTGCATCCAAAAGTAAGCGCTTGGGAATGATTGTCCCCAGTCTTTTTCTATATATCCACGACCGTTTGTAAAATCAATGGTTTCGCCTTGAATAATGAGTTGCCCGTTAATGCGGTGATCCATACTTAAAATGCCATGGTAGCATTCCATGAAGGGGACAAAGGAATAAGGGCCCATAATGCCGGGTGAATACCACTTGTCAGGCCAGGGGATTATATCTGTAAAACGCAATTGACCTACTGCGTTTGGTAAATCAAGTCGCATAGAATCATTGGAAAAGAAATTAGTTGCTATTTCTACTTCAAACTTGCCTGCTTTAGGATGAAATTCGGCTGCCTCAAATTTGTGATATTCGGCAGTTCTTTTTTTACCATCCATTACTTGTACAAAAGCTTGCTTTGTTCCGTTTTCTGCCATAGCAATTCCCGGGATAAAAGCCAACGCTTTTGTTTCGCTTGCATTTACCACCTTAAAATACCATCCTTCGAAATACTTTTTGGACTTTCCCCAACCTTGAAATTGATCGGGATGAAATAGTTTCTGAAGACGATTATACATAAGATGATCTGTTGAACTTTTTAATGTGAACCTATTATGATGCCGTAAAGGGATAAATATTTATTCCACAGGTATCCCGTTAGACCATCAACAAAACGATACATTTTATTTGTATGTTATACCAGTAAGTTTCTCAGAAGCTTCCCATAATTTACGGGCATCTTCTTTATTGAATGCCTTCTCTTTGGGCTGAACAACTACAGGATATCCTTTCATTTGACGTTTTCCATCAGGTCCGTAGAACTCAGCGGGTTTGGCTGCAGGATCAATAGATGCACGAAGTTGAGGTAATGCTCCCATAGTAGCAGGTTGTGCCATGCGAAAGATTAAGGGCTTTAATAGTCTGAAATACCACTTCTCCAGCATGTAACGCCCCAGATTAGTATCTGAAAAACCAGGATGAGCGGCAAGGGCTAAACAGTTTATGTTGTTCTTATCGAAAAAACGTTGCAATTCATAAGTAAACAACAAGTTGGATAGTTTTGAACGACCATACGCTTTTATTGGCGAATAATCTCTGCCTTTTTCATAAAGTAAATTATTAAAGTCCATTACACCACTGCTGTGAGCCATACTGCTTACATTCACCACGCGTGATGCAGGAGTATTCTTAAGTACTTCCAACAGTAAACCTGTCAATGCAAAGTGCCCAAGATGATTAGTCCCCAACTGATTCTCAAAACCATCTTTGGTAACACCATATGGGACCATCATAATCCCGGCATTATTCAACAATATATCAAGTCTTGAATGTTTTTCTTTGAATTTAGAAGCAAAACTACGAATTGATTTCAAATCAGTTAAATCCAGCTCCATGACTGTTATACTCGCCATTGGAAGAAATTTTACAATTTGCCTTTTTGCAGCTTCGCCATTGGTCACTGACCGGCAAGCCATAATGACATGAGCTCCTTTTAAAGCAAATGCTTTGATAGATTCAAATCCTAGTCCACTATTACCTCCTGTAACGATGACTGTTTTTCCAGTCAAATCAGGGATGTCCGAAATTGTCCAGTTATTAGTTGTCATACTTTTAGCCATTTAGTAAATGAAACAATGTATCGTTCCTCTTAAGCCAGGAACTGAAAGTGAATTATCAGAATTCCACAAAATAGGCCAGCAAACCTAGAAGTATTAATACTACACCTGTAATAGCCTTTTCATGATGATCGAGGAAATGTGAATTAAATTTATTTACTCCTTTTATGCCCAGATATACCAATGCCACCATTATGCTCAGGGTCATGATTAAATAAACAACCGAAACAAGAAATATCCCGATCCATCCCTGGGAAGCAGCCTGAAAATAATAGGCTTCTATTTCAATACAGGGAGAAAAAAACATGCCAATACATAACGATAATATTATTGCAGTTTTTGATTTTCTGTTTTTAAGTGATGCATTGTTTAACTCAAAATGATGGTGGTGATGCGTAGACCTGAAATCCATCAACAAATAGATAATTCCAAGTAAAACTAATATTAAAGGTGCTGCTACCCGGGTAATATAACTATAACTCTCAGATAATTTAATCCCAACAAATCCAACAATTATACCAATAATTATCGTACTAAGTGTATGTGAAAATCCTGTAATTAATGTAGCGATTACTGTTTCCTTATTTGTCCATTTTTCGGTTTTTGAGATAGCTATTAATGGTATCCAATGATTTGGAAATAATGGATGAATCAAACCTAATAGCAAACTGCCTAAAAATAATTGCCACATTGTTTATAAAATTGTTTTAAATGATACTTTGTAAATAACTAATAACACTGTTAAAGGTCTTTTGTTTTAGCAAGTTAAACTGAATTAGTTTATTCCGCGAACAGAAGTATTGAATGTAAGTTTATTTTCTATCAGATTTGTATTCTCCCAGAGTACTAACTGCGCAATGCAGTTTTCAGTTAATTCAGCTGTCCGGCCCAGAATTATGTTCGGATAATACGTACAGGCTGCAATTATATCGAAAATCGAAAGCTCTGTAAATACAGAGGCAAGGAGTGGTATGAGGTTGTTGATCTCGCTTGGTAAATTTGTTCCAAAATCAATAATCAACGGTTTAAATGTTGGTGCTATTTCAGATATAGAAATATTTTCTGATAAATCTAAATACTGATAATTTTGTAACAGACTGAAAGTCTCTTCTTTACTGATTTGTTGTTTTATTGATAAAATTTCCCGTGATAGAATACCATCAAAAAACAATGTTTGTGAAGTCTCCACATTCCCATCATCCAGGCTGTAAATACTTCTGACAACATTATGTTCATCTACTTCCACAGCCGTTCTCCGAAGTATTTTTTCCGGAGAGCAGAACGTAAGCTGGCTTCCAACACGGATCATAACGGGTGATAAAATCGTCTGTTTATAAACTTTTTGTTGTTTCGGGGCAACTCATTGGTTGTATTTACAGGAACAGACATATAACCCGGGCTGGCCATATCAACCACTTTGCGCAGGCTGTCCTGTGTTTTTACATTGTACTCCCGGATCAATGTAATGCTGTCTGTGAGGCTATTCATTTTGCCTTTATACGTTTTGCTTCCCAGCAATTCCACGGAAACAGATTTTATCTTTAGTTTCCGATATGCATGCAGACGGATTGTATATCGCCGAAGGATACTATCGTGATAAGCAATTCCGGAAATACTATCCGCTTTTCCATTCGCATAATTTATCCTTAGTACAATTCGTTGATGTGTAGATGAATCTACAGGGGCAATACGTTGTAAGAATTTCAATTCATATACATCCCCGAGCATGAAATTGCTTTCAGGAATATCAAAATTCAAATGGGTCCTTATTGAATCTTTGTTCAAAAGGAACTTCATTCGTTTATTCCAAATGGATGTTCTCATTTTGGTCAGATCAAGAGTATCTACCGGATGATATTTTCCATTTTTTACTTCTTTTTGCAGGTTTGTTAAATTTGCCAATACTTTCGTATAGATATTCCCGAATACCCTCGGATTTTTGGAATACCATACCAATGAGGAATCAAACTCGGCCTGAGTGATTTTATATTTTTTGAAAATAAACTTATAATAAGGTGCTTTATCGGAATAATGATTGAACGTCAATCCTCTTTCCATCATGGATGCATCCGTCTTATGCATTTCTGTCAGGACAATGGTCATGTCATTCTGATTCAAAACGCCTCTTGGCCTTCTGTCACAGGCTGAGAGTGACAACATTATTGTCACAAGTAGAATGAAGCGATTAAAAATCTTATATGGAAGGTTCAACATTACTGTCTTTTTTTGTTTCAAGGCTGTTGTTCAGTTCTTTTCTGAAGAATATCAGAATTATCACCACAGCGACACTGATGGCTGAATCGGCGATATTAAAAACGGGACTAAAGAAAAGAGTTTCACCTGCGCTATTGTGGATTATGGGAAAATAAAGCATGTCAACAACCCTGCCGTAAAACAACGATGAATATCCGCCGCCATCAGGTAAAAAAGAAGCAATATGCCCATAACTATCGTTGAAGAGTACTCCGTAGAAAATGGAGTCTAATATATTCCCTGCAGCACCGGCCAATACTAAGGAGATGGTGAGAATGTAGCCTGTACTGAATTGTTTTTTGATGAGCACATGAATGTAATAACCCAATGCACCGACAGCAATAATCCTGAAGATAGTGAGAAACAGCTTGCCGATAAGTTCCATACCAAATGCCATACCATTATTCTCAATAAAATAAATCTGGAACCAGCTAAACACACTTACATGATCGCCAAGTGCGAAATGAAGTTTGATATAGATTTTAGATGCCTGATCTATAAATAAGATAAGGAATATTAATAAGACTGATTTTTTAGTTATCGACATGGGAAAGAATTTACTGTTTTATAATTTGCAATTTACGATTGCCGGTACGACAATATGTAAATTATTTTAAATACAAATTCGGCAACAGACAAATGTCCCGTTGCCGAATTCTAATTATATATTCGCTTATTTTTTATCGTTTTTTGCTTCTATGCTTAATGTAGCATGAGGTACAGCACGTAATCTTTCTTTAGGAATCAACTTTCCGGTCTCACGACAAATACCGTAGGTCTTATTCTCAATACGAATTAGCGCAGATTGAAGATGTTGAATAAATTTCATTTGACGTTGTGCCATTCGTCCCGATTCTTCTTTCGAAAGCGTAGCAGCTCCCTCTTCCAATACTTTAAATGTTGGAGAAGTATCCATTACATCATTCCCATCCAAATTGGTTATGCCGTTTCGTAAAGCTTCATATTCTTTTTGAGCTTTTTCGAGTTTTTCGGTTATCAGATCCCGGAATTCTTCCAGTTCTGCGTCTGTGTATCTTGTTTTTTCGGCCATAATCATAATTTTTAAATGGTTTTGGGAAGTATTTGGTCTGAAAATTCCAATCTCCGGATTCTTTTTTTTTTATTGCCTGCGAAAATAGCTATTTAGTTTCAGTTAGACAATTATTTTAGACTTTATTTTCTACAAGTTTTATTGTGCTTTTTTCACGGATACTTTTACTGTATAATCATCAAATTCTAGTTCGGTAGCTTCTTCCAAGTCGGATAATAACAATACGGAGTTCGCTAATGTTTGTGAAGCAATGTAATTTGAGTATTCTTTTACAGCCTCGTTTATTTCATCACGACTTTCAATTTCCACCAGTATTTTATCAACAATCTCATATCCATTTGATTTCCGGATATTTTGAATGCGATTAACCAATTCGCGGGCAATTCCTTCGCGTAATAAATCATCGGTTACGGTTATGTCTAAAGCAACGGTTAGTTTTCCTTCGTTTGCAACCAACCAACCCGGCATATCCTCTGTAATGATTTCTACATCTTCAGGTTCTAAACGAACTTCTCCGGAAGCTAATAATATTAAATAGCTCCCTTTGGTTTCTATTTCACTGATCTCGTCTTTGCCAAAAGAGGTCATTACCTGCGCAATTTCCTTCATCTGTTTGCCATATTTCTTGCCCAACGTTTTAAAATTAGGTTTGATTTTTCGCACCAGATTTTGCATATCCGTTTCAGCCGGAATAATTTCAAGTTCTTTGATATTCACTTCTGCCTTAATCAAATCGGCAATATAAATCAGTTGATTATAGGTCGCTTCATCATGCGCCGGTACCACAGCCTTTGAAAGTGGTTGACGAACTTTTCTATCCGCCTTTCTGCGTAATGCCAGTATCATGGACGAAGTTTGCTGAGCCAGTTGCATACATGCTTCCAGGTGAGTGTCTATGAGTTCCTCATTGCATATAGGGAAATCGGATAAATGGATTGATTCGCTTTTATCTTTTCCTGTCACTGCATTTAAATCCAAAAATAATTTATCTGCAAAGAACGGAGCTATCGGAGCCATAAGTTGTGTTACAGTTTTCAGGCAAGTATACAGGGTTTGATAAGCTGAAATTTTATCTGTGTTGTATTCTCCTCCCCAGTAACGTTTGCGGTTTAACCGTACGTACCAGTTGCTGAGATTTTCACCTACAAAGTCTGATATAGCACGTCCTGCACGGGTTGGTTCATACGTTTCCAAATGTTCCGTTACATCTTTCACCAGGGTATTGAGCAACGATATTATCCAGCGGTCTATTTCAGGACGGTTTTCCATTGGAATTTCTGCTTCGGCATAGCTGAACTTATCAACGTTTGCATAAAGCGAGAAGAATGAATACGTATTGTAGAGTGTTCCAAAGAATTTACGTCGTACTTCTTCTATTCCTTCAATGTCAAATTTTAAATTATCCCATGGGGACGAATTAGTCATCATGTACCAACGCAACGGATCGGAACCGTATTTTTCGATAGCTGAAAATGGATCAACACCATTACCCAGTCGTTTCGACATTTTGTTACCATTTTTATCCAACACCAACCCGTTTGAAATAACATTTTTGAATGCCACAGAACCACGAACCATGGTACTTATGGCATGCAGGGTGAAGAACCAGCCACGGGTCTGATCCACTCCTTCCGATATAAAATCAGCCGGGTAGAATCCTCCTTTATCTATCAGGTCAGCATTTTCGAATGGATAATGCAATTGGGCAAAAGGCATGGCTCCCGAATCGAACCATACATCGATCAGGTCAAGTTCGCGGCTCATGGGTTTGCCACTTGCTGATACAAGGATGATTCCATCCACATACGGACGGTGTAAATCAATATTTTTTACCGAATAGTTATCGGCTGTATATTCTCCTACTTTAAAGCTTTTAAATGGATTTTCGGACATAAAGCCGGCCGCCATTGATTTGTCTATTTCAGACATCAATTCTTCCACCGATCCGATACAGATTTCTTCCGTTCCATCTTCACTGCGCCAGATAGGAAGTGGAGTACCCCAATACCGACTACGCGACAGATTCCAGTCCTGCAGGTTCTCAAGCCATTTTCCAAAACGTCCTGTTCCGGTAGATTGAGGTTTCCAGTTTATGGTATCATTCAGTTCCATCATCTTCTCCTTGCAGTCTGTGGTTTTAATAAACCAACTGTCGAGTGGATAATATAGCACAGGTTTATCTGTACGCCAGCAATGCGGATAGCTGTGTATATGTTTTTCTATCTTAAAGACCAGCCCCTGTTGTTTTAACATCACGCAAAGATCAATGTCCAGGGTTGAATCTTCTTCCGTCAGGCTATCATCATATGCATTTTTTACATAACGCCCTGCATATTCGCTATACAAAGAGGCGTTGACATTCGATGCCACATATTCATCACTTAAAGCATCCAGCTTAAAGAATTTCCCGGTTCTGTCAACCATAGGTTGGCGGTTACCATCTTTGTCAATAAGTAGCAGTGGGGGAACATTGTTTTGTTTCGCTACCCGGTCATCATCAGCACCAAAAGTAGGAGCGATATGTACGATACCTGTACCATCTTCTGTGGTCACAAAATCGCCAGTTATTACGCGGAAAGCACCTTCACCCGGATTCACCCAGGGAATAAGCTGTTCGTATTGTATTTCAGCTAAATCAGAACCTTTGCATTCTCCAAGAATGTTGAATGGAATATTTTTATCCCCATGTTTATAATCTTCAAAAGGTAATTCGACATTTTTTGGATTAAAATGAGCGCTCACCAGGTCCTTTGCTAGAATCAACGAAACAGGCTCGCCTGTATACGGATTAAAAGTGTTCACCAGGACATATCTGATGTTAGGTCCAACGCATAGTGCAGTATTTGAAGGCAATGTCCAGGGTGTTGTTGTCCAGGCAATAAAATAAATATTGCCTTTAACCTGCACATTAAAAGGCAATGTGTTGTTGTCAGAAACCTTAAATTGTGCGATACACGTAGTGTCTTTCACATCCCTGTAACAACCCGGTTGGTTCAGTTCGTGTGTACTGAGACCCGTTCCGGCAGCCGGTGAATAAGGTTGGATGGTATAGCCTTTATAAAGTAAGTTTTTATTGTAAAGTTGTTTGAGTAACCACCACAGTGTTTCGATATACCGGTTATCGTAGGTGATATACGGGTCGTTCATATCCACCCAATACCCCATTTTTGTTGTCAGATCTTCCCATTCTTTGGTGTATTTCAGTACATCATGGCGGCAAGCTGCGTTGTAATCGTCCACACTGATTTTTTTACCGATATCTTCCTTGGTAATCCCCAGTGCTTTTTCCACAGCAAGTTCTACAGGAAGCCCGTGGGTATCCCAGCCTGCTTTTCGTTTCACCTGAAAGCCCTGCATCGTTTTATACCGGCAGAAAACATCCTTAATCGTTCTGCCCATGACATGGTGAATTCCCGGCAAACCGTTGGCTGACGGCGGACCTTCATAGAAAACAAACGTTGGTTTGCCTTCACGGGTTTCGATACTTTTATGGAAGATGTCCTGATCGCTCCAGCGTGTCAGCATTTCTTTATTGATGTCCGATAAATTCAGATTGGTATACTCAACAAACTTTTTCATTATAAAAAACAAATTATTTAATCAATTAGCAAATAACTAATTCAGGGGTGCAAAATTACAAAAAAAAATCGTAAGTAAGTACTAGTTACCCTTTGTGATTTAGATGTTTTAAAACAAGGGTTTAATCATTAAAGTAGAAAGAAAAGAGATAAATAATCAGAACGTATATATGTTGTATTACAAATTGAAAAAAACAGAACGTTGATTTACGCTTTTCAGATAGCTATCATAGTGGCGGATTCATATCCAACAAGTTGGATATGATTTATTTACCTTGATCACATTCAACTTGTTGGAGTTGAATCCTCCCGATAGCCATCGGATAAAATCATACATTAGTATAAAACCCGCTTATATTCTGTAAAACCGGAATGTATCAGCCGCTTGTTCTGTGCATTCCGGCCAGCCGGCATCTTCAATCAGCGGACTAATCTTTATTAATTATCACATTTAATTCTAATAGTTACTTAAATTGAGGGTTTACGTTTAACATTTTTCGTGAAATCGTTTGAGATTATCGGTAAATGACTATATTTGCAGCCGATATCAGGTCTGTATCATGCAGCCAATTTATAAACTAAACATAAATTAAAAATGGAAGAATTAGTAAACAAGATTAAAGCTGAATTCGAAGCTTTTGCTACAGATGCGAATTTACAAATTGAAAAAGCCAATAAGGCTGCAGGAACACGTGCACGCAAAAGTTCATTGGATCTGGAAAAACTTTTAAAAGAATTCAGAAAAGTATCAGTAGAAGTATCAAAGAAATAGTCAATATTTTCTTCTAGACAAACAAAAGCTTTCCCCTCAAAAAGGAAAGCTTTCGTTTGTTTATAGTAATAGGTATTAACTGAAATATATCAGGGAATATAAATCCGAAGGAATTATTTTTAACAATGCTCTAGCTACTTTTGAGGATAATCATTAAATTAGTTCATTGTACCCGCCCCAGTCAACTTATTTCACTGTATCCATGTGGACTATAAAATCCAGGACTTTAGAGGAGAAACCATACTCATTATCGTACCAGCTAACCAGTTTCACAAACGTGGGATTCAAAGAGATCCCTGCTTTGGCATCGAAAACAGAAGTCCGGGTCTCTCCAAGCATATCGGTGGAAACCACTGCATCTTCCGTATACCCAATGATACCTTTCATTTCATTTTCCGACGCCTCTTTCATAACATTGCATATTTCGGCATAGGTGGCGGGAGTAGCCAGATGACAGGTTAGATCAACGACCGATACATCCGCCACAGGAACACGGAACGACATGCCTGTTATTTTACCTGCAAGTTCCGGTATTACCTTCCCTACGGCTTTTGCAGCCCCTGTCGACGAAGGAATAATGTTACCCAATATCGAACGCCCTCCCCGCCAGTCTTTCTTGGAAGGGGCATCTACTGTGCTCTGGCTGGCTGTTGTAGCATGAATGGCTGTCATCAGGGCTTCAATAATTCCGAATTTTTCATGGATTACTTTTACCAGGGGTGCCGTGCAATTTGTAGTACAGGAAGCATTGGAAACAAAAACCTCCCCGTTGTATTTTTTTTCATTTACTCCCATCACAAACATGGGTGTATCGTCTTTCGGTGGTCCTGACATGACTACCCGTTTCGCTCCGGCTTTAATATGGGCTTCAGCTTTTTCCTTCGTCAAAAATATGCCGGTTGATTCCACCACATACTCCGCTTCAATTTCATCCCATTTTAAATTTGCAGGATCCTTCTCTGCTGTCACACGTACCGGTTTTCCGTTTACAATCAGGTTCCCGTTTTCAACCTGAATGGTTCCGTCAAAGTGACCATGAACAGAATCGTATTTCAGCATATACGCCATATACTCTACATCCAGCAAGTCGTTGATGCCAACTACCTGTATTTGCTCAAAGTTCTGAGCTGCTCGAAACACAAGGCGGCCAATACGGCCAAATCCATTAATTCCAACTTTAATCGTCTCCATATTGTTCGTTTTTTTTTTATAAAACATTATTGAAAATAATTACTATTATCTTGGTATGTAAGTCAATGATTCAATGGAAGCTGTCAGTAATTACAAATGAAAGCGAAATAACCGTCATTTGCCAGTACAGATATTTATTTTCAACTTCTCAAATTAAATCACAATTTGGAATGGAACGAAACAGCTTATCACTTTGTTCTAATGTTTTGCAAATCTAAACGTTATTTGATTCTACCGATCCCCGGAGTCACTTATCTCATAGGTTGTTCTCCACCCTGACTGTTGACGGCTTCGTTCACAATCCTGTTCCTGTTAAATAACGAAGCCGTCAATAAAATCACAGTTGACGGCTTCGTTTACAATCCTGTTCCTGTCAAATAACGAAGCCGTCAATAAAATCACACCGCGGAACACGGAACGCGGAATAATATAACTTTCATTTGTTCGATGTTCCGAGGGGGTTGCGAGGGGGTTGCGAGGGGGTTAGGAGGGGTAAACCTCTCTAAGCCCCCTCGGAACCCTCAATAAAGTCTCACCTATTCCTCATTATACATTAGACAAATGACGAGAATGAATTGCTCGGAATTAAAACCGAATTTGGCCTGTTCTTCCTGTCATGTCCATCATTAAACGAAGGAATTGGATTGCTTGTGGCTGGATAACTATCGGGATGTTATCCGTTAAATACAAATATTAAAAAACATTCATTACATTTGCAAAGTTAACATTCACACGAACATGAATATAAAAAATAGAATTGAAGTTGAAATTCAACTTGCACCAACACAGTTTGGATTTTGAGGATGAATAGATTTGTTGGAGGAGAGTCCGGTTTAAAATAAAAAGTGAATAGGATTGCAAATTCCATCGACAGGAAAGGTCATTCGTACATCTGATTAAGTTTTATATTCTGATGGACCGGAGAATAAAAAAGAGTTTTTGCGAAGTCTCCGGCTTTCAATATTTTACAGGAATAATCTTGTGAAACGGTTCTGAAAGCCAGGTCAAATAAACAGATAAATAAAATAAGGCATAAATAATAAAAAATGAAAGCAAAAATCTTTTTTATCGCAGTAACAATTTTGTTGACCACCGAACTTCAATTAACGGCACAGACAAATTTAATAAATGATACTAACAAACCCAAAACCGTATTACTCATCAATGCACATTTAATGGTAGCCGGACGATCGTTAGGAAAGCTGAACGCTTCTTTTTACAATGTTGCACGAAATTTTTTCCTGTCAAATTCTTATCGGGTTTTGGAAACAAAAATATCCGACGGTTATAATATTGATGAAGAAGTACAGAAAATCATGCAAGCAGATATTGTCATTTTGCAAACACCTATAAATTGGGAATCAACGCCGTGGATCTATAAAAAGTATGCTGACGAAGTATTTACCAGTGCCATGACCAACCAGAAATTTCATTCGGGAGATGGCAGATCGGCAGAAGACTCTACCCTACAATATGGCACTGGAGGGAAATTAAAGGGAAAAAAGTTTATGATTTGTGCTACCTGGAACGCGCCTAAAGAAAGTTTCAATGACAGTGCACAATATATGTTCAGGGGGAAAAGTGCCGATGATGTACTTTTTAACGTTGTCGCAAACTACCGTTTTATAGGTTTTGAGGTTCTGCCAGGATATCACTGTTATGATGTTTTTCGCAATCAACACA
>Ga0302285_10000143_pt1 | contig 42871 bp, 21 predicted proteins | sample III_Fen_E2_2_FD_200455 | JGI IMG/M metagenome (GOLD analysis project Ga0302285, IMG submission 200455) | Peat permafrost microbial communities from Stordalen Mire near Abisko, Sweden - III_Fen_E2_2 | ecosystem: Environmental > Terrestrial > Soil > Wetlands > Permafrost | place: Sweden: Abisko... | reverse complement strand
AAGGGAAAGACTTCTACGGTATCAAAGGATGGCGTGATTCCCTCTCTTGATAAGCCACCTCTTAAGAGCTACATTGAGAAATCTCCGACAAACAATGGACAACACAAAGGGACGCAAAAGCAAGGGTAGAACATCAGCAACCAGAATAACCCTTACACTATGAATAGTAATGATACTGCTTATTGCTGAGAAGAAAGATAAGCGCAAGGGAGGGACATTGAGCTATTCAAGAAAGAATTAATAATTTGTTTTTATTTTGTAGGCCTCTAAGATGGTGGGGTTTCTAAAAAATAATCATCTAGCAATTCTAACTTCTCAACAAAGAGTGACAAAAGTGGTGTTTCATAAATATCGAAGGTCTCAATCTCTTCTAAGATAAATACGCAGAAGCAATAGCAATAGCAAATGCCTTCCAACAGTCCTTATTTTGTTTAAAATCAATTTTCCCTTGATCAGCCATCCTTAGGAATAAACTACAATTCTACTTTAGATAAAAATGGACTGATAAATTGTCAGAGTAACTCAAACAGTAATGTAGCTAGCCATTCCCTCCTCCCTTAAAATAAATACACCGGAAACACGCTTTAAACCAATAGCTCATAATAGCCAGCGAATCACAGACAATAAAATCAAAATACAAATGGAAATCCTTACGCGATTGTTAATCCATACACTCTTGAAGCAATTGAACATGGAAAGGTAAATTGTTTATTAGTTTATTTATGCTCATCGTATTTGAAAAATTGAACTAGATGCAACTACCAGCGAGCTAAGCAAGTTCTTCATTAGATTTAGCATCGAATAATGCTACTAAAGCAAGTAAAGGCAGCAAAGAATACATTTAGCAACAACAAATATAAGAAAAGGAAGCGAATGAATACATTTAATCATGCGTTCCCTCATTCTCTCCACCATAGCTTTAGAAAAATGGAGTAGAAGATTTCGTTGGAATATAATAAAGAGGAGGTCTCGGGGCTAACACAGGAACAAGTGAATGGAACTAAAAGAAAGAAAAATCAGATAAAATGCTTGAGTATAGTGCACAGGTTAAATATTTTAACCAACAATAGCAGTAGCAATAGCCTCCTTCTAATTAGCGAAAACAGAAAGAACTAGATGAGGATGCAAAGAGTAAATCTTCACGCTCTAAGGCAATGGAATTTTCAAAGAATTTACCTAAACCTCGTTAAAGAACAGAAAAGAATGTTACTGAAGACACTGGGAGATAATCTGACAAATAGATTAGCTATCCTTATTCTGAAGATTCAACGCCGAATAACCGCAAAAACACTAACTTTGTTCCTGGAAAGAATAATTTTCAGCAATAATATGAGTCGGAGATTGACATACTAGAAAGATAGCATCTCGAATTTCTCAACAAAGTTGAATAGCTTAACATCAATTCGTGAAGGGCTACAAGAGACATAGCAAAGTCGATGCTTTAATATGCCACTACAGTCAAATTGAAGACTCTCCCATAACTTTTTATAGTCCCATAATTTATTTTTGCCGTTTCTTTTCCAAATTGCTCTTTTTTTCTTTTCTTGCCCTATGTACACAGCTAATTGTTTTGAAAATTCAATATTAAACCAATCATTTCCCATAAGGTCAATTTATTCTTTAATTCAAATATTTCGTCATTTTATAGCACTTATCCTATGCTTCTTAGTAAAAAGGCATAAACAAAGAAATAAGCTAACATCTTAATAGATTTTTATAAAATTATTATTTCTTACAAGTTCTCAGCTTTCTTAGCTTTTTGGAAGAAATGAAGAATCTCTTCAATCAAAAAGTTAGAGTAACAAAAAGGAGTATTATTTTCGTTCTTGATCTTCTAAAATCGTTAAGGCACTATTTTCTTCCTTGTAAAGTTTCTTTGAAAGTGGGTAATTTAATTTATTCATTATAGCTATTAGTTACACCTTTTTTCCCATGACAATATTTCTTCTATCAATTTTTGCAGACGAATCTCATGTATATTCAACTTCTGCAAGAGCTTATGTTATTCTTGATTATTCGAAGAATCTTTTTGGCTAAAATAGACGCCTTTTAAAAGAGTAAAATCTTGAAAACATTACAAATAATCTGTCAAATGGAAGCAAATTATGTATTCAATCATAAAGCATAACAATAACCCTAATGTAAGTTAAACAATTATTTTTAGATTCTGCAAGAAAAATGGACAATAAGCAGAATTGGAGAGGAAATAATATTCTGAAATTAATTAAAATAAGAAGAATAAGTAATAATTGTTAATTTATTTACAAATAATAAGAAAAAAAGATATTACGCATAGAAAACAAAAGATGGAAGCTGTTGAAGAAGTGACTGCTGTCTAAACTGAACAAATTGAACAGGTTCCTCAATAGGATGTTTCTTAATCAACTACTTAATATTTCGAGAAGGACGAGTTTGCTGTAAGACATTGTTTAGTTTAATTAATATGCCCTTATGATCATAAAACTGTATTTTAACAATCTAGATTACAGTAAGCATAACTGATCCGATAGTGAGAAAAGACTAATTATCTCAGTATGTAGCTTATACCATTAAAGGTGAAGACAAGGTACAGCATTATTCATTATTTAGTGTATAGAAATAATCTGGTTTTTATTTTTTAGTTAGGTCAGTTTGATGTTTTGAGGAGATTCAGTGATTTTGATGCCCTTAGACGAATTCTGCAATAGCGATGGCCTTCTTGCTATATTCCTCCTATTCCTGAGAAAAAAGCCCTTGGTGGTACTGATTAGGCATTTATTGAAGAAAGAAGAAACATTTTAGAAGGATTCGCAAAGAAAACAGCAGAACTAAAGCATCTCTGGTATTCAGACGAATTCTAGATCCTGATCAGGTAAATTAATACATTCTATTGTATTTTATTTATTGTATCTTACTTTTTTATTGCAGGAGCACAAGTCAGGAAGTTGAAAAAAGCCTTTTAAAGTTACCTGCACAGTCACCTTAAGATTTAGTTTAGAAGTACTCCTAATCGTTTATGCATCTTAGTGGGAAGGAAATAAACCCAGCAATCGAAGGAAAGATTGAAACATTCTTTCAATATCTCAAGCGAGTTGGAACATTGCTTGAAAACTATCAAGATTTTACCAAAAAAACGATGACGATGAAAGAGTCTTGCAATAAGCAGCAAGAGTTATTGATTTCGTATCTTTTACCTGAGTATGAGAAATATTGTCTGACGGAGTATTTAAGTGGTCCAACTGACGGAAAGTTGATTTTCTCAGCAACTACAGATTAGAAACTTGCTCAGTTAGCTTCTCATATTGTAAAATATATTTGTATTATGGTAATCTATAATATTAATAATTGAAATAAAAGAAAGATTTCGTGAACAAAGACGATCTACTCTAGCTCTTCCAGCTCATTCGCCTTGAAATAAGAGAAATCGCAGCTTTCATAGATTGCTTAGAATCTCGAAAAAGCTACAGAGATCAAAAAGAAAATATGGTCAAGAAACACAGAGAACTTGTGTGCGAATAAGGAAAAATCATATCTGGAAAATCTTCTCTGAAGTCCATGTTTTCGAAAAAAACAAAGGAAGAAAGCTCCTAGGAGATCAAAGTACAAATAGACGCAATCCAAGAGGATATTGCCCGCATTACTGAAATCTACGATATCATGACTGTTTTAGTTGGATACGTAGAAATCGATCGCTTTAAAGTAATAAAAAAATAATTGCTCCAGAGAGAGAAAAAAATAATTAATTTTTTCTTATCTTCTTTGAATTTAGGCAGAGAAGGAAGAACTTTACTTTTCAACCATCAAGCAACTAGCTAAAAGCGAAGTTCAGTTCTCCAAACTTGTAAATATCATTCTACTGCTTGACTTGCTCTAATAAATATTCTTCTTATGTTTTGCAGAAATAGGAATTTTGGCAATACATTCTGGACAATCACAATGTCAGCAGCTTTTGAATTGTAATAATAAAAGTGTATGGTTGTGTTTGAGTTTTCATGTGCGATTTATTACATAAAAACATAATTATGAATTTCAAATAAACAGAAAGCAATTTGTAGTGTTTGTTTGTTCATTCTAGCTCGACAACTAGTTTGCCAGCATGGATGAACTCTCCTTCTTTGAATTTGATATTCTTCACTACTCCATCTTGCTTTGCCTTGATCACATACTTTTGAAAATAAAAAGATAAATCAATTAAAGTTTTTACTAAGAATCATCATTACCTCCATCTTCATTGCCTCTAGAATCACAAGGATCTACCCTGTTTTGACTGAATCACCTTTCTTGACATTCACTTTAACAAGTGTGCAAGGCATAGGCGTTTTCACGATTTTAGGGTCAGAGTTGTCTGTAGAGTGAGAAGAACGATTTTCTACAAAATTACTCTCAAAAGTGAAATGTAAAGTATCACCGAATTCATTGAATACTACGCTTTCTTCACCTCTAACCACAAACTAAAATCTATTATTAGTAATGTATCTATTAATGCTCTTAATCTCTCACATCAGTTTGGATAGTGCTTTCTGAAGTTGTGATTCTAATTTGAGAATCAGAAAGGAGAGTAAACTGCACATTTTAGAATTGCTTGATCACATGCTTGTTCTATGGGTTTTTGATAACCACTGTCATAGTGTTATTCTCTCCATGGATTACTTGAACTTCATACTAGAAAATAGCAAATCTCAGTAAAAACTTAATTCGCTATTCTGCAAGGCGTTACCTTCAGTTCTGCTTCGATGAAAGTAGCAGTTGCTTTGATTAAGAAAGTTTCAGATTTAGGATGGTTCATGCGGAAATTTAAAAGAGAGGAATGGACTTTCACGTCTTATTAGCTGTTAGCAATCTTGCATACAACTGAACTGAGAATCTGCTCGTTCATGACTTTGCTGACCTAGAAAAGTAACTTTATTATGATTTGTGCAAGTTAATTTCAATAAACCTGATGGAGAAGATCTTTTTTGTGCTTTTCGATGAAACCTGTATCATAGTCTCCTTTAATAAACTCTGGATGTTAGCTGCAAGTTCTCAAAAATCGAAGATTTGTTGGCAAGCCTACTACTTTGTAGTCGTCTATACAAAAAAGAGAAAAAACAGTTTGAGTCAGAAAAAATTGTATTAAATAATTACTAAGAGCCTTGTTCAAAGTTCCAATAGCAGCTGATCTATCTTTTCCCCATACGACAAGCTTAGCAATCATAGGATCATAAAATATGGAGATCTCATCTCCTTCTCTCACACCGCTCTCCAGTCTGACTATTCCGGTCTCTTCTTTTGGTTCTCTGAAGAATTCAAGCTTGCCGTTTCCAGGAAGGAAATTGTTGTAAGGATCTTCAGAGTAAATTCTGGCCTCAATTGAATGGCCTCTAATTTTAAGTTGGTCTTGTGTTTTTGGTAGTCTTTCGCCCTAAGCTACTCTAAGTTACCATTCAACGAAATCCTCACCTGTAATCATCTCTGAAATAGGATGCTCGACCTATTTAATTTTAATGTAAAAATAGAAATTCACCAAATTTATTACTTGAAGTCTTGTGTTCATCTCCATAAAGAAATATTCCTTTGAAGCAAGATCAAAGATGAATTCTACAGTTCCTGCATTGTAATATCCGACAGCTTTTGCAGCATCCACTGCACAAGAACCTATGGATTGATTAAAATTAGACAGGTAAGAGTTACTATTGAAATGATCTTACCAATGCTCTCTCTGAGCTTAGTAGTGATATTTGAGGGTGCTTCCTCAATAACTTTTTGATGTCTTCTCTAAATTGAGCAATCTCTTTCGAATAAATGCACATAGTTTCCATGGTGATCTCCAAATACCTAAAAGATTGCTTAGTTTTTGTAAATCACTAAATGCATTATTTACTTGGACTTCAATGTGTCTTGGTTTTGTGATATATTTCTCAATAAGAACTCTTTCATCTTTGAAAGACTTTAGAGACTCTCTTTTAGCACTTTCAAGAGCTTCAAAGAAATCACCTTCTTTCGTGACTATTCTCATTCCTTTTCCACCACCACCTAACACTGCTTTGATAAGAACTGGAAATCCAATCTTTCTGGCTTGCTCGAAAAGGCTTTTTAATTTATAAATTCACATTTAAACATTAATATTTCTAAAATGTATTTCCTTACTAATCCTTGTCTTAATTTTCGCCATGGTATCCAGGGACAACTGGAACTGAAGCTCCCATCATAATGTTTTTGGATTCACTTTTTGATCCCATTTTTCTAATTGCTGTAGTTGGAGGTCCAACGAATATCTAAGGCAAAAACATTGAATTATTCCTCTCAAACCTATTAAAAGTAATATTTACAATCTTGCTCTGATTGCATTCATCAGCAAAATCTGCATTTTCCGACAAGAAACCAAATCCAGGATGAATCGCATGGCAATGTGAGTCATGAGCGATCTCAATAATTTTCTGAGAATTTAGATAACTTTGAACTGTTTAACAAATATCAATTAAGATACAAAAGTAACGCAAATTAACAATAAGGATTTTACGAGAAGGAGCGGGTCCAACTCTGTAAGCCTGATCAGCCATGCTCACAAACTTGCTATCTCTGTCGATGTCAGAATAGATTGCAACAGTTTTGATGCCCATTCTTAAAAGAAAATAGAGGATATGAAACACAATTAACAAGATGAAATTAAACCAAAAACAATCAAGATGTTTTACTTCTTGGCAGTCCTAATAACTCTGCATGCAATCTCTCCTCTGTTAGCTATCAAAAGTTTATTTATCATTTCCTTTATTCAAAATAATTGCCTTTTTCTTATTGTAATTTTTTTATTCAAGAAATAATATGATATTTTCATTCTCTAGTCACTAGTTTATTTGGTCATTTACCCTAGATAAGCTGCTTAACTAGCTCAATATTACGTCAAATATAGATATTTTCCCTTGTAAGTGATAATTTAATTTAGTAAGGTAGCAAAATAATAGATAAAACTATGAATAAATATACAGAGTTTTATGAGAAAAAATGTCATTGTTTTTAATGTGCACCTTTTTAGTATTTCTTTAAGCTCAGCGATAATTGAGTATGGAGATGAATTCATAATAAAAAGGAATTTTAACTGAAGGTGAATTTCTTATGTTCTTTGAATTATCTTGGATTAATCTCAGGGAGTCAAAAAATATAGGTAATTGAAAGCCACATCACGAAGACTTATTCATGTGAAAAAATCAAAAATTATTGTTTTTGTTCTTTTGCTCAAAATGCATGTAACTTATTTTACAAATATTACTCTGCTTTTTGATAAGTTAGTTAACACTTCTAGCTGGTTTAAAATTTAATAGGATATTTTCTTTAATGAAAGAAAACCTAAAGTAAGTTTTTAAAGTGGAGTTTATTTAATAAAGCCATCCTTTGTTATTATTGAATGAATTTCAATTTGAATAATGAATAAAATCAAAATTAGCCATGCAGATAATTTTCTAATCATTATTTTTATGATTTCTGATGAAAATAATTGATTTGAGGCAAAAGAAAGGTTTAATTCGTTTACAGTGAAGCATTTTGATAGATTCAATATCATTGTGTATATTTTTCATTTATTATCATTTTAATTATTTTATCAGCTTTAATCTTTAGAAATACTTTAAAGAATCAAAATATTAATAAAGAAATAATAATAAAATTGTATGAGTCTCTTACTTTATTTCTAATTGATCAAATTTATTTATTAAGAAGATGAAAGAGGAGAAATTAATGAGGATTTAGGATCTCAAAAAAGAGAAAGAAAAAATGCAAAGCCAAATTGTTTTATTCAATAATTAATTGTTATTAAAGGAATTACATGAGATTTATGATAATTTGAAGCATCTGAAGATAGATTGCAAAGAGTTAAGGAATTGCAATTTTAAAGTGAATCGTGCAGATAAAATTTTAGACTATACCTGCTAGAAAGGAGTGTAATTAAAACAGTGGCAACTAAGTCTGTGCAAGCATGGTTGGTAAGTACTAACTGAATTTCTTGGAAGAAGAGGATCTAAGAGAGGCTTTCTCCAAATAGCAAAAATCAGTGCAATATAAAATGAACTATTTATCTTGCAGTATCTTGTTTATCCTCCAAGTTATTCTCTTCATACGATTGTAGGTTTTCGACAGAAATGGATTCCATATTGTTTCTGTTTCAGCGCTAGTCTCTATTATTGCCTTAATCCTCAATCATCAAGCAACACGATTTACTACGATTCTAATCTTTGTGTAATATATCTTTCTCAATGCGTAATTCACTACTGATATCTACCAAAAATACATTTTTTAGTTAGTCTCCAATAAACCAGAGATGTTTCTGATCGGACTAGGGTATGGAAGTCTAAACTTATTCATCATCTAGACATTCTAAAAATGGTATGTGCGAAGTGCCTGCATGTGGATTTCTTGTGTCTTAGCGTTTGTCTGGAGTGATACAAACTTCGCGAACAAACTTTCATACTTATTAATATTGTACATCACGACTATCTTTGGGATCATAATCTTCTACATCTGGGAGCACTTTGAAAAAGAAAATTTCTCCATCATTTTTATGTAAAACAGAAGCCTCTCTGCTTGGCAGAAAATAATTAAAGAAAACATCCCTTAGTCGATGGTCTTCGTAACAAAGCCGAAAGATAAGAGTGCGCCAAATGCATCGAGTTAACTCAAAAAGGAACAAAATGATAATTAATCAAGTACAAAGATTGAATTATCCAATCAAATGCGTGAGAAAAGTGATTCTAAGACTTCCACTTAAAATAATGAGCTTGTATTCAATTTTGTGAATAAGCAATTTTATGATTAGTTTAAAATCAAAGATTGGGTTGAAAAGCAGCAGTAATAGCAACCGATTACTAATTAAGTTCACAATAATCCATAATAACCTCTCTCTAGATTTGCATTAGCTGAAGTTTAAAATAAGAATTAAACTGAAAGAATCAGTCCTAATGTAATGAGTTCAGAATCACGAATTCATTAGATTCTATTTAATTCTATTTTTAAAAATATTTTGGTGTCTCCTTCAGAAGGCGGTCGAAGTTTTAATGACTTTGATTCTAGTGTGGAGAACGCCAATAAAACAGCAGATACGGTGTAGACTCTTAGTGAATTTTTAAAATCATTCATCGATGAACAAAGAAATTAGTGTGATCAGAATAATTTAAGTGAAGATAACCAAGGATCAAATTAGAATTCGCAGAATATGAATCGTCGAGAATCATTTTTATATCCTGATCCCGTGAAAGGATTAAATTGCTTTTATCGGCCTTCTCCTCCTTCTTATGTTTTGGGGGATGAGCAAATTCTCGAAGAATAAAACTAAAAATAAGAATAATCTACAAAGATAAAAGGAAAACAAAAATAACCTTAATCTTAATGTAAATCGATTAAAACGGGAACATTAAGTGCTGCTGAAACAACGGAATCTAAAGTCAATAGGAAATTATTCACAGACAACTTTATTACAGTCACTGAAACTGACAATTTGGTTGGACAAAACACAAGTAACAACAATTAGATTATTCTGATTTATATTTTAATAGTGTTTTTATAATTATTTTAGAGCTGGAGATTGAAAAAGATGGGTAGCAAAAAGATTAAATTCTGTTGACTTAAGAGTTTGTAAGTCCAAGAATAATTGATCATCTCTAAAGAAGAGCCATCAAGAAGAGTCTGATAGATTTTGATAATGACTCAGAGATTAACACTCAAGAAAAGTTAGATTAGAAAGAAGACTCCAATGCCAAGAAAAAGGGAGAAGGGTTGATACGTTTAACAGGATAAGAGTCAGGAAACTCTCTTAGTACAAAGCAACAATCCAAGGAATCTGCTAAATAGTTGATAAACGTTCAAAAATAGAAAGGATTGCGTAAATTAGATCCGAAGATAAAAGAAAATGTATTTGTTAAAACAAATTAGATTCAAATTGAGATTCCTCCTGCTGATAGATGCCCTTAAGATACTCTAATTGAAATAGAAGATGATGAATATGATTCTTAAGAAATGAATGGAAAACCAGCTGATATATTGGATAATCAAATCAATCAGCAAGTTACTCAAGACTAAAGGGAGAAGAATGTAGACACCAGCCTAAGAGGGAAAATAGAAAATAATGCAAATAAGAACGCAGGTAGAGTAGATTAAAAAAGTTAAAGTGCTTCAAAAACGAATGGACTTGAGTTAAAGACTAATGGAAAAGATAAACTAAACTCACCTTAATCAAACTTCTTAAAAAGACTCCACACGGGGCTAGATGAAAATTATCCTGCAGGTAGCTTAGAAAGTTCTAAAAAAGATAATCTTATGCTGGAAGGGAGGACACCTGGAAATGTAGGAGGCACTGCAGCTGTTATGAATAACTCATAAAATATCATTTCGTTTGAGAAAAGAAATGACTCAAATCACTAAAGAGAAGAGTAATTTAAGAGTAAAGATGACGAAATCAATTAAGCTTTTTTCTTTGATACACAAATGGTAAGCTGCTTGTGGGGAAATGAGGAAGGAGTGCTGCTGATATTGAATGATGTGAGTCTAAAAATCATCAATGAAAAATTAAGGGAACTTGAAAGGTTTAAAGATAAGATGCTTTCGACGGTGACTCATGATTTGAAAACTCCTTTGAATAGTATCATCATGATTATGGAGAATAGCTTCGAGCAGAAGGGGGGATTAGGAAAAAAATAAAGGAAAATTATCTTATAAAACTCGCAGATGCTCATGAGTCTCATAAATGATATTCTGGATTATTAGTAAATTCGTAGAGACAAATTTAGGTTGATTATTGAGTAGATTTTTATTTCTAAGTGTGTCTTGGATGTGGTGGATCTTTTTGAATTTCAAGCCAAGTAAAAGAGAGTTAAAATCAGTGCGAAGTTCGTTCGTTTATAATAGGAATACATGATGAACGATGAGAGAAGAATTAAATAAATTTTAGTGAATCTTATCGGGAATGCACTTAAATTCACATAACAAGAAGGTAGCATAGAAGTTATTGTCAAGTAAAAGTAACCAGATTGCATTCAAATTGCTATCAAAGACACAGGAACAGGCATCTCAGAGGAGATTCAAAAGAAATTATTTTAATTTTTCAATACCTTTGATCATTCTGAAAAAGCCAACAACCGGCATGGTATTGGGCTTGGGTTAGCGATTTGTAAGTAGCTCAACACTTAGCTAGGGCCTTGGCATGAAATTAAACTGAAATCTTCTGTCAATAAAGGGTCAAAATTCACTTTTTGTGTTTATGTAAATCTTCTTAATCATGAAGGGATTGAAGCTCCAATTTAGCCTACTCATGTACCATAAAAGGCAGTTCTTGAGAGATAAATGAGTGTACGTCTTGGGCCTCTTGACTCCTGTAGACTTGAATTGCTCTCTAACAGCACTAGGAGATTTTAACTTCACCGTTCAGCCACTGAAAATACAGAAGGCAAGGCCAAACAAATCCAAACAAGTGGAATAAAGCAACCCAACGACCAAGCTATTTCTGATTACATAACAGGGAATTCCTATTAGACTATTGGACAAATGAATAATGTTTCGTTTGTGAATACTCTAGCTAAAAAAATTGCAACACCTCCTAAATAAAAATACTCTTTGAAATGTTCATTCACTCATGAGGGGGATCAAGCATCGTCAAAACAAATAAGCTAATAGATTGGATCGTAGACTTAGTTAGGAACATAACTTAAAATAGCTGAAATGCATAATCTGACATCTCCTTTAGCTTCTCCTAATGAGCTTAAGCCCTCAAGAGAATTACAAACGTAGTATGTAAAAACTGGTTTAAAAAAGAAAGAAAGTCTAAAGCCAGCATATGGTGGTTTGAATACAATTCCATCAATACAATCAAGTGGATTTTTAAAGCTACAAGAGAGTAACTACAATCTTTGTCTGAAATCTCGAGGTAATCATAAGGAAATACATCCGAAAATCAAAGGAATACGATCAAGTAATTCAAGAGCAGTTACAGTCAAAATTTAGATTCCTGAAGGACTTAAGAAATCTGGTCTTTTAAAGGCATACACTTCAGATGAGAATAAACCGCATAAATCTAGCAATAATTCACTGATTGTTCCATTTTACTCTCCTTCTGCGCCAATACCATCTAAAAATAAAACGCATTCACAAGAAATAAGGAATCCACCAGATACTATGACATCTTTGTTTGCGAATAAACTCCAAGAAGGAACAGTTAGCAGCATTTTTGGGTTGAAAAGTAAAGGTAACGGCCTACAACAAACAGACAAGAGAAGAGATTCAATTACAACTTCTAAAGGAAAATATGGTACAAAAACTTCACAGAATAGTAATTTTGGAGGAAAACTTGGTCTTTAAAATTCAACCAATTTCATGGAATCAGTAGCACTTGGAGATGATGTATTTTTTCCAGGTCCAAACAAAAAACAAAGGAAGTTGACACAATAAAATGATTAGAATTAATTAGAAGTTGTCGAAGAGAGAGTTAAAACATAGCCGCTGAATAATATGATGACTACAGATGATAATAGTGAAGAAAGAGTATCTGAGAATTTCAATTAAATTGAAGAATTATAAAATAAACTCAAGGGAATAAGAGAGCAGGTTTAGCCTTCAAATGAGGGGAAAGATATCAGTAGCATCTTAAATTCAGTTTAAATACCTAATGAGAATATTAATGTTAAAACTTACAATACTGAGAAGATTCAAACCAGCCCTGGTACAATTAACGAACCTAAAAATCGATCTTTTCAAAAGAAAAACACTATTTCTGTTCATTATTGTTACTCGATTAATAATTCTCCTGCTATCAATCCTGTCAAAGACATTGATGGTCCTGCGATTCATTCATTTAATAAAGTACCTTTGAGTAGTAATAGTCATACTAATCTAGAGCAAGATCTAAGAAGTATCCAGGAAAATGAAGTATTGGATATCAATGATGGTTCTGAAAAGAATAATGAATTAAATATTCAAAAATCTTCAGAAAACGATGATAACGATGAAGATTATGAAGATGTTGAGGAATAAGAGGAAGAGGAAGGAGAATAAGGAGAAATACCTAAAACTTTAAAAAAGAAAAGACACATTTTTGCTTCACTGGGAAAAAGCAGACGTCTATTAATTAGCAAATAGCTTATTTCAAATTAGCATGATGATGAAGAAGAGGTAAACGATCAAAGACAAGGAAGAGATGGAAGTAATAATAAAGAACAGGAAAGTGAAGACGATGATGATGACGATGAAGATGGAGATGAAGACGACAATCGTTAAGCTGCTGTTGCTAAAAACCAAGTCATAAATGAAAGAAGACAATAATCTGATATGTTGATAAGTTTACTTCAAGATTATCGGTGCGTTTTAATAGCTGACGACTCGCCATTCAATATCTTCTGCTTATAGCAAGTTCTTGGTAAAAACACTGAACTGAAAATCAATGTTGCATACAATGGAAATGAAGCACTAAATTCATACAAGCAAAATCGAGAGTAGATCATATTTATGGATTTAAACATGCCTATTCTCGATGGGTACGAATGCATGAAATGCATCCGCTAATTCGAAGAAGATATGGAAATCGTTGAGAAGACAAAAATTATCATCATCAGTGCCCAAGAATATGAACCATTTTTTTGCAATTTTGATGGGGTTCTCAGCAAACCTCTTAAGCTCTTAGATATTATCAATCTGTTAGCTCTATTTCGAGCAAACGATCACAACAACAATAATATATCTATTAACAACAGCAACTAACAATAGCAAGGTATTTCCTAATTTCATTCTTGAACATTATTAAAAGTAATTACTAGTATTTTATGCATCCATTTTGTAATGTCTTAAATTGTTATTCGTACTAATTGCATAAATACAAAATGAATTGAAACTACTAACACTTATCATTTGAAAGCTACAAATATCAAAATGGAATAGGCCTATAACCTATTTGAAAGAACACTTCTAAATTTACAATAAGAACCAATTTCACTGGTGTCGAACTACCAGGTCGTTTGAAAGATTGCACACCTGGGAAGATTTATCCGATATGTGCCATTGTGAAGCAGAAATTTTCCATGTTAATCCCCGAAACCAGACGATTATCGTATAAGTACTTTGAAAAGGAGTTGAGCTTTACGTTGTCTTCTTTTGTAGCTCCTTCGAGCCATAAGAGATAGAATATTCTCTCGTAGTGGTCTCTCTTAATCATCTAATCGAAGTAAATCATAAAATTAAAATAGAATTCCTTAAAAAACAAAACTATTATTTGTACCTGTTTCATGGTTTTGGAGACGATTTCAAAATCTAAAGGTTTGAATTCTTTGACTGCACGAGGTTGTATTGTTTGCTTGAGAGAAGGAAGAATCTAAAGCTAATTCCATGAATGGTTTGAATATGCCATGACTTTAGCATCTAATACCTCTGATATGTTGAGGACTTACTTTTTCATTTTGATATGCCCTTCATAAGCTAAGAAGCAAGTGTCTTTATTTTCTCTATGAGGATACAAACATTGTAGGAGATTCTTCTCGAAGAAATCCTTTTCTTTTAAGTACAGTTTATCAACATCGGCGAGGAGGGATTCTTCGAGGAAGGTTACACAGGATTGATATTTTTTAGCTTAAAAATCACTCTCAGTGTTTTCTTCATCTTCCTTATCAAAATCATAGAAATTTTCTAAAGAAAGTTATCCTCGATTATTATCAGTTTCTCCATTTTTATTTGGAGCATCATCTCTCTCAGGGACATACGTTGGAGAAGCCATTGTCCATTCTTAATCTTGATCAGGATTAACAAGCATGTTATTAGCTTTCTTCTTGAGCTTATTTGAGTTTGTGTCAGGTTCATAAACTGGTGATAAATCTCCACCATCGCCGTTTCTACTCTATCCATCGATTAGTTTTTTGTATGTATTTTCAGTAGCACTTCTAGAATTGTTAACTTATGAATTTGTTAAGATATTCTTGGAGCTATTTTATTTGAAGTAGCCTTTTTTTCGAATGTCATCGTCTTCATCATCGATGACAATTGTTGCGCCTGACAACTTAGATTTTCCAGACTTTAGTGGCACACTATTCATCTTAATTGCTTCGATGTAAGGTAGATTCTTGTTTTCATCAGTCTTTTCTTCTTCTACCCAAGAATCCCTTTAAAATGGCTTATTTCTATTTCCTTAATCACCATTTCCTTAGAATGCATTACGAGAATATTAATTATTATTCTCATTGTTCCTTCCATTATTATTGATGTTGAATCTTCCAAAATCATTTTAAAATGATTGAGAATTATTTCCTTCTTGTCGAATATCTCTCTCGCCAATTTAGCTTAATGGATTTCTAATTGTACTACTTTAATTCCCTCCATTTGAATTATTTCCCCATGACATAGACATTTGTTTCTAATTTATGTCTTCTTTCTAAAAAGTAGTGCTTCTTAATTCAGTTCCCTGAGCCTTTTTAAAATCATCTGCAGATAAGTTCCAATCGTTATTTTATTCACGTTTATCCCAATCATCTTCATCTTTGTCTAATTAAGAAACAAGTTTTCTGCTTTAGTTTGACTGATTATTACTAAATGAACTCGAAATAGCATCTGCTACTGAAGTAGGTTAGTTGAACTAATTCACTTAAACGCTATTAGACTTTTCTAGCCAACTGCTTTTATTAATAGTTTCTCTAGGTGTGTCTGATCTGCTACTGAAGGTGTCCTTTCTGCTCTCATTATTTTGTCTTTAGCTATTATTTTATCTTCTTTCTGCTGCGATAATAGGATCTTCTATTCTTGAGAAAAAATCATCAAATTTTGACTCAGCTGTATTTTCTTTGTATCTTGATTAATTCGCATTTTTATCCCTAGAGCGACTTGAATCCACTCTTGAAGACTGTTTAATTGAATGCTGAGAAGGATTATCCCAATCTCTATCTGATCTGTCTCGATCTTGTCGTTCTTTGTCATACCTACTTTATTATTTTCCTTTATCTTTTTCTTCCCAATAATCTCTATCTCTGCTTCTGCTGCTTTTTTTGTTTTATTTATCATTTCTTCGTGGACTTCTACTCTCCCTAGCAGGACTTCTTCTATTCTTTTGAGGGCTCCTACTCTTTCTAACAGAGCTTCTACTCTTCTTTGCAGGGCTCCTACTTTTTCTTGCAGGGCTTCTTCTTTACTTTCTAGGGCTTCTACTCTTCTTTGGAGGGCTCCTCTTCCGCGAATGACTTTTACTCTTTTCAATAAGGTGTTTCACTTTTTTACTAATTTCCTACTCTAAGCTTGTGATACCATTCTTTTCTACAATTTCACCCTTTTCAACTGATTTATCTCTCACACCCCAATCATTTTCTGCAGGTTTTGCTTCTTTGTCTTTATTTTTATCTTTGTCTTTGTCTGGAGTATATTTCTCTCTAACACCCCAATCGCCGCCGTCGTCTTCAACAACTGCTTTTGCTTCAGATTTCTTTTCTGCCACTCGCATCTCCCAAGGATCATCTTCTGCTGGCATTGTTACTTTTGTTTCTGGAAGACCCTTAAGACGAGGATCTCTTGTGACCTTGGATTTTTATTCGTTTGCTAATAAATCTGTCTTATCTTCAGCAGGCTTAAATAGATCACTCAATGTATTTTTCTCTTCTTTTTTCTCCTAGACAATTTCTTCTGGACCTCCCCAATCTTCATCTCCAGGCAACGTGCCATCCTTATCATAGAATGAAACTTCTTCTTCCATCTAAGTAGGTTTTTCTTCTTTAGCACCTCTCATTGGTCTACCTCTTTAACCTCCTCCACCGAATCCTTTCCTTGAATCTTATTAATTCTTAAGTTTTGGGCAGTCAGGCTTTCTATGTCCAGTTTCCTTGCAATAAAAGCACTCCATCCTATTCATTATGGCAAATAAATCCTATTTCCTATTCAAACATTCAATACTTCATTTATTATTACCCTGATCCTCCTCTTGAGCCTGCTCCTTAACGACTATCTTGTCCACCACGATATGATTGATCTGTTTTAAGAAAACAATAGAAAGATATACCATATTGCTTCTGAATGCGCTATTCCCTCCTTAAAATGTGAATTACTTTAGCTTGACATATCTATCAAAAGAGAAAACGTTTACTTTCTTGATTTTGCTTGCTTTCAAAGATTTTTTAATTTTTCAAATATTCTCAGCTTTACGGTTCTGGAGAAATTATGTTTCTCTCAGATTTTTGATTTCTTGCTAAGATCAACCTGTTCTAATCAAATATTTACCCGATTATACTTGTGTTTCCCAAGCTAATCTTAAGATACATTCTAGCTTAATTTCATTCTTTTTCTATTACAATGAATAATTTTGAATTACAGGAATAAAAATCCTCATTTTTAAATATAAAATTGCTTACAACTTTCTGAAGTCTAATAATAACTCAATTTAAATTCAAACTTCTTCTTTGCTATTAACAATTTCTGGTATTTCAAAAATTCTTCAAAAAGCTTAAATTATCCCGCTATATTTGAAAATATGTATTTATTCAAATAATTTTGAGGATTGATTCTCTCTCTCCCTTCAAAAATTAAATTTGAAAATCAAGCAACTCATCTCAAAAAGATACAATACAACTTTTAGATAACACTTCTTTTTCAAATTATTAATAAATTGCCTTTTGCTAGGGATCAATCATATTTTAACAAGGAATAAATGATAATAAGATATTTTCATTAGTTTTAATGAGTCTCTCCCTATGTTTTAAGCTCAACATACTTCTGTACTTTTTCTAATAGAGAAAGAATATCACCTTTCTGCATGAATTCATTTATCTGGAAAAAGAAAAAGAAAAATATTATTAAAAAGTTAATAAACCTGGAATATTTATATTAATTTTAATTTCTCGCTTACGTTGGCAGCATCTTCAGATGTGAATTAGTTAGTAATAGAATAGAGATGCTAAATTTATTTGAGAAGTTCATTTCTCTCTTCTTTGTGTAAATCCTGTTGCTTTTAAATTTCTAAGAGCTATTCTTATTTTAATTCTTCAATGCTATCACGAGAAGCATTCTCTTTTTCTTTCTCGAGAAGCTAGGATTTAGCTAATGAAAGTTCTTGCTCGAGGACTACAGTGGTCTAAAAGTTAAAATTAGTTAAAATTATATTATTATATATTAACAGAAATATTCCTTGCATTTTATTATTTAAATTCCATGTAATTTATCAATTTAAAATTCTCTTTTAAACTATTACAGTTTGGAGATCTTGATTCTACTATCTGAGAGCCTCTTCACTGTCTTATAATTCCTTAATTTTGTTCTCAAATGCTTTCAATGTATTCTAGCTATTAATCTCTTAGACTAATGTTTGATTCAAGATAGCCTATCCTTTATTATTTGTAATATTCTGATTTATCTCTTCTACTTAAATTTTTGTTTCATTTGTCTGCTCCTTCCTCTTTGTATTAGCTTAATTTAACTAATTTACATAGAATTCTATTTCTGCTTTCATCGCAGCTTCAATAACAATCCTTTCGCTTGCAATCTCTGAAAGATATAATTTTATCTCTTCATATTGTTTCTCCAGTTCTTCTTTTTACTCTTAAAGCTAGCGCATCTTAGCAGCACCTTCATCATTGCGTGCTCTAGTTTTTTGTTCCTCTTCAATCTTCTCTATCTAATCCTAAATCAAAATGGAATTGTTTGATTTTAAGTTCTTTTATAAATTTTTTTTGCTCTACCTTTTGAATTGCAGCTTGTTTGACTCTGTAGTCTTCAAATCTCTATTGAAGAAGCACAATTTAGTTTTCTTTTTCTTCTTAAAGCAGTTTATAAGATTTTTCTTTTTTGTCTAGTTATTACAGATAATTATTTTGCAGTTCAGTTAGTTTAGCTATATTTTATTTATCCTAACTCTCAGCATGTTTCAGCTTTTCCGTCAATGACACGCAAGAATCTGCTAATTTTTAAAGTGTTTCTTGCATATGTTTGGTGCTTGAAGCGTGTTCTTCTTTTTGTTCTGTGACAACTTATTCCATTCGATTGAGATTCTTGAGGAATTGAGTATCCAAGCGGACAAAGTTGTCGTCAACGATTGCAACATCATTCAGCTCTCCAGCATTTTCAGTAGTTTCAAGTACTTATTTTAGACGTCTGATTTCTTATCCTAAATAATAACAACATTTCACAAATCTTACAACAACTGGCTAATCAACTTTATGCAATATCTTCGCTTTACCTTAGTCGATAATGATTTTATTAAGCGCTGAGACTTTTTAGCTGGCATGATGGAAAAGTAGACGGTAATTTTCAAGCTGCACGTTTTACTGAATTTGATTTTACTAATAACTAAAGCTCTGATCATTCAACTTACTCTTTATTGACTCAATCTCAAGTAAACTTTTTTCTTTCAATTCTAGAATAAAAGCACTTTACTCTCCAAATTTTTGTCGCAAACTATGTAACTCTGCAGAAGCAGTGAAATCTCTATCAAAGTACATCTTTTTCTTCTTTACAGCCTCCATGTAATTTTCTGTCTCCCTAGAAAATATCATAAGGTTAGTTCATTGCAATCATATGCAGAAAAGAAGGAAACAACCAAACCCTTTCTTTAATCTATAAGTCATCCAATTTATCCCAGTTAAGAAAATTCTTTTAACCTTACTGTTTAATCTGCTTGTGGAGGAATTCAACTTTCCCTTCAAGACGAGAGTTTTCAGCTGCTAGAGAATCACTTTTAAGAGTATGTTCCAGAAGTCTAAGCTTTAATTCCTTAATTTCTGTTCTGCTTTATTCTAAAGTATTATTTTCCTTAAACTAGTTCTTAAGAATTCTCTCATATTTCCCACTATACAGATCTGCTTATTGTTATGCATTGCGTGCCATCTCTTGAACAATTTCTAATTCAGTGCGAAGTCTTGACAATTCAAACTAAGTTTTGTTGTTTTCTCTTCTTAGAAGATCACGCTCATCAATAAGAGTAGTTATTTTCTACTAATTTTTCTCAATAATATCAGTTATTTCTTTTGATCCATTAAACTTATCCAGTGATGAATTTGCTTGATGCAGTATCGTATGACGGATCAAATCCATTTACTCTAATTATTCTATCTTTTCACGCTACTCTTGTACTTCTTTAGTTAAGCTTTAGATTTCCTTATCTTGAACCTTAACTTTCTCTAAAAGTTTTGAAGGATCTTCTTTGGATTTATAAATTACTTGATTGTCAACTTCTTCTTCAATTTAATCATTTTTCTCCTATTATTTCCTTAAAAGTTCCAGAATTTATAACTTTAAATCCTTGAAAAACGACTCTGTATCATCAGAAATCGAATTATCTCTTGTATTATCTTCCAAGTTGCTATCAGCATTGACCTCTTAATTCGAGCTTATTTGAGATTATGCCATGATCGCAATTTTAATATATTCTAAATTATAATTCATCAGATTAACTCCCAATAAAGGTACTCTCTCAACGACAACACTTTTTAGTCTTGCTAATAATAAACAAAGAATAGCATTATCCTCTTCAGTTGTCTTCAGTTTTAACTTCATTTAACTGACAGTTTAATTTAACTTTTCATGTTGAGCTTTAAACGAATTGAGCTCATTTGCAGCTGCATTCGACAACTTGATCGCAGAAGCTAACTTTTGCTTAATCGAAGCATAATTCGATTGCATGCTTTAGAACTCATTTTTACGTAAACTCAGAAGAGGCAACTTTTATTTCAAATCTTTCTATAAAAATTCAACCTGCGCATTCAATCTACTTGCTTTTTCTTTTTCTTTTTGTAATTCACCCTCTGTTTTGCTCGTCCTTAAGATCATCTCTCGTATGGTGTCTTCCTCAGTAGGGATAGTTTTATCCTCCATCGAATCCAATCTTCTTTCTGAGCTTTCTAACTAAGCTGCCATATCTTTGATTTACTTCTCCTTCGCTTCTATACTTAGAGTCAGTGATTCTTTCATTTGATTAAACGAAGTCTTCTCTGAGAGTATTTTACTTTAGCTATCCTCTCTTTCCTTAATATTTTCATCAAATTGGGTTTTCATTTAACTAATTTACTCCTTTAAACCTTCTATTTCCATTTATCTTTGTAGTATTCCATTCTCTCTTTCTTGTACTTTTTCTGCACTTTTAGCTAGTTGTTCATTCATTGAAGACCTAAAATCATTGAATTTTTTCCCTAACTCCAAACAGTCTTCTTTTCTCTCTTCTAACTATTTCTTAAGTCCTTCAATCTCTGTAATATATTACCTCGCTGAGTTATGATTCATAGAAGAATGAGCTTATTTTCTTCTTTCCTGCCATTGTTGCTCTCTCAAAACTTCCTCTTGCTCAATATCTTTCATCTACTTGCTGAGCATCTCAATACTCTCTTTATAATTATCATTTTCATGCTTTAACCTTGCTACTTCGTCTTTCTCAGCTTAAACCATTACACTTAACTTTTCAATTTCGAGGCTTTGCTTCCATTGCTCTTTTTCCCTTGACTAACAAAATTAACCTTAGCTTATCCATTTCAAAATTATCTATGTTGCAGTTTACATTCTCTTCAGAATCAAGTTGCATTGTATCTTAAAGGGCTTTGACTTATTTCGCACTTTTCTCAGTTAAATTCAATCTTTCCTTCAGTTCCTCACATAAGCGCGTCTTTTCTCCTAGCTCTTTTTTTATGTCTTTCACAGATTCGTCAAACCCAGCTCTTTCTTTGAGAAGATCCTTCAGCTGTGAGCTCATTTCAGTGTTCTTTTTCGATAAGAAAATCACTTCGCGTTCATACCTGTTCATTCTTCTTTCTTTAAAATCATAATCTCACATGTTTGTTTCTTCTTGCTTTCATTCAATTTAACCTTCTTACCAATCGCTGATCTTAATTCCTTTTAGCTATTGTTTATTTGCTGAGTATTCTCAATTAGTATCGCAGCATCCTTATTAGTATTGATGTCTTCTTACATCTTCTCTGTGTCTCCTTATGTCTCCTCTAAATTCATCCAATCAAGAATTCGCACAGAATAATAATCAAAGTTTGTTTCTCTCTGTCTCGAATTATTCGGTATGTCTAGCTGAAGGCTCTCTTTGACAAATAAAAACAAAAATCTTTTTTGATAAAGATCTTGTATTTAAACTAAATTTAATAATTCATTCATTGTAAGATATCCTTTGAACTTAATGAGGAAATTGAAATACATGCAACTGAATTTGGATGCATTTTTAGAACACATTTAAAATAATATTTCTTTGTTTGAAGCATGCTTATGCTACTATTATTACTCTCAAGAACGAGAAAAGTTCATAATAAATTTAATATCTCTCTGCTTTGATCCATTGAATTCCTGCATCGAAGACAGGGACAACATCGATCGATTTGTAATTATTTGCTTATTGCTGTTTGGATCTTTTAAAAACTATTATAGTGTCTTTTCCACATCTGAATTCTCAAAAAACACTTTGTCTTAGCCAATCTCAACGTAGAGTTTAAAATGAGCTTTCATTTCTTCTAGCGTCCCAAAAGGGATGAACTTCAATCTATTTTTCTTCTAAAACTTTTCAAGATTCTCAGAATAACTGCCTTCCTCGGGTATCAGCACTTATGATATCACATCACAAGCCTCTAACCTCGCGAAATCAAACACTGTATTCTTCACTTTTATCTTCAAATCTGGAAATCCGTTTCCATAGGTATCCTCATACTCTTCCCAGGTAACATTTCCAAATGAGTTATGTATTTTTCCTTGATCTTCGAGTATTTTAAGAACTTGAAAATTCAATTACATATCCACGGCACCGTCAATATCCTCCCAGTGTCCATCTCTGAATATTTTAAAATGCATTCTCTTAAACCCAGACACAGCATGACTTATTCTATCCTGAAGAACATCTTCATTCATGGGAGTCTTCTTTTCAGTCTTCACATTGGTTTTACCTTCTTCTACTTCGACTGGATCAGAATCATCAGAGATAGTGTTATAATTCTAAAAAGTCCTTTGTTTTTGCTGCTTTGCATATTACATCTAAGCCCAGGTACTCTGTGTTACTTCTTCACTGCTGTGAGGTGCCCAGTTATTTTCTTCTTCTTCATCTTCCTCTTACTCTTCTTATTCCTCTTCTTCTTCACTGAAAATGCTATTTATTATCCGTTAATTTTCGATTTCGTTATCAACATCAATAGGCTGTTTCATTGATCCTGGTATTGCTTGCTGGGTTTCTTGATTTCTAGATATGAATCTCTTTTTAAATGTTCTATCATTCGAAAAAGATGAACTTCTTTTCATTTTCTTCTTTGCCTTATTGATGAGCTGAAAACGGCATTGATTATCTTTGAAATGCTCTTCATATTGAGGATACTTGATCAAGGCATTGCAATCTTCGCATGTAAACTAAATTTCATTGATAAATGATCGTAAAAATCTATGTGGTTTCCCAAAGCTTGGCGAAGGACAACGACAAGGACATTTTTATTCATTCATTTCGATGCATAGTTTGCACCACACATTTTAGCACTGCGAGCATTCAACGGGATCTTTGAGTATTTGAAAGCAAGCAGAACAGTTAATCACTGAAGAGAGATTGCAGATAGTTGTCTTTGAAATTGATTTCTTAATCATCTTCTTAATATTTAGTTTTGAATTTGCCTCGTTTTACGGGATTCCCCTTTAGAGCTAATGTTTTCAAAAAGATTTCATTTATTTGGCGGAAAAAACACACAAAATTCCTCGAAATTCTCAAAAATTATTCTTTAGGCGCTTTTCAATTTGTCTATCAATTAGAATGGATAATATTTGGTAGTTATTTATTTATTCTTTTGGGATTTTATTTGGAAATTGTAACTGATGCTAAAATAAGTAAAATACATCATATTCCATTAACGACTAGTGCTGCAAAGAGAGTAGAGAATGTTTATGCTAGATTTCAATTAATTGTTTTAAATTATATCATCAATAATGATTTCTCTGTCCTTTATGCATCTTAGAGTCTATTTTTGTTGAGTAAATTAGCAAATATTTCTTATTTTTTTTCTTCATTTTTTAGAAAATAAAATGATATCTTTTCGTAAGTAAACAATTTGCTTAACACTAATGAGAGAGTAAATGTTCATGAATCTCTTGTCTTTTTGGAGTATTTCCTAAAGAAAAATTGACTCGTTTAAAATATCAAAATGCTAGTCGTTGAAACATAAAAACAATAAAATATCCAGTGCAGCCAATAACTTTATTATTTTAGTAAGATAAGTAATAATCAGATTTATTTGATTTGAAGGCAATAATTAACAATAGTTTCTTCTTAAATAAATTGAGGGATAATAGATCCGATCCAATAGCGAAACAAAAAAATAATAATGAGCGAACAGACTGCCACACTTTCTTTAAATTCACTGCACTCTAAATAAACTCATGTTATTAGCAGCAACGAAGTAGATTTTAATCAAAACCACTTGATGGCTAGTTTCGGAAATGTTCTCCCTAAAAATAATCCTGTTGATACTTCAGATTAATCATGGAAATCTGCTTAAACATATCTAACCACTCACGCATATGCACCATAGTCTCCTGCTTTTAATACTAATTTGAATGGAGAATACTCCAATATTAACTAGTTTTCAGATCATAAATTTGAAGGAAAGTTAAACTCTTAGGAATATTAGAATCCATTAAAAATATAATTTACATAAAAGGCATTAGGTTTTCAAAATGATTTTAAGATTCCATCTCCTTTGAGTAAATAAATCTAGAATGTAAATTATTAAGAGCTGAATTAGCATCCTGAATATGAATCTATCACCTACAAACCTTTTAATTTATAATAACTTGGAGGCTGGTCTGCAACTAATGGAGCATCTAGTTTTCAGTAGGCAACACTTTAAAAAAATGAAGGGGAAGACAAACCAGGCTTTAGTGTTCCAAATTATGCCCTTGGTAATTAATAGAAGCAACAAAATTTTGTTATGTCTTCTAATGCTGCAGGAAAAGGAGGAAAACTGGAAAGAAATGATGCCATTAGAATTAATAATAGCGAGAAATAGATTATTGTTTCTGGTTCTGCTGACAATCAAGAGAATTCATAGTCAATAATTGCGAAGCTTTAATAGACATTAGATCTTAAAGACAAGGCCATCTAAAATACATACAACATCTCCTTCTTAGCGAACGTATTGATCTTTGTTTAATATAGCAATTATTAGTAGAATTGTCTTAAATTTTAAACAAATTGAATGATTTTATTTTTTTTAGAAAGATCAACCAATCAATTTGATGGAAATGATGGAGAAATACGTGCTTGTTTGTGCAGAAAACGAAAAATTATCATATGGATTCATAGAAAAACTCACTCAAATGGAACAACTCAATCAAAAGATTAAGGAGTTAACTACACAGAAGGAAAATTGGAAGACTCTCTATGACAACAAAGTATAGGAAGTATCAGCCCTTTCTAAAGAATATGAACTTCTCAGCGATATGCTTAAGGACATAAAATCTTCAAGTTAAGAAATGTAAAATACACTGAATCAGCAGGTTCAAAGTCTGAAGCATAATTCAGAAAAACAAGAGAAAGCTCTAAAAGAAGAGAATTAAAATCTTAGAGCAAAGTTAAGCGAACTGTTGGCAGTGACTGAAGAAGGAGGAGGAAATAAAAGAGAATAGACAAATGGACTTTAAGAGAAGTTGATAAAGATGTTAGATGAAAATGAAGAATTGAATAGACTTTTGTCAGATCGTGTTGACGAAGTAGCATATTTACAAGAAACAATTAAATAAATGCAAGATACCTATTCAAACTAACAATCCACTGACTCTCGGTTTCAGAAGGTGGTCAAAGATCTTGAAGATGAGATTAGAAGGTAATAATTTATGCTTTATACAAATATAAAATGATTCAGCATGTTTAAAAACATGATTTATTTCTAAAGAATGGATGAAAGAATGGGGGAAATAATTTAAGAAAAGGATTATGAACAAAGGGTTAGAGCATAGATTGAAGAAGAAAACAATGAGCTGAGAGTTTAGCTTCAATAAAAAAGAAAAGAGTTTGAAGAGATAAAGATATCATCTAAAACGAGTTAGATAACTGAAGTGAATGCTAGAAAGAAATAAGAATAAATAGAGGAATTATTGTTGAAGATTGAGAGAATGGAAAGAGGTAAAAATGAAAGCTACTAGCAGACAGAAAGATTTCAAGCAGAATCGTTTTAAGTTAAAGAACAGCTCAAGAGAGTAGAAAAACGGTATGAAGATAAGTCCAAGGAAAGCATGGAACTTTTAGTGAAAAACACTGAATAAACTGCCTAGATAAAATAGCTAAAAGCATAAAATGACACCAGTTTCATTGAGAAAGATCTTCATCAAGCTTCATTTGAGAAAAAATAACTTCTAATTCAAATAAATGAATCTTAGTATGAATTAGAGCGTGCAAAAGCTCAGCTGGAGGCAGCTTGGAAAGAAATTGAAAGTCTAACCAAGCAGTAATTGATGCAAAAGTAAAAATCAGTTGATCGGGAGATGAGCTTATAAGATGAGATATAACGACTGAAATATGACTAAACAAAGGAGTAGGAGGGCTTTAGATTCAAAGCAAAGATAGAGGTATAAGAAGAAATGATTTCAAATCTCCAAAGTAAATTTGATTAAGCAGAGCAAGTTATCAATGAGTACAACGTAGAACTAGAAGAAAAATAATTACTCATTAAAGAACTTAGAGCTAAGTTAGATAGAGTATCCGTTATCGAGGGCACTTTGTATGCTGCAGACAAAGAAAACACTAATCTTTAATAGTTTAAAGAAGAAGCTTCAGCTCTGATTGAAGAGTTAAAGGTGAAAAATTGCACAACCTTGAGAATTCTACTATTTGATTTGAAATTAGTTAATGTAATTGATTATTTTGTAATAACAGTGTAGAGTAGTGAAGATCAGTATTGAAAATGAAAGATTACACAAGATAATGGAAGAATTAAAGAAATCTTTAGAAACTGAAAGAGAACATGCAGAAGAGTAATCTAAATTTAATGAAGAATAAATCGAAAAGATAGAAGAAGAGATAGTTTCTGAAAGAACAGGATTTCAAGAAGTTATTAGGAAATTAGAAGAATAGATATCAAGAGGAGATAATAAAGGTAGATAAGAGATATTTGTAAGTGATTAAAGCAGAAACAAGGAACTTTAAGAAGAGTTTTTAGCTTTGAAAAGGGAATTTGAATTAGCAATAAATACTCTGAAACAACGAGATTAGCAGATCATTCATATTGAAGGAAAATATAATTAACTTGTAGCAGGAGATCGTAATTCCTATGTAATCACAAAGTTGGAAGAAAAACTTTAAATTCTTTCTGCTGAAAACTTGAGACTCAACAAAATTCTTGTAGACAGAGTGCATTTTTCATAAAATAATTGGTGATGCAATGCTTGTTCAATTATGTAAAATTATTCTCGTTTTTAGTATTTTTATAAACAAAAAACTGGGATTACTCTGAATTGCAACTTGTTTTTCCTTTAATTTCAGTAACTGAACTTCCAAATAATCTGAGAATTGTAAAGATTATTTGATGGTAAATAGCAGTTGGGGAAAGAGAAAAACAATTAATGTTGGAAAAGATTGTTATTGAGCGGATTAAATTAATACAAAGTTTTAAGATCAACAGAACAACTTCACATCAGAAAAAAGTACGTATTTTGAGCGAGAGTCAAGACATACTTTCTAAGAAATAGTCAAAATAAAATGAACAAGGATGATTACTTTTTGAATGTGAAAAGCAAGAGAACACACAAAGATTGTGAATATGAAGTCTAGGCTAAAGTTCCGTTGAATAAAAATTGCCTTGTAATTTAAATAACCAGTCCAATAGAGGCATCGATTTGGAAAGCTGAATTTAGTTCGCTATACATAGAGGATCTCACTGAGAAAACAGGATAAAAGAAATCTTTCTTTGAGTTTCTGAGTCTAATTGATTAGTGTCTTTAAAAGAAAGATGGCAAATATGCATACGATGTTCTAACATATTCTGATCTGAAACAGTTAAACGGATAGAATGATGATGCTGCCAAAAAGAAAGAATCAGCGATACCTTCAAGCAACTAAAAAGTTCGAGAAAGCAAAAGGTATCTGATATTAAGTTCCGGGGGAGTGCATTATCCTTTGTCTTTGAATGGAGAAATCATAAATGATCCTAACGCGCTTCGAGAAATGATCCAACATCTTCGAGAGAGACTGCCTCCGTCGTCAAGAGGAAATCAAATCTCAACTGAAGAAGGTGATAGAAGTACGTTTTATTCAACCAATGGTTTTAGTGGTTCCCAAGGGTAAAACTCAACGAATCATAGCAGCAGCAGTGAGAAAGGTTCTTCAGTGAATGCGAATAAAGAAATGGATTAGGTAATTATAAGAATTCAAATGTGAAAATATGATTCATTTTGATTAATGATTTTAGATAAAATTGGAGAACGAATTGTTGAGAGCGAAAGTGAAAAGAATTGAGGAATATTTCTCTTAGAAACAAGGTGCAGTTGAGATAGAGTAATCGATAGCGTAACGGTTTGCTCTTGAAAATGAACTTGACAGGCTTCGATTGACTCATGGAAAACGGATAATTGAATTAGAAAATGAATTAGAAACAAAAGAATAATAGCTCCAAAATAAGAAACAAGAAGTTGTATAATTGCAGCGTGAGTTAACTCAAAGCGTATGCGAAAGTGAAGGTGTAGCAGGAACGAGATTGCGTGCTTAGTTAATGTAAATCACTGAAGAAACAGAATAATCTGTGTTGGCTCTTAGAAAAACAATTCTAAAGTAAAAGGCAGATATCACTAAACACAAAACTGAAGCGGAGAGGCTCCTTGCAGAAGATAAAAAACTAAGAACACGAATAGGCCATCTTGAGATTGAACTAGCCAACGCACAGAAACGATCTAATTCAAGGTCAAATCCGCTGTCTTATTTGAATAATATGAATAGAAGCCGCTCTAATTCCTCTTATTCCTCACTTAATTCAAGAAAAACACCATCCCCTGGTTCAAAATAAAATTTACCTTCTCGTTTGGGCTACTCTAGTCCTTCTCTGTAGAATACTTTCAACAGCAATCGGATAAATCAGCGAATCAACAGCAAGACACCTTCTCCGAATAACTATGGATCTAAAAACTCACTCGCAACACCGAACTCGAGTTCTTCATTAAGATCAAGCTCTAATACTACTCCAATAGGGACACCATCGAATAGGTTCTAAAGATCTTCCTCGAATACATACAATCAACAATAATCTACTGATACCAGGTCTAATAAATTCTTCTCGAATAACAACAATGCTATCTAACGAAAACAATCATATCCATCACCTTAATAACAAACTAACCCAGGAAAACCTAATATTGGTTCTTAAAGTGATTAATAAAATAACAAAGGAATGTCAATTGTAATAAAGAATTAGCTAACCGCAATTGATACGATTCCTGAGAAAGGGAAATATCATAGCTAGCATACAACATCTCCTATTAATAATGGTCAAACAGCACCTCTTTAGTAAAACAAATATTACAACAATAATTTCGTTGGCTAGAGGTCTAACTCTGGAGCAAGAGATGTTAATTAAAATTAAGCGAAATCATTGAATTCTACAGTTAGAGCTGGATCTAATTATTCTAGAAATAATGTAGTTCCAAATAAATAAAGTGTTCCTCAGACATCAGGGAGAGCTCCTTTAAGTCAACAAGTTCAACCTAGGTAATGTCTTGAAACATAACTTCATGATAATTAGAATTTATTTATTTTTTTATTTAGGGTTATAGCAAATAATAATGGGTACATGAAATCTACTAAAAGTCAAGTCAACGCCCAGCCGTAAAAATACTATGGAATTGGAGATTAGTCTCGATAAGTTCGAACAGAACTCAACGAGAAAATAGAATCTGGACTGTTTGACGATAAGCACTTTAAAAATATTGAGGCAAAATCAGAATTAGATGTTAAAATAAACAAACTGCAGAATATTCTGTAGTCTGCTAAAGAACTATCCATCTTAGAGGACATTTGAGTCCCATCTCTGTGTTGATAGTTAATTGTTTGTAGATAGAAATTACAAATCATGCATTATTATAAATATATTTCTAAGAGAAAATGCCAATACAATTTGAGATCTTTTTATTAATTTTTACTGTAAAGTCTCATGCTTGTTCTGTTAAATTCTCTTATTGATTCAAATATCAATTTGGAATTGTCCATTTAAAATGAGTTATACAAATAAATAAAGAAAGTATTATTAACTATATCTAAAAGTATCATCTTCATTAAACGCGGTGTTTTCGTCTTCTTTTGAAGATTAATTCAAATACCATCAACAGTGAAGGAAGTATTACAGAAGGCAATTCGAGTGGAGAGAGGGGAATGTGTTGTTTCTCCAAATAGCGTATTATTTGATGAGGAATAATACCCTCGATTTTGCTTCTATGACGAGAATCATAAATATCTCATGAGGAATATCACGCAAATACATCAGAGAGGAAACTTGAAATTGTAATTATTAACAGTAACTCATAAATTAATTGAAATAGCGGACAAACAAATTGATAGAACAACACAGAATATATGTTTAAGAATCTCAACTATCTGCTGCTCTCCTAAGGAATTGGGAAGTAAATATGTTGTTTCAGAGCTTGTGAGACATAACGCATTGATTGGTTTGATCATTAGAATGGCGGCACATACTTTTTTCAAGACTATCGATGTCATTGGTCTAGAGAATGTTCCTAAAGTATGTAGATTCATTGTCCTTGCAAAGATAAATGCATTCATTTCAACTTATTTTATAGGATCAGCCTGTTATCATTTGCAGCAACCATAATAACTAGTTTACTGATGCTATTGTAAGAGAAATAATTGGCTCTTTTAGCTTTGATAGTACTTTAAGTAATTGTTTGATTAAGCTCATTAGCTCAGTCATGAATAGACTTGTCAAGTTCATCGTAGCTGCTAAATCTATGAGAAGACCAATGATAGGAACTCCCATGAGAGCCTTAGGAGGTATTCCAGTCGAAAGAGCTCAGGACATTGCTAAACCAGGCAAAGGAAAAATTATCTCTTTGAAGAATGGCGTCCTTATTGTAACCAATACTTTGCAGCAAAATTACAATATTTTGACTGATTGTTTGATATCTTAGGGTGAAAACACATAATTCACTAAGGATTTCTAAATTGGTTTCTCCATTAGTCTCTAAATAGTAAATTCATAATGTCTCATTTATCTTTGGCACTAAATGACACACTTTGAAAGGCAATGGATGACTTTCTAGTCTAGCAGATAGTATCTGACACAGAATTAAGAGTCAAATAAGAAGAAGAAGAACTCTCAGCTACTTAATTCTCATCGACTTACAAGATCGTTCCTAAAATAGATTAGCATGAGATGTACTAGCATGTCTGGCAGTCACTGCTAGAGAAGGACTGCATTGGAATCTTCCCAGAAGGTGGTTCACATGACAGGACAGGTATTTTTATCTTTCTTTTTCAAAGATTTATGTTGATTGTAATTCTGTTTTTGTTTAGATTTCTTACCTCTGAAGGCAGGAGTGTGCATTATGGCCCTAGGTGCAATGGCTCTACACAATATTCAAGTTAATATCGTCTGTTGTGGACTCAATTATTATGCTTGTGATAAATTCAGATCGAAAGTTATTATTGAGTTCGGATAGCCATATAAGATCCCAATGGAAGCAGCTGAACTCTACAAGAAAAGCAAAAGAGAAGCTATCAGTGAACTACTACATGAAATCGAATATGTAATGAAACAAACTCATTTATTTATCAGATTTTTCCATTAGACTAAATGATGTTTTTGAATTATTTTTCTCAGCGCCTAAGAGATGTGACGACGAGCGTGCCTTCCTACAAGGATTTGATAGGCGTAATGATGACCAGATAGATCTATCTACCAGATAATGTTCACATTACTCCAAAAGAAGAGCTGATACTTAATCGCAAGTAAAGTAGTCTTTTTCATAACTTTCAAATATCAAATATTTCTGTATTTTCAGGTTTGCTAAGGGTTACATTCAAATGATAGACAAACCATAAATAAAGTCTCTCTTCCAGAAGCTTAAAGAATATCGAGGTCTTTTGAAGATTACTTCTATGGATGACTATTAAGTCAAACTTTATGAGCGCACTTAAACTGCAAATTTAGCATACTTTTTTCTCTCGTTACTTGCAGTTATTTTCTACTTCCTTCTCGTGGCACCTTTTATGATAGTCAATGGACCTATTGGAGTCTATTTAAACTATGTGTCTGAGAAAGAGAGAATAAAATGCTAGCGGGAATCTAAAGTGAAGATCTTAGGCAAGGATGTAGTGGCCAGCTATAAGATCATGCTGGCTGTGGTGATGCTTCCAGTTTAGTTTGGTCTTATTACCCTGCTTTTTAGCTTTGTATTCATTCCCTTCTTCCTTCCGATACTTGAGTCAAGAAGGCTCATTTCTACTCTTGTGTTTATGGCACTCTACCCTCCTTATTCTTACTTAATGGTGTTATGCTCAGATAAATTAGTAGCTCACTTCAAGAATATGATGGGAGCTTTCAATGGGGTATTCAACGAATAGCAGTGTCTCACTCTCAAATCTATCCGCAACAAGCTTCAAATTCAGGTATGAAATAGTAAAAAGTAATTACACTTTATCTAATCAATAACTGTAATCATAACTAGATAAGAGAATATGTCAATTCCTTCGGCGGTGAAGTATTCAAGAATTTCGATGAAACGAAAGTCATCAGCGACAAAAAGATTCTAGCATCAAAGCAGAAACCTGAAATTCATCAGACTCTAGAAAAGGCTGTCAAACGCATTTCTTCAACAGAACTTATGCAGCGCATCTTCTCTGTCCTTGAAGATATTGGCATTTGAGCCATTTTCAAAACAAAACAAAAATAAATAAGATTGTAACTTTCATTCCATATATTTCCTTAGTAGTTACAGTGTCTGAAATAATCCAAATCAATATACTCCTCTTTGAAAGAATGTATCTAGTTCATTACAAACAATCTAGAAGAATTATTTTTAAAAGCAAGCAAGAGAAAGGTAGTGCATTTATGCTATGGATTCTATTTTTATTGCAATTGAAAATGAAAGCAAAGCAAATTTGAGTTTGTTTTATTTAAAAATCATTCATTTTGAAACTAGTTGAAAATAGCAGTTAATAAAATAGTTGAGGCATCATAATGCTTGTTTATGATTGGAGAATTGAGTTATTTAATATGTTGTGTATTTATTAACAAAAAATGAAGACAAACTATGAATATCAATGTTTCAGAGTCAATACTTAGGGTTATGAAGATCTTAGTTTTGAAATTGACTCTTGTAATAACTAGAATTAAGATTTGAATTCTTCATCATATTGTTATTATTATTATTTGCAGCAGCAGCAATTGCTTCTTAAGAGGAAGTTTAGATATCTTTCTTGAAGAATATCTAAGCAAGAGTAATCTCTTGGTCTTTCATGTAATAAACCACAAACCCACACTGATTGAAAGAGCAAATTAGGTTAGTCAATTTTTAATAGATTTTACCTTGAATAAGAATGATAAAATCGAGAGAACCCATGCCATAATATTCACTATTCGCTGACCTAGATAATCATGATTTGTGATCCCCTCTCGGAGAAAAACAAGGCTTAAAATAATGATGAAAAGAAAGTCAGAACCATTTCATAATATAATACATTTTTGTACTAAATAAAGTCTGTGAACGCAGAAAAGGATAATGCGAGAAGGAAAAAGATGACTTCCCTATTATTCCAGTTCTTCCCAATGAATGGGATGACACGAGATAAGATTACAAAACCAAGAAAATCACAACGCTGGAAAAGAATAAGAAGCAGAGTCAGTACAACTAAAAAGTAGATGCCATAATCCCTCATTTTAAATGTCTCATGGAACTATTCAAAATGTTATTAAAACCATCAAGAATTTCATAATAATATTATTTTTTTAAATGAATGTCTTACATCAAACTCATCGATTGCACTCTACTGATAATCAGCTAATGAGAAAATTGAAAAGAAATCAACTTCTGAACGTTGCAGTTCCTCATCAGCTTGGCTTTTTTTCCTGATTTATTCTGGTTTTTGATGCAGAGTGCCAAATAGATTTCTGAGATAATTCAATTCCATCATCTTGAAATCTTTCTTTGTATGCAAAATCTCCAGCTATTCTTCAATATTTAACAAACGATTCTTTCTGAAAGCAACTTCATCTGGAATGTAATCAACTAGCACATGAACTACTCCGATTTTAATTTATTTATCTTTAGCATCCAAGATATCAATCCATGAATCTGCATGGAATTCCTTTCCTAAATTGGCAATTTATATGCTCGATTCAGCAAATTGAGTTTAATTGAGTTCGCTAGTTATTCTTCTTTCGTTTTCATGCATCTATTTGACGAATTTGATCTGCACTGTGATAATATCTTTTAAAAAAATAGAAATATGTGAAAAGAGAAGTTATCCTATGACATGAATGAATAAAGCTAATATCCACCTATTTCTTGGATAGAACTATCTATTTCAAACTAAACGGTCTCATGCCAAGCTGGAAATGTAATATTCTGACCTATTAAAAATGAAAAATGAGGGTAAAATTAACAGACTTTAGACAAAAAATGAAAAAAATGATCATACTTAGCTTTGTAGAAATTTCATTGAAATGATCAAGTCGCACTTTATCACAGCAGATAATCGCCTTGACACTAAATGATTCTGTTTCATAGAGCTTCTGGTAAATTGTGAATTAAGAGAGATTTGCCTGCTCTAAGCATATTTTAACATAACGGCTATTGGCTCTATATCTCTTTTGAAAATTGAAATGAAATAATGGAATAAATCGTTTAATAAATAATACATTGCCTAAGAGTTGCATAATGGATGCTTTTTCGTCTTCAAGATTGAGTTCTTGATCTTCAAAGGCTGCAATTTCTCTCTTCAGCTCAAATTCTCTGCATATGTAGTTGTGCGCAAACTCTTCTCTTCAACACAGAGAGGAAGTGAGATGGCGCAAGAGAGAGAGAAAGATGAGGCTCTTACAGGGAAACCCTGCCGTCTGAATTTGAGTCCATGGTATCAAACAGCTCATGAATTATCTTCATATTGAGTTATTGCACCTTTTTCACGTTCTTCAAGTATTCGAGGATTTCTTCTTAGCTCAACAGCTAGTTGTTATCTTTATCCATTATCTTGAACTCATGTTTGATGTTCTTGAACCTCTCTTATGAACAAAACAAGGAATTTATTAAATAGGATTAGATTAGATGCTTCATTGTATGTTTCATATTTGAAAAGGGATTTATTGCATAGCGTTTATCTTTATAAGAAGAACACAATTTTGCTGTGAACGTATGAAGAATATTTGGATTTTGAATTTGGAGAAGAAAATGTATGAACATACAACAATAAACTGAATAGATTTTGTACCATGATCATAGTCGATCTTGATTGGCCTGATGGTTAAATAATTCTGAGGATTCTCAAGCTACTCGTCGATTTTTTTCCCTGGAGACGAAGGATACGGAAGGGAGTTTGGTCTCATGTTTTCCTCTTAGCTGATACTAATATCTTAACAAAATACTTTTAGTTAAAATCTACTGAATTAAATCTTAGAGATGATTTCTTCTTAGAACAAACGGAAGATTAGCTCTTATTTGTCTGAAAATAAAACGAAAAATATATTGAATTTCATTCCCCCCAGGAGCAAGACAATCTGAAAAATCAACAACAAACAAATTATCATGGAATTTAACTAAACAACTCTAGAGTCTTATAATAAAGAACTTGCTAATGGCAATGAAGCTTAAGGTGAATACTATTACGTTATGAGAATGATTGTAAATAAGTTTTATAATTTACTCATAGGCACTCTCATTGGAAATTGGTGGGAAGAATAATAATTGCGCACAGCAACTGGAATAGGAAGAACAGCCCATCATCTTGGCAAAAATCATAAAGAAACAGCCACACGCTCTGTAACAGATACGGGACTTGTTGATTTACTTCAACAAGAACCAACAAATAATACAAATGAAAGATGTCTTGGCAGAAAGAGAAATCTCATTCCGAACACTGTCAATAGCGAATATGGAAAAGGTAGATGATACTGCAATTAGAATTCGTAGTTCTTATTACTTCTATTTAAAAAGGATTTAATAAAGCGGACACACTTTCTAAAGTGGGACCTAAATATGTTAACAATCAACAACAAGTAAGAAATTAATTTGAAAAGATCCTCCATTTACGATTTTTATGCATTTCAGAATTTTCAATTATCATTTCTTTTTTTCAATTTGAAACTGCTATTTGATTATATGGCTGTTCTTCAGTTTGCCTGATGAATTGATTAAAACTATTTTAGATGTTACAACTCATAAAATCCGAGCTGAATGAATAAGAGAGATTGAAAGAAGAACAACGAAATGCCAGAAGTTTCCAGACTACGACACAAATTGAATTCGGAACAAAGGAACATGCTATGGCTGGATGCACAGTTGGAAGAAGAGTCATGAGAACTCAGAATGGATAACCAATTCCTCCAAATAATCGTGATGAAGATCTCCTTGTTGATCATGGGTTCTTAGAAAGGTTTAAAACAATAATATGCACATAGACAAGCATCTTTCACCTTTTTTCTTTTTATTTTTTACCAAAGACAACCTTACTTAACTGATGAAGAACTCAAGCAGCAACTGCCTTAAGGAGAAAGCTATTTAACATAGCAACATGTAACTGTTTGGAAAGAAAAATAAGATGATGGTTTTGGTTGCGTTTATTAATCTGTTCACGATCCCAACGACCCAAAGGCATCGTTCTACTTAAATAATAAATTCGTGAAAACTTTCCATGACTACTCCCATGTGAAGAAATGAAAAAAATTATGTAAAATTTTTGTGAGTTCTAATTGCTCTAAAAAGTTAATTAATCCTTATTCTTAGTTGTTCAAAAAGAAACTAATAAAATTGCATTAGATATTTTTGAAAATTGTTTTAGTAATTCAAATACATTTTGAAGTTATCTCGAAACAATGCGTTTTTATGGGGATTACAATACACAACAACAAGGAAAGTTCGAAACACAACATAAAACTTATTTATTAATTGAAGAAATATGTTTACGTCAAATGAGAGACAATGGAGATCATTCATTGATTTCGTTAACTCAATCAAGTATGAATAATTATGCCACATTTTTCTTAGATTTATTTAATTGTTGTTGCTTGTTTCGAAGCATTTATCAGGTTATTGGCTAAAAAAATCTTTAGAGTTTTCTTTTCCTATTTTGGTTTAAAAGCAAGCAAAGCATTTAGACATTTGTCTGTTATCAGGTTATTATTCAAATTCAAGCTCTCAAGATTCAACTAAGAAGCATCTAGAGTTTCAAAAAGCTTAATGCATCCAACATCTGTAATTTTGTTTCTGTCCAAATTGATTTAATGCAACGAGGAATTTTCACTCATTGCAAAGGCAACTGCTTCAAGACCTTTATCCATTATGTCTAAAAATAAAACAATTTTTTCTAAATTTGATGCTTAAAAAAACATTTTATTTACCCATATGTGAGAAATCTGCAGAATCGACAGAGTTATTGAGAATTCCTGAAATAACAGCAAAGAAATGAGGCGGATACTCTGTATTAGCAGCATTCACGCTATTCTATTATTCTTTTCTGAGTGAAACTTATTTGTGTTGAGGTGAGTGAATACTAAACGATTCTTCAAGTAAATTCCTATCGTCAACCGAGAATTTTGGATTCGAAAAAAGTTACGAGAGAAGAGCATCTTTGTTTGTAATTTGCGAAACTAAATTTTCCTCATCATCTTCTTCTTCTTTTTCGTTTTCTTCATTGTTATCTTCTTCTTCACTGTAGACTAATTTAGTCCCAATATTAAGCTTATGAATAGGCTTTTTTCCAGATAAATCATGTTCTTCCTTTTGCGAAAAAAAACTTAAACCATCACATAAAATAGAATTTACAGCTAGACTCTAATTCAGCAGCAATGACTCTTTAGTGAAATCAGGTAAATTTGAAAAATCAATCGATCCTTATTTGGATTTAGATGTTTATGGGGTTGTATTTGATTATTATTTTCCTAAGGCTTATAGATTTTCCTATTTTTTGATGTGCTCCTGCTTTGCTATTCCATTTGTTAACTCTTCTGAAGGATTTGAATTTAGATTGCATAGCTTAGGTATTTCTTATTATTTAGATTAGTTTTATTAATCTTTCTCATTTGATTTGTCTAAATTGGTTAGCAGTGGTGGCCTTATTTTTAAGGATTTTTCTGTTTATGGAGTTTAATCATTACCAGTGTCTTTGGTTGGTTCTAACCCAACTTAATTATTTTAATTGCTTTCTTCTTATGTTTCTTTCTAATTACTTGTTTTTATATCTTCCTTAAGAGCTACATTATTTGAAGTAAGTTATTCAACCTCATCATGGGGTTATTATGGTTAATTTGAGCTCAATTAAGGCTCTTACGAGGAAGGCAGAACTTAATTAAATGGTAATATCTGCTGTTAATTGTTTTTTGTATCTTTATCTATTTAGGATACTTTCTATGATTTTGATTCATTTTTTCCTTAGTTTTAAGTTTTCAATTCTTGAGAACTGACGGAAGATCTAACAGAAAAAACTTAAAAAGGAGAATTCTAATGTTTTGTGTAAAATTCTTCAACATCTCTTTTAATAAAGCTTAGTGACTCAGCTGCATTTGATTTTGATGCGATTGTTTTCGAAGATTCCGCTTCAAATTGTTGCAGCAGCTTATCTTTTTAAATAACTTTTGTGCTTTTAATTTCTTTTAATTTCATTTGAGTTATCGATGCAGCAAATTCTTTTAGCTTTAAACTTTGATTCACACTTGCAGCTTTCATGGAAAGGGCAATGGTATTGTCAATGAGACTATTTTTTATTTGATCTAACTAATTCAGTTCTTTGTGTCCTTACTAAAGTATCTCAGGTGTACCTTCAATCAGTAAACTTGTAAACAATTCGTGCTTCTTACTCATTTCTCCTAAATAACTAAGATCCTAAGATGTACTGCAGCAAAGAATGTAAGAATTAGAGCTTATGATTGATTGCATTGAATTTCTAATTATTTTACCCTTCTATCCAGTTTTCGGAGCTAACTTTTGAACTAAATGGCTATTTGACGATTTCTTTCAGTTATTTGAGAGAATTTTCTAATGTATTAGTTAACTCTTCTTTGATTTATTTTTGTTTTTCATTAATAGCATCCACTATTTCCTTTAAAAATAAAAAGATTAGCAATTCAGGAAATGTACATAAGAATTAGCATTACTTTGAATGTTTATGAGACATTTTCGATCTCTTAACGAAGATTATCTCTAAGTGCAGTTTCTAACATCTTAGAAATCTCCTCACTTTTCAAAAAACTTATCTTTTGTTCTACTTATTCAACCATGCTGAAGATAAGATTTGCTTGCTTGAAGATAACTTCCTTTGCTTCCTCAAGATTTCGAATGTCATGCTTCTTATGGCTGCCAAAAAGAGCGCAATTCGAGCATATTTGCTCTTTGCATTGAAAACACACAATATCTCGCTCTTTTCGATGCAAAACGCAATAATATCTGCTTTCAGTTTCAGTTTCTTAAAAGTCTTGAGAACCTTAGTTTCGTATTTCGCAGCTGCCCACAGTCTCTAGACTTTGCTTGAGAGAAGAAATGCTCTTTTTCAAAGCATAGCTATGTAAAGAAGAGGACGACGAAGGATTGGTAGGAATTTTAGATTAATTCATTTTCTATTTTCTTTCAATGATATGAAGCAAAGAAAAATTTTTAGGAAAGGAGGTGACTTCTTTTCCATGTGAGGCAATGCTAAAAAAGAACAAATGAAAGGAGAAAAGGGAGCAAATAAAGAGTTTACTGGTCTTCAGGACAAGATATTGAATCACTTTTTTCAAGAGATAGAATGATGCATTGATTGCATAATGTGTGACCGCATTCTGGCAGCATACGAGGTAAATGCACGCTTGCATCAAAAAAGGAGTGACAAATGGGGCAATAGATATCTGTTCCGTCATTATTGTTTTCCATTTGCTTAGTGCGGTCGATCAGGCTTATGTGAAAAAACGTTTTGACTTTTTTTCTGTATTATTAAAGACAATACCAAAAAAGTTTGGAATTAATTGAAGATTTTTAAGACACACTTAAATAACAATTTATCATCTCTTTTCGATAATTATCTAGATGGTTAGATGATTTTTTGAAAATCGGGGAAGAAACAAAAAAATCTGAAAAGAAAATGAGAAAAATGTCAAGTATTTATTAATCATAATGACATTTAAGATGATATAAACATAATAATCATAAAATGTCCTTCCTCTTGAATTCACAGTGTAATGGATTTCAGATGACAGCAGATGCACTCAAACGACATAGTAGTGGGAATTGCCATACCAGCCGAGAGTTGATCTCTTGATATTTCTGTTGTAGTGAGAGCCTGCCATGAGTCCGTGGCTTGGTCCCCATGTGACAAGTGCGAGCTCCTTATCCCAGAACCATCTTGTGGCAACTCTGTTCAAAAGGCCAGCATCGAGATTTGAGATTCTCTTTGCAACTTCGCTTCTGGGTACTCTTCTTCCGAGATAACTATTCATTATTATTTATTCACAAATATGAGATGGAAGTTGGATTAAATGCAAAACGCTTACGTGACTTAAGTTGCAATGCTTGTGGCAACATCTGCAGAGTTTTATTCAGCTAGAAGATCATTGAAAAACTTAGCTCTGGCTCTATAAACTTCAGCTTAGTTGATCTAAAAATAGGAAAAATATTTTAAAATTATTTCAATTTACATGTCTGTTTTTGTCTTACGGTAGAGGCATATTCAGAGAGGATCATTTGAGAGAGGAAAAGCATTTAGTTTCCAAACACTTCATTTCCATAGAAGTAGTTACCAAAGAGACCAGTATCAGAGTAAGGAATATAGTGGCTTTTGTGGAGTGTCACGTCCGGAAGATTTCCGAGTTCCTTGTGCATAAGGGAGTATTATCTATCAGAGGTGTTAAGGTGTTAACCAGTGTATTTGTCTGCTTGATACTCTCCAAGAATTTTTGAGAAGAATTGCATGGAGTAGAAATCAGGATCAGTCCAAGAAGGAGCTTGGAAGAACACACCGACGTTGAGATTGTGCATTTCATCGTCTCTCATAGTCATCTATGGAAATACAAGAAATAGATAGAATAATAGATCTTGAAACAACAAGATTTTTACGTAAGATGGAGTGAAATAGGGTTTCTCAGTGTTGGGGACAAAGAGTGAAACATCTTTCTAAGGAACAGTAGAGAATGCAGTTTCAGCAGCCTTAAGGAAAGCGTCAGCATTCACATTACCAGCAGCAGCTACGACAAAGTTAGCACCAACATAATTAGTCTTGACATAGTTCAGGACATCTTCTTCAGTGATATTGTTAATGTTTTCTCTGATACCATGAGAAGGTTGACCCTGTATGAGGAAATCAAAATAATTTATGAGGATTTCTATTATTTTTTTAGTGCCGAACAAAGCAGCCAATTTTTGTAAATATTTTTATGGAGGATTTAATAATTCTTTGGTTTTTTTCAGAGTATTTGAATATGAAAACACTTACCATAAAGTGGTCTCTGTAAGAAGTAAAATGGATAGATTCAAGGATAACAGCCTATTGATCATTTTGAGTGTTAATAGCGTTATTATACACAGCTTCTTTTTCAGCTTAAACTTGAGCCTTATTGAAAACAGAGTTCTGTAAGACATCTCCTAGTAAGGCAACAGCTTTGTCGACGTTCTCTGGGACAGTGCTCAAAGTGTATGTAGTAGTTTCTCTAGCTACATTAATTTTTAAGTTTCCTCCCAGTAAAACTAATTCTTTCTCGATCTGCTCTCTGCTTCTTTTTTGAGTTCCCTAGATTGAAATTTATATTATTGAATTGTTGCATTTCATTATCAATGTATGATTAATCTTACTCTCAAAACGAGTCTTGAGATGAATTGAGACACACCTGATGTCTCAAGAGTCTCCTATCTTGTACCGGCCTTAACGACAATGGAGACACTAACAAAAGAATTCAGTTATTTCAAATATTTTAAGCCCAAAGATCGATTGATCTTACGCTGCAAGTTGAGATTAGCTGGAAGGTTCAACAGCAACTCGAACTCCGTTTGCAAGTGTTTCCAATCCTTTCATAATACAAAAAATCAAATTAAATATGAAATTAGCTAGCATTTGTTGATAATCTCCAGTTGCTCATCATTCCTAACCCTAATTAAAGTAATTAATTACTTGAAACTCTGTCATATTGAAGGGCAGTAGGAATTTCTCCTTGAGGGAGTTCACCGAAATCAGTGAGACGAGCCTTGCTGAATTGGAGAGTTTCGCTTTTGACAACATTGCTCTGTGTCTGCTTTTAAAGAGTTGAGAAGGCTCTTTGGAGTCTTGCGAGCTTTGAGAGTCTCTGGGTGAATCTGTTAATCATCGTGTCTCTTTTATTTTGGATCTTTGTATTTGTTTCTGCTTTATTTTTGTTTATTAATCAATCTCTGGGTGAGTTCTCCACTTTTACTTTTCTTCTTTCTTTTATTTTATTTTGACATGCTCCCTTCAATTTTACTCGAGATATTCAATGCCATCATCGATAATATTTCTTCAAATAATTAGTATTGTTCTTGAGTAATGTTTTCACAGGATTCCACTCTAATATGCATTACTGTAGTTAAAGATTGATTGTTACTAAATACTTTAAATGAAAAAGAAAAGATTAAAATATTGTAATATGCTTCTTCAAAACAGAAATAAAGATTTCTATTTCATACTTTAGAACATATGTGATTAATGCTTACAGGAAATGGAAGAGCAAGTGAGTTGGTAGGTAGATCGTTGGAGATTATTGTTTTCATAGCTACTAACTCTGACAATGAGGCTCGCATATTCAAAAGGGAAGAATTGAAATACTGAATTATTACCATGAGT
>Ga0302285_10000139_pt1 | contig 43439 bp, 71 predicted proteins | sample III_Fen_E2_2_FD_200455 | JGI IMG/M metagenome (GOLD analysis project Ga0302285, IMG submission 200455) | Peat permafrost microbial communities from Stordalen Mire near Abisko, Sweden - III_Fen_E2_2 | ecosystem: Environmental > Terrestrial > Soil > Wetlands > Permafrost | place: Sweden: Abisko... | reverse complement strand
GCGTCTTGGCAGTGGAACGGGCACCGATCTTGAGGATACCGTTGATCTGAAACTATCGGCTGGTTCTGACATAGCGGGTACAATGCTCCGCTATGTGGATAGTACACACTACTATAAATTAGTGACCACAGGCACCACAATAAGCCTTGTGAAGAACGTGGGAAGTGGAGATAGCACACTTGCAAGCGCGTCCGTATCACTCTCTACAGGTACATTCTATACGGTACGCTACCGGGTGAAGGATAGCGGCACTGTTCATCTCTACGGCAAGATATGGCAAACGGGCACCACAGAGCCGGGCACGATTGTCTACGGTGAAGTGGATGAGAATAACCCGATGTGGACACTGACCGCAACGGATACAGGCACAACGAATGCATCAGGGGGATACGGCCTTGTTGGCAACTCTACAAGTGGCACCGTTACCTTTGATAATTTACGGATCACACAATTTCCTGATCCTTCCCTTAATCTCTCGACAGTGGGGCGTATTGGTTCAACGGGCGTTAACTGGACTGCAATCACGCCGGGTAGTTCAACCGTTGCCGTGGTCACTTCAACAGACGGTTTTACCACCAATAGCGCCACATCGGGGGGATCGATCACCGGGCCATTCCCTCAAAGCGATCCGGTGATTGACACATTCAATACCAATACATCAGCAAACTATACCAACACGAATAGAACCGGGGGGAGTGTTGCCACGGTGACGTATACCACGGCTAGCAGTAGGCTTGCGCTATCGGGTGGCACGAATGGGATCTACACCTATAACGCGATTGTCAAGGCTAATATTGACATCTCCGTGACGATGGATCAATCCGACGCCGGGGGGCTGGTATGGTGCTTCAATGATGCAAGCAACTTCTACTATCTCCAAATTGGAGATAGTGCAAGTAGCGTTGCCGCAAACACGCTCACGCTTGCCAAAGTCGTAGCCAACACACGTACACAGCTTGCCACATCCTCTATCAGTTTCCCTACTCTTACCCGTGTTATCGCGCTACGGGTGACGATGGGGGACGGCATTATCAACGTGTACTATGAGAGTGCTACCCCTCTCTTCACGGTCACTGACAATGATCTGGGGGCGGGTAAGATGGGGCTGTACAACACAACCGGATCATCTCGCTACTATCAAGCCCGTTTCGTGGCACTAGGCGATGATATGACGAGGAAATGGTTGTATCATAAAACAACCCTTGCTACTTCTAGTGCAGATATTAGTCCAATTGTAATCGATCAACTCTTCTCTATGCGCGGGCCGCTCATGGCAGACGGCGCAACCATACCAGCACTCCATAGCGAGAAGAACCCATTCAAGAGTTACTATAGCGTTGAGATGAGCAAGCTCACACAACTTAGCTCAAACTCATCATCAGATTTTTATTGGGATGTTGATCAAAACAGAAAGATGATCTTTACCAATCGGCAAACCCAAATAGCCCCACGATGTATCAACACTATCGACTTGCTCTATACACCGATGGTAAAACCAACGTTTAGCGCACAACTCTATCGCAACCGGCAAAGCATCACCAATTGTACAGGAACCAAAATTATAACTGGTGAACAAAAAATCACAGATGGCTCATCAACATCATGGCAGTTGCAGTACCCGGTGTACGAGATGACTGCCATAACAGTAGGAGGAGTCACAAAGACATTTGGGCAACAAGGTATCGACTCAGGAAAAGACTTTTACTGGCAAGCAGATAGCGTTTCAATCTCGCAAGATCCTAGTGCACCGCGTATAGCCAAAGGAACCATCATCAGCGTTGATTATACAGGCCAATTTGTGACCACCGTGACGCGTGACAACACATCGGAACAGACGGCGCGGGCGGCTATTGAAACGAACACATCAGGCATTGTAGAGGCGTGGGAGGATGGTCTAGGGATGCTTGTTGCTCAGGCTACTACCTATGCAGATGGGTTACTTGCCCGGTACGCAAGTAATGGGACGGTAGAAGTAGTGGTACAAACACGCGATGGGAGTTACGCACAAGGTATGCTGACCTCATTCTTTCTCCCAGAGTCAAACGTGTTTGATCAGAACTTGACCATCACAAAAATTGTAACGCGTCCGACACAAAGGGGGGATGGCAATGTAGACTACACCTATGAGATCACGGCAACCAATGGCCCCAACTTGAATAGATGGGCGTCAGTTCTAGGATATTAGGAGTAATATCTATGCCCGATCAGGCACTAGCAACACTTCTTGTGCGATTAAATATAGTGGAAAAAGATATAGTAGAGTTACAAACACGCTTAGAGAATTATGTACCTGAGCGTGAAAATAGGTTAGAACTTTCCTCAATACGTGAATATCTTGCACGTATTGAGAGTGATATGAAGCAAGTGAAAGAGAGCCATCAAACACTTTCACAACGGCTTACCAATGAGCAAGAAAAGCAGAACCAGTTACAAATCAAGATACTTGTAGGCACCATTACAACGATTATCGGGTTACTAGGAAGTATTCTCGTCGGATATATCACACACTTCTTTAAGTAAGGGGGGAGAGTGGAACCAACGACAAAAAAAGTTCACAAATATCTCTCGATGCCTGTCTGCCTTATTCTTTTGCTTCTTCTTATTGGCTTTCAATCTATTCCCCTCATGCAAGGAAGCACATCGCAGGCCATAAGCGAGGCGGCGCTACAACGTGTGCGAACGACGGCTATTGTAAAGAATACGCTCATCCTAAAGTACAGCATAGACGGACAAACACGCGCACAAGCAATAAGCGACCTTCAAGCAAGTATGCCGCTTTTCGAGAAAGAGCAGGGCGTGATAGCCGGATACCCACCCGGTGATATTCAACTGCTTGTAGCGGCTAGCCGTTCTGACTATCTTTCCATCGATACGGCGCTCGGCAAGATAACATCACATCCCAACGATGCGATAACCGATGATGAATTAAACCTCATCCTCAACCATACAACAACGTATAATATGACGATGGGTCAAATTGTGATTGCGATGCAGACGCATATAGACAATGAGGCACGTGTCCTTTTCTTATGTGAATTGGTCATTGATGCGATCCTCATTGCAATTGCACTTATTCTCTTTTTCTCGATTAAATGTAACGCACAAGGAGTACACAAGCAATGAGTAAGAAGACAAAAGAAGTCCTAAATATCGATAGATGGAAACGTGGAGGGTGGCTTGCAGATAGACCCGATCAGCGAGACGATGACCACGCCTATCAAGTAAAATGGGACTACAGCACGCCTCTACCCACTAAAGTAGATCACCGTCCCACGTGTCCGGCTATCAAGGATCAGGGGCAACTAGGCTCATGTGTGCCGCATGGCATCGCATTTGCAATGGAATATGATGAGCTACGTCAACATGAAGTGTATGATCGCCTCTCTCCACTTGGCCTCTACTATCTCATACGTGTCATGGAGGGAACAATCGATAGCGATAGCGGGTGTATGATCCGTGACGGGGCAAAGACAGTGAACAAGACCGGGGCCGGGCCGGAAAGCCTATGGCCTTACGACATCGCAAAGTTTACAGAGCATCCCCCGCAAGGCTGGTATGATGCAGCAAAGAAGAGCATCACCTATCATAGTGTGCCACAGAGCTTGCAAGCCATGAAGGGTGTGCTAGCAGACGGAAATCTCATCACCATCGGCTTTACCGTTTATCAGTCCTTTGAGAGTCAAGAAGTTGCGGATACCGGTGTCGTGCCCATGCCAGCCCGTCATGAGAGTGTGCTTGGTGGTCACTGTGTCGATGTTGTTGGTTATGACGATAGCCGTCAAGTCTGGATCTGCGCGAATTCGTGGGGGACATCGTGGGGGGATAAGGGATACTTCTATATGCCGTACAGTTATCTAACGAGCCGCAAGCTTTCCTCTGATTTCTGGGTGATCAATACGGTACAGTAGGGAGTATACGCGCATGATGCCAGATTATACGGGCGCTCTGGTCATAGCCAACAACAATTATTATTCTAATCGTAACGGGCTTACCCCCCGTTACGTAATCTGTCACGGCACAGCCGGGGGCAACTCTGCTACTGGCATTGCAAACTACTTCGCATCAACGGTAGGCGGTGCTAACCCTGTATCATCGCACTACATTATTGATCAACAGGGTGTGGTAGTTCAATGTGTGGCCGAGTCGGATGGTGCATGGGCAAACGGGGCATTCTCAAGTGGGCACGCAACATTCTGGAATGAGAACGTCAATCCAAACTTGATCTCAATAAGCATCGAGCACGTCAAGGCGCACACCGATAACTCCGATATGCTCACTGACGCACAATTTGAGGCATCATGGAAGCTGATCAATGATATATGTTCCAGGTGGAACATCCCTAAAAAGCTTGCAGATGCATCGGGTGGGATCACCGGTCACTTTTCCATTGATCCAGTGAGCCGGGCGCGGTGTCCAGGGCCATATCCATGGGATACGATGATTGCAAATATCAATGGAGGTGATACAATGCTAGAGCTAACTGATCCGACTGTAGCCCGCTACTTCCATGCAGGTGCAAACGGGTCATGGGTATGCTCAAATGGGGTGACGTTGATCGGTGATAACCTGAAGTTTTACCGGTCAAATAACGGGCTTGCTCTGCTTGGCTTGCCGCTTTCCAATGAAATTTATCCAAAGAATTTTCCAGGGACAGCAATCGTACCATGTGAGCGGGGGATTATTACGTATGATCCGGGGCGCACGATTGATAACCCGTTACTTACGGGACACTGTTACCTGTTGCATATAGATAAAGGGCCGGGGCTTGATCTTATCACTAGTAACGCGACGGCTACACTCAACAACCAGATAGCGACGCTAAAGGTTCAGGTGACAAGCCTCATGTCTCAGTTGCAAGGATTGCAAACGCTACAAGCAAAACTTGCACAAATTAAACAGTTTGTAGCGAATCTATAAGTGAGGATACATGAAACTTCAGGAAAAAAGGGCACTCGGCATGCCACTTACTCAGGGGGAGCAGGCTTACCTTGTCCTTCTCAAGACACTAGGGGCGGCTGTTATCGTTGCAATCTTCAATGCGGCTAGCCAATTCATAGCCAGTCACGGCACATCTTTTGACTGGCTATCGCTCGGCTATACCGTTCTTATCGCCGGTCTCATTGCCGCTATCGTAGCGGGCTTGACGTATGTTGAGGCGCAACCAGTCTCACCACAAAACGTACTCATCGTAGAGGTACTACAATCCCTTCTTGATTTCTTGCGTCAGATGCCGCCCGCCGCCGCGCAACCGCTAGAGGTACATGTTCACATGCCAGACGGAACAGTACGCGTTGATCAAGTAACAACTCAGGTTGTCCCCGCCGTCCGAGATTTGACAAAATAAAAAGTGTAGGGGTACATACCGGGAGCGGATACCCCTACACTGTCAACACTCATTTCTTCTGCAACACATATTCAGTTACATTACAGAAGAAAGTAGTATGCCTAATATACTACACTATTTGTGATATGTCAATGAACGTTCCTTCACATTTTGTACACCAACTCATAAGCGTCATGCTCATCTGCCAGTATGAACACGAATCCAACACGTGATGGGGCCATATTGAGAATACCGATGGCATCGATAAGATCATAGCGTGCTTGCCAATCGGTAAGAGATACGTCATCAGGCTTGTCAGATCTCCCATCGTAGGAAAGATCAACGAAGTGAGCATTGTGCTCAATGGCCGGGTGCAGGAACGCCTGATCAACAAAGAAATGGGTGTAAACGTGCCCTTCATGAAGGTAGATACAAACTGATGCATCGATGTTAAAAATCGATCTTGCCCCTATCGATGTATGACTCTTCACCATGTTATAGAGTCTCCCATGATCGATTATTTTAGAGCCTTTATTGATCGGGGCAAGTTGACGGAAATTTCCTTGCAGGTACGCTCTATACTGAGCGCGTAGATCTTGAAGCTCACCGAGAAGCTCAAGGATGTCACCACGCGTATAACGATAGAGATCATGAACTTTTGTACTCATGCGAACGCCTCGACTCCCTTAACCTCATACGCTTTGTGCATATAACGCCTTTCCTTCAGGTTCAAGATCAGCATATGCAGACGCGTCTCGGTGATAAACGTAAGCCCTTCTGTCATGGCCTCTTTGTAACCATAGCAGATGAATTCAGGCTCTTGTTTGCGCCTGTAACTCACCTCCTTGATAACTGTTATCACCTGAGAGAATGTGTGTTTTGCGGATTTGAAGGCGAAGTCAAATGACAAAGCCCGGATCTCTTCACTGCCATTCTGCAATGAAAGAGAGATTGTACTTTCCTCTGCCGTCTCATTGCCGGGTTTGAACCGGATAATGAACTCATCATAGCCGTCATAGGAGAGGGGCGCAATGTAGGCCACTCTATACTTCCCCGTAGGCCACGGCATCGGTTTGCGGTTCGCATTGTGCCTGATAAGCGATAGCGATGGCAGATCATACTGATGGGCCACTTGCTCATAAATGTAGTTGAGTAATAAGGGTTCTTTCTTGTTACTCAGTAAACTAATTCTCGTCCCGTACACCGTTTGTTTCCCCCTCACTATAGTGATTATAGTACAGAAACAGATCCAGGTTGTTGACGAGATAACCGGTATAACCAATGATCTTTCCGTCTCTGTCTAAGACGGGCTGGTCAATATCGGGCGCGATTAGATCGTATCGATCTGACGCATCTAAAACCATGTTCGAGACAATGTAGAGCGTCCCATGCACCGAGGCCGGGAACGCATGATAAACAGGTTCATAATTTGGATCTTTGTTCTTTTTAAAAAAATCATCGCGTGTCAACAGAGCTAACGACTTTCCTGTAAGGGCTGAGAAGCGTATGCCGTCAAGATTGAATGACTCACGATCATTAATGATACGGGCCATCATGCCAGATGGCTCGACAGCCTCGATTTGATCACCGGCAGGTGAATAACAATTGATGGTATGGGCGGTATAATTAATTTTCTCACTCTTCATTATTTGTGTTCCCTTTCTTCTCTCTCGTTGGTCGGTACATCCAACCTTCTTTGTGGAGTATACCTCACTCTAGTATATTTGTCAAGAGAAAAGGGGATCAATTTATCGGGGGAGCATTTGACGGCGGTAGTTATAGCGGGGTTCAACGTGAGCGGGGCCATCTTGATAGAGATCCTTGAGCAGTTTACGCATTGATCTGCGTTCTTTCCCAGGGATGAGCGATATGTCGCACGTGTTCAAATACTCACAGAAACGGTCGTAGGAGGCTGTACCGTTTAAGATATCGTTTGGTAAGGGTTGTTTCTCCCGTGGGACGCTAACAGGCTCTTCTTCTTGTTTCATAGGGGTATATTCATACCCGGCCTCATCGAGCCAATGCCAATAGATATAATCGACAATGTGCTCCTCGCTTCTCGACGAACGGTGACACGTAGGACAGAGAGACATTATATCATATTCCCTTCTTGACAATATCTTTCAAAAATCTTAAGCTGATCAGAAAAAGAGGGTTAATATTGCGTCAATATACACGAAAGCAATTGATCAGCTTTTCTAAATACGGGCCACATAGCCCGATTGGCTATGGTTCCATTTTCTCCTACGATAGCATCGCAGAAGAATACCTCATCGTTGATCAACACGATGACCTGTACCGCCGCAAGTCTGCTGATATACGTGGCCTCACCAGACGCGTCAAAAAACTTCACGGTATGAATGCAACTGTGTACAAGTATAAGCAAGGTGCGTACCAGGGGCTATTTCGTGCTGAGGTACTCAACGGTGAAATCATTGATACGGACAATTTCACGCATAACGTGTCCCTCGTAGCGCTACGAGGGACACCGGCCTACCATGCCTATCTTGTCTGCTATATCTATCCTACTTCCTTTCTTGAAATCAGCACAGATTAACGTTGTGTGCGCAACTTACGCAGAAAGTTCTGCACGTTTGCGCGGTCTGCCGGGTGTAGTGCCGATGGGTCAAATGGGGCATCATGTTCAACTCTCATGACGTAACGAGCCACATCATCATATGTGGCGGCGTTCCCATCAGAACGCATAGGACCATGATATTTAATCCAGGCAAGCATCTGATCACGAGTTACCAACCCTGAGAGATTCGTGTCTTTCACGTTGACGGCTGGTAGTGGCCCTTGTGGATTAAAAGCCATCTCAGAAGCAGTTTGTTGCTGATTATTCCCGTTCCCGTTGCTACGTTGTTGCTGAGAGTCTTTCACCGCCGCCGCGCCGTCATCGTCCTCTGTTCGGAGTCCTAACATTGCCAATAGGATATAGCGCCTCACATACGTTATACCACTGCCGACCGCCTGCGCATCAGCACCGGGTTTGACGGCAATCGGCATGCGGGCAGAGAAGAATTCCCCGCTACTTGCATGAATTAGAAGGGTCTCAACAAAGATCTGGCCGCCTTCCTCCGATGCAGGTGGTTGCATCAGAAAGATGCCGTTCTCATTGAGAGCGGGCATGCAGACTTCGAGAACAGTGTTGATATCCGCATATGCATAGCTAAAATTGCCCCCGGATCGCGTGGGTATTTTGGCCTCTTGATCTTTTACGATCACCCCTATTTTCATTTGCGCTTTGAGGAAAGCGGGGCCAATGCTGGTGATACTACTGCTGGTTTCCATTTTGCCCATCCGTTTCTTTTCTTACCAACTCATCTACTCTCTTCTGCCAGAATGCGGCGATGCGCTCATTCCCCTCTCGTAGGGCACGTGCAAGGCATTTACGCGGGTCGAGAGAGTAGAACCCCGGACGCATCTCAGAATACATTGTCGGATCGGGGTTGTTCTCATCTTGTTCTTCTGTAGGCATTTCTTCTTCCTTTCTTCTTAAAAATCCTGCATGTAGTCAGGGTTGAAGAGCGCGTGTTGATTGCGCCGCTCTTGTTCCTCTGCAATGGCAATCTTGACGGCCATGCCATGTACGCAATCATCGTACGTTTTCTCCGGGTTGTTACGCCGGGCGTGCTGGATAGAAACCCAACCCAGACAATCGCAGAAGATGATACCGATGTTGTCTTTCCAAACCGTGACGTGATAAAGCCGGGGTTCTGAAAAAGACGGGGAGAAGAATACACGTGAATCCAGACACGCACCGGGCAGAGGGTGCTGTTCGTAAAGCCTCTTTGATAATTTTTGCGCAAGATCTTGCCTTGCAGCTTGTTGTTTCGATTGCGTCATACGTCTCTATCCTTTCTTGCTTGACTTCTTTCCCGTAGTATACATGGTACTAGTATATTTGTCAATAGAAAAGAGCACCAATTTGACAAGCAAGAGGCGTGCCCCTTACAATATGACAAATATACTAATGGGGGATATCATGAAAGGGTGCAATGATCGGCCTGAACTCTCAGCACAGGAAGTGTTGCAGATGCTTAAATTAAAGACGTTTAAAAGTCTACAGATGAAATTGAAGAACGGTGAACTTACGCCGTACGTGTCGTTAGATCGTGATGGGAATGAATGGGGGGAAAAAATATACGGGGTGCGAGACGATCACCCAAAGTGGTTTTACTATCGAGCACATATCGAGGCATACATGCGAAAGCATGCCATTGCTAACGATGTGGACGTACCCGATGATTCTGCAATGAAACAAGAGGTTCTTTCTCTTGCAGAATCACTAAGAATAGGGAACGACATACCACGCATGGCAGTATTTCAGGCGATGCGTGATCGGCATCGTGGCATCGGAATGCGACGCATGCATAATTTCGTGCGTGCAGTTTTGAATAGTGCATATGGTCTCAGGCCATACAAGCAAGCAAGAAAAGGAAGAAAAGATGAACAACCAAAAGAGGGATCTCTATGAAGTCGAGTTTCAGTTTGATCGAGGGGATGCGTTTGAAAATGCTGCAAACCCCTGGACACAGAAACAGATCGTGTGCAAATACCACATTGGCCTGCACGAACTTGAGGGTGACTCAGATGTGTTAGAAATCAATCCTGTCACTGGTGGGGAATGTGGATACTGCAAGCTGGATAAGGATGGATGAGTCACTACGTTTTGTACGGCTATCTTGCCCGTGGCACGCTTTACCCGGCGCGGCGGCGGTTCTATGAACGGTTTCATCTGGATATCGGGGCTGATATCATCTGTGTGCAAGAAGAAGAGGAAAGCGGAGATATTCACATGATCGTGACAGAGAAAGACTGGACGGTGTGGGATAACCCGCATTTCTGGTATGACCAGACTGAGCACTGACTCTTCAAGAGAGATCACTTATACTCATCTCGGATCGTCCAGCATTACGATTTCTCCTATACGAAGGGGGAACCTTTCTTTCCCCCTCCACTTCTTAACCATAGACAAAAGTAGCGACATTATGGTATGATCATCTTGTCAAACGAAGAGAACACAGATGGATCTTGCATGTTTTTCAGTTGACTCTATCTTTTCTCTTCACACCTGTCCGGTTAGTTTAATGGTAAAACGTGCATAGTATACTATGTGGAATGAACGAGGTTCGATTCCTCAACCGGACTCCGGGGCTAAACTGTTCTCAATACTGATAGCCCTTGATTGTATAACGCGGGGTTGTAAAGTTTATCGCAGAACAACCCCCTCACTTGCCCGCCGTAGCTCATTGGTAGAGTGCCGGTTTCTAATCCGGGGGTAGCAGGTCCGATTCCTGCCGGTCAGGGCTTTTCTCTTGATATCGTGTTCTATGTCGAGAGAAAACTTCCTTGTCGCACCTGATAGCTCAGCGATGTAGAGCGGCCCGTGAGACATACACACGGGAGGGTAATAGGTTTGACTCCGAACGGGTGAACGGCAAGGAATGGGAGAGTGGGCAAGTGGTCTAAGCCTGCCTATCAGTGCTAGCCTTCGTGATAGGTAACGTGAGTTCGATTCTCACCTCTCCTAATTTCTGTACTCCGATGTGATGCATATACACACTTGCGGAGTGAGAGGTTTCTTGTTCGACTCAAGACAGCCCGATTTACCGGGCTGTAGCTCAATGGTAGAGCGCTTTTTATGCATACGACTTGTACAGAAAACAATGCACCGTTGGCCTAGCGGTTAAGGCGCTACCCTGTCACGGTAGAAATCGTGGGTTCAAATCCCATACGGCGCGTCGCTGCAAACCTCAGCTAATGAAGCTTTGTAAGCGGATGGAGTAGAATGGCGATGTACCAGATCGTCAACAACAACAAACAACCCTTCACCTGATTCGTCGGTGAAGGGTTGTTTGTTTCCTAGATAGAAAGATGGGATGGGTTGTGATCAGTATAGCAGAGCCACAAAAAAAGTCAAGGCTGGTGGGGAAGAAAGGAAGAACCCACCAGCCTTGACCCGATGCATGTTGTTGTTGCGCGACGTGACATCTGTAGTATACCACGTGTAGCAGAGAAATAGCTAGAGCCACGGGAAAGCATCTATCCGTGGCTCTAGCTATTTGCGTCGTTCGTAAGTGCTCAGGGCTATCGTATCACGATCTTGAGGGTAACGCAACTGGTAGGCTTAATAGAATTCGGCATGCGGCACAGATAAGACTGTGTTTACTATCCTGCTGAAACTGATCGGAGCTTTTAACCGCATAACAGTACTCACACCGTTTGTAGCGTACCTTCATCGAGGATATAGCTCCTCTGTCTTGAGGCGTGCCGCCCATTGAGCTTTGATACCAGCGATATAGCCTCGGTACCAATTGGCATGGTACTCTGCTAGTTCTGGGGAGCAACTATCGATCCAATACGATACATCTGTCGCTTGATGCAGTTCGGCCTCACGCAAACGTAGGAACGTCTGGATTGTTTGTCCAGGTTGCGGGGCGTTGACATCATCGGGTTCAATGCCCGCCTTATACCCATCTTGCCATTTCTTGTTCATTGCTTTTCCTTTCTTGTCTGTCACGCGCTACAAATCACGTTGCCAGTCTGACCAGCACGCGGAGCATCTCACCCAGTGCCCCGGCCTCACATGTCCGTATCTTGCGGCGAATTGCTTCCCACACTCATCGCAGACGTGAGTAGACTCATCATCGCGCTCTGTATACTCCCCCGGTGGAGTGCCGTACTCAATGCGTCGTAGACGCCCCAACGACGCATTTAAGAGGCGCATCACCTCGTTAAAACCCGCATCGCTCATCCCATTTCTCTCTTTCTTCTCGGTTGGTAAAGAAACCTTACAATGCCCCCTTCGGGCTATTTTGAGTCAAAACTAATCCTCTGACGTAGTTTTTGTTTTACGCTTTGCAATGAAGGCGTCAACGTCCTGTACAAAAAAATCGGCGGGTACCCGGTCAAGGGCAGTATGCTCAGGCTCGGCCCGTAGAATATTCCCTTTCCTTAAATGTGCATAAAGCGTGGTGAGAGGTATCCCTATCCTCTTAGCGGCCTCTTTACTTCCTATGCGATTGCCGCCCACTGTTGACACCTTCACGGTTCTCTGCTGATAAATGGTTTTGTCCATCCCTTTCCTTTCTTGACAACCTACGATACATGTGGTAACATGCTCGCATGGAAATCATAACACGCTAGTATACGTATGTCAAGGCAGTACACTACTACGCTACTATAATAGCATAATTATGAAAAGAGTCACAAGTTCAACTCGTTAACAAGTAAGAAAGAGGGAAAATATGGATGCGATGGATAAGATACGAAGAAATGAAAAAAAGGATGGAGGCGTTAAGAAAACAGATAGATCAATTGGAAAAATCTATCGAATCATCCGAAGCCTCTTCTAAAGATCGAGATACTAGGATCAAGCAGATGGAAGACATCATGAAGTTTAATAAGAAATCTATCGAGGAATTTAAAGAGAACCTGGGACTACAAGAAGACACCGACCTCTAGTAACTATACAGGTACGCCCCTATGCGTACCTGTATCATTTTTGTATGAAGGTGGCAGATGGTAAACATACATTGGATCGTCAAAGATGACAGCGATAAAACGCGTAACGCCCACATCCTCTACGCGTGTGGTGGGGATCAAAAAAGTGCCTCTATACTACAATCTCTCGTGTGGATGGCCTCAACACAAGAAAACAAAATTGATTTCTCTCTGGACGAAAGGGAGTCATTCACAGTCAAAAACCTTCCACTTGATAATCTACTTAAAAGTGTCCATAAGGTAAGATCGATGAGTAAAGGGACACTACGCGCACGGTTACTTGATCTGCAAACGAGGGGCTACATATCCATAGATGGCTACCATCAGAGCTACACCGTTTACCACCACATCATTCAAAAAGCATTCTCGTCAGAGGTTGATAAAATAGTTTCTCGCAAGCGCGGCCCAGGCCGTCCGAGACGTGAAAGCCAAGAAAACAAATTAGTTTCTGAAGAAAACAACGAGAAAACAAAATTGATTTCTGAAGAAAACAAAATTGATTTTCATGATGAGCGCATAGAGGCGCTTGAGAGCAAGCTTGAGAGCGCTTTCATTGTTATCAAAATGTATGAGAAAAGATTTGAAAAGCTAGAGAAAATGATACACGATGCGGGGCTTGACGATGGTGAGAAAACAAAATTGATTTCTGAGAAAACAAAATTGATTTCTGAGAAAACAAAATTGATATCTTCAGAATTGCCTGAACCGGCTTGTGGTGAGGCGGGAGACGGTGAAAAAGAGCCTATAATACTATATAATACTATTACTAATACTATTACCCCCCTACCCCCCACCCAAACAAGGAAGGTGGGAAGGAAGAATACCTCTCAGAAAGAAACGAAACCAGTTCAACCCCAACTGCCAGAGAGCAAGTTATGCTTCTACGGTTATCCACAGGTGGAAAAGTTGTGGATAATGTATCGTACACAATTAGCGGAGATCGGTTTCCAGATATCAGACATCCTCAAAAAAGAGGAACGTGAGTCATTCGTCAAGGTTGCCGGATGGTTTGAAGACAAACCTGATGATGCATTCTCATCGTACATTGCAGCAGTCAGCAAGAAAGCCGCCGCAACTCCCGGCAATTCCAGAAAATATGCGTCTGTTGGCTGGTTAGCCAACCATAACAATTTCAACGATTGGTTTGTTTCCTATTGCCCATCCGTTACTACACCCACTCAACCGGCCCCTGAGCCGGAGTTTGAGTCACTTGAAGAACAGCGTGCAAAAATACAGGCAAAACGCGCTATGTCTGGTTTTAACCCAACTGAGTATCTACAAAAGAAACGAGAACAGGGGGCACTTGCATGAAAGAAAAGATCATGCTCCACGATATCGAAACGGAGCAGACGTTACTTGGATGTATATTCTCCAATCCTATTGTGATCGAGGAAATACCATACCTACAGCCTGAGCATTTTTACCGTGCATCACATCAGATCATTTTCGAGGCAATGCTCAACGTGTATAAACGTTCAAAGCGATTGGACGAGACAATAATTACCGATGAGTTGCGCAAAACTGATAAACTGAGCGATATTGATAATGAGGGGAATAAGTCCTACTTGCAGATACTTGCAGATGCATCCTTTGTTTTCGGTAATGTTGACGAATACGGTAGAATTATTCTAAATATGTGGCGGCATCGTTTTCTTGCAAACATAGCCCAACTTGCTGCATATGGCGCGTATACCGAGGATGATACAGTTTTCGAGGAATTGCAGAAAATGTTTCGTACCATCGAAACCGATGCATCAAGCGTCTCTACTGTCCGTGATCACCGTTCGATTGTCGATGATTTCCTCTCCACCATGAATAATAAGGTCGTTGGTGATGGGGGACTTGGCATATCCTCGGGTTTCTCACGACTTGACGCGGTTATAGGCCGCTTTCAACCAGGGACGCTCACCGTTGTTGCGGCGCGTACTGGTGGGGGGAAAACTGCTATTGGCCTCAACTTTATCGATGCCGCACTCAGGCAGCGTAAGAAGGATGGGAGCGGTTTTAACGTGGCCTATCTCTCTCTTGAGATGAGTGATGAGTCTATCGCTAGTAGGTGGCTGTCACAAAATAGTGAGATCAATACAAACAAATTTCGTAACGGCCTGCTCGATGATACAGAGTGGGAGCGATTTGTAGACGCTGCAACAGAACTACAATCGGTGCCCGGTACGATGTTTACGCTACGCCCACGCAATAACTTGCTCCCCCCGATGCGTGCGCAACTGCTACAGTTACGCCGTGATCATGGCATCGATATGATCGTCCTCGACTATCTCCAAAAGTGCAAAATGGCAGAGGGCCGTGATCGTGATGAGAAACGTATCGAGATCGAGGAAGCTGTGATATGGTGTCGAACGATTGCGCAAGAGTTAGGTGTCCCGTTTATCTGCCTTGCACAGCTTAATCGTGAAAGCGAGAGTGCAACCCGTCCGACAATGGCGCACATCAAGGAGGCATCGGCAATCGAACAAGAAGCCGATATCGTTTTGCTCATCCAGAAACATGTTGATCCAAATAATCCGAATCCCCCCAACTGGAATGCAACGCTCATTGTTGATAAGAATCGGGACGGCATGAAGACAGACATCAAAATGAACTATGTAGGTGCCTGGACAAAGTTCCGTGAAGGGAGCATATCGGCAGATGAGTAGATGCGACTACTGCCAACGTACTGCGCAAATAGGCAAAAATACATGCCTACGATGCGACAAGGCATTTGCCGATATGATAACCGTCAATGACGAGGCTATACAATCAATGACCTCTGACGGCTCTCGTGACACGATTTTAATGGACGAGGCTATAGAGCTGTTTCAATCGAGAATAGCCCCCTTTCAAGATGCCCGGTATAATGATCGGGCTATCGTGCTAACCGCCTACATTGCCGATAATGACTTGCTTATGAATGTTGAGAGCATCTATCCGCACTTCTTCACCCAGTTAGATGCCCTCTTCTTCACGCGTAGCCTGGACACGCAAGATGCGCTTGCCTCTGCCTACCATTTTGCGCGTACCTACGTTGGTCCCGATGCCTATGATATCCGGTTCAAATCTGAGATCTATCGAAAAGAGGTGCAAAACTATATTGACTTCCTCTCAGAATTAGTGTAAAATGACAAATATACTAGTGAAGAAAGGAACAGTAATGATTGACTATGCAGATTTCTTAAAAGAGAAAAAGCGGGTAGCGTCAACCGTGGGGATTGACGTATCGCTAGATGACATCAACCCGATCCTCTTTGACTTCCAGAGGGTGCTTGTCCAGTGGGCACTGCGCAAAGGACGTGCTGCGCTCTTCGTCGATACTGGACTCGGCAAAACATTCTGTCAGGTGGAGTGGGCGCGTTTAGTTGGGGGTACATCACTAATCGTGGCCCCGCTCTCAGTGGCCCGGCAAACTGTCAATGAGGCGGCAAAGATCGGTGTTGATGTCCACTATACTCGTAGTGGCGACGACGTTATCAAAGATGGCATCAACATCACGAACTACGAGATGTTAGATCATTTTGATCCTACTATGTTTCGATCAATCGTCCTCGATGAGAGTAGCATCCTCAAATCACTGGACGGCAAAACAAAGACAAAGCTCATAGATTTGTTTCGTGATGTCCCATATAAGCTCTGTTGCACTGCTACACCTGCACCAAACGACGTGACAGAGCTGACCAACCATGCCGAATTCTTGAATGTCATGACGCGCACTGAGATGCTCTCCATGTTCTTTGTCCATGACAATAGCAACGGTTCAGGCAGTGGATGGCGGCTTAAGAGACACGCTGAAACCGCATTCTATCGGTGGCTGGCATCATGGTCAATGAGCGTTAAAAAGCCGTCTGATATTGGTTTCTCTGATGAGGGGTATATTCTCCCTGCACTTCATGTGATCCCTGCATTTGTCGAAACCGATTATAGCCCCCCTGATCAGCTATTCTTTACCGGGCTTCATGGTATCCAGGACCGGGCGAAAGCACGCAAAGGCACGATCAATGAGCGCATCAATCATATCGTGTCAATGGTAAGCGAAAGCTCCCAACAATGGATACTCTGGTGTGGTATGAATGAGGAGAGTGCAACTCTCGCAAAGCTCATCCCAGATAGTGTTGAAGTGACGGGGAGTGACTCACCCGACAAAAAGATTGATGCCATTGAGCGGTTTCAGCGTGGGGATATCCGTGTCCTCATAACAAAACCCAAAATAGCTGGATTTGGCATCAACCTACAAAACTGTTTCAACATGGCATTCATCGGCCTCTCTGATAGCTTTGAAGCGTACTACCAGTGCGTTCGCAGGTGCTATCGATTCGGGCAAAAGATGCCCGTGTTTGCATACATTGTCCTCGCCGATATTGAGCGCGAGATTTACGCAAATGTTATGGAGAAAGAGCAAGAAGCAAAGGAAATGAGCGATAAGCTTATCGACTGTGTAAAGGAGTCAGAGATGGAAGAACTAGCGTTAGCAGAACGCAAGGAAGAATATAGGACGGATACGATCCGTGAGAACCAATACACAATCATGCTCGGTGACAGTTGTGAGCGGCTAGCAGAGGTGGCCGACAACTCTATCGATATGGCGCTTTTCTCTCCCCCCTTTGAGTCACTTTATACCTATTCCCCAACGGAGCGCGATCTGGGCAATAGCAAAACATCGGATGAATTTTACACTCATTTCAACTACATCATCGACCATTTGTTACGGGCCATTAAACCAGGGCGTAACTGTTGCGTGCATGTGCAACAGTTAGCCGCCAGCCTTATCAATGATGGATACATCGGCCTGAAAGATTTTCGCGGGGATGTGATCCGGGCATTCATTGCCCGTGGTTTCATCTATCATGGTGAAATCTGCATTCAAAAAAATCCACAGTCTCAAGCCGTACGCACAAAGGCTAAAGGGCTTATGTTCGTGCAGCTCCATAAAGATAGTTCATGGCTCAGGCCCGGTCTCGCTGATTATATCGTGGTGTTTCGCAAGCCCGGTGAGAATGCGGTGCCCATCCATCCAAACATCTCTCATGACGACTGGATTAAGTGGGCGCATCCGGTCTGGTACGACATCAAGGAGAGCGATACGCTCAACGTTGCGGAAGGGCGCGATAAAGACGATGAGAAGCACGTTTGTCCCTTACAATTGCAAACCATTGAGCGATGCGTCAGGCTATGGAGTAACCCCGGTGAAACGATCCTCTCGCCATTTATGGGCATCGGCAGTGAAGGATATGAGTCGGTTCGGCATGATCGCAAGTTTGTTGGTATTGAGCTAAAACCGTCCTATTTTCAGGCGGCTCAGAAGAATTTAGCGCGTGCGGTTGCCACAAAGCAGCAAGCAACTCTCTTTGACCTGTGATTTCTTATGAAGAAAGGGATAAGTAATGACACAATTTCATCAAGAGGGGCAACGCGTGAGCGGTACACAGTATAACGTCGGTGGGGATATTGGCACGAAGGGGCATGACCGGTACTACCGGGTAGACTATACTCGCGCAGGGGAGGAAGTCACCTTTGGTGAGCGCACAAAATACGGATATCTGGAAGGAAAGATTCTCTTTCTTGCTGCTGATATCGTTCTCGACGTACCGCTACGAGCATGGCCTATGCTGCTCCGCAACCGGTTTATCCTGAGTGGACACTCAGAAGAGACACGACTATCCGACATGGTGAAGAAACTGGAAGAACAAGGATTCAAGAGGGAAGAGTAACATGCGTGATGTTATGGTTTTCCTTTACGGAATATCCGCCGCTCTTACGTTTCTTGTCGTGTGTTCGTGTATAAGTAGAATTGCAACATGGTTGAAAGAAAGGGAATAGTCATGGGTAACAAAAAGTACTATCTCTGCAATATCAAAAACGAGCAGGTTCTAGCTGAGTTCTACGACAAAGACGATTGTGAAGGTTTCATGTTTGCTATGAATGATTGGCATGATCATCATGACATAGAAAACCAGGGGTCATACACAATCGTTGAAGCAACATCCACTATCCAGGCATCTGACATTCTAGAGGTTGCAGCACATGCAAAGAACTGCAAATATGCCGCAGTTCTGATTGAGGCAAAGCGTCTTGATGGAGATGAGCGGATACAATTTGCGGATAAATGGTTCGCACTCATGCGTTTTATGAATGCCTCGAAGTTCTGGCAAGCTGATTAAGGCTTGACCAATATATCGATCATGCGTTATGCTCTTAAAAAAGGAGGAAACGCATGATCGATACTATTTTTCATACCGAGCGAGAAGACGAACTTCATTATATGCCCTATTCTGTCTACCTCAAAACGCCGGAGTGGTTAGCAACGCGTGAGCGGATCTTGCTCCGTGACGGCTACCGGTGTCGTTTATGCGGGCGAGATAGGGCATGTAAAGACAGCCAGGGTCGGGCTATCGTGTTAGTCGTACATCACAACTCCTACGATCATCGAGGCTATGAATTAGATCATGAACTGATCACTCTCTGCAAACAAGAACACGATCTTTTTCATGCCATGAATCCAGATTTCCCCCGATCCTACGGTAGACCAAAGAAGCAACGAACGATAAAACGAGCAGAAAAGCGCAACACCGATCCCAAAACATTGCCGAAAATGCGTATGCTGTTTTGAGGAAAGATTTTGACAAAATTATCACTTCATGCTATGATGGTTGGGTCAGTATTGACCCAATGAAGAAAGGAAACAAACGTATGCCTGATGAGAAGATCATCGAGAGTAACAGGGTGACGATCCGGTCACTGATTGCCAATTGGGAGTATTATTATAATATCCCCGATTGGCAACGCGGCCCCGTATGGGCTAAGCCAAAACAGCGCGGTTTCATCCGTACACTACTTGAGGGCAACTACGCAAATGCAATCGTGTTCTACCCGGAGAACGGGAAACGGTATGTCCTTGACGGCCAACAACGCCTGAACGCTATTCGTGCCTTCGTCGATGGTCGATTAGGTCTCTATAGCAATAACATGGGGCGTTATTACCGAGACCTCAAAGAAAACGATCTAAACAAATTTCTCAATTATTCCATCACTTTTGACACGCTGCATGGATGGTCACTTGATGGTATCATTGAGAGCTACATTGCAATCCAGAATCTCCAGGCACAGAAGGCATCGGAGAAGCAATTTGCGTACTCCACCACGACAGAGATCGGAAAGTTTGCCCGCACACTGGCAACGGAGAACCCGTTCTTTTCTCAAGTTTACATTGCCAATGAATACAAAGGCGATTACAGCATGGCACTCTACCCTATTGCAATGGAGCGATTGGGGGGACTTGCAGGCATGGATACACCGTCCATTAATGCGCTTGTGAAGGGTGTAAGCCACGGTGTCATCCTTACCGATGCCATGAAGTACCGCGTCGATGAGAACCTTACCTATGCCGCTTTGCTGTTTAGCGGTATCAAAACAAAAGCACGAACGGCTGTCATCCCGATCTACCAGTCAATCGCATTCTTACGCCTCTGTGGCTATGATCTGGACCATTCCGAAAGCGGCGCACTTGCCGCATGGTTTAGGGAAAGTGTTGACGATGATCACAAACAAGTTTCATTTGTTGATGGCGTGCTGCATCATATCTACCGACGTGGTGCCCAAGAAACATTCTGGTTGAATCAACTCAGAGCAATGGCCTCATCGCCCGGCCTTCTCCCCGGAGAGAACAGCACACGGCAAATTAATCGCCTCTATTCCTGGATGTACCGCAATGGGAAATGCATCCACTGTGGGGAGTCAGTTCGCCCTTCCCATTTTGATGAGCACGCCTTTAGTGCCGGTGACACCTGCAAAACACAACAAGCACAACCAGTCAACGCAGACTAACGATAAAAGAAAAGTGAGTGAAAACACACTCACTTTTCTTTTCCTCCCTATTGACAAATGTATTAGAGTATGATAATATGAGAATACACTAAGAAACAAAATATGAAAGGAAAGCACATTGCAGATTATCCATGTATTAGACGATGGTGGTGTTATAACGTACATCACAGAGGATATGTATCAAGCTTTGAAGCATGCTGGTGGGGCGCCATTTGACGCGTTTCTGGAAGAGCCATACAATATGGCCTATCTTCGAGATGAGGTGAGGGTCCGAGACTACATTCAGGCTCTTCAAACTCAGGCTAATATCATGCGGGCCGGGGCGGTGAGCCGATGGGTTCACCGTACACAATTAGAAGAGGCCCGGCAATTTATATCCGACGCTATTGAGCCGTATCAAGAAGGAGATGATAGATAATGGGAAACAAAGTACGCGCCGGGCGCTACATGATGAATGTCGTTGACCGGAGCAACCCGGTCTATGTCGAATACTTTACCTATGACGAATGGCACAGAGATGCCAAATACTCGATACGGGCAAATGTCCACTTTGGAGAAGTGCGCCTCGTCGATGACTCTGCTGAGACCGCCGCCACGTATATCGTTGCATGGCAGTACATCCTGAACAATCAGAAGAAGTCGTTTGGCTTATCATGGGCCAATCCTATGACGCACTACGATAACAAAGAGTACGATATTCAGCGCGATCTAAAAGCCTCGCTAGAGCTGCCAGACGACGTTGAATTAGATAACGATGACTATTATGATACGGATGATATCCAGTCTGGAAAGTGGTGAGAGACATGGATGATGAACTGGTACGCGTCTATATTCAGAGAGAGGAAGGGGGGGGATACCTCCCCTATGATGTCCCCACATTCGACATCACCAATGACGAAAACGGATCGTCTGTGTTGATCGACAAGTGGCGATACAGCTTGATATCGTCAATCAATAAAGAAGAGGAACCATTTGGGGCCGGGTACTTCTATCACTATGATGAGGCCGATGATAGGGTTGTTGTGCTCGTTCACCATCATAGTGATGATCTTTTCTTTGATGATCTCTATCTCTATGAGACGACTCTCACCTATGACCACTGTGTTATCACCTTTGACTACGTTGACCCCTACCTACGCAATCTCATTATGCGAGATTATGTAGCCGATCAGCTCTTATCAATGAGCGAGGTAGAGCAAAACGGTGTCCTGGGTGTGTTTGTGGAGGCCGTAGAGGAAGAGGTGATTAATCCCCGCATTGCCCGCTACGGGGGGCGACAGCGTACGTCTCTTGCCGATTGGAAGCTCTTTGAGCAGTTCTCCATTGACCATCCTGAGCTTTACGTGTTTTCTCATGTGCTTGCTGAGCACGCGATCCTTTATGGGCGTATGCGGTCTCAGCATGAGCAGAACTTGAGCGCGATGCAATCCTACTGGTTCTGTGGCATGGAGATGCAATTAGAAACCATTGCCGACCTCCCTCTACGCAAGTGGAATGGTGGATGTACGATTGTGGCAGACGTTGAGAGTCGCTATTATAGCCGTATCTTCATCGATATTGACTCTATATCGCACATGTGCGATATCCAGATCGTCTCTATGAATAATAACGAGAAAATAGAACTCACCAGAATTGACATTCTTGAGACACTCCGGTATCTCACACTGCTCAATTTTGATCATGAGAATGAAAAAATAGGATGGTCATTGGAATGAGCGAGACAAAAACAAATTTTGTGGACGTTGATGGTAGACTCCTTGCAAAAGGAGATATGCTCTCACCTACTGTTGGGGATGCAATAGGTACAGGACTCTACAGAGTGGTTTTCTTTAACGGTGATCGAGCGGCATTAGAGACGTACGGCATCCCCGCCGCTCCTTTGATATCTGCAACGTCTCAGGATATCGCTACGGGCTTTGTAGTCATTACATGCAGCAGTTGCAAGGCGTCGTTGCAGATACGCTACCTAGAAGTCAACAGCGTGCTTATCGAGGCACCTGAGCGGCACAGGTGTAACAGGTGTAAGTTCGGCCTTCTAGCGGAGTGGGAGGTTGAAGCGGGAGGCGGTGAACCGACGTGAAAGGATTCCGTGTCTGCGTGGTCTGCGGATATAAAACGTTTTCGCAAACTGCCGATTTTTTCCATCTTCCTCGTTTTCACTGCGATCAGCTTATGGCGTATCATGTCATTCATGAAGAGATCGAAGCAATAGAGAACGCAACCGATGCGCTTACGATGTTAGAGACAATCGTTCTCTGTGCCGGGTTAGAGCCTGATATGCGTGCAGGTATGATTGCCGTTATCGAATGGATCAAGAAGATAGGAGAAACAGAGGATGCAAGTAAACGATCAGAAACCGACCTATAGCGAACGGCAAACCCTTTTTCAAGTGCTCTTGTCCGGGGCCGCACAGACAAGAGACGGCGAGGAAAGATCCTACAACCGTTTCACAACGTCTCTCTACGGATCGTACCGTTTGGACGCGGTGAGGTCTATCATGATCAATTTGAATCTATCATATATCGATCAGGTCTATATCACTGGTGGCCGTCAAGGTTTCTGGTTTACCGGCGTAAGTTTAGATTGGCATCGTAACTTGAATTATATCAAGTGTGTGGAAGGGGTATTAAGTGAACACAGGAGAAGTGAAAGAGCCAACACGTGAATACGTGGTGATCCTCAAACAGTTTACCTTTATTGACTACGATATTGTAGTACGCCGGTTGCAGAGGTTTCTTGAGGGGCAATTCAAGATCCTCTCGTATTCAGGGAGAAAAGAGCCTTACTACGTTACCCTCACCACAACGGAAGGTGAATGGTTCAAGACACATCCTTTACCCGGTGTCGTGATTATTGAACAACAATGCTCACATTGCATGGCAGAAAGAAAGGAACAAGCATCCCATGAAATTTGATAGAGAACTCTACCTCAAGACACTTGCCGCCGATGAAGCGTGCAAAGAGGCCTGCGAGCGGTACACCAGCGCGGCCATGCGCGCCAAAGACGTACCCACGATCCATGCGTTGTATGCCGTATATAAATCTGCACATGCCGCGTACATGGAGTGCCTCTATGCCTACGGTAAGAGACAGTATGTTCATAATGATACGATGCAAGAGGCCATTTACTATACCATTTCCCCAGACGGGCATATGAACGGCCCTTTCTCTAGCACTGTTTCTTCCGGTCTAGACGCGCAAGAGATTGCCCGTCATCTCCGCATCAGATATACCTCCCCTACATGTGATGGGATCTATCTGAGCGCGATAGACGATATGGTAATAAACATTCTTGCGGTGACGCTTACGCCCCCTGAGAACAGGCCGCATGCCCTGTTAGAAGTTATACCCACGGAGGTGTATAGTGGGCACGATTGAAGATGCTGAAGCGTACAAGGCCGGGGGAGTGTTCGCTGAACAGGTAGACGGTGTTGTGTTTCCTGATGGGCACAAGATCCCCGCAAATGAAGCCGTCAACTGTGCATCACAATCTGCTGATATCCTCTATAGTGACAAATACGATAAGGGGCGCTTCGTGGCAGGGGTACGCGGATATTATAAACGGCGGGCGCGGCGATGAATAACCCATATAGACCGAGAGGCCGCTAGCGAAGATTGCTAGCGGCCTCTCGTTACCATATTTCTTTCCGCTCAGGTTTATGCTTCGCATGGTGGAGGATGTGTGCATCTACGTCCTTCTCAAGTTTTGAGTGGAAATCGCAAAGTGGGCATCTATACTCATATTGTCGTGACAGTAGCCATACCAGAAACAAAATGATGAAAGCCCATGTGTATACCGACATCTTTATCCTCTTGTCCGTGTTTTTGCGAATATTTCTTGTCCGTGTTTTTGCTTCTTTTTTGGAGGCAAATCTCCAATTATTGGGAGATCCATTCCTCTCGTTCCTGACGTGCCCTATAGGGACTCCTCACACGCTTAAACCCTATGCCGTAAATTGTCTGTACCGGTTGCCCGATTAGCTCAGGATTGCCGTTCCCCATATATGAGTGGAAAAGCTTGGGCGCGGCGGTGAGGCGTTGCGAAACAATCACACCATCATTGACGCACACAATTTGTCGCCCTTTACCGCTATCAATGGATCGTTGATAGACTACCCATCCGGCTACAGGTGCCCGGCGTGGTGGAAGTCCTAACTCACGCCTGAGCAGATCTTCCATGTACATGCTCCGCAAGTTTTGTTGTGTCTTTTCCTGTAGCGCATTGATCACATCACCTGAGAGCATGAACATCGTTGGCACTTTCTTTTCTGACATCGTTGTATCCCCTTCTTCTTGAAGACAATTCCTTTTCTTTGTGTAGAGTATCATGCATATGTATGTCCTGCAAGCTTTTTCATTTTGTTGAAAAAGAGAAAGGTCCCGTCATGAGGCGTATGCATATTCGTATTACATGTAAGGCGTGCGCACACGCTAAGTAGACCCCCCCCCGGTCAAAGTAGACTCATCTATTCACTCCACATCCAGGGGCTTAACCACATCCGTATGAGACATCAGGGTGCTGCATCTCTCATGTGCAATGTGTTCCTATAGAGAAGAGAAGAGAAGACAGAAAAGATATGATCTTGCAGATTGAAAACATCACAAAAATACTTTGAAAACCACTTGACAAATGTATTAGATAAGAGCATAATTGACAGTAGAAACCCCGATGTATGCGAAACAATAAAACAACAGTTTACTAGAAGAAAGAAGGGAACTATCAATGTCTAAAGCTTATCCATTCGCTGTTGCCGACTCAAGAGGCTTAGATCTTGCCACTATCCAGCATCATGTACCGTCAATTTTTGCTTCTGAGAAGCATGATAGCCGCTCACAGCGTTACACCTATATCCCAACATCCATTATCCTCGAACAGCTCTCTAAAGAGGGCTTTGTCGTCACTGCCGCTATGCAGTCACGGTCACGCATCGAGGGCAAGACTGAGTACACAAAGCACCTTGTGCGTTTGTGCCACCGTAACGAACTGGCAAAGCAGAACCGCATTGAGGCTGTACTTATCAATTCCCACGATGGCACTTCTGCTTACAAGCTTCTGCAAGGTATGTTCCGTATGGTCTGTTCTAACGGGCAGATATCCGGGGACTACCAGACACCTATCAGCATTCATCATAAAGGCGATATTGCTAGCAACGTCGTCGAGGGCACTTTGCGTATTATTGAAGAGAGCGGCGAACTTGCCAACTCCATCGAAGAGATGAGCCACATCTCCCTCTCACGACCCGAACAAGCACTCTTGTCTGAACTTTCCATGCGTGCCCGCTACGGTCAAGTCGAAGAAGTCGATCCCGATACCGGCATTGTCGTTGTAGGGAATGCGCCCGTTGCGTTTCGCCCAGAACAATTCTTACGCGCCCGGCGCCGTGAGGACTCCACAGACAGCAACATGAATCGCTCACTTTGGGTTACAGAGAATGTCATTCAAGAGAACATGATGCGTGGCGGCATTGCTACCCGTGACGAACGTGGCAAAAAGCACTCCACACGCGCCGTCAACAGCGTTGACACCAACGTCAAACTAAACCAGTTGCTATGGGGACTAGCCGAAGGGATGAAAAAGATCAAGCAAGGTGCTGACATTGAGAGCCTCTTGTCTACCATGTAGTGAAACCTGTAAGGAGTGGTACCTCATCACTCCTTACTCTCTTCTCTTATTCGACAAATATTCTATCTATAAGGAGAAACGACAATGACGAATCATACACCTATTGGCTATGTTTGGAGTGACTCTACTGTCCTTTGTCATGATGCAGCAACTTCTCTCTATGACCCTGATAAAGACGAAGGAAACGAGATGGGTAGTGCTGGTGCAATCTTCGAGTGGGACGAAGATGCTACGACTCTCTACTGTGAAGAACATAACCAGACGTTACTAGAATGCGCTGGTTATCAGCTTGACGACGACGACGAACCAGGAGAAGAAGAAGAAGACTCTGCCGACATATGCAATCTTTCGTATAGCTATCTATCTTCCTTGCCTACACTCAGTGTAGGGCAATCTGATAATCTGAAGATAGAGACGGATAAAGCGCGTGTCTGGTTGGCGCGTACGTCCATTGGAGACGGTGAGAAGTTTAAGCACCGTGTTTCCATTGAGAATTACCGCAATGGAAAATGGGAAACTGTTTACGACTATGAAGCGCTCTAAAGACTAGCAAGAAGAAGAGGATTCCATCATGACAACGACAACGACAATGAGTGCAATGCAACAGCTAGAACACGCTGAACGCATCCGAAGAGGGTACCCTACGGCTATGTTACGTGCATCCTCTGTCCCAGTTCTTCAAGGCATAGGACACGTACTAGAAATACCAGAGACCGACTCTTATATCTCACAGTACGGACTCTATCGTCTCATCAACACCTTCATTGATAGGCAAGTAGGACTTGCTCACTACCGTATCCAGCAAGAGAAGAAGTACGTCACACAACCTATTGCAACACCTCACGACATACCCGTTTTCTCTACACATTTGATGCCAGAGAGTGAACTTGACACGCTTTGTAAAAGGCTTCAGAGCGTCTCTGGCAAGCATGAGGATGCCTATAAACACATAGCCTCTCTTATTGAGCGTGAGACCATGGTAGCGCGTGCTAGCATGCATAGCGGTGGTGTTGTGACACATGTTATTCTCTCACTACGGTTATATGCATGCGTGTGCCTCTCGCAACAGTTACGCTCCTGCATAGCCCGTGTGTGTGATCTACTAGAAGGGAAATAGACAAATGACAAAGAAAACTATACGCTGCAATAATTGCTATCGACTGCTCACAATAAAAGAGATGTCAGTCTATGACCTCATCTGGCAACGGAGCGGAGATATGTATTGTAAGCATTGCCGAGCCTGTGTAGATGATTGTAGACGTACGCCTTGCCTAGCAAAAAGGAATGCACATGTACAATAGTTTTGATTGGTATTGGAATGACACTACGGGCATGTATGCCCACTTACAGTCTCTACAATCGAATCCTAGTGCTTTCTTACTTGCTCTTCTCTCTATCGATAAGGAGCGGCACAAACACGACATAGCCGCTTTGCAGAAAGCTATGGCGGCTATGGAGAAGAAGAAGCCCGCATACAATATCGATGAGGATCTCGCTACGATTGCTACACTCAAGAGTGAGATGTCCGACATTGATTCGTCTATTAAGGCGATACAAAATGATCAGAAGAAGAGACCAGTGGCACGCGCACAAGTAGCACCAGCCCCAAAAAGGAAACGGCACACCAGACGCCTCTTTTTCTTTGGCGCAAAGCATCTATAAAGGAACGGATAGAAAGGATACAACAATGAATCTACAAGATATACGCCTTGACGATGGATCACTTCCTGCTTACGCGTGGCCGGGAGGATACAACCTCTTTTACTTCGATGAAGAGAACCTTGTCTTATGCCCCTCATGTGCCAACAAAGAAGATATGTCAACAGAAGTCGTAGCCTATGATGTGAACTGGGAAGATGAATCCCTCTACTGTGACGATTGTTCAAAACAGATACACTCATCCTACGGTGATGACGAAGAAGAAGAAGAAGAGAATACCATACTAGACAATGATGCAATAAAGCGTGCTACCATAGCTGACAACTAACCAGATAAACCAACGAATATTCTCATGTTCTAGAATATTCGTTGGAAATGATTGACAAATATACCATGAAAAGGTGTATAATAAAAATAAAACAACACACACAAGAAAGAGGTTTCCATCATGAATGCACACACAAAAGGTATCGGTTACGCAACGTCACTGGTTACATATCGCGCTGACATCACACGTGAGGATTTTGATTCAACTGTTAAGGAATATTCCTTAACAGTTTACAAGCGTGCAAGCACACAAGCACAGTTTATCGAGGGTGCTAACTATCAGGTTGAGGGGCGTTTTTTCTGCAATGATGTGAAGATTGCACGTCACGTTAACCACCTTCTTAATGCTATCAATGCCCACAAACGTGAGGATAACTTTGCTAAGGTCACAGGCCGTACACTTGAGTCACATCGTAACAATATCCTTTACGCACAATATGAAAAAGCCTACGATAGCTTACTGACCTATAACTTTCCCTCTCACATCTTCCATAGTGACAAGGACGGCTATCTGATTCTCTCACCTGTTAACTTTGTTGAGGAAGAAAAGGAAGAAGACATCGTTGTCGAGACCCTTACAGAACTTGTGCTCACACATACTGAAGAGGTCGAGCAATATTATGTGCTCCTCCCACTAGAAGCACCTTACACCCCACAAAATTTTCCTTGTCTAGCGAACGGTTGCTACGATTATGAAAACTTCACTCTTGAGGATGAACTCAATATCCACCGTCTTGATAGTGGCGTTGTACGCGCTTCTAAAACGCCTATGCGTGGCATCCGTTTCGATTATGTACATGGTCATGGTCGTTGTGTATGCGACGCGTACGTCAGCCTAAACCACGAATACAGCTATTGTAAATGTGGTCGTGAGTACCTACAAAGCGGCGTGCTCTTTAGCAATCGTAACGCGCCTGGACTCACCGATAAAGAGGCTGAGTCCATTGCAATGGCACAGTACGAACGTGCAAGCGTCTACCTACAAGCGGCAGAAGCAGAAGTTGAGAAGGTCAAACAAGCCATTGAGGTATACTTTACTCTCTATCCTGAGGAGCGCGAATTGTTTTCAGGGCAGACACCACGCATTTTTGACAAGTACGAACGTATCGCCGCCTATGATCTACGCTGTGCGCAAGAATATTTAGAGTCTATTGTTGTTGATCTCCATGAGGATCGACAAGGTATCCAAGAAAGTGAGAAAGAAGCTATGCCAACAACCAACGAACAAGCACCTCTTAATGAAGGTGTAGATAATATCGGTGATATTGAATATGGATATGTTGACCCGGATGGAAACGACTATGCTATTGGAGTGGCACAAGCACAAGAAGTCGAAGAATAGTTATCATCCTTTAGTGATGAGGTGTAAGACGCACCACTAAAGGATATGAAAGAAGGGATACCATCATGAATCTTAAGAATGCGATCACACACTACCACCAACTACGTGCAACGGCACAAGAGGCGAATGCACAATTCGCATATGGTAAGGTTCTCATCTGCATTGAGAACGCCCGTACGACTACAGAAGCTTTGTCATACTTGCATGACGAAGTATCTAATGCTACAAGCACACAACGTCGTGAGATATACATTGATGCAATCTTTGCAATGCATAAGGAGAATTAGATAATGACAATTCGACTTACGCACGCTAGGGTACCCGTATAGCACGAAAGAAGAAAGAAGAGATACCATCATGATAGACCAGAAAGAAAATCTTGAGGCTATGATAAAAAACGTCCGTACACTCCTTACACTCTACAGCGTTGAGAACCTCATGAAACACTATACCCGTCAGGAGCTTTACACTAGATGTATGTATAAGGATATCCCGGTCACAACTCATATGCGCAAAGCTCTAATTGCCCACATGTTCAATGCGTACTGGCAAAACAAACATGATGCTCTTGTCATAGAACACATGCAAAAGTACCCTCTCATAGAAGAAGATTGACGGATAGGCGTGCATGCCGTATGATGTCGTATAGCATATTTGCTACTAGGACATTATGGGCACACATTTACAAATTGCTCAACAACAATATAGAGTACTCTACTACACCCCGAGCGAGACAATGGACTTGCTCGGGGTATGTCGTCGTACGCTAGAACGCTACGTCCACAAGAAGAGGCTCACGCGCTACAAACAAGGAAGATATACCCTGTACAACAAGATTGAAGTACAGGGTATATTTGCCGAGATGAAGATGATTAGAGAAGAGGGAAAAGAAGATGAGTTTGCCCAACAGCTCAAGGCACTATCGCTACGACATACCAGAGAGAAGAAAAGCACTAGACCAACGCTATAGATCCATCGTACCCGTTACGAAGAGACGGCATGCCGATGTCATAACCAACAATGATGAGACCATGGTGAGAACAGCGCCCTCTCTTGCTACCGTTACCGCTCCATACAGGGCACATGCCTATCAGGAGAAGAAAAAGAGAAGTACCACACAAGAAGAGATCAGATGCCAAGGTGTACCCGAGAATCAAACACGCTTCGTTACCCTCTGTCTCTTTGGCGCTATCGCTATGTGTGCACTCCTGTATGCTGCACTTAGCATCTCAGTGAGCGTACAAAACACGTACGCTCACTACACGCTAGGACAGTACCCGACATCACAAGCAACAACACCAGATGGTGAGACACATGTGATCACAACCATCATTGATAGCAGTAGGCTAACCGTGATTGCCATAGACGCCCACCAGCATACAGAGTCAACGACTATTGCACTCATTGATAAAAGTATCATTGTCTCTGGTCTCACTGTGAGGCTCGATGATCAGCACAATTGTATCGTAACGCTTACAACGGGCTTCAATGCGTGGCCCACACAACGGCAGATAGAGCATACATACACGCTCACATGGAAGAATGATCACTATACATTGCAGTAGAGTGAAGAAGAAAAGAGAAGAAAGGGATTATCCTTATGTACAATGCGCAACTCACAGCACTAAAGAATAGTAGCACAGTTACACAAGCTAGAAGAGTAGGACGGTGGATAACAAGCGGTACGTTTGCTGTAGATGCCAGTAACTACGTGCTGATACTGGCTGGTACGATGAGTCACCCCGTGATGCTACTAGCTACATTATGGGTAACAGTGTGTGCTACTGCACCCGAATGGATTCTAGCGGCACAACCTGTAAGCGGGGTGCTTACGTCATTTGCATTCGTGAGCTTTGCACTACTACCGGAGGTCATAACGTACAAGGCAATCGTCAAATGCTTGAAGCTATGGCGTCTCACGTTTCGCAAGCATGACACCAGCTCACAAGGCGAAACGATCCCGGTCACACGGGGACAATGCGTTACACGCTGGACATGGGCTGTACTCTATAGCATACCGACTCTCGTATTCCTCACTATGACGCTGTTGACACTGCTTCCCTTTACTATGAGTCACGGGCAAGTCTCGGCTATAGCGGGCAATACACTGGGCATACGCGCGGTAGCAGGATGGTTCTATGTGCTGATAGGGCTGATAGAGAAGGAAATGGGCAAGAGTGAGGCAAACGATAGTGGAGAGATGTGGTATACTCGGGTTGTTCCGGTTACGAGACAACCCGAGTATACCACATCCCACCAAATAGATGCAACGTTGCCACATTTGCCGCTACCATCGGCACATGACCAGCCCGCTTCAGAAGAGACACCATCCATAGTTACACCGTCTCAGTCAATCGAGACCCATAACGAGAGCATCATATCGACTCTTGAAACAGAGCATGATGTGATAACAGATACATTCGTTGCGGCGACTGTGATCGAAGAGACACATGGTACTGTGAAGACACGAGAGAAACGTGAGAAGATTGATAGCAAGAAAGCCTCTGTCAATAAGTCGGAGTGGATACGTCAAGCGTACTATAACCATCCCACTGCCAGCATCACTGACATACAAGCGTTAGCAGTGGCGGAGGGTTTCACCGTCTCGCGTGGCTTAGTGTCATCTGCCAGGGTATAGATACTTGCCCGTATTTTTGTGGGTATGTACTTGCCCGTAGTTTGTCGGTGTATATGCCCACCGTGTTTTACCCCTCCTCTCTCATACTATGCCTCACATATCCTCACGCTGTCATGCTTCCAGGTACATCACCGTACAGTATACTAGCTGGTATATATTGTTAGTGCATATACACCAGCTTCATTTCCCGGTATATATACTTCTGCAATCATAGCGGCATGCATGCATAAGCATGGTATAGTATACACACACTGCATGCGCTACACACGGTCAACATGTGGCTCGATGCTTGCCACGTCACTGCACGTCAATCGGTAACGGTACAGTATGCTATCGTCGTGTAGCATGCAGCATGAGGCACTATGGATGGTGGCGTGACACCCACAAACAGTGATGGGGGGCATACCCCTTAGAACATCGGTTCGTAATGCTTGTTCCATTTCCTGTCATAACCCATTTTTCGAGACACATGTATTTCGTGCATAAGGAGACATATCGTGCATCGTACCCCTATTCGCAATGCCTATGCAGTATTCTTTATTCTCTCGTTGTATTGCGCGCTTCTTGAGGCATTCTCAGCTCTTTTCTCAAGCTATCTTCCCATCTGGTTTCATTGGTGTCTTTGTGTCCTGCTCATTCTGCCCGCGCTTCTCATTGGCATCATCACATGGATCAATCGTATCCGATCCTACAATGACGGCAACTAAAAAATATTCATCACCCCTATAGGTTGACAAATATACTAGTATGGTGTATACTAAGAGAGTAAGGAATGTTGTTTTGCAAAGAAGAAAGGGATCTATCATGAAACGTTTGTTGGTATGGCCCAAGCCGTACAAGTCCATTGCTATATGGTCCTGTGTTGCTGTTGTAGCATTGATTGCTGTATCTACAACTCTACTGCCTGGACGAATAACAAATATAGCTATTGCCATCAATGTAGTCCTCATTGCCATAGAGACGCTCATTGTCGTGTTCGTGAAAGAAAGGGAGACAGAATAATGACAGATCAAGATCGTATCAATTGGTCAGACGATCAGTGGCCCTCGTTTGAAAAGGGCCGCGCCGATGGGTACAAGGCATGGAACGGGAAAGGTGACCGTTTGCATGGGACAGAGCCGACACGCGCCGCATACGACATATTGGATCAGGCCGTAAATGAGGGCTTATGTGAGAAGGATGAGATCTCACAGCATGGGTACTACACCGGGTCGATCCGGGGGCTACGTGGTGAGCCGATTGACGGCGTGAAATACTAGAAGAAGAAAGGGAAGATCCATGAAACTATCAGAAGCAATCAGAAAAGGCGCAACGTTACACCCTCAAGTCTTTGGATGCTTTGTGGGATGGGCACAAGAGGAAGAGGATGGTACGCCCATTATGGGCACATGTGCGATCGGCGCGGCGTACGAGGCGATAACCGGGAATCTCCCTACAAACCCATTTGACGATACTACTATTGAGGCTCTGCTCCTCGATGAAATAGATGAGATGAACGATGAGTTCGGCGATGAGAGGGTGATAGGATATCCGTCTCAGTTAGGACTCACACGCCATGAGGAAGTGACAAGCGTTATAGCGTGTCTCAATGATTTCTATGCATGGAAGCGTGAAGATATTGCCGATTACCTGCAAGAAGAGGGGCTATAGCATGACTCAAAAAGCTGAAGATATCATCAATACGTGGCTGAGGGGAACAGGCCATAATGGCATTGAATTAACGCTTTCCACCACGATGCCAAACGGCCATACCCTGCACCTGGATTTCTACCCACTCCTTTTGATGAAACAGTATCACATGTACCTCTGGTACGACGCAACAAAAGAGGATATCCGTACCGAGGGTGACATTCATCAGGCGTTCATGCGCGATCCTCAGAACGATTGGGGCGATATGCGCGACAATATTCTTTTCGTCTTCGATGTTGATATTGAAGAGTCCGTCTGGGAGATCGTTGGGAGTAGGCCGTGAGTGCTCCTAAATATGATCCTCCCTTTGAAACTGAAAGCGCCAATGGTGACCATGAGGGAGAAGTACCTACATGGTCACACCACTGTATTGAAGATCCTCTTGTGATCGCTGCACTCATAAATAGTGGCTACACGGTACGACATGATTTTGCAAAGTGGCACAACGTATCACCGGGTATTGTCTCAGATGATGTGCTCTGTGTTGGGGGCAAGCGTGTATATGTCAGAGGTACACTCCTAACTTTCGAGGGCAGGGATGATTTCATAGCCCGGCTTAGTCGTATACACGGGCACCTCGATAGTATAGAGGAACGGATAAGCAGAAAGGAACGAGGGGGATAAGAGATGAGAGTTAATTTCTCGATTGACATGAATGATGTCGATACACTAAATGCAAGTATGCTAAAAGGGGTTTGGGAAGAGCCGTGGTCACTTTGGGAAGGGATGTACTACTACAGTTGTGAGGTCACAGACCAAACTTACACGTTGCTGTCTCATATGAATATCATTCATGATCTCGCCGTTGTCGATGAGGAAGCTGAACGGGCAAAGTTCAAACTGAACATGCCGACAAAAGATGTTCAGTGTTCAATCGGGGCTACCTGGAAAGTTGAGTGTTCACTGAACAACTACATTGAACAGATCGTAACTGAACAGGTCATGAAAGTACTGAATAGCGTTGAATACCAATCGCGTGCATTGAACGCTCTCTATCCTGAGCTATTCAGTGAACACCAACAACCATTGAACACTGAACAGAAGAAAGACTGAACATGTCACACTTTGACTGAACAGGTGAACAGAAAGCTATTCAGTGAATAGTAAAAGGATCAGGTAAACACTCCGGCTGACTGAATAGCACTGAATAGCCCCTATTCACTGAACACTATACCACCAACAAAAGAAACTGAACAGTGAACTTAAAAGAAGCTCAAACAAAAGTTCACTGTTCACTGAATAGTCTACCATTTCAAGAAAGGAAAATGAACACATGAGTATCCACGTCCGAGGTGAATACCTCAAACAAATCCGACTATCCAATAACTTTAGTCGTACCACGGCGGCAAAGTATCTTGAGTTGTCCCCCAGAATAATCCGGCGTATTGAGGAAAGTAAACGCAAGTGTTCAGTGGGAGAGATAAACTTGTTGGCTACACTTTATCACATTGAGCCAACTAGTATTGTGCGAGATTATGAGTGAAAAAGAAAGGTAGAACAATGGATATTGCAGAGGTAATGAAGAACGAGATTGATTGTGCTGTTCAGTGGTGGTCACAACAGTTACGTCAAAAAACACAGCATAAGACGGGGGATTTGTTTAATGATGCTATCATGCATTTAGTACTAGACATGATAGCATCGAAGGCTATTCCAGATGAACAAGTCTCTCTTTTTGAGGAATCACTCCGGATAGGGATCATCAAGCTCATAGAAGACGCTGGAATTGATGTCAACGATCCACCGGCAGGATCATACCACCGTGTCGTCAGCACTGACTACAGCCCCGATGAGGTGCTGTCTACTGCCCTATCCACAGCAAATATTAACGATGGTGGTTATAGGTTGCCGATGAAGACAATCATGTGGATTAATCCAGGTGCCGTTTCCGTTGCGCAAGGCTATAACGTACAATCAATAACGATCTATTCAGTTCAGGACGTAACGAATGAACACTGAACAGCCAACAAGCAGTACGACAGTGAACAATGATTGGTATTCACTGAATAGCCGAGGCTATGTACTAAACAGTGAACAGGTGAACACTGAACAGCCAGAACCGGATCGGTGGCTACGATTGATTGAACAGCCGCAAGCACTGAATAGCGAGGTGAATACTGAACAGGGGGCTATTCACTCTACTGTTCAGTGGTATCAATTGGCTGAACAGATTGCATCCGATATCGATGCTATTCATTCCCTCTGCTATTCAGCTATTCAGTCTGATGATTTACGACCTTACGTCAAGAAGATAATGAACATCCTCGAAGGAGTAAGAGAGTGAACACCCTTTATAACATCTATGTCGATTCCTACAATTTCTTCATTGGCATCTACAACCGATGTGTTGACTACTGGAATAAGTACGCACCGATAGAAGATGAGGGGGCCATCATTCCTACAGATCTGTATAATCAACAAATTGAAGAATTCAACGAGAGGGTTGAGGAGATAAATAATGAACAGTAAACACAGCTATTCACTGAACACCCCCCTATTCACTGAACAGGACGAGACTGAACACCTGACCATCAACCATTATATTGAACAGTGGACGGAGCTGATCGATCCCTATTCACTGAACCATCTTAGTGCGATCATCGATAAACAGAGAAATTGTAGGAGGCTTCGTAAAGCAACCGTACATCGAACTGCAAGAAAGCAAGGAAGGTATCAATCATGGAACCGGTAAAAATGTTGCCAGTGGAGATTTATGAGGCCATTAAAGTATCATGGGAGAGAATGGACAGGTACTTTACCTCTTGCCCCTTCTCAGTTGAAGACATGATGACTGAGAATGAACGCATTGCATACCACAGATCCCATTGCCATTTTCAGGACATTGAGTATGATCCGACAGACTGGAATGATGAAGAGGACGATGATCCTGATGAGGATGAGGATGAATGAGTACAACGTCAAGCGCATGCCTTTTCTATGGATATGTTCGCCCTTATGATGAAGAACAGGGTGAGTATGAAGAGACTTCATGGGATAAGAACTTCTTGAACGAGTCCCACGGATGTACCATTCATGTATACGGGTTCGATGAAAGGCTCGGCAGTTTCCTCTCCGTCAACGATTCATATAAAGAGGCAAAATGGGATGATGCCGTTCTCCTTTTGCCTGACAGCCTCTTTGTCAAGGAAGGATGGGACGAACAACTTCAAAACGCCGCGCACTTTTTTGATCTTGACATAACCGGATTAAACGCGCAATGGCACCTTGTTTGCCTTTACTTCTAGTTTTTTCAATCTCAGCATGATACACTTGTTACAAGCACGTGTATCATGCTTTTTTATGGGGAAAACGATGAATAGTGACCGAGCGCAAGTTGAACGGATGGTTTCACACCTGCAAAAAAGCAAGTGGGAGCATTATAACGCCTGTTATCAATGCAAATTTCACTCTTTATGCGGGGTATGGAGAACCTATAGCCGCCTGCATGATAAATGGTCAACGCTCCTCACTGGCATGAGCACGTTACAAGAGAGAGGGATGGATTAAATGATTTTCCTGTTTTTGTGGCGCATTCTCTTCCAAAGACGGTGTACAATCGTGCACCCTAACGGTATTCACTGTCAAAACAGAGCAGAGCGCCGCTACACGACGCTGGTGTATGTACCGTCAATCTATCGGAGTGTTGCGCTCCCCATGTGCCTAGAGTGCTTCCTATGCGCTCAGGGTACGATTATCCAGAGGGCAAGCAAGTATGGCACCACCACGCACAAAAAGAAAACAGAAGATGCGCGACGAAGATGTAAACTACGCGCTTCGTGCTCATATGGCGCTCGAACTACGCATAAAAGAGCGTCTCTCGTACGGTGAAATCGCACAGCGTTGCGGCTATGCACATGAGAACGTTGTCAAGCAAATAATCAAAAAAGAGATAGAGCGCACGATTGTTCATGACGTTGAAGAGTTGCGGGCACAAGAGGGCTTGACGTACGATATCCTGCAAGCTGAGTGCATGAAAATGTTTTTTGACTCTTCAAACAAGGGGCAATTATGGGCACTTGATCGCATTCTGATCATCATGCAGCAACGTGCCAAGCTCTACGGCCTGGACGCGAAAGAAGATCAACAACAGATACAGACGGTCCTTGTTCGCCAGATACCAGCCGGGTACTTCGGGGCCATTGATTCCATGCCACAAGGACAATTAGCAGAGGCAAAGCAAATGCCCCCGATCATGGAGGAACGTGAAGATTGACAGACGAGAAAGAAAGGAATAGGGAGGGATATGAGTACATTCTATGGCGACAACTGGAAGTTTAGTATCATCGGGGACATCTCACCATCAGGCAACATAATGCCTCGGCCATTTGATATGCAAGCATACATCAAGAGCATAGACGGGGTGAGTGAGTGGCTTGCCTCTCTGCCATTTGACGATGAGAATTATGAGTTAAGCGTGGATGTACGGGCTTCAGCACACGATATCACACCAATTGGCAATCAATACAAGCTTAATTCACTGATTATGGCAATCTACAAGGTAAAGCTCAGACGAATAGTAGGGGGATTAGAAGAGGTATTTTTAGCAACGTTTCACAACGGTCAGAAGTGTGATGAGTCGTATACCGCAACGATTATCCCTAAACCTCCCTATCTACCAGTCACTTTTAAAGGGGAGTATGCCGACTTTACCGATGCCTCAAAATGGTCTCTCTCTTTGCCAACTCCAAAGAACGAATTAGAGAAGTTTCATGAAGAGCTTATCGAGGCCATGCATGAACCGGTTATAGACACACCGGATGATGACGATGAGGAAGAAGACTACTATGATCAGGTATGGAGGTGATAGAAATGACTGGTGAAAAGTTTATTCATGCCGCCCGGCGCATCATGGATACAACCCTGATGGGGGACTATGATAGTTTCTCGAAAACGCTCTATGAGTTTGCAGAACACGTACTCAGCGAGGTGGGGTATGCTGATCGGATCGATGAAGTAAGGGACTACAAGCCAGAGACGCCGCCGCAACTCCCACCGTATAGCGGATTCGCTATCGTGGGTGAAACAGGGCCGGAATCAGTACATATAGCAGGGAAAGGTGTGAAGGTCTATGTGAATGCATCAGAGTTATCTTCAGCATTCACCGATGCCTCAAAGTGGAAGCTTAGTATGGAGCATGTACGCAATTGGAGTGCTGTTATGCATGGAACATGGGTAAAGTAATACGTGATAGAAGAGGTGATCACACCCCCTGAGCTACGCGGGGCGGCATTAGAACTAGGCAAGTGTACAGACCTAGAGGTCTGTATGGATGGCCCTGCGGGTTGTATAGCAGGTGAAACCAGAATATACAACCCGATCACCGGTACACATACGCCGATTAGGGATCTCTATAGAGATAGTATAGCACCAATAGTGCAAACGCTCAGAGGTGCTATACAAGCTGAGAAACCTTTTATAAAGGGAGTTGCAGATCTCTTTAGAGTGAGAACACGCTCAGGCCGGGAGTGTACTATTACTGGCAACCATCTATTTCTGACACCGGGCGGGTGGCGCTACGCCTCTTCGTTGCAGATCGGTTTACCCCTTCTTGTATCCGCTTCACCCCTTCATCAGACCATTGAGGCGTCTTACCCCTCAATGTCTCTGCAAGATGCATGGCATTTGAGCCAAAAAGCTCAAGGTTATCAACATGATTGTTTTGCCTGTCATTATCACGGTGATGCACAACTTCTTGCGGGTCAAGATATCGCCCTATCTTTGCCTCTACTACAAGGCGATGCTCACGCACATACCCGTGACGATCCTTATAGGGATGATCGGGGCTTTTTACGAGAATATACCCATCCTCATCTACCATACGCCCCCCTTTCCATGCCGGATTATTTTGCATCTTCTGTTCAAAGGGAATATAATCAATGTCATGGTCAACGAGAAACTTCTTTACTAACTGATGCTTTGTTCCAATACGACGGGCAATCTCAGATAGAGAAATGCCTTGTTGCGCCCATGCTATCACATTGTCCTGATGTTGATAGCATGCCCCTCCATGAGCCTTTGTCAGTTCAATACCCCTTCTCTTCAGTAAACCGGTTACGCGACGAGGGGGTAAGCCTAGCTCTTGAGCAGTCAAAACAGTGCTCTTCGTTCTCTGATACGACTCAAGAATACTCTGTATTTCCTGGTCAGATGCGTGATGATATCCTTTCATTTCATACCTCCAATAGTGATTATACAGCACAATGGGATACGGTATCAAGTATTGAGTACGTTCGTACTGATGAGTACTATGATCTCCATGTACCGCATGCACACCACTATTTAGCTGAAGGTATGTGGCATCACAACACTGGAAAAACGTTCGCGTGCTTATATAAAGTGCATATGATGCTTACGTATTTCCCCGGTACGAAGGCGCTTGTTGCACGCAAAACAAGCGTAGCACTTGCCTCGACTGCTATCGCAACGTATAAATCGATGATCGATCCCCGTGAGGGCATTACCTTCTTTTCTGGCAACCGCATACGCCCCGCCGCATTTGAATACCCCAACGGTTCACAGATGATCCTCACTGGTCTCGATAAGCCTGAGAAGGTGAAGTCACTTGAGATCGACCTTGCCTACATCAATGAAGCAACTGAATGCGACTTGCAAGATCTAGAGTTTGTTCGTTCCCGTCTTAGACATGGGAAACTTCCCTATTATCAAGTCATCATGGACGTAAACCCGGAGGGGCCGTCACACTGGCTTAACTTGCGCATGAATAGCGGAGTGACAAAGCGGCTTGTCTCACGCTTTGAGGATAACCCCCGTTTCTATGACGCTGATGGGCGGCTCACCCCCGATGGTGATATGTACATCAATAAGATCCTGGCAGGTTTAACAGGCGTACGCCTCATGCGTCTCTTCTATGGCAAGTGGGTAGGAGCAGAGGGTTCTATTTATGCCGATACGTGGGATAGACGCCGCAACGTTATCAAGCCATTCCGTATCCCCGCAGATTGGCCCCGCTATCTGGCGGTTGACTTTGGATTTAAACACCCCTTTGTCTGTCTCTGGATTGCCGTTGATCCTGATGGGCGGCTCATCTTGTACAGAGAGTGGTATAAAACAAACATGATCGTAGAAGATCATGCAAAAGTCATCAAGCGGCTATCGAGATGGGGACAACCGGGGGGAGAACCACCACCACGGCAGATTATTTGTGACCATGACGCTGAAGATAGAGCCACGCTAGAGCGGCATCTCGGCATGATGACCACCAAAGCCTATAAGGAAGTGCGCTCAGGTATCCAGGCTGTTCAAGCGCGTTTTCGTGATGCAGGAGACGGACGCGCACGCTTTGAAGTCTTTGAGAATGCACTGGTTGAACGTGACGCTATTCTCGATGCTGAAAAGAAACCTATCGGCTTCATAGAAGAGGTCGACTCATATGTATGGGCGATGAATCACGATGGGAGTTATAGAAATGATGAACCCGTAAAAGAGTATGATCATAGCTGTGATCCGGTTCGCTATATTTGCGCACGTTTTGACCGTACGCCCGGTAAACCGACATATAAGAAGACGATATGGAAATAGAAGAGAAGTCACAACCGTTTAAGTGGCAACCGGTTATCCTTGTTGTCAATGGAGAGGATGAAGATGAATGATAAAAGAACGTAATATCATTGTTAAGAAGAAGTTCTATGCGTGCGATACGTGTACAAAAGAAAGCTCTATATTAGATGACTTAGAACCTTCTTTCTATATCCCGCCTGGATGGGTATTTTTTCATCTTGGATCTACTGTATGGTCGCCCACACGTCATTATTGTAGTCGTGTCTGCTTCAATGAGTATGAGCAAAAGTACGGAGTAGACTATCACGGATGGTCAAGATATGGGAGGCCAATAGAAGAATGAATAAGGCTCAAAGGCGCATTGCCAAACTACGCTACAAGATCATGCATAGTCAAGGATCACGCCGCAAAGGGGCTTTTATCACGCTTATGCTTATAAGTGATATAGAGGATGCCTATAACACGCTACTTGCGGCTCATGTGCCTCCACAAGAGATGCGCGATATAGAACAAACGTTTCTCATCGGAGCACTCCATCAAGAGATCTTTGCTGCTTTGCGTATGGAGAGGAATAGACGTATTTGGGCACAATTTGATTTTCAAGGAGTGGCCCAAGTCGTTCCCCTATGAGGCAAATATGGTATGCTTATAGTTCAATCCTACACCCCAAAGTCATACAGAGAAAGGGATATCGTGTACAAAGCTCATATAGCGTGTGAAGTATGTACGGCTACAGCACCGATCAAGCAGTACGATTCTGAGTTACCTGCCGGTTGGCTCTGGGTACATCGGAGCAGTGAAGATCACTGCGATGATCTCCATTTTTGTAGTTGGGAATGTGTAAAACAGTACATCTTAAATCAGGAGCAATTCCATTGAGTGAGAGTGATTTACATCTAGTGGTAGAAGAAACCATTGATACTACCGATCCCAACTTTGTCAAACAGTTTGCCGGGTTTGTGGGGCCGGGCGTGCCAACGCATACGCTAGAGGTGAGCAATGATCTACTAGGGGATCGGCTCTTTGCCAGAATCATCGTTAACGGTGTCCACTATGAATGCACGCGTGTACCCGCTCCTCCAAAGATCGTACAATACAGCGCCTTTACTATCCAGGGTTTTGCAGGGGATGGCATTGAATCTACCCGCTATGATAATCAGGAACGCATCGAAGCTCTCAAGATGCTCTTTGTGAGTAGCTTTCCATATGCCGATGACTTAAAAGAAGAGGCCATTACGAATATTGAAGGTATACAGTTTGATTATACCGTTCCCTACGATGAGGCGTATGATGATTGGGGGCTAGCGGCGGTGAAATGCCGCATAATTGACGATTATCATATCTTTGGGCGTGAGGAGTAAACAATGGAAATGGTTCCGGCTGATTTTGTCAGCGATGAGGACAGAGAAATACAAAGAATCCTCGATGAGCATCCTTTGCTTAGATCACAGTTTACGCGATTAATAAACGGGTATCGTGAAATCATCACAATGCTTCTTGAAGATGAAGACAACCATGCAGATAAAGCAGATATCTCAAAATCATGTATGAAAAAAGAAAACGCGATGCGCCGGATGGGTATTCCAATTCTTGATACGCCTGAAGATTATCATCAGTTCTTTTTAAAGAGAGCGTAATTCTGAGCTTCCCACAGAAACATCTACAAAACGCGGCTCGTATGGTGTATACTTTTGATGAGTTAGCTACACGTCTAGGCTTACCTGATGGGTATACACTCGAAAGTGTGTTTGTGAAAGCAAACACGATTATAGTCATAGTAGCAGGTGGCAAGCTACCGGGCGTAGAAGTCCATATGCATGAAGTTATGGATCTCCCTCTTATTGAAAGGGGGGATCTATGAGGAACATGATACATGGTTTCGTATATGCCCACGGCATACAGCCCGTCAGTCGATCAAAACGGGATACAAACACTCTCGAATATGAACATTCCTTACGCCGACAAGGAGCGCAAACGCGCACTTCTTGACGCCTGGAAG